>Ga0209591_10001274_pt1 | contig 31803 bp, 26 predicted proteins | sample MAT01_FD_187207 | JGI IMG/M metagenome (GOLD analysis project Ga0209591, IMG submission 187207) | Freshwater microbial communities from Lake Fryxell liftoff mats and glacier meltwater in Antarctica - MAT-01 (SPAdes) (version 2) | ecosystem: Environmental > Aquatic > Freshwater > Ice > Liftoff... | reverse complement strand
CGCACAGATCACCGTGAGCGGACTCCCCACCGGAACGAACGCCGCACTCACGCTGACCGGCAATGCACAGTCGCTCGCCCTCACCGGCAGCACCACCTTCCCAATATTGGGTGTTGGAGCGTACACACTCACCGCCGCTGCGGTGACGGCAAGCGGTACCAGCTATGTGCCCACACCAATCACGCAAAACCTGACGATTGCCAATGGAGCGCAGAGCAACGCCACAGTAACGTATGCGGCCGTTGTGACAGGCGGGCCTGGCGTTCCCGTTGCCACTCGCGCGCATGCCGGGGAGGCACAGACTGCCGCAGCCGGCACCGTCCTGGCCATTGCACCGGCCATTCGCGTGCTTGACGCAGACGGACGCGGCGTGCCGCTCATGAGTGTCACGTTTGTGGTGATCAGCGGCGGCGGCACGGTCACTTCGCCGAACACCACCACCGATACGCTCGGAGTGGCGCGATCCGGCGGATGGACGCTTGGTCCGGTGACCGGAGCACAAGTGATGGTGGCACGATTTAATGGGCTGCCCGAGGTGACGTTTACCGCGACGGCCACTGTGCCTCCGGCAAGTGGCGTATTGACCGTTGTCAGTGGTATTGACGGGCAGTCCGCAGCGACGGCGAGCACCGTCGCGCTGCCGCCAGCAGTGTTCGCGCGCACGGCAGCGGGCGTGCCAACGGCGGGCGTGAGCGTGACCTTCGACGTGATCGAGGGTGGGGGCACGCTGACCGGCGCAACGGCCGTCTCCGACGCTACGGGGCGAGCGACAACGCTGTCATGGCGTCTTGGCCCGAACGCGGGCGCGCAGCGCGTTCGGGCCACCGCAGTCGGTCACACCACCGTGATCATCTCGGCCACCGCGGTGGCGGGCGGCGCACCAACGCTCGAACGCACCGTGCTGCTTCGCAACCTTGCCGCTCCGTGGGACATCGCGTTCGCCCCCGATTCCACCATGGTGTTCACGGAGCGCTCAGGTCGTATTTCGGCATTGCGACCGGGGAGCACCACGCCGCGACTGCTGGCCGCACCCGCGGATGTCGGCGCCGGTGGACAGAGCGGCATGCTCGGTGTTGCCATCGACCCCGCCTTTGCGAGCAATCGGCGCATATACACGTACCAGTCGTTCCGAACATCATCCGGGGCGATGGACAATCGTGTGGTGCGCTGGACGGTCGATGCCGGATGGACGACACTGTCGAATCGCACGGACATCGTGACCGGAATTCCCTGGGGCAATGGTGGCGCGCATTCGGGTGGGCGGCTGCGTTTCGGCACCGATGGATTCCTGTACGTGACCAGCGGTGACAACCGGATCGGTCCCATTCCGCAGGATCTCTCCGGGCTTGGCTCCAAGCTGTTGCGTGTCACGACGGATGGCGTCGGTGCACCAGGGAATGGCACGTTTCCGAGAACTGCCGACGCCCGCATCCTCGCGTACGGCTTCCGTAATCCACAGGGATTGGCGGTGCGCGAGAACGGGAACGTGTTCACCTGCGAGCATGGCCCCGTCCACTCCGACGAAGTCACCCGCGTTGTGGCCGGCGGCAACGGTGGATGGGATCCGATGAATCCCGGTGATCCGACCTATCGCGGATACGACGGCCGCTGGCCGATGAGCGACGCCCTCAAATTCCCGACGGTGCTACTGCCTGCGTGGACCACCGGCACGTCCTCAGAAGGAATGTCCGGGTGCACGTTCGTTCGCGGGGCCCCGTGGCGCAGTTGGGATGGCGCGTTGATGGTCGGACTTCTCGCTGGCCGACGCGTACAGGTGCTGCTGCTCACCGCCGACGGCCGCAGTACCACGCAGTCGGTGCGCATACTCGAAGACGGCGAGCGCATTCGCGGCGTGACGCTTGGACCCGACGGGGCACTCTACGTCATCACCGACGGAAAAGCCGGTGGCGATGAGATCTGGCGGGTCGTCCCGCGATAGGCGTGGCGGTCGCGGGGCGTACGGATCGGCAACACACGCCGAGATATGCAGCGGTGTGGTATGTCAGGGGCGCTTCACAACCTGCAAGTCTATTGATGAACGTCCGAGGGTTGCGGTGTTCCAGGTTGTCCCAAAGGAACGCGCAACGTTCAGCGCCGTACGGCGACGGGATTCCGAAATCGTCTCGTTCGCACCTTTGACGATGACCACAAGTCCACGCATCGACTGCACGCTCGCGTCCGTGTCTGGAATGCGGCGGCAGTTGCCCTGGCAAAAGGTTGGACCGGCTGCGGCCATCGCTGCCAGTAAACTGTCGATCGTAATCGGATAGGTTGGTGCAGATGCTATCGGAATACGATCTTCGCGCACTTGGTGCGTCACGGTGCGCACCTCGTTGTATCCCATCAACCCCATAGCGTATAGATCAAATTCATTGAAGCGCGGGTTGGTGGCGCCACTATACAAAATGCCCGCCCCCTCGGCGCGCGTCCACAGGTACGACCAGTGTGTATTCATTTGCGCCAGACATGCCGTCGGATGTGTACCGCGTGTCCAATCCGGCAGACGGGTGATCGTGCTGCACGAGGTCGCGGTGAAGTACGCGCTCCACTGATGTCCAAGCTCGTGTGCGATCGCGAGTGGGGATTGAGTTGACCCGGTCGTCGCCGTCGAATCGAAGAAGTCGATCCAGTTGAGATGCGGCGTCGCGCGCAACCGATTCCACAGCGGCGGGCGTGTATAGGTCAAGAAATTAGCGACGCCGAGGTTGGTAGCACCAAGGGCATAGCGCGAGCCCGAGTTGATCCACCCCGGCACTTCTTGCAGGCTGAAAATGAGCAGGAAGTCGTAGTTCGTTGGGACGACCAGCTTTACCAACTCCGGCAACAACACATTCATGTCCCACAGGGCGGGCTGCGAGCGCATGTTCGGAAAGAGCGCGGCGTTGTGTGTGGGATGTGCGTCAAACACCGACCCGAGTTCCACCACGACCACCGAGTCCCTCAACAACCACGGCTGCAGCGGTGCACGCACTTGCACCAGCGTGCTGGCGCTCCGTCCTTCGCTGGTCGCGGTAATGGTGGTGATGCCCGTCGACACGCCAGCCACAACACCCGCGGCGTTGACCGTTGCCACGGCCGGCGTGCCGCTCGTGAAGGTCACGGCTCGACCCGTCAAAAGCGCGCCGTTCCCATCGCGCAGGACCGTAGTGGCTGGGCTCGAGGCGCCGGGCGTGAGACCGACGTTGCCAATGCTGATCGCGATGGTGGCGACCGGTTGTGGCAGCACGGTGAGGAGTGCAGTGCCACGAACCCCTTCGCTCGTTGCCGCCACGATCGCACTCCCGGGCGACAACGTCGTCAGGAGGCCCGTGGCCGTGATGGTTGCGACTGCGGTGTTTTCGCTGGTCCAGGTGAGCACACGCCCGATGGTGAGCGCGCCTAAGGAGTCACGAACGCTGGCAGTCGCGGACGCGCTGCTGCCCATGAGCACAGTGGAGGGCAAGAGCGTCACGGCGACCGTCCCCACCGGCACGGCGCGCACCGTGACCGTGCTCGACGTCGACTTCCCTTCGCTCGTGGCTGAGATCGTGGTACTCCCAACAGCGAGCGCGGAAATTTCACCGCCGTTGGTGATGGTTGCGATTGTCGGCGATGACGAGGCCCATTGCACCACTCGATCGGTGACGGTGCGGCCAAGCGAATCCACCACGGTCACGGCGGCCTGCGTGGTACTGCCAACGAACATGATCGCCGACGGCACCGTGACGCGTATTCCGTTCACCGGCACCAAACGAACAGTGATCGTTGCCGTGCCATTCAGGCCGTCCGTCGAGGCACTGATCGTAGCAACGCCCACGCCGACAGCCGTCACGACGCCGTTCGACGAAACTGACACCACGCTTGAAGCGCTGGTCGACCACGCGATCGTGCGCGCAAGGGTGACACCACCGACGTCGCGCGCGAACGCGCTCACGACGCGCGTCTCCGTCGCCACCATGCTCAGCGTCGACGGCGACACGTCGACACGCGCTACGACCGGCGGGAGCGCTGGTGCGTCGGTATTTGCTCCGCCGGAACAGGACAGCGAAAGCGCAATGAGTGGTGCGACACGCAGCAGCGTCCGCAGAGTCCGAAGGGATTGCCTGCGTGTTCGTGTCGGGTTGGGTGCAATGCGTCGGTGCATGGGCGGGTCTCCGGAGATTCGTGCGGTGCGTACGCTGTCACGGAAGACGAGTGACTGTCTGCTTCCGTCATTCCCTCTATAAGCCGTGTACCGCGGCACCGTACCGTGCGCGCCCACGATCTTTCAGTGACGGAGAACACAGTCGTTCGCACAAGGGCGTGGCGCGGCAGTTCGATGCGACTCACGGCCGTTCGAAAGGCACGACGCTCACACCAGACGAATCGGTCCCGGGTATTGTCTAACGATGGCGTCAGCGGTAACGACCATCGGCTTGCCCGATTGGGTAATGATGCACGAGTCACCGCTCGCTATTCGATTTTCGAGATCGTCTTCGCGCGCGCACCACGTGTTTCCTTGTTGAAGCCAAGGTTCACGTGCGCGGTGTAGACCGGCAGCATACAGTATGCGTCAGATAGTTTTTCAGTGACCGAAACTTCTGCGATCAGCGCACGCGGGTGGTACAGCAGTTCGTTGCTGTCCGGATGTAGTTCAAGGATGAACGCACGGAGGTCTGTGAAGCGGTCAATGAGCTCCTGGTCCTTGCGGCCAAGGAGTGTTCGAAAGTCGGGATGGATGGGTCGCCGTGCTGGCATCGGTGCGATACTGTGGGTAGGGCCAAACACTGATGGCACGGCTTAAAAACCCCGCACGCAGGACAGCAGGATGGCGCTCCGGCACTCGCTGTTGCCAATTACCTGACCGTCGGCACCAATGCACCTTCACGACACGTCTCTGGGAATCACGATGACGCCCTCGCCCATGCATCGCCGGACATTTCTGCACCTTGGCGGTGCCGCCAGCGCGGCACTGGTCTCGTCACCAGTGGCCCTCGCGTCAGTCTTGGCGGCCGAGTCGCCAAGCAGTGCACCGCTGCCGCCCTGGTCCGCGCAGCGCGCCGCCACGAGCGAATGGTTCTGGCGTCAGGTGCGCGCGCTGCATGCGCCCGACCCAACGTTCATCGATCTGGACATTGGCAACAGTGGGTCCGCACCGACCGCCGTCATCGATGCCTACCTGCGTCGAGCGCGGCTGCTCTGCGCGGCATCGAATGTGTACTACCCGCGTCTCAATGGTGAAGACGCGATCTACACGCGGACCGCAGCGTTGCTGCACACCGCGGCTGAGGAGTTGGCGATGGTGCCGAACGCCACGACGGGGCTCAATACCATCCTCCACGGTTTTCCGCTCGGGAGTGGCGACGAAGTCATCGTCACCAATCACGAGTATCCGGATATGGTCGAAACGCTGCATCGCCGCGCACGCCGCGAAGGCCTCATGGTGCGTACGATCGCGGTGCCGGGCATGGAGGAGGATCGACTCGCGCTCGTGTCTCGCCTGCGCGCAGCGATCACCTCCCGCACCAAACTGCTGCTCATCTCGCATGTGAGCGCGTGGAACAGCGAGATCCTGCCCGTGGCCGAGCTCTGCGCGGAGGCGCGCGCGCACGGTGTTGCCGTATTGGTGGATGCGGCGCAGAGCGTGGGCTATATGGACGTGAACTTCGCCGGGTGGGGATGCGATTTTCTGGCGATGTCCATGCATAAGGGCATTGGCGCGCCGCTCGCGACCGGCGTGTTGGTGATCAGGAAAGATTGGTTTGGGAAGGTCGAGCCATTGCACCCGCCGACGTGGGATTTTTCGAAGTATCCAGCGGATCAGTATGGGTGGACCGGCACGGCAAACGTGGCAGCCCAGGCCACACTCCCCGACGCGATTGCGGCACAGGAGCGCATCGGCGTGGCCCGCAAGCGCGCGCGCTTGACCCACCTCGCGAGCGCGTGGCACGCAGCCGCTCGCGACATCAAGGGGTTTCGCATACTCACCCCCATGACGAGTGAGCGGAGTTTCGGCTTTTGCGCATTCGCCATCGATCACGTGCCATCGAAGATCGTGGCGGAACGGCTGCAGCGTGAATTCCGCATCATCGTGCAAAACAAAGCCGCCAGACCGTACTGACCCTACGACAACGCGGTGCGCGTCTCGCCGCAGCCCTTCACCACGATGGCGGAGATGCAGCGGTTTGTGTCGGCATTGCGCACCATTGCACGCGCGTAGTTTTACGCGCGTATCGGTGGCGCCGTATCGAGACTACTGCACCACTTGCTTCAGCCACTGATCTAACCACTGCCGCTCGTTCAACATGCGATGCACCTGATTCCACGAACCGCTGATGCTGTGCGGCATGTCCTTATACTGGATCATCTTCGCTGGCACACCGTTCTTTTTCAGCGCGACGAACATCTGTTCGGCTTCGGAGTATGGCACGCGTTCGTCGATCTCGCCGTGGATGAACAACGTGGGCGTCTTCACTCGTCCGGCGTATGTGAGCGGCGACTGTCGGATCATGATCTCGCGTCCTTTCGCTTCCCACGGCGTACCGAAGAACTCCGTTTCCTTCGTGACGGCGATGTCGGCCGTCCCATAGTCGCTGACCCAGTTCACAATGCCCGCACCCGGTATCGCCGCAGCGAATCGGTCAGGATACTGCGTGATCAACCAGTTGCTCATGAAGCCGCCGTACGAGTGGCCCATCGTGGCCACCTTCGTGCGGTCAATGGGATAGTGCGCAATCGCATAGTCGACGCCTGCCATGACATCCTGCCCATCCTTTGTGCCCCAGGCGCCCCAGGTGCCCCACAGAAACTTCTCCCCGTACCCGGTGCTGCTGCGGAAATTCACCTTGAGTACCATATACCCTTGCGCCGCGAGGTACTGGCTTTTGAAGTCGAATGCATACCCGTCGGCTGCATGGGGTCCACCGTGATTACTCACCACCAATGGATACGTCGCGTCGGCACGGAAGCCATGCGGCAGGAGCAGCCACCCTTCGATCGGCGTGCCGTCGGCGCTTGCCAACCGCAGCGGTTCCGCGCGACTCAGTGCGACGTCGCGGTCCCACGCCGCATTCACGTCGCTGATGCGGCGCTCGCCGCTTCCGTCAAGGCGCGACACGAACACCGCAGCAGGCGCATCGATCGCGGTCGCGACATAGGCCATCATCGTCGCGGTACTATCGACGCTGAACCCGGTCAGTCGACGTGGCCCCGTCGTCACCTGTTGCACGGCGCCGCCCGCAATCGCCACCCGGAACAGATGCTGCGCACCGGCGATTGCGGCAGAGAAGTACACGTACTTCCCGTCCGCACTCCAGGTGGCGTTCTCGGGCACGAGGTCCCAGTCTGCGGTGAGATTCCGTTCGGTGCCGCCGCCACCCGCACGAATCGCGAGATCGGTGGCGCCACCGTGGTCGAGGTGATCACGCAGTACCGCATTCGTGGACAGTTGTCGCGTGTACAACACCCACTGCCCATTTGGAGAAAACGAAGCCCGCTCGTGATCCACGTCGTGATCGGGGGTCAGCTCTCGCACGGTTCCGTCTACCGTCACCACATACACCGACGCGGCGCTATACCGTCGTTCGTCGCGATACCCGGAGTCAGCCACGAAGACGAGTGCCGTGCCTGACGCGTTCCATTGGGTCCCCTGCGGACGCAGCCCCAGTCGCGTAATCTGGCGTGCCGCAGTGCCCGGTGCCGTGACCCAAAGTTCTTGCGTTGGCGCCGTGCGCGGACTCGTGCGATCCGGCACCGGGATACGCTGCCCGTCGCGCTGAAAGTTGAGCCAGTCGAACTGCACGCCCTTGAAGCGCTCGTCGTGGCGTCGTTCAAAGTCACTGCGCGAGTCCGCTGCGGGCGGTGGCGGTGCGACATCGCGCAGCAGGGCAACGCGCGAACCCGTGGGCGCCGGCAATTGCATTTCCCCTCGCATCGGCGACGGCACCGCTCCAAGGCTAGCGACGGAGTCGGGCACGCCAGGAGCCACGCGCCAACGCGCACCGGCTGCGCGGTACTCCACTCCACCACTCCGCCATTCCGGGGTGGACGCATTCTGTCCAAGCGACGATATCCGACGCGGCGCGATCCGGCCGTCGGTCGACGCCAACCAAATTTCGCCAGGATCGATGTTGGTCTCCTCGACGCGAGCCGTCACCGAGTACGCAACCCATCGGCCATCAGGCGACAGCACCGGCGCCCCCACCGTTCGCACTCTGTAAAAATCCTCGACCGTCAGCGCGCGACCGGTACGCGCATCGACTGGGCGCTGCGCGCGCACGTCGGCCGGGGAGACAATCAGGATCGCGACGCTAAAGAGGAACGCGAGGCGGGCAAACGACGAGTGCTGCGGCCGATGCATACACAAACTCGGAAAGGGGACGGGTTGGCGATGTGCGAGCCCTCGCCTCAGGGCTAGAAAGCGAGACCAAAGCTCACCGGAATGAACTGCGCTTTGGCATACCCAAAGGTACCAGCGTTGTACGACGCCGTGCCAAACCGACCCTCAACAAACCCCTCGGCAGGCCCGAGGTGAAAGCGCATGCCGGCGCCCGCATTCATCGTCATCTTCGTGGCGTTCTCGTTGGACGCATCGAGATTGAGAACACCGACGCCGGCGAGCAGGTACAACCCTCCGGCAAGCGGCACTTCAACGTTGCCCATCGCACTCAGGAATTGCGACGTGCCCAACGAGTCGATGTTGGCGAAGCCTGGTGGCCGCAATATCGTGTTGATATCGGGCAGTTTCTGCTTGAGTCGGGTGATCGACAACTCCGGTCGCAGCGTGAGCGGAAATCCGGGAAGGTGCACGAGCACCGAGCCATCAGCATGCACACCAGTATCGTGGAACGTCTTGAGATCGCCAGCCGGCAACGTCAGACCGCCGCTGACCACGATTCGAATGAGCTTGGTCGACTCCGCGCGCTGCGCCTGCAGCGCGGTGGTGCCACCCGCGGCGAACAGCAGCGCGGTGGTGAGGCGTGTCAAACAGCGAACGCTGGACATGAGCACTCCGGGAGAGGTTCACGGTATCTTGCCCACGCGCAACGATGCCCGCAAGCAGTCGTATCGCCAAGCCGCCGAACCACACCGACCCAACGCATGCCCACGACCCTGCGTCTCGCCACGCTCCACGACGTCCCCCAGCTGACCGCACTCATTCAGGCCTCAGCACGCACCCTGAGTGCAGGATTCTACTCCGCGTCGCAAACCGAGGCGCTCGTGCACCACGTGTTCGGCGTCGACACCCAACTCATTCTTGACGGCACGTATTTCGTCATCGAGGCCAACGGCCTCCTGGCCGCCTGCGGAGGTTGGAGCCGTCGCGCAACATTGTTTGGCGGCGATCAGTACAAAACGCATGCCGACGCCCTGCTCAATCCCGCACACGACGCCGCGCGAATCCGCGCCTGCTTCGTCCATCCACAATACGCCCGCCAAGGACTCGGCAGAAAATTACTGGATGCAAGCACACACGCAGCGCACGCCGATGGCTTCACCGCATTAGAACTCGTGGCCACCCTACCCGGCGAACCCCTCTATCGTGCCCTCGGCTTCGTAGAGCTCGAACGGATCATGCTCACGTTTGGCAACGAACTCCACGTCCCCCTGCTCCGCATGCACCGATCGATCGACACGCAGACGTAAACGCATCGGTAAGCACCCTTTGACTGTCGGCCTCGAGCGGCGGGCACGGCGTTCGACGGAACGGCGCATCTGCTCCCCGGGCATCACGCCGCGGGTCCGCAGCAATGCCCGTAAGGAGCTGCCAGCGCCGAGCCGTCGAATGCCGCGCCCGCCACTCACGCCTCAAGCCTCAAAGCTCACACCTCGCAGCAATCGCGTCCAACAACGCGTTCGCGATTGCTGCAGGTGAGACCGACTAGTACCGATAGTGATCCGCCTTATACGGTCCGTTCAGCGCCACACCCAGATACGTCGCCTGCTCCGTGTTCAGCACCGTCAGCTTCACGCCCAACTTGTCGAGGTGCAACCGCGCCACCTTCTCGTCCAGATGCTTCGGCAACGTGAACACGCGCTTACCGTACTTCTCCGCGTTCGCATGCAACTCCAGCTGCGCCAACACCTGATTCGTAAAGCTCGCCGACATCACGAAGCTCGGATGCCCCGTCGCGCAGCCCAGATTCATCAGGCGGCCTTCCGCCAGAATCAGAATCGAACGCCCGTTCGGCAACACGAACTCGTCGTACTGCGGCTTGATGTTGATGCGCTTCATTCCTTCGACCTTCTTGAGACCCGCCATGTCGATCTCGTTGTCGAAGTGCCCGATGTTGGCAATGATCGCCTTGTCCTTCATGCGACCCATATGCTCCACCGTGATCACGTTCTTGTTGCCGGTCGCCGAGATGAAGATGTCAGCCGTGTCGACCACGTCTTCCAGCGTCGTGACCTGATAGCCTTCCAGTGCCGCCTGCAGCGCACAGATCGGATCGATCTCGGTGATGATCACACGCGCACCCTGACCCTTGAGTGCCTGCGCGCAACCCTTGCCCACGTCGCCGTAGCCCATCACGACCGCAATCTTGCCAGCCAACATCACGTCGGTTGCACGATTGAGTCCATCGATGATCGAGTGACGGCAGCCGTACAAGTTGTCGAACTTCGACTTCGTCACGGCATCGTTCACGTTGATCGCCGGGAAGGCCAGCGTGCCGGCGCGCTCCATCTCGTACAACCGATGCACACCCGTCGTGGTCTCTTCCGACACGCCACGGATCGCCGCCAACACCGTCGTCCAGCGACCCGGATTCTTGCGCTGTTCGGCGCGCAGCAGATCCAGAATCACGCCCCATTCCTCTGGGTCGTTGTCGCTGTCAAAGCCAGGAATCACGCCGCTCTTTTCATACTCGGCGCCGCGATGCACCAACAGCGTGGCGTCGCCACCGTCATCAAGCAACAAGTTCGGGCCACTGCCATCGCCCCACATCAGCGCCTGCTCGGTGCACCACCAATACTCCTCGAGCGTCTCGCCCTTCCACGCGAACACCGGCGTGCCCTTCGGCGCGTCGACAGTGCCATGCGGACCCACCGCGACCGCAGCGGCGGCATGATCCTGCGTGCTGAAAATATTGCACGACACCCAGCGCACGTCGGCACCAAGCTCCACCAGCGTTTCGATCAGCACGGCCGTCTGCACGGTCATGTGCAACGATCCCATGATCTTCGCGCCTTTTAGGGGCCCCTTGCCCGCGAATTCGGCGCGCAGCGACATGAGGCCCGGCATTTCCTGCTCGGCGAGACGGATTTCCTTGCGGCCCCATTCGGCGAGCGACAAGTCGCGCACCGCAAAGGCTGGACGATCAAGTGCGGAAAGCGGCGAGACGCCGTGTTCGGTCATGACTGCTGTAGTCATCGTGATTTCCTAGGTGAGAAGCTGTGCTGGTGAGGTAGTCGATACGGCGGTGAACAATGCAGGTCCTGCAGCGTCGGGATCGACTGGCAACGGCGTATAGCGCATGCCGGTAAATCCCGCGTCCTTCAACCATCGTTCCAACGTTGGTGCGTCAAAGCCCAACCAGATATGTCCCATTTGCTGCTGATACTCGGCGCGCGTATGCGCTTGCATGTCGGTAATCAAGACGCGACCACCCGGGCGTAACACGCGACGTACTTCACAAAGCGCTCGCAGTGGGTTGGGCACGTGATGCAACACCAGCGACATCACGGCAACGTCCAGCGCATGATCATCGAGCGGAAGCGCTTCCAGTGTGCCGGTATGCACACGCACGTTGGCGAGTCGGTCAAGACGCGCATGCGCCGCCAGCACCATGGCCGGTGACGCATCCACCGCGTGCACGTGTGCGACGTGCGGCGCGAGTGCCGCCGCCAACGCACCGGTACCACTTCCCAGGTCTCCAACGATCCACGTTGGATCGAGCAACGCCAGTGTGGCCGCGAGGTCGGCGCGCGCACCAAAGAGGGTGGTGCGCAGCGCATCCCATTCGGCGCTGGCCGTGGCGAAAAACGCCTCGCTCCGAGAACGACGGGAGGCGAGCACGGCGTCCATCCGCGCCACATCCTGCACGGCCGAGGCGGTCTCGCGGATCGGCGCCCGGACCAACTTCCAGAGGGCCGAGGCTTCGTTATCAAGGGCGGTCGAGAGGCGATACCAGCGCGTCGCCCCGTCGGCGCGGGAAGTCACCCAATGCTCGTCGGCCAGAATCTTGAGATGCCGACTGACCGTGCTCTGCGGCAGCTGCAGCGTCGAACAGAGCTCCCCAACCGTCAATTCCTGACGTTCCACCGCCAGCAGCAGCCGGCAGCGGGTCGCGTCGGCCAATTCGGCCAAGCGTTCGTGGATGGAGAGTCGTGGTTGTGTCATATCCGTAAATCCGGATGAATGGATAATAGCTATGAAACGGCGGCGCAACCCCCGGGTGAGCCCGGATCACGGTCCGCCTAGGTGGCGCCTAGGTGCCCTTACCCCGCACACACTTTCTGAATGCGATAGACTGCACGGATGGATGCTCAGGCAGGCTTCGATACTCCAGCGCCGCCCGGTTGGCCTTTGGCGCTGCTTGCCTGGCTTGGTCGGGGCACTCGCGACGCGTTTGCGACGGTGGGCCGGGGCGCGCGGTTCGTCGTCATGGTGCTTCGCGCAACCGCGGACTGGGCAAGCTGGCGCGGTGAATTCACCACCCACGCACGTGTCCTCGGCGTGCAGTCCTTGCCGATCGGCATCTTTATTGCGCTCTTCACCGGCATTGTGCTCGCGCTCCTGGCGAGCTACTCCGTGGGTGACCTCGTGCCGCCGTACTTCGTTGGCACGCTGGTGCAGAAAACCGTGACCCTCGAACTCGCGCCGGTGCTCACCGGTCTCGCACTCGCCGGTCGCGTAGGCGCCAACATCGCCGCCGAGTTGGGGACGATGCGTGTGACTGAACAGATCGATGCGTTGGAAACGCTCACCTTCGATCCGATGAGTCATTTGGTGGTACCGCGCGTGTGGGCTTCTACGCTGATGTTTCCCATTGTGGTTGGAACAGCGATGGTCGTTGGCGTCACGTCGGGATGGCTGGCGTCGCTCAGCCTTCTCGACATCACCACGCCACAGTTCCTCAAAGGCGTGCGTATTTTTTTCACCGATTTTGACGTGCGTTATGGCCTTGTCAAGTCGGCCAGCTTTGGCGCAGCGGTGGCGCTGATTGGGTGCCGAGCGGGGCTGACCACCGAGGGCGGTGCTCAGGGCGTTGGGCGCAGCGCCACGCGTGCAGTCGTTATCAGCGCGGTCATGATCCTGGTGCTGGACGCCCTCTGGGCGCTTCTCTGGCTGACCGGTCGGAGAATCCGTTAACCTTTGATCATGTCAGAGTCCAAGCGAACCTCGGATGTCCTGGTCGGCGTGACCGTCATTGTCGTGACGGCGCTGTTGCTGGCGACCGTCCTGTGGGTCAAGCAGTCGGACTTCGGCGGCACCAAGACCGGCGTGATCGTGCGCGCGCGTGAAGTGGGCGGCGTGGCGCTTGGCAACCCGGTGGTGATTCGCGGGGTTCGTGCCGGTCAAGTGACCAGTATCGCCCTCGGTGAGAAGGGGTGGGTGGTGCTGCAACTCGCCGTCGACAACGCCATTCCGCTGCCGTCCGATCCGGTGGTGCTGCTGGTCGCATCGAGTCTGTTCGGCGAATGGCAAGTCACGATTACCGAATCAACCGGTGTCCCTCCTGATCGTGCGCTGCGCGCAGCGTTGGCCGAGGCACGCACATCCGGGGACACGCTTGCCGGTGCTGTGCTCCCCGACATTGCGCAGTTGACGTCTGTTGCCGGGCGCATTGCAGGTGACGTGGCGCTGGTGGCCGATCGCGTGCAGGTGGCTTTTGATGATAAGGCCGCGAGAGAGCTGCGTGAATCCATTCACAGTTTTGCGCAGCTGTCTTCCGAACTGGCGAAGACGGTCAGCGCTCAGTCAAAGAATCTTGAACGCATCAGTAGCGACGTACAGGATGGTCTCACAACGGTTAACGCAGCCGCCGCAACGCTGACGCGGTTTTCGAATCGCGTGGACTCTGCCACGAATGGCGGCGAGTTACGGTCGATCGTTGTGCACTCGCAAGATGCAGCCAAAGAACTCGTGAGCGCCGCTACGCGCCTGCGAGAGCTCTCGCAGGGGTTAACGCGAACGGAAGCACAACTGGCAACGGCTGTCTCGCGAGCAGACTCCGTGTTCAACAAAGCCAACAACGGCCAGGGCTCTCTTGGCCTGATGCTGAACGACGCGTCGTTGTATCGAAACAGCGATTCACTCGTGCGTGACCTGCGGGCTCTCGTCGCTGACGTGAAGCGGAACCCCCGGCGTTACCTCAATGTCCGGGTGTTCTAGCAGAGGCACTGCCGCTTTCGGAACCGCCAACACGGCGCACTGTGCTGTGCGCAGGATGCGCGTCGCCACAGACCCGACCATCAGGCGTTCGACCAATGAATGTGCTTGCGTGCCGATCCCGATCAGATCCGCCGATACCTGCTGCGCATAGGCGATCACTGCCGGTGCGGGATCCCCTCGCACCGTCACCGTGTCCAGAATGACTGTCGACCGCGCGTGCAGTTGGGCAACGAGCTGGTCGAACAACGGCGGCAGCGTTTTACCGTACTCGGTATCCCACGCCTGCCAGTCGGCTGTGGGATGCTCGAAGCGCGGCCGCACATGCACCAGCGTCAGATGACCACCGTCATCGAGCAGTCGCAACGCCAATCGAGCGGCGTGGACACTGGCGGGGCTGAAGTCCATTCCAATCACCGCGCGTCGCGGGGCTGCGGGAAAGTGCCCGCTTACCGCCAGCACCGGTACCGAAGACTCGCGCATCGTTGAGAGCGTCGTTTCGGTGCCGAAGAGACGATCGAGTGGGTTGTGGCGACCGATGCCCATGACCAGCAGCGACGCGTGCCGCGCGACGGCCTCGTTTACCAGCACATGCGGCGGTGAGCCACACCGGACCCACACTGGCCAGTGTCGATCCCCGTGCGCCGACACCGACAACGTGCGCGTGATATTCTCATGCATCGTGGCCTGACGCTCCTCGTCATACCCGAGCGGAGTCAGCGCCAGCTCCATGCCTGCCGTGACGGCAGGCGTCGGCAGGCAGACGCCGATCACCTCGATGGCGCCACCAAACGCTCGAGCGGCCAACCTCGCGGCGTTGAAGAGGGCTTCCGGTGACGCGGGCTCACCGTCGCACGCAATCAGCACAGGCTGTTCAGCAGGCGGTTCGCGGTCCACCGGCATGGCGTGCTCGTGAGCGGTGAAATCAGGTTGTGTGTTGGGCATACGGTGGGGGTCTCCTGTTCATGCACGGTCCGTGCGACGGCCGCATCGACAACGGGTAACTTGAACGACCGTCGCCGGAATACGACACGGGGGAACGGTGGTGCGCGGCGCAGCGCAGCTGTATCGGGGAGAACAACGAGGTCTGTCAGGGAATGCCGTACGCGCGTGGCGCGGACTGCCCGGAACGACGCATGGCCCCGCTCGCGCTTTGACGCCCGGGACATCATGTTCCGGCATGTCCATTCTCATTCGCCTGCTCATCAACGCCGCCGCGTTGTGGGCCACCGCTCGGTTTGTCGACGGCATCAACTATTCCGGGAGCTGGCCGGCGCTGGTGGGCCTCGCGCTGGTATTCGGAACCGTCAACACGTTCATCCGGCCTGTGCTGCGCTTCTTTTCGTTTCCGATCACGATTCTCACGCTTGGACTTTTCACGCTCGTCATTAATGCGCTGATGCTGCTGTTGACGGCCTGGATCGCCGGTCGGCTTGGGATTGCGTTCACCGTGAGCGGCTTTCTCCCCGCGTTGATTGGCGCAATTTGTGTCAGTGTGCTCAGCATGGTGCTGAGCGCCCTGCTCATCAGCGACGGAAAGAATACAGACGAATAGCGGTGATGAGGAGCGAGCAGGAGCGAGCAGGAGCGATCAGGCGAAGTAGCGAATGAACAGTTGGCAGAACACGGCACCGGCGATCGTCATCGAAAAGCCCCACGCCAACAACTGCCGAAAGAGCCGCTTGGTATCTTGCCCCTGGGGGAGGGCCGCAATACAAAGCGCCCCGATCGTCGAGAGGGGCGACACGTCTACGATCGCCGCACCAACATTGATGCTGAGCGCAACCTGCAACGGGTCACCACCACCGAGCTTGGCAACGAGTCCAGGAACGGCCGGCAAGAACGCAGGATAGACGACGCCCGACGTCGAACTGTACGTCGAGATCAGACCAGTTACGCCAGCGATGGCGCCGTTGACGGTACCAGGCGTCGCGATACGGGCCAGGAGCGTGGTGAAGAGATCCATGCCTCCGGTTTTCTCAAGCACGCCGATCAAGACGCTCACACCGCAGACCATGACGATCACTGCCCATGGGACCTGCGCAATGGCGCGACTGTCCTCGCCAAGGCCAAAAAGGATTAACACGCTCGCCGCCGCAAACGCCGAGAGCCCGGGATGCATCTTGAGGCCAACCACCGCGGCGATCCACGCTGCGACGATGGCCAACGTGATCCAGTGTGTGCGCGTCAGTGGCTGTGCGGACACTTCGGCGATGTCGCGCGGAGCCCCGCGCAACGCCCATCCGCCAAAAAGCGACCAGGCGAGGAGCGCAGCCAACGCGTGCGCGACAAAATTTGCCGCAAAGACGTTCCACACGTTGCCCGGGAGGCCCGCCTTGTCCATCCCTGCATGGACAATCATTCCCACGGCGCTGATGGGTGAAAGATTCCCGGCATTCGCGCCATTGCCGATCATCAAGGCCGTGAGGAGCACCGGTACGCTCGCACGAGCCGCAATCCCCATTGCCAGCGGCGCAAGGAGCGCCGTCGTGGAAATCGCGCCCGGCCCGGCCGTCGAGATGAGCGCAGCAAGCAGGAAGAAGAGCAGCGGTAGTGCCGCCGAACGCCCGCGAAGCAGGTGCACCGCACTGTGCGTGACCGCGTCCATCGTGCCGTTCGACTGTGCGACACCGAACAGCACACTCACACCGAGCAGCGTGAGAAACAGCGCGCTGGGAAACGTCGCCATCACCGCCTCGGCTTTCCAGCCGGCGGCGAAGAGCGCGATCGGCCAGGCGAATGCCACCGCCAGCACTCCCACGTTGATGCGCGAGGTCAGGCTGCCGATGATCACCGCAAGTAACGCCACGAGCGACAGCACGGCGGGACTCATGTCAGCGCACCGGTGGTAAGAGGTGTTTTTGCACTTTCCCCAACGCGGTGCGCGGCAACGACTCCACGCGCACAAATGCCCGCGGCATCTTGAACGACGCGAGCTGCGTTGTGAGCACCGCGATGAGCTGCGTTGCGTTTACGGGATGGTCGCTCACTATATAGGCCACCGGCACCTCACCACGTGCGGCATCGGCCACGCCCACCACCGACGCCTCGCGAATTCCCGGTTGCTCCATCAGCAATTCCTCGATCTCGCGGGGATAAATGTTAAAACCACCAGAGATGATCAGGTCGCTGCGGCGCCCGTGTAATGTGATGTAGCCATCACTCGCCCGCACGCCGATATCACCGGTGCGAAACCATCCGTCCGCAAAGGCCGCGGCTGTTGCCTCCGGTTTGCGCCAATATCCCGTACAGACATTCGGCCCGCGCACCCACAGCTCGCCACTCGCGCCGTCGGCGACGTCGGTGCCTTGCTCGTCGACAATCCGCACGTGCGTGAGTGGAAGTGGCAGGCCGATCGTACCGGCCCGACGCTCGCCGTAGTACGGGTTACTCACGTTCATCAACGTTTCCGTCATCCCGTATCGCTCAAGAATGACGTGCCCGTAGCGCTCGTGAAAGGCCTCGAGCACGTGTGCCGCCAACGGTGCAGACCCGCAGACGAACAGTCGCGCGCGCACCCCGATCGCGCGCGCGCTCGACGCCTCCAGCTCCAGCAATCGCACGTACATGGTCGGCACACCGAAGAACACGGTTGGCACATAGCCCTCAAACCACGCTGCTGCACGCTGCACGTCAAAACGCTCCACCAGTTTCATGTGGCACCCGGCCGCCAGCCAGCAGTGCAGCGCATTGCCAAGCCCGTGCACATGAAAGAGCGGCAGCGCACAGAGCAGTCTGTCTCGCTCGTTCATCCCCCACACGGCGTTCAGCACCAGCGCGTTGCTCGCGAAGTTGCCGTGGGTCAGGACGGCGCCTTTTGAGGCGCCCGTGGTGCCAGACGTGTAGACCAGTGCCATTGGGGTATTGGCATCCTGCGGCGGCTTCGGCACAGCAAACACGCGTGTGCACCTCGCCTCAGCAGAGCGCGCCTGCGCAGAGAATTCCTCGACATCCCAGCACGTGGTACCTACTGGCAGGTGGACGAAACGCCCTATTGTCGTAACCACTGCCGTCGGCAACGCATCGCCGACACTGTGCGCGATTTCCCGCGCCTGATACAGCACGTTGATCGGCACCACAATCACGCCGAGCTTGAGACAGGCAAGCCAGAGATCGATGATCTCTACGCGGTTGGCCAGCAGGAAGGCCACACGATCGCCGCTCACGATTCCGCGTGCAAGCAGCAGCTGTGCCACTCGATTGCTGCGCGCCTCCAACTCGCCGAAGGTGAATGTCTGCGTTATCCCATCCTGCCCGTCGGCCTCGAGCGCGTTGTGTGCGGCGCGCCCAAGCAAACTGTGATCCAGGAGCGCGAGTAACGACATCGCGCTACCTCACGCCGACTTCGCCAACCAACACCCGCACGCCGTCCAGTCGCAGGCCGTCTTCTTCGAACACCAGGATGCCGACCAGGGCCTCGGCCACGTCGTCCGGAAGGCGATCGGCGCGAAAGGCCGCGATCACCGGTCCCTGGCTCATCGCCTCGACCATCCGCCGGTGTGCCCACACTTCGCCAAGACTGGGCTCGCTATCGAAGCCCCGCAGGAGCAGGTCCATCAGAGCCCCCGCACTGACTCCGCGATACAGCAGGCGCGGCGCCTCTGGCCCAAGGCTGCGCTCAAAGAGCACTTGCCACGCCATCGCCCGAGCGCCGTCATGTCTCGCCCCGGTCGCGACCACGACGCGCGGCTGTTGCGACACCACGTGCATGCGTGCTACGGCATCCTGCAGGTCGGCAAGAATTTTCGCAGTGCGGTCGGAATCGGGAGCGCGTTCGGTCATGCTGCAATCTTTCGCCCGTTCGGTACCACTGCTACCCTTGCAGTCATGATCACGCTCTTTCTCATCGTATTTCTCGACCTGGTCGGATTCGGGATGATTATCCCGGTCTTCCCGTTCTACGCCGAACAAGTCGGGGTCAATCCCGCCTCAGTGATCTTCTATCTGGGGCTGTATTCGTTGGGACAGTTGGTTGGCGCGCCGGTCTGGGGCAGCTTGTCCGATCGTGTTGGGCGCCGCCCAATCCTGCTCATTACGCTGCTTGCGAACGCGGCCGCCTCCGCCATGTTGGCCTTCTCCACCACGGAGGTGATGCTCATTGCGTCGCGCATCGTGGCTGGCTTGGCGGCGGGCAATATCTCGGCGGCGTACGCGTACACCACAGACATCACCACCAACGAAACGCGTCCGCGCGCCCTCGGGCTGCTGGGCTCAGCGTTCGGCCTGGGGTTCATCCTCGGCCCTGCCATCGGTGGTCTGCTTGCCGGCACCGATCAGAATGATCCGAGCTCGCTCGCCCGCGTCGCGCTGGGCGCCGCGGTCATGTCGCTCATCGCGTTCGCGCTCACGCTGCTGCGGTTGCCGGAGTCACTGCCACCTGAGAAACGGGCGCAACAACACACGAAGCGCGCCGGCATGCTCACGTACCTTCGCCGACCGGTGCTGCGCGATCTGCTCCTCTCCACCATCATCGTGGTCGCCGCCGTGGCCCTGCTACAGAGCACGCTCGCACTCTGGGCCGCCGATCGCCTCCAAGTCGGGCCTCGCATGCTGGGCTGGATCTACGGCTTTACTGGCGTGATCTCGGTGGTCGTGCAGGCCGGTGTGATTGGCAGACTCACCACACGCTTTGGCGCGGCACGTCTCACACGCGCTGGCGCAGTGCTCATTGCCATCGGCATGGCGTGCATTCCACCGGTCCATTCTATCGGCTTGTTACTCGTGGCATTGTCCATCTTCAGTATCGGGTCGGCAATGTTCAATCCCAGCATGAGCGGGCTGGTTGCCGCTGCGGCAGAACCGCATGAACGCGGGAGCGTGCTGGGCGCCTATCAAGGCGCCGCCTCGCTCGGTCGTGTGATCGGACCCTTCACCGCCAGCGTCGTCGCGCGTATGGGGACGCTGTCGTGGCCGATGATGGTGGGCGCCGTCGTGTCGCTGATTGGCGCAGTGCTCATCCACAGCAGAGCCGCGAGTCCAACCGAAAAGCCGTAAGACGGAGCAACGCGCCGACTTTCACCGGCGCGTTGCTGTGCGGCGACAACGGCTACAGCCGGCTACGACGGAGATCGAATCCGTTCACGTGCGAGACGCGCGCCAAGCCAACAGCCGGGCAACGGGACCACTAACCCCAGCACGACCATGGGCAGGGGATGCGCAATGGACGCAAAGTTCGCCGCCGTGGCAATGAACACCAGCACACCAACCGTGTACGACGGCCAATGTGATGGCGTCACCGCGATCTTGCGCGCAATAAACCCCCCGCCGAAGGCCGCCACAAAATAGCCCGCAACGATCGTGAGCATCGCACTCACAGGCGCGTTGGCGATCGCCGTTGCCAACGCGCCTGCCATCGCCGTCTTGTTCGATGGATCAACGCCGGGAGGAAGCACGAAGAGCGTACCGGCAATCGCGTCGCCCACCGACACCAAGCCGATTGCCACCATCATCCCCAACACCACCGCGACGACATTCTGCATCAGTTGCGCGCGCCCGCTCGGCCGCCCGTGATCGGGACATCCAGTTTCCAGATCTCGTTGTACGCGTTGCGATTCCACAGATCGTCCATCGCCGCGCCCTCGTAGGCACCGTCGTACGCGCCCTCCGTTGCGCCGAACGTGCCCTGGCCACCAGCCGGCGTCATCTTGTAGTTGTCCGGCGGTGTTGCCCCGAGCAGATGCTGCACAAAATAGTCCCACCGGCGGCGAATGAAGTACGGCTCGTTCAATCCGTGCGCCCGATCGGGTGCCATGATCAGATCAAAACTCTTGTTCGCTTTGATCAGCTCGTCCACCAATTGCACCGTCATGGCCGGGTGCACGTTGTCGTCCATATCGCCGTGCATCAGCATGAGCTTTCCACGCAGGTTGGCGACGTAGCTCTTGTTCGCCGACGCCGTGAAATTGTCCTCACCGCGACGCAACGAATCGCGCCTCAGCAACCCCTGATACTTCTCTGACCAGTAAATATTGTACGACCGATTGTCGTGATTGCCGGCACCCGACACGGCGACCTTGAAGAACTCGGGGAACCGGAGAATCGCATCGGTACTCGCAAAGCCGCCGCCCGAGTGACCGAAAATCCCCACTCGCTCGAGATCGATGAATCGGTGACGCGCTCCCAGCTGCTTGATCGCCGCAATGTGATCCGGCAAACCATTGTCGGTGAAGTTGCCATAGTAGTTGTCATGGAAGGCCTTGGATCGTCCCGGCGTTCCAAGGTGATCGATCTGCACCACAATAAACCCCAGCTCGGCCAGCGCCTGCGGCTCTCCGCCGTTCTTGAACGTCCACGCACCAACAGAGCCTACTTGTGGCCCTGGGTAGATGTGCGAGATGATCGGGTACTGCTTGGTGCTATCGAGCATTTGCGGCAAGTACATCACACCGTGGATGTCCGTGATCCCGTCGCGCGCTTTCGTGGTAAATGGAATCGCAGGCTTAAACCCCTGCGCCACCAGCTGTGAAATGTCCGCCTTTTCCAGCGGACGTATCACACGCCCCGTCATCGCCTCGCGCAGCACGCTCACCGGCGCCGTACCGATCGTGCTGTACTTGTCCACCACGTACTTGCCACTCGGGCTCATCGTCAGTTCATGATTCGCTACGTCCGTGGTCAGTCGCGTAAGTCCCGAGCCGTCCAGTCCAACCTTGTACAAGTGCGTGTTGTACACCAGCTGATCGGCTTCGCGGCCACGGCCCGTAAACCATACCGTGCGCGTGGTCTCATCCACATGCAACACCACGCCGATCTGCCACGGACCGCTGGTGATCTGGTTCTTCACACTACCGTCGTGATTCAGCAACCAGAGATGTCCGTACCCGTCACGCTCAGACCACCAGATCGTTTCGCCGCTCTTGAGCACATCCCAGCTTTCCGGATCGCGGGGACTGGAGATCTCCACATACGTTCTGCCGGTGTCTTTCGCGATCAACACGCCTTTGCCCGTCGTCGCATCGACCTCCACGAGATAGGTCGCTTTCGACGCTCGCGACAGGCCACTCACATAGAGCTTGTCAGAGGTTGGCGCCCACGTGGAGTCACGCGTCGAACCGCTGATGCTGGCAAGATTGAAACGCACCGGAAGATCCACTTTGGTGCTCTTCTTTGCGGCGACATCAATCACATAGAAGTTCGGCGTCGGCACCGTTGAGTCGCCGGGCAACGCGTACGGTTGCGTGAAGGCCTTCGGACGCTGCGACGTATATGATACATACGGCATGAGTCCCACACGCCGCTCATCCTGACGGACCACCACCAGTTTCCTGGAGTCTGGCGACCAGCGCACACCGGGGCGGCGCGCAAGGGGACTTGGCCGCAGGGCCTGTTGCGGACGGATCGCGACCACACCATAGCTGTAGTACTCCTCGCCGTCGGTCGTCAGTCGGACCGTGTCCTTGCCACCGCGCGACCGCACATACAAGTCGTGCCCCACCACAAACGCTTCAAGTTTTTTGTCCGGCGACAGCACAAAGGGCGACTCGTTGTACGTCGTGTCCTTGGCCGAACAGCTGTACTTGATGATGTCGCAGGCAAACTGACGACGCCCGGTCCGAAACTCGATGGTTTTTTCGTCATCGCCATCGTTGCCAAACCGAAACGCCCGGAAGGGCAACTTGTCGGGATCAAACGCGGAGTCGGCTGCCACGCTCATGACTGCCGCCAGCTTCGCGTTGTCAAACAACAACGCACGCGTATTGGTGACCGGGTTGATCACCACGAATTCGGCGCCGGTCCGGGTCTTGTTGCGATACCAGAAGCGGTTGCCGTCCTTGAAAAACTGCGGCGCGACTTCATCGCCGAACGTCATGCGAGACGTGTTCCACGTCAGCAATTGCTCAGCGCGGGAGTAGTCGACCGCAGTGACCGTTGGAGCCACGCGAGGGGGCGTCTGAGCGTGAAGCGGCGTGCCGTGTGCCGCGAGGGTGGCAAGGAGCAAGGCGCGTACAATGGGCGCGCGCGACCTTGACGCACGCGCGCATTGCGTCGGATGGAATCGAGACATCAGCGTGTGGGGCGGAGGGATGCAAAAGGCGCGCCCGGAATGCACAGGACGCGCCTTCATTGTGTCTCGTCGTCTCCCCGTGCGCCAGTCCTTCCATAAAAGACGACGGCGCGAAACGCCCCGTCCGGACTATTGCGGCAGACCGCCAACGACGCGCTTCATGATCGTCCCGCGTGCCACGCTTGTCGTCGCTTCGATCCCGTTGATGATATAGACCTGTTCCGCTGGGATGCTGCTCGGAAAGCGCTGCGTGAATACCAGACCGGTCATCGGCTCGGAGAGCGCGACGAGTTGCACGCGCGCTGCCTGCACGTTGATCAAGGCTGGATCGTTCAGGTCGCGGAATGAACGCATCGTCGATTCCATCAGCGGACCGTACCTGGCCGCGACCTGCGCGGCCGAGATGCCCAGGAGCATGTACGTCACGCCACGGTGTTGCAGTGAGGCCACGAGGCCACTCAGTGTGCCTTGTTCGGTCGCTGCGTCAAAGGCGGCGATGACCGCTGGAATGCCATTGATCGTCGTGTTCGCGCGCTGTCTGACCGTAATGCCTTGCTGTCCGAGAAACTGGCTGAGCGACTCTGTTGGCGTGCCTTTCCCCGGCACCAGTTGGAGCTGTGCCCCGCCGTCAGCGCTTTGGCCGACGACCGCGTCCGGCATGTTGACCGTTTTCCATCCCGTCGGAAACGTCATGTCAAAACGCAGATCCGGGTGCAAGAATCGCGTGGCACGAAAGTATCCCTGTCGCGGGTTCTCGCCGAACGCCATGCCATCCAGCAGTCGCAGATAGCTGTCGCGATTGACCTTGACCGACGTCAGGCTGTTGGGCGGCAACGCGGCGAGACGCTGCTGGGCGCGTTGTACACGATTGCCCGGATCCGGATGTGTGCTCTGCCATTCCGGAATACGTGCTCCTGCCGAGCCGGACAAACGGCCGAGTGTCGTAAAGACTTTGGGTGACTCGCGAACATCGTAATTCAGGTTCAGCGAGTACTTGAAGCCGAGCGCATCCGCCTGCAGTTCGTCGTCTCGGCCGAACTTGAGGAAAAGCAATCCGGCACTCGCGCCAAGCACGTCGCCGAACTTGGCCAGCTGAGGTGAGAGGATACTCGCTCCGACCAGCCCGATCTGTGTGATCTGCTGCTTGCTCATCGCGGCAACCGTATGCTTCGCGGTCACGTGGCCAATCTCGTGACCAATCACCTCCGCAAGTTCCGCCTCACTGTTCATATGCGCCATCAAGCCGCGTGTGACGAAAATAAAGCCGCCGGGATATGCGAAGGCGTTCACCGCCGCATCGTCCAGCAAGTAAAACTCCCATGGCAGACCAGGACGCTCAGACTTGGCCGCCATCTCTGCGCCAATACGCTTGACCAACGCCTGTGCCTCGCCGCCTGCCAGCTCGCCCACGCGCTGCACGTCGCCGGCCGACGCTGCACGCCCCATCTCTATCTCCTGAGCCTGTGAGATCAGCGAGAGTTCGCGGCGACCGCTCACCGGGTTGGTCGCGCACGCGGTCACGGTCGCTGCGAGTGCGACAGACGCGGCACAGCGGAGTGCGCCAGGCGCGCGCGCGCGCAGCGCGAGAAATCTGTAAGGAGTATTGGTCATGCTAAAAATGTGGTAGCGGTTGTCAAACCACGCTACCAGCCGAAAGAGTGAGCGTCGGTGTGGGTCGACGTAGCCATCGGATGGTGCGCCACAACAGAAAGAGCACCAGTACCGCAAGCACGGCGGCGATCACCGGTACGAACACCGCGAGCGAACTCAGCAGCGTCGAACCGATCAGTTCTGTCGTGGCCAACAACGGGTTCGCCAGTCCCCCTGTGGTCCCGGTGGAGAGCGCGCGCGCCTTCACGGTCGTGAGCTGTACCATTCCCGAAAGCCCTCCGCCAAGCACCGTGGCCAATAGCCAGCCCGGGAGTCCGTGATCGGCGCCGATCGACGTGAACATCACCAACGTCCCGGCCACCATCGACAAGGGCGTCGCGATCACATCCAGTAAATTGTCGACGACGGGGATATAGTACGCGCCAACCTCGAACACCGCCGCCGTCGCCAGCGCAATCACTCCAGCTGTGCTCACCAGCCATCCGTACTGCGCGTCGAGGGGGAACAGGCCGAACCGTGCAGCGAGTGCCACACACAAGAGCGGGACGAACGTCCGGAATCCGGTCGCGGCGCTGAGACAAATACCCGCGCCAATCGGTATCGCCCACGTCGACAACCACGCCGGTGCCGAAGCCAGCGCGTCGGTGGCAAGCATCATCGCGGAGGCCCGAACGGCGCGTCAAGACTTGGTGATTGCGGCGTGAACAACTCCGCGCCACTCTCCGTGATGACCATGTCGTCTTCAAGACGAATACCGAACTCACCGGGAATGTAGATCCCAGGCTCGTCGGAAAATACCATGCCCGGCTTGAGTGGGAGCGTATTGCCCTTCACGAGGTAGGGCCACTCGTGACCGTCCATCCCCATGCCGTGGCCAACACGGTGGCTGAAGTACGTGTAATCGGGACCAAAGCCGGCGTCGACGATCACTTTCCGCGCGGCGGCGTCGACCGCTTCGCAGGACACACCAGGACGCGCTGCCCGGAGCGCTGCAGTCTGTGCCTGATGCTCGATCTCGAAGACGTCTTTCATGCGTTGCGTTGGCGTGCCCAGCACGAACGTGCGCGAGATGTCCGAACTGTACCCTTCAACTTTGCAGCCGCCGTCAATGAGCAGAATGCTGCCTTCCCGCACGACCTGCGGCGTGGCGCTGCCGTGTGGCAACGCGGAAAATTTCCCAACCTGCACGCCCGCTGAGCCCGCGTACCCAAGACGCGTATGCGCCAGCGCGACCAGGCGACCGAATTCGTCCTGTGTCATCCCTTCGCGCAACGATTTCCACGCCGCCTCGTACGCCTTGAGCGTGACCTGACTGGCAAAGCGCATCAGTGCCAGTTCATGTGCGTCCTTGATGGTCCGACAGCCGGCGGTGACGGGCGTGCCACTCACCACTTTCACATTCGCGAGGTGTGCGGCACCGTCGACGAACTGAAAGCGCACCGTTTCTTCGGCACCAATTGTCGCCGTCGACAAGCCGCGGGCCTTGAGCCCCTGCGCTACCAAGGCGTACGGATTCTCGTGCTCTTCCCACGCAAACACCTCCGCGTCTTTCCCCAGCGGGCCAAGCCGCGCCTGCTCCATCGCACGCTCTTCTTCGAACTTGGGGGTGATCAGGAAGGCGCTGCCCTTCGCCGGAATGATGGCGCTCAACAAGCGCTCGCTGATCCCCCACTTGATGCCGGTGAAGTACTCCATACTCGTGCCGCCGGTAAGCATGAGCGCGTCGATGTTGTTCGCGCGCATCAGGGTGCGCGCTTTCTCAAGTCGCGCGCGTCGCTCAGCCACCGAGATCGCTGCCGGTTGCCCCGGCATTTTGCTCAGCGCGCGAATGGCGGGCGGCAGGTCACTGCCCGGTTGACTGTCGGCCATGTGACCCGGCGCGTCGTGTGTCGCAGTCGCGGTTGGCGACGCGCCATCTGCACGACGACTGCCCAGCACCAGACCGGCGGCGGCGGCGGCACCGGCGCCGAGAAGACTGCGACGTGTCGTCATAGTGTTGGGCGCGTTCAGAGGGGAAAGGGCAGGCACGGAGCGTCGAGAGCGAGCGAGAACCGCGCGGCCGTAATGTACCGTCGGAATCCGCCCGTCGTGCCCTGAGTTGCCATTTGTGCCACCTCACGCCAAACTCTGCTAGTGCAACGCCTCCGATGTCTCTTCGCGTCGCCCCCTCCTGAGCGCACCCCCATGAACAAACGTGAGTTCGTCCGCACACTCGGCGCTGCCGCTGCCGGGATGGCCTTCGGCCCGAAGCTCTTTGCCGCGACCGCGCATCTCAGCCCCGCGGCACTCGCCGAGGATGAAGCGTTCTGGGCGACCGTCCGAACGAAATTCAAACTGACGCCGGCCTATATCAATCTCGAGAACGGTTATTACTGTTTTCAACCGGAAGACGTGCTCAACGCCTTTGTCGATCACGTGCGCGCCGTCAACTATCAAGGCTCGCGCTACATGCGCACGGTGCGGGTCAGCGACAAGCTGCGCGTGAGAACGAAACTGGCTGAAATGGCGGGCTGCTCGCCGGATGAATTGATCATCACGCGCAACACCACCGAATCATTGGACACGGTGATCGCCGGCATCGACTGGAAGCCCGGTGACGAAGCGGTCATGGCCAACCACGACTACGGCGCCATGATCGACATGTTCAAGCTCCAGGCGCGACGCTACGGCATGGTCAACAGGTTCATCGACATTCCGGTCAATCCCACATCGGACGAACAGGTTGTGCAAGTCTACGCCGCGGCACTCACACCGAAGACGCGCCTGCTGCTGATCCCGCACATGGTGAACATTACGGGGCACATTTTACCCGTTCGCGCCATCTGCGACATGGCACACGCGCGCGGTGTACCCGTCTTGGTTGATGGGGCGCACGCCTTTGCACAGTTCGACTACAAGCTGTCCGAACTCGGCTGCGATTACTACGGCACGTCGCTCCACAAATGGCTCTCCACGCCGCTTGGTGCCGGGTTCCTTTTTGTGCGAAAGGATCGCATCGAATCGCTCTGGCCCGTGTTCGGCGACGAAGGCATCGCTGCCAACGATATCATGAAGCTCAATCACACAGGCACACATCCGGTGCACACGGACCTTGGCATTGAGAACGCCATCGCCTTTCACGAAATGATCGGCAGCGCCAGGAAGGAAGCGCGGTTGCGGTACATCCAGCAGTACTGGACGGGCAGGGTGCGCGGCTACGGCAAGATCGTGCTGAATACGCCGGTCGACCCGGCGCGCTCCTGCGGCATCGCCAATGTCGGCGTGCGTGGCATGAAACCCGCCGATCTGGCCTCCACGCTGCTGGACAAGTACAAGATCTTCACGGTCGCTATCGGGAACGCAGGCGCCGAAGGTGTGCGCGTCAGCCCGCAGGTGTACACCTCGACCAAGGAGCTTGACGCCTTCGTGCGAGCGTTGCGGGAGCTGGCCTCGTAAGGCCACGCTCCCGCTGTGCCGTGTGGCTTACCTAATCACATATTAATTCGCGATCGTTGCAGCAAACAATATGTTGATGTCCGTCTCGCCGGCACACGATGTCGCGGTGCCGACTTTCACGGCGCTGTCATAGTGGCACAGAAGCACACGGACCGTTCCCGCGCCTGGGGCCGCCGTTGCAGCAACGGCCTTCGTGAACGTCGTTCCCAACGGGCGATTCTGTGAGTCGAGGTCGGTGGTGGTGAGCGTGACGCCCGTTGGCGTGACGGTATAGAACACGCGATGCTGGTTGGCTTCGGCACGCACTTCGGTGGTGATATCCACGATGGGATTCACCAGCCGATTCTCAAACTTCACTGCGCCCGTATACGTCACACCGCGCGCCAACGTCAGCGTCCCGACTTGAGCACTCGGCGCCGTGGGCCCGTTGCCGTCGGCATCGTCCACGTACACCGTTTGTACAGCACCACCAGGTGCCGTGAGCGTGAGCGTGACACGGGAAATAATTTCGGTTTCGCCGCCGGGCGCCGTTGACGAATCGCCACAAGCCGATGCCGCGACGAGGAGGGCCAGCGATCCGGCGGAGAATGATGAGCGAGAGAACATCTTGGTCATAGGGATGAGCCTTGGTGAAAGTGAGAGGAAACAACGACAGCGCACATTGTGTGGGACAGCAACTCAGAACGGCATCGTGAGTCGGGCCACGACATCACGACCAGCGTCATTGACGAACAACCGGTACCGGCTCAGGTAGTCGCGATAGCGCGTATCGAGCGCATTGTTGACCGACAGCGAGATATCCACGTGATGCGAACCAAGTACGACGTTCGTGCTCCCGGCTTCCAACTGCATCAGCGCATACCCCGCCGTGGGCAGTGTGTAAACCGTGCCCGCAGGAACACCGTCTTGCCGGCGCACCATCTGCGATCCGGCGCCGACAAACCACGATCCTAGATGCGCGCGCGATCCGGTCACGCGTGCCGCCACCGTGACGCGATCGGCAGGCATATCAAACAATGGCCCGCCGTGCGTGCGATCCGTGCCGCGCACCAGCGTGCCGTTGGTGGTGATCTCCAGATGTTGTGCGGGCGTCCATGACGACGACAGCTCCAATCCGCGTAGCCGAGCGCTGGTCTGCGTGTAGCGGTAGCCCGGAAACGCACCGCGAATGGTGAGCACCGGTTGGGTGGGCTGCAGATAGATGAAGCCACCAATGGTGTTGCTGTAGGCCGCCGCGTCAACGTGCAGCGACGGCCGCCTGAAACGCAACGTGGTTTCGAGTCCCATTGAGCGCTCGGATTGCAGCGTGGCATCTCCCAGCTCATACTGCGCCGTGCCATGGTGCACGCCCTGCGCGTAGCGCTCGTTCACGGTAGGCGGGCGCCAGGCGCGCGCCGCACGCACCGACACATCCAGTCCATCAGCCAGCACGTACGCCACACCCAGCGAACCCGACCCATTTTTCCACGATCGTGTGCCTGCCGCGCTGCGAATACCAAGGTCCGCGTAGGCGATCGTGGTTTGCGAGATCACATCACCGCGCAGCCCGGCGTTCACGGAAACGCGACCAAACACCAGCTCTTCCTGTGCGTACAACGCGGTCTGCCACAGGTCGTACCCGGGAATCAGGAACGCTTTGCCGAGTGTCTGATTGCCCTGCGCCAGCGCGCTGGTACCGACGGTGCCACGAAGCCCGTTCCAGCGCGGGTGCGTCCAGCGGACGTCGAGCGAATTGCTGAACAACTTCAGATTGAAGGCCGGCTCATTGCGAAAGCGCAGCGGACCATGGTTGTCGTATTCGCGCCGATGGTTGTATTGCAGACCGTACACCACTTCAACGCTGTTCTCTCGCGGAAGCGCGAAGGTTGTGCGTACCCGCAGCGTGGTGTGCTCCACGCGTTGATTGGGACGGCCAATGCCATACGAGAACGCCGAATCGGTGGGCTCGGTCGTCATGGCGCGCTGGAGATCTTCCGCGTTGCCCACATGCGCTTGTCGCAGCACACCAAGTTCCGTCCCAAAGCGACTGAGGCGTACGTCGGCCGTGCCCCACGATCGTGCCACACCCAACGTGGCGCTGCCGTTCAACTCGCGAAAGCCGGTGTTGGACAGATAGTAATCCGGGGCGGCACCGTTGCCCGCCGCGCGTGACGTAAAGCGAACGCGAAAGCCCGTCGTGCCCACCACGGGCAAACGCAGCTGGCCACCTTCAGCGCCCATCGACAGGGCACCTTGTCTGCTGTTGCTGAACAGATTGATCGCCACGTCTCCGTGCAGCCGCCCCGTATCGGGGACCGCCGCCTGATCCACGCGCACGACACCGCCAATTGCATCGGCCCCGTATAGTACGGTGGCCGCGCCGCGCACCACGGTGACGCTGCTGGCGTCGAAACTATCGATATTCGGTGCATGCTCCGTGCCCCACTGTTGATCTTCTTGCTTCATGCCGGCATTCATGACCAATACGCGCTGCGAGTTGAGTCCGCGAATGACGGGCTTGGCGATACTGGGGCCAAACTGAATGAGCGCCACGCCCGGCAGATTTTTTATTGTCTCGCCGAGTGTTTGTCCGCGCGTTTTGGAGAGCGCGGCCGCGTTGAGTGTGCTGGTGGCCATCACCCGTCCGAGTCGTTCCGCCAAGGTATCCGCGCGCACGGCGATCTCTTGCAGCATATTTGTTGCCGCGATCAGATGCACGGTGATCAGGCGATCGCTGCTGGTGAGATCGAGCGTGCGGACGTCTTGCACATAGCCAATCGCACGCACGCGGATCGTGACGATGGTGGCCGGCAGATCAAGGAAATCGAAGCGGCCGTGGTCGTCGGTGCGTTTTCTGAAGGTTGCGCCGGCGGCAGTGCGCGTGGTCGGCGCGATTTCGACGATCACGTCGGCTTGTTCAATGGCGCGGCCTGTGACCGAGTCTTCGACAATGCCATGGACATGCCGCTCTGGACCATGCGGCGCCGTCTGCGCGTGCAACGGCGCGGCGGCCAGAGCGGCGACGCCCGAAGGCGACGCCAGCAGGACGCACACATAGAACGATGCGCAGTTGAAACGAGAGGAATGTGGCTGCATGGTGCTGGGAAAGGATAATGAGAAGGCGCACTCATGTACAAGGCGCGACCCGACTTTGTGTGGCCTTCCCGGTGCTACCCTGCGTCTTCGAACACGGCTCGCGTAGTAGACCATGCCAGCGGCAGGTGGCCAGGCGCCGCTTGCTGAGCGGCGCGTGAAAGCCTCAGTTCTCTCGGACGACCTCAAACGTGGCGCGGTAGCGCTCAGGTGGAATCGCCGCCTCGGTCGTCGGGCCGGGCGAGAGACTAAGCAATCGAATCAGATACCCATCAACTGTCGCTGTACTGGCTCCTAACTGTGTTTCAATGGGCACAACCTTTGGGCTCCCCGCGCCGTCGATACGAAGCTGGAGTCGAGCCGTGCCTTCCCAAATACACTGGACGTGAGG
>Ga0209591_10001273_pt1 | contig 31806 bp, 22 predicted proteins | sample MAT01_FD_187207 | JGI IMG/M metagenome (GOLD analysis project Ga0209591, IMG submission 187207) | Freshwater microbial communities from Lake Fryxell liftoff mats and glacier meltwater in Antarctica - MAT-01 (SPAdes) (version 2) | ecosystem: Environmental > Aquatic > Freshwater > Ice > Liftoff... | reverse complement strand
TGATTCTGTGGTGGGCACTGGGTAACTTCAACCTTTTCCGTTGATTGCTTCGCGAACGGGGTGGTGCGCGTCGCGGAACTTGCGGGCGAGTCGGTGTGGATGTTCATTCGCGACAGATGGTGCAGATGAACATTTCACATCGACGCGGGCTCTACACTCACGGAGAGCTGCTGTGCAGCTCTTGCGCGCTACTTCCGCATGCGCTGTGGAGAAACCGCGACACCAACTCGTGAGTCAGCCGTTCCGTAGTACAGGAACCACTGCCCCCGGAACGGGATCAACGCTTCGACGAACGTCGTCCCCTCGACGTACTGGCCGGTCTTCTCGTAGTCCTCGGTCGGCCTGATGAACGGTACGTCGGTGCGATCGAGCAGCCGGATCGGGTTGGCCGCATCAAAGAGCGCCTGACCTCCGGTGTAGATACGCGCCGGCATCGAAGGATCGCCGTGGGTGCCGAGGTTGCCTGCATTGTAGAGCAGGACGATGCCACGTTCGGTGAGGATCGCCGGTGGCCCCGCTTCGACGAGCCACGAGTCGAAGTATCCGGCGCGCGGTGACAGCACCTTCAGCGCCCGTCCGTTCGCGTCCTCGAGCGGCGTCCAGTCGATGAGGTTGTCCGACGTCGCGATCTGGATGTCAGGCACGTTGTAGTACATCCAGTACTTCCCGTTGACCTTCGTCGCGATCAGGTGATCGCCAGCCACACGGCAGAGGATCGCACCGGACTTCGTTTCGGTGCGCAGAAAGCGGCCGTCACCCGCCTTCGCGAACGCTGGGCCGTGCTTGGTCCATGTCACGAGATCGGTCGATGTCGCAACGGCCAGCCGCGGGACTTCGCCGTTCCACTGCGTGTACGTCAGGACGTAGCGCCCATCCTCCGTTTCCACCACCCGCGGATCCTCGGTGCCACCGGGCCATTCGTATCGCGCCTGTGCGTCACGCTCCGGTTGCAGCACCGGGGTGGGGCGGCGCGTGAACTGCAGTCCATCGACACTCTCCGCCAGACCGATCCTCGATGTATGTCCGCCGATCTGTGACACCCCGGTGGCATCCTCGGCGCGATACAGCAGGTACACCTTGCCGTACCGCACGACAGCTGCCGGATTGAAGGTGGCGTACGCTTCCCACGCCACCACGTTATCAGTGATCGCCGATCGGATCTGCGCGGTGGCACTCGGCGCAATGACGGGATTCACCGCGCGTGGCTTCTCGAACGGGCCGAACATCCACGAGCGATCCTGCGCGTGGAGCGCTGCAGCGGTCAGCGACAGCAGCGCGGTGATCCGGCAGATGAGTGGTACGGACGGTGGATTCATCCGCGAATAATGCATGCGTGTTGCACGCGGCGCGGGGACTACCGCGGCGCGCGTGCTCCCGGATCGGCCATCGGTGGTGCCGCTGCCGCACGCCTGGCTGTGAACTCATCCTGCATCTGCCCGGCGATATCCACCGAGCCCTTCATCTCATTGCCGGCCAGCGTCGCCGTCATGGCCATCGCGATCGGGTTACCGCCGTAGTTGATCATGTACCGAAACTTCACTTCGCTGCCTTTCACCGTGCCTTCGAGGGGCACGTCGCCGGAGGGGCGCTTCACTGTGCCGGTCAACGTCTCGCCGTCCTGCGTGAACACGATCTTGAACGTCCGCGCCCCGCCCGGGGTGTTCATCGACGCATCCCACTCGCCGCTCACCGACTGCGCACCAGCGCCGACCAACGCGCACAGGCTCAGCGCAGCTGAAACCAGAAACTTCCGCATGACACATACTCCTGAAAGTGTGAGTGCGCCCGACGCGCACTGAGGAACGAATGTTACACCGTCGCTGACGGCGAGGGCAAATCGCGCCGCCAGGCGAGCGCGCAACGTCAGCTCGTTTCGTCGAGGGTTGCCCGTAACGCTCGCACTTCATCGGCCGAAAAGACGCCGTCATGGCGGCACGAGGCGTGGAGATGTGGGGAGACTGACAGAAAATCGGCTGCGTTCGACGCCCGCACCCCGCCACCCGGAACTATCTCAACCGGAGTCGCGCCCAGTCGTGCAGCAGCGGCGATGGCATTCGCGACATCGCTCGCCAGCACCGACAGGCGCTGAGGAAGCGTGAGCACGGAGGCGTCCCAACCGAGTACGCCTGCGGTCACGACGCGTGTGAAGCCGAGCGATGTGAGATCGCCCATGCCACGCTCGCGGTCCTCGAGCAGATCGAACACCCGCAGGAACGCGACGATCAGCCCGTGCTCCAGCGCCACGTCTCGCATCGCGGCACAGGCGTCGAGATCCACAAACCCTTCGGCCGTCAGCAGGCCGATCGCGACCGAATGGGCGCCGGCCTTGGCGCTCTGCTCAATCTCTCGCAGCGAGTCGCTGAGAATCCGCGGTGTGGTGGTGAACGCAGCCACATCGAGGAGCGCGCTGCCGTTCGCGCTCCGCGGACGGATCATGCTCACGATGCTGGTTCGCGTCGTATCGATACGCTCGGCGACACCACGGATCAGGTCCATCGTCGGCGACCACCCCTCGCTCGGCAGATCGTCGCAGAGTTCGATACGGTCGGCAAATGGCGCCGCGAGGATGGCGGCTTCGATGGAATCGAGTGGGACTTCGAGCGTTCGGCGCATGGTCGCGGGGCAAAGAGTCAGTTGACAAGATATCGGCCGTGTCTGGCCGGCGGCGAGATCGTCCTGTCGCTTGCAAAAGCGCGCCCTCCGGCTTCCTATACGCACCATGACATTGCCCACCACACTTCCTGACACCCTCGGCCAAGGCTGGCGCGATGTGTCCGTGCCACTGGCCGCAAGCCTCCCCACCTGGCCCGGGGATCCGCGGCTGGCCATTTCGCGCTTTGGCAGCTTCGAAGCCGGTAATCCGTTTCAGGCGACGGCGCTCTCCCTGTCGGCCCACACTGGCACGCACATGGACTCGATGTGCCATTTCATCAGTGGCGGTCGTACAATGTGTGACTGGACGCCCGAAGATACCGTCGGTGCAGCCCGGGTGGTGGAGATTCGGAACCCGATTGCGATCGGGATCGATGAACTCGAGCCGATCGATCTGCGGCCCGGCGAACGGATTCTGTTCCGAACAGCGAATTCATCCACCCACTGGTTCTCGCAGCCGTTCAACGAGCGGTTCATCTGCTTCTCGAACGAAAGCGCCGAATATCTGGCGTCGCGGAAGATCCGGACCGTCGGGATAGACTATCTCTCGGTGGGGAATACCACCAACGGCGTCGTGGTGCACAACCACATCCTCGGCGCCGGCATCTGGATCATCGAAGGGCTCTATCTGGGTGAATCTCCCCCGGGCGAGTACGAAATGCTCTGTCTGCCGGTGCGACTCTCGGATGCCGACGGGGTGCCCTGCCGGGTGTTGCTGCGCCCGCGCTAGCTCGGAACGGGGCGACGGTCCGCTCAGTCAACGAAGCCGCCGCTCCGTGCGCATGATATAAACGACCCATTTGCTCTGACTTCGAGCTGTCACCCACATCCCGCGATCTCCAATGACTTCACGCGCGCTGATCACAGCCTCCATCCTGCTTGTTGCGTGCGCTCGTCAGTCGGCGCTCACCCCACAAACCACGCCGGATGCCGCGATGATCGCCCGGGCGCGCGCCATTCACGAGCGCGTGCTCGTGATCGACACGCATGTCGACATCAATCCGGCGAACTTTCGCAGCGACACCCTGAACTACGCCTCCCGGTTGCCGCGAACGCAGGTCGACCTGGCGAAGATGGAAGAGGGGGGATTGGATGCCGCGTTCCTCATCGTGTACGTCGGGCAGACTCCGGAGCTCGACAGTGCCGCCTTTGCGCGAGCCAACGCGCAGGCACTGGAGAAGTTTGCGGCAGTTCATCTTTTCGCGGAGCAGATTGCACCGAGGCGTGTGGGGCTGGCGACGACCGCGGCCGAGGCGCGTGCGATCTACGCCAGCGGTCGGAAGGTGGTGTTCATCGGCGTCGAGAACGGATTCCCGATCGGGGCCGACATCACCAACGTCCGCAAGTTCTACGAGCTTGGCGGTCGCTACATGTCGTTGGCACATAACGGGCACAGTCAACTCTCCGACTCCAACACCGGGGAACGCGACGGCGTCTGGCGCTGGAACGGGCTGTCGCCACTCGGGCGCCGGGTGATTGCGGAGATGAACCGGCTCGGGATGATGATCGACATCTCCCATCCCTCCAAGGTCTCGATGATGCAGACCGTTGGGCTCACCAAGGCACCGATCCTTGCCAGTCACAGCGGTGTTCGCGCGATCTGCAACCACAGCCGCAATCTCGACGACGAACAGATTCGTGCGATGGGGCAGAACGGCGGCGTGATTCAGCTGGTGGCGTTCAACCGCTATGTGAAGTGCGACCCGAAGAAGGATGCCGTGCAGAGTCAGATCCGTGCCGATGCGCTCGCGGCGCTGCGCGCCGAGTTCGGCGTGACGGCGACCGCGCAGCCCGAGGTGCGTGCCCGGATCGATGCGTTGCCGACGGAGCGAAAGAACGCCTATCTGGCGAAGCAGGAGGAGATCATTTCACGCCGCACACTCGGTGATGCACCCGCCAACGTCGCCGACTACGTCAACCATATCGACTACGTGGTCAAGATGATCGGCATCGATCACGCAGGGATTTCTTCCGACTTCGATGGTGGCGGCGGTGTCGATGGCTGGCGCAACGCAACTGAGACGTTCAACGTCACGCTGGAACTCGTGCGCCGCGGATACACGGAGGAGCAGATCGCGAAGATCTGGGGTGGGAATCTGCTGCGCGTCCTCGAGCAGGTGGAGCGTGTGGCGGCCAGCAGCGCTGCGGTGATGCGATAGGTCGGTGCCCCGAAGCGGGTGATGCCTCGGCTCGGGTTGGGCACGATGGCGTTGGAGTGGAAACTGAGGCGCACTCTGCGCGTCTGACGTTCTTCCTGAACCGGTGAGCCGTGATGTTTCTCCGTACCAGCTGTCTCCTGCCACTATTGTGTACACCGTTGCTGCTCGATCCGGCGGCACCGCACTTTACCGTGCTCCAGCGGGATCTACTCGGGCTTGGCGGCAGCTTTACCAATGCGGCCGCAGACTTTGACGGTGACGGCGATCTCGATCTCTTCGTCGGCTTTGGTGGCACAGCCAACCGACTGTATCGCAACGACCGTGGGGTCCTGACCGATGTGGGCGCCGTGGCCGGTGTGAACGCCGCACGCGCCGTACGGGCGGTTGCGTGGGCGGACTACGACAGCGACGGTGATCCCGACCTGCTGGTGGGATTTGCCCCCGGCCCGATGTCGGTGCTGACGCTGTATCGGAATGACAGTGGCGTGTTTACCGACGCCACCTCTGCGGTCGGCGTCTCGGTTGCTACGGGCGGCGTGCGGCAGTTCAGCTTCGTGGACTTCGATGGCGACGGTGATCTGGATCTGTCAGTGGCATTTCGCGACCGCGCCAACATGCTGTTTCGCAACACCAACGCCACGTTCGTAGAGATGGCGGATAGCGTCGGACTGGCCGACGCGCGCAAGAGTGTTGGCGCGCTCTGGGTAGATGCCGACGAGGACGGCGATCTGGATTACGTCGTCGCCAATCAGGATGGCGATGCCAACGCGCTCTTTCGCAACGACGGGAGCCGCTTTACCGACATCGCTGCGGCGATGGGAATCGCATGGGGCGGACGGGCACCGAAGCTCGCCACCAACGGGAGTGTGCGGCCGTGTACCGCCGACGTGAATAACGACGGCCACTTCGATCTGTTCTTCGCCAACTACGGCCCCAATGGCCTGTTCCTCAAGCGGCAGGGTGTGTTCAGCGATGTGTCGGCGGCGTGGGGCATCGGCACTGATGGTCGATACGACGCCTGTGCTTTCGCTGACTTCGACAACGACGGCTCGCTGGATCTGTACGTCAACGGAACCGTCACCGGCGGCACCAACTACCCTGACTTTCTCTATCGCAACGACGGCAGCCGCTACCTGGATGTCACACCCGATTCTGTCAAGGCGCTGCAGGCAGATCATGGCGTACTCTGGTTCGATATCGATCGGGACGGCGATCAGGACCTCGCTCTCACCGGTGCCCAGCCGAATGGCATGCACTACGTGTTGCGCAACGATCTTTCGAGCGCAGCGGCGCGGCGCTCGATCGCGGTGCGTGTGCTGGATGGTCGCGGTCACGCAACGCGCGCCGGCGCTGAAGTCCGGATCTACGCGTCACAGTCGAAGGCGCTGCTCGGCACCCGGCTGGTTGATACCGGTTCAGGGTACAACGCGCAGAGTGATATGCCGGTCAGCTTCGGCCTGGCGGGCAGGGGCAAGGTCGATGTCGAAGTCACGTGGCCGTCGCGCGGCGTGCGCAAGGTGGTGCAGGTGCGCGACGTGCGGCCCGAGCGCTACGTCGAGACGCCGCTGGTGGTCAAGGTACCGTAGCCTGCAGGTATCGTTCGAAGTGGGTGCCTCATGATTCACCGACGTTGATCGCCACGCAGTGCAAAGCACGATCAGTGTCCCTCGCCCTCTGTCGTTTCATCATCCCGCTCATGACTCCCGCTTTCTGGCGACGTTGGCATCGCTGGCTCGGCATTCCCGCCGCGGCCTTTCTCCTCTTTGTTTCGATCACCGGACTGCTTCTCGCGATGACGGAGTTCTTCGGAGAGGATGAGGCGCTTCGTGAAGCCACACGGGACCTGGTCAGCCCGGTGACGGTCGCGTCGCCCGCAGCGGCTCTGGACCCGATCGCCCGCGCATTCGTGACGATCACGAGTCAGGTGCCTGGTGCACCGATCGACAAGATCGAGGTGCAGTACAAGGGTACTGCTCCGACCGTCGCGATCTACACTGGAAAGGCGGGCGGGGGTGAGGACCGGAAGTTCATCATCAACGCCACCACGGGAGCGCTGATTGCGACCGAGAGTTACACCGATAAACCGTTCCTGAATCGCTTGCACAGCGGCGAGTTTTTCGGCGATGGCGGACTGGTTGGCGCAATGCTCTGGGCGCTGGCCCTGATCGCGATGAACGTGACCGGTCTCGCGATCATGTGGCGCATGCGGCAAAAGAACGTGACGGGGTGGCGGCGATATTTCTTCTGATACCGCTACCGCTACCGCTACCGCTGCCGCTGCCGCCTCGGCACTCGCCGTGCGCCATCGTCAGGGAAGTAGGCTTCGCACGACCAGGTCAGGCGGCGACCCGGCAACGCTCTACCTGCGCTTCAGCCGCTTGAGCTCCTGCTCAGCCGCCAGATAGCCAAACGCCGGCCACCCGGCAGCATCGATCGCGCGCGTGAACCAGCGCGTCGCATTCGCGGTGTCGGCACGCGTGAGATACCAGTTGCCAATGCCGTAGCTCAACGTCGACCGTTGCACACCGGCGGTGTCGGCGGGAGCGATCACCTGATCGGGCGTGATCTGCCCTCGGTACAGGCGCAATCGCTGCATGTACGCTGTCGCCGACGTGATACGCAACGAGTCGGTGATCGGCAGCAGGGCGCGCGACGCGTCCTCCCCGCGACCGGCTCGCGACAGGGACATCCAGAGCCAGTCGGTCGAGCCGGCCAATTCGTTTGGATTCGGCGCCAGGCGTTGCGCGCGACCGAATACGTCTGCGGCCTCGGAGAACTCGCCCCGCACGAAGTGCGCGGCCCCGAGGTGGTACAGCACATCGTAGTTCGCACTATCGAGAGTGAAACCGCGCAAGAGGTCGACCAGCGACTTGCTGAACTGTCCAGTCGATAGGTACCTGTGACCGCGCCAGCGCAGGAACAGCACGTTATTCGGTGCGAGCTTCATCCCCTCGCCGAACGTGGCGATTGCGCTTCGGTAGTCTCGGATACCAGCCTGGGCAAGGCCGAGTGCCAGGATCAGGTCGGCGTTACGCGGATCCGCTGTGCGGGCCGCCGCCGCGCTGCGCACGCTGCCGGTGTCGGGCTGCGCGCGGAACCTGGTACCGTTCGCTGCTCGATACTGCACGGTTTGGGCGACGCCTGGTGCAGCGACAACAGACAGGCAGAACATCACCGAGAGAAATGCACGCATATTCACTCGCCGCGAAATCGTGAATGCCGCAGAAGACTGACCCGACTCAGGAAGGGAGGAAGTCTACGCACGTGCAGCGATCGGCGGCGGCCGTGCGCTAACTCACCGACCGGATCAGGTGGCGCGCCGCGGCGCGCGCGTGCAGGTCGGGGTCTTTCAGCATTGTCCGCAGGAGTGGCACCGCCGCACCCAGTCGTGCCGCCGCCAGCGCCTCGGCGGCGGCAATGCGCAACTCGGTTGGCCGGTACTTCCCCTCGACCGAACAGAGGCGGATGAGATTCTGCACCGCATCGGGCGTCGCGATTTTTCCCATCACATACAGGAACTCCAACTGTACGTCCAGATCCGTTTCACGCTCGAGCACTTGCAGCAGCTTGTCGATATGCGGTGACGCTCCCTGCTCACCAAGGTAGGCGCGTGCGGCCCGGCGGCGTACCTCCGGCGAGCTGTCGCGAATCGCTGCGCGCACGGTCGAACGCGATGTCGTTGTATCGAGCTGCAGCAGCGCCGTCACGACGGCGGCGCGAACCCGTTCATCCGCATGCTTCAAGGCGGCAATCAGATCAGGCTCGGCGAAACGTGCCCCCACGGCGCCGATGAGACAGGCGGCGTTGCGAACGACGAACCACTGTTCGTCCTGCAGAAGCGCCACCATCTCGCTGGTACCACTTTGCATCTCGATCAGAACATCGAATGTTGCACGCCGCAGCGCCAGCGACTCGGACGTCAACAGCTCGCTGATCAGAATGCTGGCGCCGTTTTTGCCGGCGCGCTTCAGCGTGGCGACCGCCGCACCGATCGCATCACCGCAGGTGGGGAGGGCGTTGACCAGCACACGCAGCGCAGCAGGCGTTGCCACCGAATCGAACGCCTCGGTCCAGAGCCCGCGCCATTCCATACTCGTGACGGCGTTCTCGATCGACACGAGTGTGGCGAGCCTAGTCGCCAACGCTGATGCGTCGCCTGCCGCCAGCGCCGCACGCACCTCCCGCTGCAGCGCGTTCGTCTCGGCGACGATCGTCTCGCGCGAGCCGAGAGCCACTCGCGCCGAAATTGACTCCGGGTCGATCACGATGACGCGAGGCACGGGATATGCCTGAATCGACCACAGCGCCGCGTTCCGCAGCTCCTCGAAGAGCGAACCGTCAGCGGCATCGGTGCCTTGTGGTCGCACCAACAGCTGCGCCAGTTTCAGCAGTTCGCGCGGTGCCGCCCCCGCGCTGATGTTCAGCTGTGCGACGTTGTGTGTCTCCATGGCGTGGGTGAGTCGCTGCAGCGCCGGCACCGGACGCACCAATCGCACACCATCGATGGACAGTCGGCCGCCGGACCATTCCAGCGCCAATGCCTGCGATCGGGCGAAGCGGCGCACACGCAATAGCCCGCTGCGGACCATCGTCATGTCGGATGCCGACTGCACCTCTTCAAGCAGCAGCGCGAGCGACTTCGCGAACAGTAGGGAGAGGTTCATGCAGGCCGAGACGTGGAATGGAGGCGACAGCGCCTCCCAGCGCACCGCGGCGGAGCGGAGCTACCCCCCCCGAGTATCGGTCGCGGCCACGCATTTCTGCTTCCCTTGCGCGGGCCTCTTGGCGGAACGGCACGACCTCGGCCACGAAGGTCTCGCGAATGAACCGCGCCCAGCAGGGAGCGTCCTGGATCATGATCGACGCCATCCGCTTTCGCCCCTACCAGAGGTATTGCCTGGTCGCCGGCCCTCCACAGGAGCGAGTAGTGCATCAGATGTCAGTTTGCTCCCTCGGCGCCCTGCCGGTCGCGCGGCGGCGCACAGATGCGTTGCCCCTGATCGGACGTCGGGGGCGAGGATTCGTGCCGCGTCAAGAATCTCTCGCAGTGCGGCGGACGCGGATGCCGACTTGCGGCGGCGGTAGCTCGACGTCGTGCTCAAAACCCGGATTCCCGTACGACGCGGCGATGGCCGCCACGTCGCCGTCCGTGTTGGTGTCCAGCGCGTTGAAGCCCAACCGTCCGAACAGGTCCACCCTGTCCAGGCGAGCCGGCGTCCCCAGGCATCGGGTGACGCATCGGTCAGCGCGCCGAAAATGCCGCCGTATTCCGCCGGCTCGGTCGGCGTGCTGCGCAGCGGCAGGTTGTAGGGGTCCAGCGGCACTGCGCTCTGGGGCCGCGCGGCCCGAATCACTCATGCTCCGCTCGACTGGCCGAAATTCCAGCGGCCTTCCAAAGCCAGGAGGGTAGGCACCGACATTCGTCCCTGGATCCCGAGACCAGCGTGTCCGCCTCTGGCTCCCGGGCCCGGCCAGAGGGGCTTTTGGGGGCGCTTGGGTCGCCCTCCATCCCCGCGGCACCTGCCGGAGGCCGAAGGCGGGCCAGGGATGCCGTCAGCGGTGACACTTGCGCCAGGCCGCTTCCCCCCGGCTTGATCCGCAGTTCGGAGTAGGGTAGCTTTCCAGACTGTTGCAGATGCGCTTGGGTCACCCCTCCGTGTCCCGACGGTGTCCCGCAGGGTGATTCGCTCGCATAGCTCAGTCGGTAGAGCACATCCTTGGTAAGGATGAGGTCATCGGTTCGATCCCGATTGCGAGCTCTGTTGGTCCGTTTCACCTCGGCGGTTTCGTCCCGTGCCATTTTGTGCGCGTGCGAACCCGCCGCTTGCGCTAGCCGAGGCAGCACCCGCCACGGCGCGCGTTCCACGCTGCACCGTTACTTCACCACCTCTATTCCAGGATTGCGCTGTCATGGGCAAGGCAAAGTTCGAGCGGAACAAGCCGCATCTGAACGTGGGCACGATTGGGCATGTGGACCACGGCAAGACGACGTTGACGGCGGCGATCACGGCGATTCAGGCGAAGAAGGGCCTGGCGAGTGCGATGGCGTTCGACCAGATCGACAAGGCGCCGGAAGAGAAGGCGCGCGGGATCACGATCGCGACGGCGCATGTGGAGTACGAGTCGGCGAACCGGCACTATGCGCACGTGGATTGTCCGGGCCATGCGGATTATGTGAAGAACATGATCACGGGTGCGGCGCAGATGGACGGCGCGATTCTGGTGGTGAGCGCGGCGGACGGCCCGATGCCGCAGACGCGCGAGCACATCCTGTTGGCGCGCCAGGTGAACGTGCCCTACATCATCGTGTTCATGAACAAGGTGGACATGGTGGATGATACGGAGTTGCTGGATCTGGTGGAGCTGGAAGTGCGCGAGCTGTTGAGCGCCTACAACTTCCCCGGCGACGACACGCCGATCATCAAGGGGTCGGCGCTGAAGGCGTTGGAGAGCGGCGATCCGGCGAGTGAGTGGGGCCTGAAGATTCAGGAGTTGATGGACGCGCTGGACACCTACATTCCGCAGCCGGTGCGGGCGACCGACCGGCCGTTTTTGATGCCGGTGGAGGATGTGTTCTCGATCACCGGGCGTGGGACGGTGGCGACGGGGCGGATCGAGCGCGGGATCATCAAGGTGGGCGAGGAAGTGGCGCTGATCGGCTTCAATTCGGAGAAGACGACGGTGGTGACGGGCGTGGAGATGTTCCGCAAGCTGCTGGACAGCGGCGAGGCGGGGGACAACGTGGGCCTGTTGCTGCGCGGCGTGGCGAAGGACGATGTGGAGCGGGGGATGGTGCTGGCGAAGAAGGGGAGCATCACGCCGCACACGAAGTTTTATGCGGAAGTGTATGTGTTGACGAAGGAAGAGGGGGGGCGGCACACGCCGTTCTTCAAGGGGTATCGGCCGCAGTTCTACTTCCGGACGACGGACGTGACGGGGAATGTGGAATTGCCGGACGGGATGGAGATGGTGATGCCGGGCGACAACGTGCAGATGACGATCGAGCTGATCACGCCGATCGCGATGGACGAAGGGCTGCGCTTCGCGATCCGCGAAGGCGGTCGTACGGTCGGCGCCGGTGTCGTCGCCAAGATCCTCGCCTGATTCGTACCCCTGGAAGTACGGCAGCCGGGCTCCGCACGCGGGGTCCGGCTGTAGTGCCCCTCTGCAGTCACTGAAGGCTTCACTGTTCGACTCGAGAAGGAGCTGGCCCCTGTGAGCACCGCTGTTGAAACCCCTCGTGCAAGTTTGCCAGCTCGTGTGGTGTCGTTCTACAACGACGTCATGGTCGAGATGCGCAAGGTGACCTGGCCGGATTGGCCGCAGGTGCGTCAGGCAACGCTTGGCATCATCGCGGTCGTGCTGTTCATCGGCGCGGTGATCGGGTTGATCGATCTGGTATGTCAGGCCGTGTTGGTCAGCGGTCTGCCCAAGCTCTTCGCCCGCTAGTGCCGATGCTGACCACGACCATCCACCGCTGGTACGCCGTGCAGACCACCGCCGGCCACGAGAACAAGGTGCGCACCTTGCTGCAGCGTCGCATCGATACGGACGGAACGGATCCGGTCGAGGAGCGTCAGATCCGTCAGGTGATGGTGCCGACGCAGACCGTCGTCGAAGTGAAGAACGGCAAGAAGGTGGAAGTCGAGAAGAAGACCTTCCCCGGATATGTGCTGGTGGAAATGGTGGTCAATCAGGACACCCAGCACACCGTGAACGGTATTCAGGGCGTGATCAAGTTCGTCGGCAAGGACAAGGAACCGGCACCGCTGCGCGATGATGAGGTTCGTCGCCTGCTGGGCATCGTCGACGAGAAGGCCGCGTCGGCACCGGTGGAAGAGATTCCATTCCTCGTCGGTCAGGCAGTGCAGATCATGGAAGGGCCGTTCACCGACTTCAACGGCACCGTTGAAGAGGTGATGCCGGAGAAGGGGAAGGTGCGTGTGTCGGTGAGCCTCTTCGGCCGGCCGACGAGCGTGGAGCTGGATTACATGCAGCTCAAGGGCTACTGAACCGCGCTGCGATCTGGTGCTCCGCGGTGGATTGCGGTCCTCGGTCCTGGCAGGTCGTGAGTTGGAGCGCCATCGATGACGGGTGGATGCGTCGAAGGGTGAGCGAAGTGTGAACGCAGGGCAGGTGCAGGACGTCGGCGACCACGACGACGCAAAACCCCATGGGAGTTTCCGGTACCATCACCGTGTGCATGTGGCACATGAGTGGCCCGGTATCGCAACGTCAGCGAGGTACAGATGGCCAAGAAGGTCACCGGGTTCGTCAAACTGCAGATCCCTGCAGGCAAGGCGACACCGGCCCCTCCAGTAGGTACGGCGCTCGGCCCCCAGGGAATCAACATCATGGGGTTCTGCAAAGAGTTCAACGCTCGGACGCAGGGCCAGGATACGATTCTCCCGGTCGAAGTGACGATCTATGGCGACAAGTCCTTCACCTTCATTCTCAAGACGCCGCCAGCGGCGATCCTGATCAAGAAGGAGTTGGGTTTGGCGAGCGGGTCAGGTGCGCCAAACAAGACCAAGGTGGGTTCCATCAGCACGGCTCAGCTGCGCAAGATTGCGGAGATCAAGATGCCGGATCTGAACTGCGACACCATTGAGAGCGCGATCCGCATGATGGCTGGTGCGGCCCGTTCGATGGGTGTGGAGGTCAAGGGCTGATGAGCGCACATGGCAAGAAGTACAAGGCCGCAGCGGCCAGGATCAACGCGACACAGGCCTACGCGGCGCGTGTGGCGTTGGAAGCGGTGAAGGCTGGGGCCTTTGCGAAGTTCGACGAGACCGTCGAAGTCGCGGTGCGCCTCGGTGTCGATCCGCGGCACGCCGATCAGCTGGTGCGCGGCACCGTGGTGCTGCCCGCCGGAACCGGCAAGATGGTGCGCGTGCTCGTGATCGCGGGTGGTGACAAGGCGAAGGAAGCCGAAGCCGCCGGCGCCGATTTCGTGGGCATCGAATACATCCAGAAGATCAAGGACGGATTCCTCGACTTCGACGTCATGATCGCAACACCGGACCAGATGGGGCAGGTTGGTCAGCTCGGACGCGTGCTCGGCCCTCGTGGCCTGATGCCGAATCCGAAGACCGGTACCGTCACGTTCAACGTTGCGCAGGCCGTCAGGGAGACGAAGGCCGGCCGTATTGAGTTCCGTGTCGACAAGGGCGGCAATGTGCACGTCCCGATCGGCAAGGTCTCGTTTGCGATCGAGGCGTTGGAACAGAATTTCACCGCGTTCATCGATCAGGTCGTGCGTTCCAAGCCCAGCGCCGCCAAGGGGGTGTATGTCCGCACCGTCTCGGTGAGCAGCACGATGGGCCCGGGCGTGCTCGTCGATCCCAATCCCTACCGGTAACACGACATGAAGCGATCCGAAAAGGAAAAGCTCGTCGTCGAGCTGCGGGAGAAGATCAGCGGCGCTTCGGCGCTGTACTACACCGATTTCACGGGACTGAACGTGAAGCGGATGACCGACCTTCGTCGCAAGCTGCGCGCAGCGGGCGTCGAGTATGTGGTCATCAAGAACACGCTCGCACTGCGAGCGGTGTCGGAGAGCGGTCTCGTGTCGACCAAGTTGAAGGGTCCGACCGGGATCGTGGTGGGCAAGGACGCGTTGATGGCGGCCAAGGTGCTCACCGACTTCGCGAAGGCGAACGACCAGAAGCCCGAAGTGAAGGGCGGGGTGTACGAGGGTAAGGAAGTTGATGCGAAGATGATCGCGAAGCTGGCAGCGATTCCGCCGCGCGATGTGCTTCTCTCGATGTTGGCCGGTGCTCTGCAGGCTCCGATCGGAGCGATGCTGGGTGCCCTCGAAGCCCTGAAGGCGGAGCGCGAAGGCGCCACCGCACCTGCCTGATCCCAGGCGTACCGATTTTCACGCACCCGGCGCGCAGTCAGCGTCGCCTGGGAACCACGACGGAGATTTGAGAAATGGCAAATAGCACTTTGAGCAAGGACGAGATCCTCGACGCGATCGGCGGTATGACGGTCATCGAGCTGTCTGAGCTGGTGGATGCATTCAAGGAGAAGTTCAACGTCACCATCGCCGCCGCCGCTGCTGCGCCGGCCGGTGGTGCAGGTCCCGCCGCTGTCGTCGAAGAGCAGACCGAGTTCTCGGTCATCCTCAAGGAAGTGGGCGCGAAGAAGATTCAGGTCATCAAGGTCGTGCGTGAAATCACGGGCCTCGGTCTGAAGGAAGCGAAGGATCTGGTCGAGGCCGCTCCGAAGGAAGTCAAGGGTGGCGCTACCAAGGATGACGCTGCCGCCGTCAAGGCAAAGCTCGAAGCAGAAGGCGCTGTCGTCGAGATCAAGTGACGCTGGCGGGGTAACGATCTCGACTGAAGGCACTCGATTCCAGTTTCAGGCGTTTGCTGTTGTTGGACTGGAATCGATGCCCGATGACGGGGTCGTCCCGCTGCCGTAGGGCCCCCGGGCAATCCCGGGTCCAACCCCTGCGGTGTCATTTTGATTCTCCGGACGATTGTGCAGACTGCCATTTCCGCTGGTCCTTCCCTGCAGTTTTACGCCACAACCCCGCGTCGCCGAAACTTTTCGGTCGCTGCGGGGGCGTGGCGCTTTTCGCCTGCGCGCGGGTGAGAGATGCCTGACTCGATGAAGCAGATTTCCTTCGGTAAGCTCGACGTGCGGATGGGTATGCCGCACCTGCTCGATATCCAGACGCGCGCGTTCGAAGCGCTGCTGCAACTGGATGCCGCGGCCCATGACCGCGAAGACATTGGTCTCGAACGGGTCTTCAAGGACCTGTTCCCGATCACAGACGCGCACGAGAACTTCAGTCTGGAGTTCAAGAGCTATTCACTCGGCGAACCGAAGTATTCGGTCGAAGAGTGCATAGAGCGCGACATGACCTATTCAGCGCCGCTCAAGGCGCGCCTCGCCCTCCGCATCTTCGAGGAAGTCGGTGGCGAAAAGCAGCTCAAGAATGAAATCGAGAAGGAGGTCTATCTCGGCGAACTGCCGTTGATCACCAATCTCGGAACCTTCGTGATCAATGGCGCCGAACGCGTCATCGTCAGTCAGTTGCATCGCTCGCCGGGCGTCGTGTTCGAAGAGAACACCCACCCCAACGGGCAGCGCCTGATCTCGTCACGCATCATCCCGTTCCGCGGATCGTGGGTGGAGTTCACCGTGGATATCCACGATGTGATCTTCGTGCACATCGACAAGAAGAAGAAGTTCCCCGCCACCGCGCTGCTGCGCGCGCTGGGCTACGGTGGAAACGAGGACATCTACCGGCTCTTCTTCGGTATCCGCGAGCTGGACATCGAGCGCATCCGCGAGAACCGTCAGGAGCTCCGTGAAGTGGCCGGTGCCATCGTCGCCGAGGAGCTGACGCTCGTTGGCCGCGAGAAGATCGCTGAGGAGCTGAAGCCGAAGAAGGAAACGAAAAAGGCGCGCGTGGAGCGTGAATCGGCCGAGGCCGATCGCGCGGTGAAGGTCGGCGACGAGCTGGATGATCAGCTGGTCAGCCGGCTCCGCGAGGCGGGTTACAAGAAGGTCAAGGTCTTTGCCAGCTATCACAGCGTCGAGCTGCGCGACGAGCAGGACGCGTTCGATAACGGCGAACGCGAAGAGCCCCGTGCACTGGCGATGGATGTGGTGTCCAGGGACGGCGAGGTGCTGGCTGAGAAGGATCAGCTGCTGAAGCCGGTGCTGCTCAAGAAGCTGCGCGGCGCGAACATCACCCGCGTGAAGGTGTTTGCGGCCACGGGTCGTATGGAGTCGTCGCTGATCAAGAACACGATCGCGAAGGATCCGACCGATCCGATCCGCCTCGAGCCGAAGGACATTGCGAAGGCCGGATCTCCGGCCGCCGCCGGCGAGATGACGGCGTTGAACCAGATCTACGCGCTGTTGCGTCCGGGCGATGCCCCGAATGCGACGACGGCGAAGGACGCGCTGATGCGCCTCTTCTTCAACCCGAAGCGCTACGACCTGGGTCGCGTGGGTCGCTACAAGATCAATCAGCGTCTGGGGCTGGAAACCGATCCGGCCACCACCGTGCTGACGACCGAGGACTTCGTCGAGATCGTCCGTACGCTGATCGAGCTGCACGAAGGCCGAGGCGACACGGATGACATCGATCACTTGGGCAACCGTCGTATCCGCTCGGTGGGTGAGCTGATCGCGAACCAGTTCTCAGTGGGTCTGAGCCGGATGGCGCGCCTGGTGAAGGAGCGCATGAGCATCAACACCGATCCCGAGCGCATCTCGCTCGACGATCTGGTCAATGCGCGTACCGTGAGCGCCGTCATTCAGGCCTTCTTCGGTTCGTCGCAGCTGTCGCAGTTCATGGACCAGACCAATCCGTTGGCTGAGCTGACGCACAAGCGTCGCCTGTCGGCGCTTGGCCCGGGCGGCCTGACGCGCGAGCGCGCCGGCTTCGAAGTGCGCGACGTGCACTTCTCGCAGTATGGCCGGATGTGCCCGATCGAAACGCCGGAAGGTCCGAACATCGGTCTGATCACGTCGCTGGCGTGTTTCGCACGCGTCAACGACCTCGGGTTCGTCGAGACGCCGTATCTGATCGTGCGCGAAGGTCGCGTGACCGATGAGATCGAGTGGCTCGATGCAACGCGTGAAGCGAACAAGACCATCGCGCAGGCGAACGCGAAACTCAACGCCGACGGCACCTTCGTCGAGGAGTTCGTGCTTGCCCGTCGTGAAGGAGACTTGCCGCTGGTGCCGGGGAAGCGCATCGACTACATGGACGTGGCGCCGGAGCAGCTGGTCTCCATCGCCGCAGCGCTGATTCCATTCCTTGAGCACGACGACGCCAACCGCGCCCTCATGGGCTCGAACATGCAGCGTCAGGCTGTGCCGCTCCTCAATCCGCGCACACCGGTGGTGGGCACGGGCCTGGAGGAGAAGGTGGCGCAGGATTCCGGCGCCTGCATCATCGCACGTCGCGGTGGTGTGGTCACGCGCGTGACGGCCGATGAGATCATCATCGACGCCGGCCCGGCAGAGCACACGACCGACCTGTCGCGTCCATTGGCGCGCCTTGGTCAGATCGATCGCTACAAGGTCAAGAAGTACTGGCGTACCAACCAGGACACATGCATCAACCAGCGCCCGATCGTCCAGCTCGGGCAGAAGGTGAAGACCGGTCAGGCGCTCGCCGATGGTGCGGCAACCGAGTTCGGTCAGCTGGCGTTGGGTGCCAACGTGACGGTCGCCTTCATGCCCTGGTTCGGTTACAACTTCGAAGACGCCATCGTGCTCAGCGAACGCCTGGTGAAGGAGGACGTGTACTCGTCCATCCACATCCAGGAGCTCGAACTGCATGTGCGCGACACGAAGCGTGGACAGGAAGAGATCACGCGGGAAATCCCCAATGTCTCCGATGAGACACTGGTGGACCTCGACGAGCGCGGCATCGTCCGCATCGGCGCCCACGTCAAGCCGGGCGACATTCTCGTCGGCAAGATCACGCCAAAGGGCGAAACGGAGCTGTCGCCGGAAGAGAAGCTGCTGACGGCCATCTTCGGTGAGAAGGCGAAGGACGTGAAGGATTCGTCCCTCAAGGTCTCGCCAGGCATGGAAGGTGTCGTCATCGATGTGAAGATCTTCTCGCGCATCGAGGATTCGGTGGTCGAGAAGGACCGCGGGGAGCGCATTGGTGAAGTGCGCCGCGTGGAAGGCGAGGAGAAGATCCGCGTGAACGAAATTCGCGACGGCGAACTGGCCGATATTCTGGACGGTCAGGTCGTGGCGCTGGCGCTGAAGTCGGGCACGGTGGAGGAATCGATCGCGATCGGCACCACGCTGACGAAGGAGTTCCTCCGCAGCTTCAAGATGGCGACACTCGACCTCAAGACGTTCCGGGTCGAGGACAAGAAGGCGAACGAACAGATCCGCGTGATTCTCGACGCCGCAGCGCTGGAGAAGTCGCGGATCGAGGAGTGGGCCGAGCAGCGCATCGACAGCATTCTGCAGCCCGATGAACTGCCGCCTGGCGTGATTCAGCTGGTGAAAGTGTATCTGGCCGAGAAGCGCAAGATCTCGGTCGGTGACAAGATGGCCGGCCGACATGGCAACAAGGGCATCGTGGCGCGCATCGTTCCTGAAGAGGACATGCCGTTCCTGCCCGATGGTCGGCCGGTGGACATCGTGCTCAACCCGCTCGGCGTGCCGAGCCGGATGAACGTTGGACAGATTCTGGAGACCCATCTCGGCTGGGCCGCGAAGCTGTTGGGCTTCTACGCCAAGACGCCGGTGTTTCAGGGCGCGAACGAGCGCGAGATCGGATTGATGCTGCGCCTCGCCGCGTTGAGCTGGACGCGGAAGGGACTCGAGCTGCAGACCACGCCGCCGCTGGTGATCAGCGACAGCGATCTGGCATCGATCGTGGCGGATGTGAAGCCGTCCATGGAAGATGCAGACCAGGTGACACTGCTGGCGGATGCACGGATCGCCGATCTTGGCGGGAAGGGTATGTCGCCACAGACGAAGGATGTGTACGCGCGAGTGAGTGCCTACCTGCTGTCAGCGGCGCGTGAGCTGGTCGCGCGGGAACGCACGGAACTCGACGTGCAGATCACGTCGCATGCGTCGTTGCTGACGGAAGCGTCAGCGTCGCAGCGTGAGGTGCTGGAGTCGGGTGTGAACCTGGTCACCGCCGCGCAGAGCGGTGGCGACGGCGATCTCCTGGCGCGCCACGAATTGCGCGCGTTGGCAGCAGCGACCTCGGGGAAGAAGGGTGACCTCGACCTCGATGCCGCCTGCGATGAGCTGCTGCGCCTCGCCGGCACCACGCCGGCTGGCAAGATCTGGCTTCGCGATGGCCGTAGTGGCGAGACGTTCTCGTCGCCGGTGACCGTGGGTGAGGTCTACATGCTGAAGCTCAGCCACCTGGTCGACGACAAGATCCACGCCCGGAGCATCGGGCCGTACTCGCTCGTTACGCAGCAGCCCCTCGCCGGCAAGGCGCAGTTCGGCGGCCAGCGTTTCGGCGAAATGGAAGTCTGGGCGCTGGAAGCGTACGGCGCCGCGCACGTGCTGCAGGAGATTCTCACCGTCAAGTCCGACGATGTGAACGGCCGGAGCCGTGTGTACGAAGCGATCGTGAAGGGCCAGAACCTGCCGGAGCCGGGCACGCCGGAAAGCTTCAACGTGCTGGTGAAGGAGCTGCAGGCACTTGGCATTTATGTGAAGATGGGAGCCAAGGGCGATGGATTCTCGCCCAATGCCCTGCTCGACGGCTCTGGTGCCGATAACGCCAGCGAGGAGTGAGCCGATGATTGACTTTCGTAATGCGCGCGAAGCCCGCGCGTCGAGCTTTGATTACATCCGGATCCGGATCGCCGCCCCCGAGGAGATCCGTGGTCCCAAGGATCCGAAGGAGCGCGAGCGTCTCGAGCTGGGTGGTTTACGCACCTGGTGGTCGTGGGGCGAGGTCACCAAGCCCGAGACGATCAACTACCGCAGCTTCAAGCCGGAGAAGGATGGCCTGTTCTGTGAGCGGATCTTTGGTCCGGTCAAGGATTGGGAGTGTCACTGCGGCAAGTACAAGCGGATTCGTTATCGCGGCGTGATCTGCGACCGATGCGGCGTGGAAGTCACGCTCGCCAAGGTTCGTCGTGAGCGCATGGGTCACATCGAGCTGGCGGTGCCGGTTGCGCACATCTGGTTCTTCAAGACCCTGCCGAGCCCGATGGGTAACCTCATCGATGTCACGTTGCGTGATCTCGAGAAGGTCATCTACTACTCGAATTACATCTGCATCGATCCTGGATCACAGGAAGTGCGTGCCAACCAGCTGCTCAATGAAGACGAGTATCTGGATCTGCGCACGCGCGCCAAGGAGCAGGGTGATACCGCGTTCCTGGCCGATATCGGTGCGCCGGCCGTGCGCGAGCTGCTCAAGCGCACGGATGTCGATACACTGGCTGCCACGCTGCGCCTGTCGCTGACGACGGAGACGAGCCAGCATCGCAAGAAGCAGATGCTCAAGCGTCTGAAGATTGTCGACGCATTCCGCAACTCCGGGGACAACGGCGAGCAGCGCAATCGCCCCGAGTGGATGATCATGGACGTGATTCCGGTACTGCCGCCGGATCTGCGTCCGCTCGTTCCGCTCGACGGCGGTCGCTTTGCGACGTCTGACCTGAACGACCTGTATCGTCGCGTCATCAACCGCAACAACCGTCTGCAGAAGCTGATCCTGCATCGCGCACCGGAAGTCATTCTCCGGAACGAGAAGCGCATGTTGCAGGAAGCGGTTGACGCACTCTTCGACAACGGTCGTCGCTCGAAGGCGATCCGTGGTCGTGGCAAGCGTCCGCTGAAGTCGCTGTCGGACATGCTCAAGGGCAAGCAGGGCCGGTTCCGTCAGAACCTGCTCGGCAAGCGCGTGGACTACTCCGGTCGTTCGGTGATCGTGGTGGGTCCGGAGCTCAAGCTGCACCAGTGCGGTCTGCCAAAGGCGATGGCGTTGGAGCTCTTCAAGCCGTTCATCATCCACAAGCTGGTGGACAAGGGCATTGCGGAGACCGTCAAGCGCGCCAAGAAGATCGTGGAGCGGGAGAGCCCCGAGGTGTACGAAATCCTCGAGGAGATCATTCGTGACCATCCGGTGCTGCTGAACCGCGCACCGACGCTGCATCGTCTGGGCATCCAGGCGTTCGAGCCGGTGCTGGTGGAAGGCAAGGCGATTCGTATTCACCCGCTCGTCTGCGCGGCGTTCAACGCCGACTTCGACGGTGACCAGATGGCAGTGCACGTCCCGCTGTCGTTCGAGGCGCAGATCGAGGCACGCGTGTTGATGCTGTCGTCGAACAACATTCTCAAGCCGGCCGACGGTCGTCCGGTGGCGGAGCCGTCGCAGGACATCGTGCTCGGCTGCTATGTCGCAACCAAGGCACCGGCTGATTTCGATCAGACGGCGAAAGACCCGAAGAAGTTCAACGCGCTGAAGCATTTCAGCTCGATGGCCGACATCGAGTCTGCGCTGACGCTGGGCAACCTGATCCGAAAGGATGTCATCCGCTTCCTGCACGATGGGCAGTGGATCACGACCACGGCGGGTCGCGTGCTGTTCAACGTGATCGTGCCGCAGGCGCTGGGTTTCCAGAACCGCGACATGAAGAAGAAGGTGCTCGGTGAGCTCGTGTTCGAGAGCTACCGTCGCGCCGGCATGGCGGAAACCGTGTTGTTCCTCGATCGCCTGAAGGAGTTCGGCTTCAGCAATGCGACGCGTTCCGGCGTGTCCATCGGCATCGAAGACCTGCACATCCCGAAGGAGAAGGAAGAGCTGCTGAAGGAAGCGGGCGAGCGGGTGGACCGCTTCCAGCGCGCCTATCAGACGGGCAACATCACCAACGGTGAGCGCTACAACAAAGTCATCGACACCTGGACGCACGCGAACACCGACATCGCCAACTCGATGATCGATGCGATGCGCGCGTCGCAGGGCGGATTCAATCCGGTGTTCATGATGTTCGATTCGGGCGCACGTGGTTCGCGCGACCAGATCCGTCAGCTGGCCGGTATGCGCGGTCTGATGGCCAAGCCGCAGAAGAAGCTCACCGGTGGTCTGGGCGAAATCATCGAAAGCCCGATCAAGTCGAACTTCCGTGAAGGGTTGTCGGTGCACGAGTACTTCATCTCGACGCACGGTGCCCGGAAGGGTCTGGCCGACACCGCCCTCAAGACGGCCGATGCCGGATACCTCACGCGTCGTCTGTGCGACGTGGCGCAGGATGTCACGATCGCCGAAGAGGATTGCGGCACGCTGCTGGGTATCGACGCCGAGGCGCTGAAGGAAGGCGAGGACGTGATCGAGTCGCTGAGCGAGCGGATCGTCGGCAGCTTTGCCGGCGAGGATGTGTACGATCCGTTCGAGCGCGACGAAAGCGGCCGACCGAAGCTGCTGGTGGAAGCGGGCATGATGATCGACGAAGACCTCGCGAAGGTGATCGAGGAGTCGAGCATCGAGAAGGTGAGGATCCGCTCGGTGTTGACGTGTGAAAGCAAGCGTGGCCTCTGCCGCATGTGCTACGGTCGTAACCTCGCCACGATGGCGGTGGTGGACCTTGGCGAAGCGGTCGGGATCATCGCGGCGCAGTCCATCGGTGAGCCAGGGACGCAGCTGACGTTGCGCACCTTCCACATCGGCGGTGCCGCAGCCCGTATCGCCGAGAACACGGTGAAGAAGACGAAGGTCCCGGGTGTCGTCGAGTTCGGCGATCGCCTCACCTTCGTGACGGACAAGGATGGCAAGAGCATCGTGACGTCGTACGAAGGCGAGCTCACCATCAAGAACTCTGCAGATGCCAATTACGGCGTCGGCGCGCGTCTGCTGGTGCCGCTCGGCGCCGAGCTGATGGTGGCCGAGGGGCAGACGGTGAAGAAGGACGACACCATCTTCAGCTGGGATCCGTACTCGAACCCGATCATCGTGGACGTCAGCGGTGTGGTCCGCTTCGTGGACCTCGTCGAGGACGAATCGATGTCGGACGAGCTGGACGAGTTGACCGGCATGCGCGAACGCCGCGTCATCGAGGATCGCGACAAGAAGCTGCATCCGCACATCGAGATCATCGATGCCAAGGGCCAGCGTATCCGCGACTTCGTGGTGCCGGTGGGTGCGAAGCTGGAAGTGAAGGACGAGCAGACGATCAGCGCCGGTACGATCATCGCCAAGGTGAACCGCGAGGCCTACAAGACGCGCGACATCACCGGTGGTCTGCCGCGTGTGGCCGAACTGTTCGAGGCCCGTCGCCCGAAGGATCCGGCGACGATCACCGAGATCGACGGCGTGGTGCGGTTCGGCGATATCAAGCGCGGCAAGCGCGAGATTCGTGTGTACCCTGCCGATCCGAAGAACGCGTGGGCCGAGATCGAGTCGGCCGAGCCGAAGCAGTATGAAGTGGCGTCCGGAAAGCATCTCCGTGTGCACGAGGGCGATCGTGTGCGCGCCGGTGACCGTCTGTCCGAAGGCCCGGTGAATCCGCACGACATTCTCGCGATCAAGGGTCCGCGCGCGGTGCAGGAGTATCTCCTGAACGAAGTGCAGGAGGTGTATCGCCTGCAGGGCGTGAAGATCAACGACAAGCACATCGGCGTGATCGTGCGTCAGATGCTGCAGAAGGTTCGGATCACGGAAAGCGGCGACACGGAATTCCTGGAAGCGGAACATGTGGAGCGCGCGATCTGGCTGAAGGAGAACCTGGCGATCGAGCTGAGTGGCAAGACACCGTCACAGGCCGAGCCGCTGCTGCTGGGTATCACGAAGGCGTCGTTGACGACGCAGTCGTTCATCTCGGCTGCCAGCTTCCAGGAGACCACGCGCGTCCTGACCGATGCCGCGATTCGCGGATCACAGGACGATCTGCTGGGCCTCAAGGAGAACATCATCATCGGGCATCTCATCCCGGCAGGTACCGGTGTGTACCGGTACAACGAAGTGGAAATCGACGGGATGGAAGCGCCGGCGATGCCGGAGACGCCGTACGATGCGAGTGCATCGTATCTGGAGCCGCCGGCGACCACGCCGCTGTCCATGCCGGTAGCGGCCGGGGTGCCGACCGAGGAGTGAGTGGTGCCAGAGAAGTGTGAATGACGAACGGCCCGGGGCGACATGCTCCGGGCCGTTTGTTTTATCACGGATTCAATGACTCACGAATTCAGATCTGATCCAGGATCTCTGTCCGCTTCATCGTGGGCGTGAGGATCGTGCGAGACCAACGCTGTCAGTCGATCATGTCAGCCACCCGTGCGGAGAAGCCAGGGAGCACATCCTCGCCATCCAGCGCATCATCAGCGGTCAGCGACGCCTGCGTTCCATCGGCGCGATAGACGCGCGCGACGCGTTTCTCGGGATCCACGATCCAGACCAGCCGCGCACCGGCCTCGATCCAGTCGCCGACCTTTGCGAGCACTCGACCAACGCGATCCGATGGCGAGAGAACTTCAACCGTCAGATCCGGGGCAAACTCGGCACAGCCGATCGGCGGAGTCGCCGGTACACGCTCGGTACGGATGAAGGCCACGTCCGGGGCCCGCACCGTGTCGGGATTTCGGAACAATGTGAAGCCTGTCTCGGCCGCGAGAACACGCCCGAGCCCGCGTGACTTGACATGAACAGCAATCGCGACGAGCAGCTGTGCCGCAACCGCGCCATGTCGGTATCCCGGCGGCTCGCGAACGAGAATGTGCCCCGCGACGAGTTCCGTGCACTTGTTCGGCACGGGATTAGCCAAGAGGTCTTCGGCGGTCATGAGCGTGGCCTGATACGGCACGGTGTCGATGCGCTGCGCGGTGTAAGTCATGATGACAGTCTGCGTGCAGGCGTCACGCGATCGTCATCAGCAGCATATCTAATGCGCGGATTCCGATCGCGCGGCGTTTGCGTCAAAAGGATGACGTGCCGCGCAGGTCTGTCGAGGTGATACGGTAGAACGATGGGGGTTCGTCGCGCGCTCGTCGAACAAGCGTTACGCACCCTACTTCCCCAATGACTCGACGCAGCGGGATCACGGTGCGAAATTTCATTATGTCATTTCTGCCCCGAACCTGTGTCGCCGCCCTCCTGTCGATCGCGATCAGCCTGCTGACGGCCTGCCGAAACGCACCGCCGGCCACATTGGCGGCGTCTCCGGACGCGTCTCGACTGCCCACGGGCACCCGTCTCGACCCAGCGGGGCCGCGAACGGATGTGGGACCGCTGCCGCTTTCGGCTGTGCTCTCACCAGACTCTGCTCACATCCTGCTTCTGCTGAACGGATGGCGGCAGCAGGGTGTGCAGGTGGTGAACCGGGCGAGCGGTGCCGTGACACAGACCCTGGAACAACCGGCGGCATTCATCGGGCTCACCTTCGCGCCAGATGGACGCACGGTGTACGCATCGGGTGGAAACACCGATGTCGTCTATCGCTATCTGTGGAACGCCGCCACGCTCACGCTTCGCGATTCACTGATCATTCGAGCCAGGCCGAGTCCGCGCAGCAACGGCGCGAGCTATCCTGCGGGCCTCGCTACCAGCCGCGACGGCCGACTGCTTTATGTCGCCGAGAATCTGGCGGATTCGTTGACGGTGGTGGATGTCGCGAGTGGTGCAGTGGTGCAGCGTATCGCGGCCGGCCGCTACCCTTACGCCGTCGTCGTCGGCGCTGACGGCGCGGTGTACGTGTCGGCGTGGGGTGCGCAGGACGTGAGCGTGTTTACGCCGGATGCCGGTCGGCTGCGCGCGGCGGCAACGATTGCGGTCGCTCGTCACCCGTCCACGCTGTTGCTCAGTCGCGATGGCGCCAGGCTCTACGCGGCGTCAGCGTCTACGGACGCCATCAGCGTGATCGACACGCGGTCGCGCAAGGTCGTCTCGACGCTTCGCGATCCAACGCCGGCCAACCTGGGCCAGGGGAGTGCACCGATCGGCCTCCTTCTGTCGCCGGACAACACGCAGCTCTACGTCACCGAGGGTGACAACAACGCTGTTGCACTCTTCTCGTTGAGTGCGACGACCGCCGGTGTCGGGAGCGGGGCACGCGATTCGCTGCTCGGCAGAGCACCGGTTGGGTGGTACCCGTCAGCCGTGCTGCAGGTTGGCGACACATTGCACGTCATCGATGCCAAGGGCCGCGGAACCGGGCCCAATCCGAAGCTGCCGCAGCCGGGAGTGCAGGGCAAGGCAGAGGATCGCGCCACCAGCTACAGCTCGGGTCAGATCAATGGCACGATCACACGGTTGTCCCGCAGGCAATTCGATGGCGCGTCGCTCTCCGCGATGTCGGGTCGTGTCGCGCGCGCCAACAACTGGGATGCCGCGTCATCGCGAGGTGGATACCCGCCGATCACGCATGTGATCTACATCATCAAGGAGAATCGTACCTACGATCAGGTGTTCTCCGCCCTGCCGCAGGGTGATGGAGACACAACGCTACTATTTTTCCCCCGTCAGGTTTCGTCACCGAATCACCATGCCCTCGCCGAACGATTTGGGCTGTATGACCGGTTCTTCGTCAACGCCGAAGTGAGCGCCGATGGGCATAACTGGAGCACCGCGGCGTATACCACCGATTACGTACAAAAGACTGTCCCATCCAATTACTCCGGCCGTGGCCGCTCATACGACTACGAAGGTACCAATCGTGGCCGGGTACCCGCTGATGATGGGGACGACGACGTGGCGGAGCCGGCCAACGGCTATCTGTGGGACCTCGCGAAGCGCAAGGGAATCACCTTTCGCAACTTCGGCGAATTTGTGATTCCCGAGGGCGCCCGCGGCGACGCGCCGTCGGGGTATCGCGGCGTGAAACCGTTCCTGCTGGCGAATACCAGTCGCGACTACCCCGGCTACAACCTCGATATCACTGATCAGCGGCGCGCCGACGTGTGGATCAGGGAGCTCGGTGGATTCGTCGCGAAGGGTGAGATGCCGCAGCTCCAGATTCTCCGTCTGCCCAACGACCACACAGCGGGTGCATCGGCGGGGAAGCCGACACCGCAGGCGTATTTTGCGGATAATGATCTGGCGCTCGGTCGCGTCATCGAAGCGTTGTCAGTGACGAAGTTCTGGGCCGGCACTGCCGTCTTCGTCCTTGAGGACGATGCCCAGAACGGTCCTGACCATGTGGACTCGCATCGCTCGCTGATGATGGTGATCTCCCCGTGGGCGCGCAGTGGGGTCCATCGCCGCTTTGTGAACACCACCGACGCCATTGCGACGATGGAAGCGCTGCTCGGTCTCGACGCGCTCTCCCCGTACGATCATTACGGCCGCCCGCTCCGCGAGATCTGGCGCACTGCGCCGGATACGCGCCCGTACAGCGCGCTCATTCCCGCCACATCGCTGACCGAGAAGAACCCCGGGCGCGGCACCGGCGCGATCGAGTCACGGAAACTCGACCTGCGTTACGAGGATGTCGCCGACGAAGATGTGTTCAATCGGGTGTTGTGGCGCACGATCAAGGGTCCCCGCGTGCCGTATCCCGGACCGACCCGGATGTCAGCGGCGGAGGTCGTGCGCGGGCGGTGACAATGTCGCGACGGTCACGGCAATAATTACGGCGCCACTTCGTGAAACTGCAACGCCGACACGCGATCCACCGTCCAGCGCTGCGCCCATTCGCTTTCGAACAGGATGACCGGATTGCCGAGCGAGTCGTAAATGCGGAGTCGGCCAGGTTCGCCGGCGAGGCGGTCGATATCCGCCTCCTTCCCCGTCACCCAGCGCGGATAGCGGGCACTGATCGGCTCCAGCTTGCAGCGGACACCGTACTCGTGTTCGAGGCGGTGCAGCATCACGTCGAACTGCAGCACACCCACCGCACCAACGATCGGCGTGGGCTGCGAGACATCGGACTGCGAGGTGTAGAACACCTGCGCCGCGCCCTCCTCGGTCAGCTGCCGCAGCCCCGCGTCGAGCTGCTTGCGCTTGATCGGGTCTTTCAACACCACGCGTGCGAAGTGCTCGGGGGGGAAGCGTGGGATATCACTGAACTCGAGCTTCTCCCCTTCGCTCAATGAGTCGCCGATGCGCAGGTTGCCGCGGTCCATGATGCCGATCACGTCGCCCGGCCACGCCTCTTCGATGATGGTGCGTTCACGGGCCATGAACTGCTGTGGCGCATTGAGGCGAACGGTCTTGCCCGTGCGCACATGCAGCGCCGGCATCCCCGCCTCGAACTTGCCCGAACAGACGCGCACGAACGCAATGCGATCGCGGTGCTTGGGGTCCATGTTGGCCTGAATCTTGAACACGAACCCGGTGAACTCTTCCTGCGTCGGCTCGATCGGTCCAAGCGTTGATTCACGCGAGGTTGGCGATGGCGCCAGATCGAGAAACTCGCGGAAGAACGGTTCGATCCCGAAGTTGGTCAGCGCGCTGCCGAAGAACACGGGCACCAGCGCACCAGACAGGATTTCGTCGTGATCGAACGGATGACCGGCCGCGTCCAGCAGCTCCAGGTCGTGCAGCAGCTGCAGATGCGCCTCCGGTCCGAGCAGCTCGAGGATCGCCGGGTCGTCAAGTGACCCTTCGTGGCCGACCACCCGCTTTGCGCCGTGGTCATCGCCGCGATCGAACAGATAGATCTGCGCCTTTCGCCGATCGTAGACGCCGACGAACGAGCCGTCGCGGTGGATCGGCCAGGTGATCGGATGGCAGTTGATGCCGAGATCCGTCTCCACATCACTGATCAGCTTGAGCGGGTCTTCGCCAACGCGATCGCACTTGTTCACGAGCGCGAAGATCGGCATGCGTCGGCGCTTGCACACCTGAAACAGCTGGCGCGTGCGATCCTCGACGCCTTTGCGGTTGTCGAGCAGCATCATCGCACTGTCGGCGGCGACGAGCGTGCGGTAGGTGTCCTCCGAAAAATCTTCGTGCCCCGGCGTGTCGAGGAGGTTGATGTGGAAGCCCTCCCAGTTGAACTGCATCACGCTCGATGTGACCGAGATGCCGCGCTCCTGCTCCAGCGCCATCCAGTCAGACGTCGCGTGGCGGGCAGCGCGGCGCGCCTTCACCGATCCCGCCAGGTGGATCGCCCCGCCGTACAGCAGAAGCTTCTCCGTCAGCGTCGTCTTGCCGGCGTCGGGGTGGCTGATAATCGCAAAGGTCCGGCGCCGTTCGATGGTGCTGGCGATGGCGGCCGAGGTCGTTGAAGCGGTCATTGAATCGGATAATCGGGTGTTGGGCCTCAGGCGAGGCTTCTGCAAGATACCGACCCCAAGGTGGCTGTGTGTGCCGGATCGTTTCAGGCGCAATCGAACTGAGAGCAACGGGTGGGTGACGGCGTTCCAGATCATACGGCCACGTCGGGGCTTTACAGTGCGCGCGGCGCCGCCGAGCTTCCCCGTGGAGGCCCTTCAGATCTCCTTCCAGACCGTGAGCGAGATGACGCCCCGACCCACAGCGCCCGACCTGTCGATCGCTCAGTTCGTGGTCGATGCGTCACCAAGTGCCGTTCTCGTTGTTTTGGGCGACCGGATCACGTTTGCAAATTCCCCCGCAGCGGAGTTTTTCGGTGCGCCTGAGCCGGCCAGCCTGCGCGGTGAATCGTACTCGGCGCTGTTCGCGGTGCTGCTCGGTGACCCCCTGCCAATTGACGTCGCCGACGTGCTCTGCGGTACTCGCAGCAACTGCGAGTTTGCCCTGCCCGGCGCGACACGCTGGTTCTCGCTCAGCGCACGGCCGCTCGGTGAGACGCGTGCACTGTTTCTGACTGAGATCACGCTGGTCCGGACGCAGGCCTTCGACGCCGGCAGACGCGCCGCAACCGCCGTTGAGAGAGATCGATCGGAGATGACGGAGTTGAATGAGCGTCTCGACGCCATCATCCGGTACAGCCCCGATCGTGTTGTCGGTGTCGATACCGCGCTCCGTATCGTGGCGATGAACGAACACGCACAGACCGACTTCGCCGGCCTGTGGGGCGTGCCGATACACATTGGCGACTCACTTCGGGAGCGGATGCATTCGCTTCCGCCTGCACAGCGTGACGCGGTGCTCGGAATGTGGGAACGTGCGATCGACGGCGTCGCAACCTGCCAGTTTGCCGTCTTTGGCAACACGCCCGAGTCGATGCAGGCGTACGAATTGAGTTTTGGCTCGGTGCGCGACCGGAACGGCGCACCGGCTGGCGCCGTGATGGTGGCTCGCGATGTGACGGACCGCGAAGTGGCGTTGGCCTCCCTTCGGAGCAGTGAAGCGCGTTTCCGGACCCTCGGTGAATCGGCGCCGATCGGAATCTTCCTGACCGATGTCGGAGGGCATTGTACGTACGCCAATCCACGCATGCAGCAGATCTGGGACCTGCACGAGGCGACGTTGATGACGCACGGGTTTGCATCACGCGTTCACCCGGACGATCTGCCGCGCGCTTACATCTGGCTCGGCAAGGGTGGCGGGAGCGACGACGTTCGCGACGAGTTTCGTCTCGTGCTGGACGATCGGGTCGAACGGTGGGTACTGGCGCACAGTCGGGTCATCCGCGACGACGATGGACAGGTGGTTGGCCGGGTCGGCACGGTGGATGACATCACGGAGGTGCGTCAGGCGGCACAGGCTCGTCGCGAGATGGAGCAGAAGATGCTGCGCGCGCAGAAGATGGAATCGCTCGAGGTGATGGCGGGCGGCATCGCGCACGACTTCAACAATCTGCTGGTCGGCATGCTGGGAAACGTCAGCCTCGCACTCCTCGACGTGGACGCGTCGTCGCCAATACATGCTCTGCTTCTCGATATCGAGCGCGCCGCGACGCGCGCCGCGGACCTCACGCGGCAGATGCTCGCCTACTCGGGGAGGGGGCGCTTCATCGTTGAACCGGTGGACCTGTCCGCGCTGGTGGCCGAGATGGGTTCGCTGCTGCGTACCGTTCTCTCAAAGCAGGCAGTGCTGCGATTCGATCTGACATCGCCGCTGCCATCGATCGAGGCCGATGCCACGCAGGTCCGACAGGTCGTCATGAACCTGATCACGAATGCGTCCGACGCGGTGGCCGACCGTGGCGGTGAGATCTATGTGCGGACCGGCATCCAGACCCTCGACGTGGTGCCCACCGAGCACGTCGCAGCCGACGAGACGTTCGAGCCCGGTACCTATGTCTTCGTCGAGGTGCAGGATACCGGCACCGGGATGAACGAAGAGACGATCTCCCGTATCTTTGAGCCGTTCTTTACCACGAAGTTCACCGGACGTGGGCTCGGTCTCGCTGCCACACTGGGAGTCGTGCGCGGGCACCGCGGCGCCATTCGTATCACGAGTGCGCCGTTGCAGGGCGCCACGTTCCGTGTGTTTTTTCCAGCACTGCCCGGTGTCGCTGTCGCGAGCATCATTGCGCCAGCGCAGCCGGAAGGTGTCGGCGTGGGGGCGATTCTCATCATCGACGACGACCTGACGGTGCAGGTCGTTGCCCGTCGACTGTTGGAGCGCCGCGGCTATCGTGTGGTCGTTGCACCGGATGGCATTGCCGGCGTCGAGCAGTTTGTAAACAGCGGCGAACAGTTTGCCCTGGTGCTTCTCGAT
>Ga0209591_10001271_pt1 | contig 31816 bp, 21 predicted proteins | sample MAT01_FD_187207 | JGI IMG/M metagenome (GOLD analysis project Ga0209591, IMG submission 187207) | Freshwater microbial communities from Lake Fryxell liftoff mats and glacier meltwater in Antarctica - MAT-01 (SPAdes) (version 2) | ecosystem: Environmental > Aquatic > Freshwater > Ice > Liftoff... | reverse complement strand
TGACATGGAATCGCGACGTCGTATTCACAGGTCCCACTAGATCCGTGAAGCGACTACGACTCGCGAAATGGATGAACTAGATCGTTCCGAGGTAGGTAGCGCGCTGGTCGCGCTATTCTGCTGGCCAGCAGAACGAGGCAAGCTCGCCACCTACAGGTCAATCCCGATCAGGTGCGAGGAACTCAGTCTATTCTGCGAGCCCGCAATAAAAGGTGGAACCCGACCTCCGGGCGGGTTTGTTTGGATCCATGTGGTCACTCACACCTCCTGCCGAAAAAGAAATCTTAGTCTTCCTGGAGGAACAGCGGCAGATGAGTTTAAGTTATCCTGAGGTCGGGCATTCACACGACCGCTCACCGACTGGTTACGCCATCGATCATAATCGCAGGGAACTCGGACGCGGTGAAGCGACTTTTGCGGCCGCGTGCCAGGCCTTGCGTGAGTGGAAAATGTTTCCCGCACCGTGGACCCGCATCACCCCGCCCACCACGCTGCTCGAAAAAGATCAAGTCGTGGCGATGATCGCCCACGTGTACGGACTCTGGTGGCTGAACGCATGCCGCATTGTTTATACGCTCGATGAAATCATCCCGGTGCGACGTTTTGGTTTCGCTTACGGGACGCTGCCCGCGCACGTCGATTGCGGCGAAGAGCGCTTCAGCGTCGAGCTGCACGCGGATGGCCGCGTGTGGTATGATCTCCGGGCGTTTTCCAAACCGCGTTATTGGCCCGTGCGGTTGGCGAGACCGCTCGCGCGCGGTTTGCAGCGAAGGTTCGCGGTGGAGTCGATGGCCGCGATGCAGCGTGCCGTGACCGTATCGAGGTAGCGGTCGTTGCCCTCAAGAAGCTGACGGAGAGAGCTGACGGGGAGAAGCTGACGGAGAGGGTCAGGGTCTGACGGGGAGGGTCAGGCTTAGTTGTTTGCTGTCGTCGCAACGTCTTCAATGAACCATCGGCACAGATCGCGCCAGCAACGCTGTCACGATCTCTGCATCCTCCTCCGCTTGCGCCCCGTCCGGTGGAGAGCAGCCCCACCGGCGCAGGCGCTTGTGGCCCGAAGGATCGGGCCACGGTCCGCCGAGCTATCGCTCGGCTCCGCGTCCGGCGTAGAGTGCCCGGTGGGGTCCCCGCTCCGTCCTTGGGCTCCCGCGATCACCTCAACCGCCGCAGACGGCGGATCGGTGTTGCGCTCCCTGCGCTGCGCTCCGGTCGGCCCTCGGCTCGGAGGGGCCGCATGGCCCCTCGCTCCGCGAAACCGCTGGCTCGCCCCGAAAGGTCAGGACGACCGAGCCCTCGCCGAACAACCACGCGGGCCGCTCCGCGCCAGTCGCGGCGCTCCTTTTGCTCCGCTGAAAACGCCTCCACGGACGCTGCCCACATTTGTTACCGATTTTTTGCGAGTGGCGGGGTGAACACCGTCAAAAGCTGGCGGTTTGAAAACCATCTCGGTATTTCGTAAAAACGCCAAGGGTTTGGGTGACCGCCGGCGTGAACGAGTGAGTCGGGTTGCTGGTAATCAGATCGGCGGCTCGATCTGGTCTTTCATGCGGTAGCTTTTTCCCTCGATGACGACGGTCTGGGCGTGATGCAGCACGCGATCTAAAATCGCACTGGTGATGCCGGCGTCGTGGTTGAAGATCTCGGGCCAGTTCTTGTTTCTTCGACAACATCTCGCACGATTGGATGCTGCGGATGCTGAAGGAGCAAATCGACGACCGTGCGCTGCTCCATCTGGTTGGAAAATGGCTGAAGGCAGGGGTACTAGAAGAAAACAGGCAGGTGGTGCATCCGGCAACGGGTACACCGCAAGGCGGGATTGTTTCGCCCGTCCTGGTTAGCATCTATCTGCACTACGCGTTGGACCTCTGGTTCGAGCACGTCGTTTAAGAAGGAATGCCGGGGCGACGTGTGCATGATCCGCTTCGCGGACGACTTCGTCTGTGCCTTCCAGTATTGGGATGATGCCAAGCGCTTCGAGGGGCAACTCTCCGGCGCTTGGGTAAGTTTGGGCTGGCCGTAACACCTGAGAAAACCCACACGCTGCAATTCAACCGGTATGTGCCGGAACCGAACGAAGCGTTTGAGTTCTTGGATTTTGAGTTCCGTTGGGTGAAAACCCGCACCGGGGGAATGGCGTTGAGGCGACGCACTGCGTCGAAGAGACTCCGGGCCTCTGTGAAGGCGTTCCCCGAGTGGATCAAGAAGTACCGTCACAGTTGCATCACCACGTTGATGCGGGAACTGGCGACCGAGCAACGAGGGTACTGGAACTACTATGGAGTCAGGGGCAACGCTCGGAGCCTGTCCCGATTTTATGACCAGTGCCAGCGGCTGTTATTCAAATGGTTGAACCGCCGCAGCCAGAAGCGCAGTTACACATGGGAAGGGTTCGCCGCGATGATGCGTAAGTTCTCCATCCCCACGCCCCGCATCGTCGAACTTCCTTACCAGCCAATCCTCTTGTAGAAATGCGTTCGTGCGAAGCGAGCTACACTGAAGAGCCCGGTGCGAGAATACCGCCTGCCGGGATCTGTGAGGGGGCACCCGGGCAACCGGGTGTCCTACCTCGATAAGATTTCCATCTTTCGCGCGATAATTTCTGGTTCAAGCTCCGTGCGTTTCCCCTTTTTTCCTCGTGGCACGGATTGGGGGTAAGATGGCTGAGCGGAACGATGCAGCCCCTGATCGCAAAACGCGTTTTGCTCCGGATGGGAAGAAACATGGCTTGTGTTTTATGTTGGGACGGCCCTTGTGGCCGCGCCGGATGAGCGGTCCGGCCACAATGGCCGATCCTACAAAGGAGCTGTTTCCTCGGAATCCAGAGTCGAGAGCTGAGAGCCCGATCCCCAGAACTGGTCTGCGTGATTTTGTGACGGGAAACTGTATTCACTGTTTGGTCTGGCTCTAGTCTCTCGACTCTCAGCTCTGGACTGCATCGATCCCGGCTGAGCCCATGCACTCCTCGTTGCGGGCTCTTCCGTGGCTACGGGGTGCGGCGGGTGCAGACGATCACGTCTTGGTGCTGGTCCCAGGCGGAGGGGCGGTAGGAGAGAATTTGCAGATCGGTTTCGGCGGCGAGGAAGGCGCGAAGCCAGCCGGGTTGCACGATGGAAATTCCGTAGGCGGGGGTGTCGGCATAGGCGGCGTAGCCGAAACCGGTGGTCACTGTGGCGTGCAAGAGTTGCTCCACGGCCAACGGGGGCAGGCCGTAATCTTTGTCGCCGGTTTGCAGGCGTTCGAGTGCCGGCAGGCCGTGCGAGGTGAAGACAAGGACGCCGCGCGACGAGAGGCGCTCGGCGAAGCGGTGGAGATGGTTGCTCCATTCGTCCGTATCGAAATGAGTGAGGAGCGAACCGCACCAAATAATATCATAGGGGCCGGGCAAAACGGCCCAATGCCGGCCATCCACCGTGGCGGGCACGCCGATGGCGCCGAGTTGCTCGACGCAAAAATCCACGCCGGCTTGCTGCGTATCGCAGACGAACAAATTGGCCGCCGGATAGGCGGTTTGCAACCAGCGGGCCACGCGGCCATGGCCGCAGGGCAGATCAAGAATCGCGGTGATCGGGCCGCAACGCGCTGCGGCCACCGCGGCCTGAATTAGAGCCAGGGCTTCGCGGCCGACTTGAAAATATTGAGTGAGATTCAATACATGCATGTCGTCGGTCGCTCCGATGTGGGTGCAGGCGGGCAAGGCATGGACCGCGTGGACTGAATGAGGCGCGTGGGTGGATTCGGCGACGGATGGGGCGACGCGGCTGGCTTTTTCGAAATCCGGATGGCGCGAAATGGTTTTCTTCGGGGGAAGCGCGTTGGGGCGACGGTAGCTCGGCATCGTCTGATAACCGGCCCACGCGGTGCGTAGGGTTTGGACGAGGCCGCGTTGGGGGAGCGCATAGCGACCGGCGGCACGGAACAAGGCCCAGACGGCGCGGGTGAAGTTGAGGCCAGACCCCAGCGGTGGGATTTCAGAAAAATTGCCGTGATTCAGCAGCGTGAAACGGCGGGCGAAGGCGAGGTGTTGCTCGCCGTTGTCGAGCTCGGCAAAAATCTTGAGCAATACCGGTGAAGCGAGGTCGGGTGGCAGGACAACTTCGCCGACAAAGGCGTAATCAGTGTGGCCGGTGAGGGCGGGGAACGCGCCGATGATGTCGGCGCGCGCCAGACCGTGCGGGAGTGTGATGCCGGGCAGCGGATCGATGACGACGGAGAGGCGGGTGATGCGCGCCGTGGTGTGAGTCAACCAGCCGGTCACCGAAATGCGGCCGTAACGTAAGCGGCCGGTATCGCGCGGTTCCTCCAGTGATCCGATGAAGGGAGGATTAGGTTGGGCGTTGAGAGGCTCGGCCACATGCGCCGCGATGAGATCATGGGCGACTGAGGTCCAGCTTCGCTTCGGAGTGAGCAGGTGGTTTTTGAGCAACAAGGTTGTCAGCAGACGAAGTGATTGGCTCAGGCCCGGGATCGGAGTGAGGACGGGTGCATGGGGAGCAGGGGAAATATTTGTGCGGAAAAATTCCAGCCAGCGGCCGGTTTGATCACGGTATTCCAGTTGGAGCAAGGAGGCGTCTGATTGAGGAGAGAAGAGAAAGGAAAACCCGGAGTCCGGGGCGAAGGGTGTGGCGGTGGAATTTTCCGCGGAAACGGGGTGAGGCATGCCGACGAGACCAAGGATGATGCGGTGGTGCAGGCGGGCCCGCACATCGGTGATGGTTTGATCGGCTGCGGGGGTGATCCAGCCGGCGATCCAGGATTTTTCCGTCGGGAAGCGCCAGTTACTCGGATGAATCTCAATCGCAAATTTCGGACCGGAAAGAGAATTCATAGCCGGGCCAAAGGGAGGGAGGAAGGGGCGAGGCGGAGCGCAGGAAAGGAGAAGGGCAAGCCGGTGAAATTGCGGGGACGTCGGAGCAGGTCAATCCTTGGGTGAAGGAGAGGGCATGGGCGCAAGTGCTGGGGTTTGGGTTAAGGTTCAAGCGAAAGTGTCGATTACGAGAATGCATGATCATGTCTGCCCACCAGCGGTTTCGTTCGGACGCCACTGGACGCGCGTGTAGTCGCGATGGATCGCGCCGCACTTTAATCAATGAAGGATCTCCCATCCCCCACTCAAGCTTGGTCGCGTGACCGGGCAGAAAATCCATTTAATGTTATGAAACCAATCAGCGAGTTACTCGACGTGCTGGCCAAATCACAGCAGCTGGAACCGATGATCGACACCACGGCGCGATTGATCGTGGATTGCCTGAAGCGGGGTGGGAAAGTTTTTTCCTGCGGCAATGGCGGGAGCGCGGCGGATGCCCTGCATTTCGCCCAAGAATTGGTTGGGCGCTACAAAGTAAACCGGCGGGCGTTGCCGGCGATCTGCTTGAACGCGGATGTCACCGCGCTCACGTGTATCGGCAATGATTATGGTTATGATCAGGTTTTTTCGCGGCAGCTTTCGGCGTTTGCCCGGCCGGGCGATGTGGTGGTGGGCTTCAGCACCAGCGGGAATTCGCCGAATGTGCTGGCGACCTTTGCGGTGGCGAAGACGTTGAAGGTGTCGACTATTTTGCTCGGCGGACGCGATGGCGGGCAGGCGCGCGGGCGGTGCGACTACGAGCTGATCATTCCCTCGCAGAACACGGCGCGAATTCAAGAGGTGCACACGCTGGTGATGCACTCGTGGCTGGATTATGTGGATCGGGAATTTGACCCGGCGGCGGAACATCACGTGAGCTGGATGCAGCAAGCCGAGATGGCTCTGGTCTGACGCAAGTGCACCCAAGATGGACCAAGCGCTATTTCTCGATCGGGACGGCACGCTGATCGTGAAGCATGATTATCTGGCTGACGCCGCGAAAGTGGAATTGATGCCCGGGGTACGCGAGGCGTTGCATCGGTTTATCGCGCGTGGCTACCGGCTGTTTTTGTTCACCAATCAGAGCGGGGTGGGCCGGGGGATGTTCAAGCTCGAGGCCGTGCAGCGCTGCAATGAGCGCATGTTGGCCTTGCTGGAGTTGCCGTCCCCAGGATTTACCGAGGTGTGCATCGCCACGGAATCGCCGGATATGCCCACGGTATATCGCAAGCCATCGCCGAGGTTTATCCTCGAGATGATGGCTAAATATTCGCTGGCCGCGACGGAGACGTGGATGGTCGGCGATATGCCCTGCGATGTGCAGACGGGGCTGAATGCCGGAGTGAAAACAGCGTGGATCCAAAATGGAACGGTGACGATGGTGCCGGATGGCGTCTGGCACGGGCGCGATTTTGCGGAATTTGAGACGAGATGCTTGGCGGCGAAACCAAACCTCGCGCCACTGCCAAATTTGCAGGCGGCCAGAGTTGCGGTGTAAGTGCGCTGGCGGCGTGAATGAGGCGGCGGCGTGAATGGGGTTTGAGATGTCGGTTGCGAGCTGGCCTCGTTCTGCTGGCCAGCAGAGTTGCGCGGCGAGCGCGCTACCTACGTCGGAATGTAGCGCGGCGAGCGCGCTACCTACGACGGAACGATCCGGTCAGTAAATTTTGTGAGTCTTGAGAGGTGAAGAAAGGAGCCGGCAATTTCTGCCGAATGTTTTTTTGAGGGCGCACCGTCAGCAATATTTATCCGCGCGAGGGAATTAGAAGGATTTTAAAGAAGGCGGAATCAGCGATATAAGTAACCTTAGTAAGTGGCTGGCGCGAGATTTGCAGTCAGATGACCGCATGACAACGCTCACGCCTTGCCCCTCCTGTTTGGTGCTGGTCGCCCGACCGGCGGAATTTTCCCAACTGTGCCAGAGTGTGTTGGCGAGCGATCCGGTTTATGGGCCGTTGATGCGGGAGTTGGCCGGTGATTTCAGTCAGCCAATGCCGGCACTGCGTTTTCAGGATGAGCATGCGGACGAACCATTTTTGCTCAGTTCCAGGCTGCAGGGCGGATCACGGATCCATCACTCATGAATAAATTATCGCAGGTCACAGCGGTTATTTTGGCGGGAGGAGCGGGGACGCGTTTGCGCTCGGTAGTGGCGGATCGCCCCAAGGTGCTCGCGTTGCTCAGCGGAAAACCATTCATCGCGTACCTGCTCGACCGGCTCGCGGCGCAGGGAATTACCAAGGTGGTGTTATGCACGGGCTATCTGGGCGAGCAAGTTCAGGCGGTGCTGGGTGATCGTTATGGCGGCATGCAATTGCTCTATTCGCGGGAAGAGCAACCGCTGGGCACGGGCGGTGCCATCGTACAGGCGCTGCCGATGTTGTCCTCGGAAACAGTTTTGATTCTCAACGGCGATTCGTACTGCGATACCGCTTTGCCGGTTTCGTTCGAGTGGCATCAGGATCGTCGGGCCCGGGCGACGGTGGTGCTGGCACATGTGGACGATGGGGCGCGTTATGGTCGGGTGGAAGTGGGACCGGATGGAAGCATCAGGCGCTTTTGCGAGAAGGATCCGACGTTCGTCGGCGGAGGTTGGATCAACAGCGGCGTGTACTGGTTTGAGCGCGAGGTGTTGGCCGGGCTGTCGACGGGAAGGCAATTTTCCTTGGAAAAAGAAGTGCTCGGTTCCTGGGCGGGAGGGGGACTTTTCGGCTACCGCGATTACGGAAGATTTTTGGATATCGGCGTGCCCGAAGATTACGCGAGAGCGGAGCAATTTTTGGCCGAGGTTTACGACCCTGTGGTAGAAATAACCGTTTAAAATATGAGCCCAAGTTTTACGATCATTGGCGGAGGCCTGGTGGGCCTCGGCACTGCGTTGGAAGTGAAACGATTGGCGCCACAGGCCACGGTGAGTTTGCTGGAGAAAGAGCCGGTGGTGGGGCGTCATCAGAGTACGCATAATAGCGGGGTGCTGCACGCCGGGCTGTATTATAAACCGGGTTCGCTGAAGGCACAGCTCGCGGTCAAAGGCATCCGGCGGATGATCGCCTTTTGCGAGCAGCACGGAGTGGCCCATGATATTTGTGGGAAGCTGGTCGTCGCGACGACGACGGAGGAAATCGTGCGCTTGAAAACTTTGTTGGAGCGTGGAACGCAAAATGGTCTGCGCGGCCTGCGTTGGTTGGAGAAAGACGAACTGCACGAGATCGAGCCGCACGCCGCTGGAATCGCAGCGGTGCACGTGCCGGAAGAAGGCATCGTGAATTATCAAGGGGTGTGTGACGCACTCGAACGCGAATTAGCCCGGCAAGGGGTGAGCGTAAAAACGAATGCCGGACTCCTCAAAGCTGAGCGTGTGGGTTCCGCGTGGAATTTGCAGACGGCCGCGGGAGAATTTGCGACGGACTATATCATCAATTGCGCGGGGTTGCACAGTGATCGCGTGGCGGCGCTCGCGGGAGAGAAACGCGAGGCGCGTATTTTGCCGTTCCGGGGGGAATATTATAAACTGCGGACCTCGGCCCAGCATCTGGTGAAGCATTTGATTTATCCGGTGCCAGATCCTTCGTTTCCGTTTCTCGGCGTGCATTTCACTCGCATGATCGAGGGCGGGGTGGAAGCCGGGCCGAATGCGGTGCTGGCGATGGCGCGCGAAGGCTACACGAAATGGAAACTGCGGCCGGGCGATCTGTTCGACGCCGTCACGTATGGCGGCCTGTGGAAATTCATGCGGCAGCATCGGGCGATGGCGTGGGAGGAAGTTGTGCGCTCCTTCAGCAAGGCGAAATTTTGCGAGTCGTTGCAGCGCCTCGTGCCGGCGGTGCAGCTTGACGATCTGGAGCCGGGAATTTCCGGCGTGCGGGCGCAGGCCATGTTGCCCGACGGCACGCTCATGCAGGATTTCCATTTTGTGGAGCGCGCGGGAGCGCTCCACGTGATCAACGCGCCCAGCCCGGGAGCGACGGCGTGTCTGGCGATCGGTGAATTCGTCTCGCGGCGCGCGCTCGCATCGAGCGGTCTGAACGCCCCGCAATCTCCGGCGGAACTGGACGTGAGCGACAGTGGCAAAGTGGACAGGGAAATATTTTCCCGCTAAGTAGCGGAAAATATAATCGCGGGGGAATGGGGCGAAGCCGGTTGGGATTATGAATTCTATCCTCTTCCAAAAGATGAGGATGTGGGCGCGCATGAATACTGGCGCGAATCCTGCAAAATAACGGCGTGCCCCCCATTGATACTTTGCTTCCCCATGCGTTCCCAATGTACCGGGCCGGATTCAGGGCTGCATGGCAGTATCGGAAATAAACCGTTTACCATGGCGAATATTTTAGTCACAGGCGTGGCAGGTTTTATTGGCAGTCATACGGCCGATCAGTTGTTGCGCGCGGGACATCGCGTCTTGGGCGTGGATAATCTGCGCACCGGTCGCATGGAGAATATTGCGGGGGCACTTGGGGCTGGTTTGGAATTCCACGAATTTAGCGTGCTGGATTCGGCCCACCTAGCTCGGCTTGTGAAAAAATCACGGATCGATGTCATTATCCATATGGCTGCGTTGGTCAGCGTCACTGAGAGCATCAGTCAGCCTGAATTGAATTTTCGGTTGAATGTGGAGGCGACCCACACGGTCGCCGAAGCCGCGCGTGGCGGGGCGGTCAAGCGGCTAGTTTTCGCTTCGTCTGCCGCAGTCTACGGCAATACAAAGAAAGTGCCTGTCGCGGAAAATGCGGTGCTGTCGCCCATCAGCCCCTATGGTGCGGCCAAGCTGGCTTCGGAATATTTGCTCCTGTCCTATGCCGCCAATCACGGGATGACGGTGCGTATTCAACGGTATTTTAACGTTTTTGGCCGAAGGCAGGATCCGTCCTCGCCGTATTCCGGTGTGATTTCAATTTTCGTCAGAAACCTGTGCCAGGGCAAACCGTTTACCATTTATGGTGACGGTCGGCAAACACGGGACTTCATCAATGTGGCCGATGTGGCACGGGCGAATTTGCTGGCAGCCACCATGCCCGGAGTCACGACGGGGGTGGCCAATATTTGTACCGGGCAGCCGGTTTCGTTGCTCGCGTTGGCAAAAAACTTTTCCCGGTTGTCGCCGCTACCTCCCCTCTGCTTTGCTCCGGGTCGAGTGGGAGAGATCCGCCATTCGACTGGAACCATTCACGTAGCGGAGACGTCACTGGGGTTCAAATCACGCTTGGAAATATCCGATTGCCTAGCCGAGTTGGTGAAAGAAGAAAAGGCTGCTGCTTCGGGTTGTGCGGTGGTCTCGCCGAAACTTGCGACCGCGGTGGAACGAGTCCCGCGCGAACCTGCACTCGGAGTTGGTTCGGAGAGCAAGGGGGCCCATCGCATGGTGGGAAGTCTTGCACCTTAATGGCGTCCTGCTTGCTGGGAAATATTTACCGGTGGTCGCCACGGCGAAATTCATGAAAGCGGCTGATTGGATTTAAAAAACTTAAGTCTTACATGGATAGTTAATAATGAGTGATTGGTTAATCTGGCCTGAATCTTGCATTATGTTGGCATGCCCCCAGTCGATGCATTGCTTCCCATTGCCGCCGTATTGAAACCAGCCCAGCGGAAAAATGAAAATGAGGTTTCGGCCCATGGATTGTGCCAACGGAAGTTGGCGGATCAGAAGGTATCTCTTGGCGGCTTAACCCTCGGATAAATTCTGCATCCCGATTTCATCATGCAACCCTCTAAAAACACTGTTCTGATCACCGGCGTAGCCGGATATCTGGGTTCAATCATCGCGGACCATTTTCTAAAAGCCGGCCATCGGGTCATCGGGGTGGACAACCTCAGTTTCGGTTCGGCCCCGCTGAATCATCTTTGCGAGCAAAGCGCTTTTGAGTTCGTCCGAGAAGATGTGCGCAACGAATCGGCCATGGCGCAATTGGTGAAGAAAGCGGATGTGATCATCCCACTCGCCGCCGTGGTTGGTATGCCTGCCTGTCTGCGTGATCCGTGGCTGGCTACTTCGGTTAATCTGGACGCGATCCGCCTGATCAACCGCCTGCGTTCGCCCCAGCAGCTGGTCATTTATCCCAACACCAACAGCGGCTATGGGATAAAATCCGGCAATTCATTCTGCACGGAAGAAACGCCGTTGGATCCTATTTCCATTTATGGCCAGACCAAGTGTCAGGCCGAGATCGAACTGCTGAATTCCAGCAACACGATCACCCTGCGGCTTGCGACAGTGTTTGGCATGTCGCCCCGCATGCGGGTCGATCTGCTGGTCAACCATTTCGTTCATGCGGCCGTCACGGACGGATATCTGGTGATTTTCGAAAAGGATTTTAAGCGCAATTTTGTCCACGTGCGCGATGTGGCGGATTGCATGCTGCATTGCGTGGACAATTCCTCCCGCATGATCGGCCGGCCTTACAATGTGGGCTTGGACAGCGCCAATCTTTCCAAGGCGGAACTGGCGATGAAGGTGAAGGCTTTTGTCCCGAACTTTTATGTGCACTTCTCCGAAGTCGGCAGCGATCCGGACAAGCGAAACTACATTGTGTCGAACCAGCGTTTGCGCGAAGCGGGTTTTGAGGCACGGCGCTCGCTCGAAACGGGCATACCGGAACTCATCAAAGGCTACCGGCTGTTCGGCCGCTCGCCCCTGAAGAACGTTTAAACCACGTTGTCGTCAAATTCCACGCCCTCAAGGAGACCACCCTCATGATCATTACGCGCACGCCCTATCGCATCTCTTTTTTCGGCGGTGGCACTGACTACCCCGCCTGGTATCGTCAGCATGGCGGCGCTGTGCTTTCGACAACCATCGACAAGTACTGCTATATTTCCTGCCGGTATCTCCCACCGTTTTTTGAAAGCCGCTATCGCGTGGTGTATTCGCGGATAGAAAATGTGGTGAAAATCGAAGACATCGTCCATCCGGCCGTGCGCGAGGGATTGAAGTTTTTCAAACAGCAGCGCGGCGTTGAGATCCATCACGATGGTGATTTGCCTGCCCGCAGCGGCATGGGCTCCAGTTCGGCATTCATGGTCGGCTTGCTGCACACGCTGCACGCGTTGAATGGCCAGATGCCGGGCAAAAAGCAGCTGGCGTTGGAGAGCATTGACGTCGAGCAGAACATGATCGGGGAAAACGTCGGCTCTCAGGATCAGGTGGCGGCTGCTTATGGTGGCTTCAACCATACCACCTTTCACGAAAGCGGCGAGATTTCCGTGCAGCCCGTGACGCTCTCGCCCGAGCGGTTTGCGGAGCTGAACAGCCATCTCATGCTGTTCTACACCGGGATCAAGCGTACGGCTTCAGATGTGGCCGCAAGCTACACCAACAATCTCGATGCAAAAAAGCGCCAGCTGCGGATTCTAAAAGACCTCGTCGGTGAAAGCATCGATGTCCTGACCCACCGGCGACCGATCTCCGATTTCGGCGAGTTGCTGAATGAAGCGTGGATGGTGAAGCGCAGCCTCAGTTCCGCCGTAACCAATTCCGAGGTGGAGGCCATCTATGCGCAGGCGCAGTCGGCGGGCGCGCTCGGCGGAAAATTATTAGGGGCAGGTGGAGGCGGCTTCATGCTGCTTTTTGTGCCACCGGAAAGACAGGCGGAGGTTTCCCATGTGCTCGGCGGTCTCGTGCAAGTCCCCTTCACCTTCGAGTTCAGCGGTTCTCAGATCATCTTTTTTGAACCCGAGAAAAATCACGACAGCATCGAGGCCAAACGCGCCGGCCGGAGCCTGCAGCCATTTCACGAACTTAGTGATGTAGTCACTGCTTTCGAACCCGTGGGAACGCCCCGGCACGCCCGCACCGCTTTTTGATCAAATTCCATGAACGCATTTCAGCTCCAACAAAAAGCCCGCGAACTCCGGGCCACCTGCATTCAACTCGCCCATGATGGACGCGAAGGACACCTCAATGGGGCCTTGAGTTCGGTCGACCTCGTGTCGGCACTCTATGCCGGCTGGCTGAGGATCTCACCAGATGATCCTACCGAAGAGGGGCGTGATCGTTTTGTTTTTAGCAAAGGCCATGCCTGCACCTCGCTATATGCCGTGCTGGCGGATCGGGGTTTCATCTCCAAGGAGCTGCTCAAGCAATATGCCCGGGACAAAACTCCGCTGCCCAGCCATCCGTGCATCCACGCGCTGCCGATTTTGGAATGTTCCTCGGGCAGTCTTGGTCATGGGCTTGGCGTTGCCACGGGCAGAAGCTATGGGCTGCGGTTGAAAAAATCATCCGCCCGGGTCGTCGTGCTTCTGGGTGACGGTGAGTGCAATGAAGGCAGTACGTGGGAAGCCGCGATGTTCGCCACGGCTAACAAACTGGATAATTTATTGGCGATCGTGGATTACAATCGGATCCAGTCAGTCGGCCGGACCGATCAACTCAACGGCTTTGCTTCCTACGAAGACAAGTTTCGCGCCTTTGGCTGGGCGGTTCAGCCCATCGACGGTCACGATTACACCCAGATTCTTGAAGCGCTCGATGCGTTTCCGTTGGCGCGGGGCAAACCCACCGCGATCATTGCCAAGACCACCGCCGGCCGCGGGGTCAGCTTCATGGAGGACCAAGTCCTCTGGCATTACCGGGTTCCATCCGATGACGATCTGGCTCGCGCCCTCGTGGAACTCGAGGCGCAACCGATCCACGTCGCCTTGCCACAGGAGGTCGGCACATGAGAAAGGCATTTTCAGACACCCTCGTCAAAGTGGCGGAAGAAAATCCCCGGTTGGCCTTCATTACCGGCGATCTCGGCTTTCAGCTTTTCGATGAATTTCATGCCAGATTTGGCGCCAGATACATTAATGCCGGCGTAGCCGAAGCGCAGCTGATCAACGCGGCGGCCGGTCTGGCGGCGGAGGGTTTTCACTCAGTGGCCTATTCCATTGCTTCGTTTGTCACCGCACGTCCGTTCGAGCAGATCCGCTACTGCGTGGCCTATCCTAATCTACCGGTCACGATCGTAGGGGCGGGCCGCGGGCTCACGTATGCCAACGCCGGGGTTTCGCATCATGCCTTGGATGACGTCGCGCTGATGACGGCCATTCCGAACATGACGGTCGTTATACCGGGAGAACCCGGTGAAATTGAACAACTTTTTCCCCAGGTAACCGCCTTGCCTGGCCCCGCCTATTTCACGGTGGGGCGCTTTGGCGAACCCCGCTATGAAGCGGAGGCGCCCGCTGTGTTGGGTATGGCCAGGTTGCTGCGCAAGGGCGACGGTATCGCCATCGTCACCATGGGGGAAATGGCGGGCGAAGTGCTTAACGCCTGCAAAATTCTCGCGGCGGATAAGATCACACCCGTCGTCTACCAGATGCACACGGTGAAGCCGCTGGACACCGCCACGCTCAATGCGTTGGCCCGGCAGGTGAAAACTATTTTGGTCGTCGAGGAACATCTTCCCATGGGCGGACTGTGGAGCGCGATGACCAACTGGAGCGCCTCGCTGACCAAACCGGTGCAGTTGATCCGCCTCGGACCGCCGGATGAATTCGCCCTCGGCAACCTGACGAGAGACGGCTTCCGCCGTCGCATGGGTTTCGATGCCACGGCCATCGCGGCCACCTGCCGCAGACTCAGCCAATAACGCACCCATGTACCAAAAAATATTAGTCACGGGAGGATCGGGCCTGCTCGGTACCGGCTTGAAAGCCATCGCCGGCGATTATCCTGGCCGGGAATTTGTTTTCCTCAGCTCCAAGGACTGCAACCTGACGCAAGCGGAGGCGGTGCTTGCGTGTGTGGCCCAGCAGAAGCCGGATGCTATTTTGCATTTTGCCGCCCTGAGCGGAGGTATCGAATACAGCACGAAGTATCCCGCCACGCTGCTGCGGGACAACGTGCTGATGAATTTTAATCTGCTCGAAGCGGCGCGGCTGATCGGGGTGAAGAAAATCGCCCTCACCCTTTCCACCGGAATGTATCCCACGCACGCAGCGAATCCGATCAATGAGGAATCGATCCACGAGGGCAGCCCGCACGATACCAATTACAGCTATTCTTTCGCCAAAAGGCTGATCGATCCGAGTGTGCGCGCCTATCGCACGGAATATGGCACGAAGGCGATCGGACTGGCGGTGAATGGAATTTTTGGACCGAACATGAATTTCCGGGCGGGAGAAACCATCATGGTCGCCGCGCTGATTCGGCGGTTTTATGAGAACAGGGATAACGATTCCAAGATAACCATTTGGGGCGATGGATCGCCGCTCCGTGAATACACTTATTCTCAAGATTTGGCGCGCGCCTTCATGTGGTGCCTGGATCACTACGACGATGTTCAGTTTCTGAACATCGGATCCACTGAGGAAAACTCGGTGAAGGAAACAGCCCATATGATTGCCGACTGTTTGAACATCGACCAGGGCCGGATCGAATTCGATGTGACGAAGCCCGCGGGCATTCACCGCAAGGCGACCGACAACTCAAAATTTGTTACTCGCTCACGCTTCGAATACACCCGGTTCAAGGATGGTCTGGAAAAGACCGTTCAGTGGTTCTGTGAAAACTACGGAAACCCGGAGAAAATCAGACTATGAAAACGGATTCACTCGGCGCAAACGTCATGGAACCCGGTTCCTCCGTACCGAGCCGCCAGCTCGGCCGCACGGGGATCAAGGTGTCTGAGCTCGGTTTCGGCACCTGGGGATTGGGAGGCAACTCCTATGGTCCGGTCGACGACACGTTGTCCACGGAGGTTCTGCGTTGTGCCTATGATTCCGGAGTAACCTTTTACGATACCTCGGACGTGTATGGGAACGGGCACAGTGAAGAGGTTCTTGGCGCGGCCCTGAGCAGTGTCCGCGAACACATCGTTCTCGCCACCAAAGTGGGCCTTCTTCCTCACACAACCTTCGAGATGCCCTGCGATTTTTCGGATTCGCACATTTACGCGAGTGTTGAGGGCAGCCTCAAGCGTCTGCGAACGGACTATATCGATGTTTATCAACTGCACAGTCCGACGCTCAAAATGCTGCAGAGGCCGGGCCTGGTGGATACACTACGGAAGTTGAAGCAATCGGGGAAAATCCGCGCCTTTGGCGTTTCGGTGCGCTCACCCGCCGACGGCCTGATCGCACTGCGAAATTTCGATTTCGAGACCATTCAGGTGAATTTCAACATGATTGACCACCGCGCGGTCGAGAGCGGTCTGTTTGATCTGGCCCTGGCCAGGCAGGTCGGCGTGATCGCGCGTACGCCTCTGTGTTTCGGTTTTCTGACCGGCAAGCTGACTGGCAACGAAGTCTACTCGGGACTCGATCACCGGGCGAACTGGCCCGCGGCACAACTGAAGCGCTGGGCTGAGGCTCCGGATCTATTTTCCTTTATCAATAACGGCAAACAACGCACGGCCGCGCAACTGGCTTTGCGCTTCTGCCTGGATCACCCCGAGGTTTCCACAACGATTCCCGGCATGATGAAGTGCGAGGAGGTTCGGGAGAACCTCGCCGCTTCTGCTCTTGCCCATCTGAGCTCCGAGGAGTCGGACCTGATCCGCTCGGTCTATCATAGCCACAGTTTCTATGACCCTTCCGCCAAAACCATGGGGAAGCCACCGCGTTCGTGAATGAACCCGCTCCATTGCCGCACATGAATTCTGAATTCAACAGATCCATCACGGTCGGCGACTGGTGCGCCTTGCTGGGGGTTGCCCCCGCAGCGCTTTCGAAACGATGCATTGAGCACATTCAGACGACGCAGTCGGACTATCGGGTGTTGTCGCCTTCGGAGCGTGAAGCGCATGTGATCCATATTCTCAAGCGACTCTCCAGCCGGGGCATCGCCCGCACCACGCAGGAAAATATCGCAGCTTTTGAATCGGGCTGGGATGAGAATGTAAGATTGTGCGAAACGCACGGGGTCTCGGCTGAGACGCTCAAACCGAAGTATGTGAAGGAGCACGGGTGCATCCGCTATCAGCGCGACTACATTGCTCCGCTGAATCCGTTTTTGGCCAACGCGCTGCTGGAGATTGCGGCTGGTTACTATTTTAAGAAGTACCTCGACTCCACAAAGAGTGTTTATGAATATGGCTGTGGCACCGGCAGGTTCGTCTTTCAGCTTTCCGAGCTGTATCCGGAAAAGCCCTTGGTGGGTCTGGACTGGACACGCTCCTCGCAAAAACTGCTCGGGCTCATCGGAGCCACCGGAAAGCCCGTGTCGGGTCTGCGGTTCGATATGCTCGCTCCCGATCAAAATATTAAGTTAGATTCCGGGACTGGCGTTGTGACAATCGGAGCGCTAGAGCAACTGGGTGATCGATTTGGACCGTTCCTCGATTACCTGTTGAGCAACCGGCCCGAGATCGTGGTCCACCTGGAGCCCATCGAGGACTTTTACGGCGACGATACGCTTTGTGACTGCATGGGGAGTCTCTACCATCGCCAGCGCAAATACCTTTCGGGATATCTGCCGGCACTGCAGGCGCTGCAGCAGGAAGGTCGCATCCAAATTTTTGAGTCGAGGCGTCTCTGTTTCGGCGACCCCTACCATGAATCGAGTTCGTGCATTGTTTGGAAACCACTGAAAACGGAATGAATTTATGCCAGTCCTTGAAATCACCAAGTCCGATTTGCCCGGTGTCTTGCAGATCAAGCCTCCGACCCTATTCGAGGATTTTCGCGGCCAATACGTGGAGCTCTATAATGAGCAACTTTACCAGGAGGCGGGCATCACGGCCGACTTTGTCCAGGATGACATGTCGATATCCTCCAAACATGTCTTGCGGGGGATGCATGGCGATGGCGTCACCTGGAAGCTGATCTCTTGTTTGCTGGGGAAAATCTACTTGGTTGTGGTGAACAACGATGAAAGCTCCCCGCAATACGGGAAGTGGTGTTCGTTTGTGATTTCGGAAGTGAACCGTCTCCAGATCCTGGTGCCACCGAAGCATGGACTTGGTCACCTCGTCCTCGCGGATCAGGCTATTTTCCACTACAAACAGACCACCTACTACGAACGCAAAACCCAGTTCACCCTGCTGTGGAATGATCCGAAACTAAACATTTGGTGGCCGGTGCAGGCTCCCATCCTCTCCCAGCGGGACCAATTTCTGATCTGAGCATTTTGAAAGTCGGTAACCGGTGATAACCACTAACCATCCAATAAACCATGTATCCATTACAACGAATCTTAGCGGGTGTGCTATTTCTGATTTCATGTTCATTATCATACGCCGCGATCCCGCAGTGCTTGGTGACCGCAAGCGCAGCCCAATCGATTCCTGCCGATACATCGACCGTTCTGACCTTCGCCAGTGTGATTTCTGATACCGACACGATCCACGGCACCGACAACCAGACGTTCACAATTCATACATCTGGTGTCTATTCAATCACGGCCTTCCTTACTACGCCGGCGAGTTACCTGAATCTGTTTGTTGGTATAAAGATCAACGACACCTATTACGCGGGAATGGATCAAGTCACCGCTCCTGGCGCCCACATGACGACAAGTGCCATAGTCAAACTAACCAGTGGTGGCACAATCAAAGTGTACGCTTATGCCGCTCCTGCATTTAACACGTAATATAATCCGAGCGCTTTGTGTAGATTGTCGATTGTTAAGATCTTCGACTAGTAGTAGTGCGATCAATTTAGCGCCATGCAATTAGGAGGGAAAATGATGTACCAAATACCGAATCGCTCCGGCATCGAGTCACGACCGATAACAAAATACCACTCCAATCCCCGATGAATCCGACGGAAATTATTGCCACACTCGGCGACCTAAAACACCGCATTTTCCCCCGACCGTTCGAAAGATTGGCGGTGAAGGGAGCGGATTTGGTTGGCGTGGAGATCGGGGTTTTCAAGGGTCTTCATGCCGAAAGCATGCTGCAAAATCTGAGCGTGAAACGATTGTATCTCGTCGATCCGTACGAGTTGTACGAGGACTATTGTGAGGGTAAGGGGCGCTATGGGGTGGACCGGGAGCCGCTTGAACTCGCAAAAAAAGAGGCATCAACCCGGCTGGCACCCTACTCGAACCAAATCTCGTGGATCAAGAAACTATCGCACCAGGCGCTGGCGGACGTACCGGGAGGACTCGATTTTGTCTACGTGGATGGAAATCACGAAGAAAAATTCGTTCGAGAGGATATCGCCGGCTATTATGCCAAGCTCAAGGCTGGCGGTGTTATTGGAGGACACGACTTCTACAATGGATTTTGCCGAGGGCACGACGGCGTGGTCAGGGCCGTGACGCAATTTGCGGTACAAAATAACTTAACATTACAAGTCGAACTACCGGACTGGTGGCTGCAGAAAACCGCAGCCTAGTCCTCGACGCCGGATTCAAACCAACTACTAGCCATGAAAAAACCAAATATTCTGCTTCTGACCTTGGAGTTCCCTCGGTGGTGCGACGCAGCCAAATACACCTATGAAGCCAACTTCGGCCTTGAGGAAGGCCTGCAGGCCGAAGGTGTCGAGTACCTGACGATTCCGGTGATGTTCGCAGACAAGGGAACACAATGGGCCAAATGGTTCGATATCATACAAGCGCGAGTGCAGGGGAAGTCGTTCGATCAGGTTTGGTTTGAGGTTACCCACTCAAAATTTCCGCCGCACTTTCTGGAGCTCATTCACTCGCTGGCGCCCGTTCGACTAGGCTTTGTTTTTGAGAGTATGGAAAATACTGCGCAGGGCATAGCGTGGAATCCTGCGGGAGCTGAGGCGCGCAACGACAATCTCGCAGCGAATCTCAAGCACACCACCCATCTTGTCGTTGTGGACGAAGCCGACTTGATTCGCTTCAACCACGAAGGGGTAAAACCGGCGTTTTGGTGGGCAAGTGGTCATATTCCCGGGCGGTTGTTTGCCAAGGCGCCGATGCCGGCCACGAAAGCGCCCGCAGTTTTTCATGGGACGTTATACGGCGAAAGGACGAAGTGGTTGACTCATCCAGATCTGACCGGCCTTTTGAAACACGGAACCTCGCAGGAGAATGCCACGCAGTTTCCGGCCCAGTGGGATCGTTTAAGCCAAAAGTTGCACACAGCCTTGATCGAAAAAGAACCGATCAATGAAGCTATCTTTTTTAGTTATGTTGATTTTATCCGTAACGCACGCCGCACGACATATCCGCTATGGCTGAAATCATTGATCGATGGCGTCGCCGTGGTAAATCTGCCCCAATTTGCGTATGCCTACGCCAGCCGGGTTACGCAGGGCATGGCGGCTGGTCGGCCAGTGATTAGTTTTGAAATTCGGGATCGTCCGAGGACTAGGGCGCTGTACGAGAATGGGCAAGAGATCCTGTTGTACTCCTCAGACCAGCCGGCTGAGCTGGCTGAACATATCCAGCATATCCAGCGTGAACCGGCATTCGGTCAGATGCTCGCTCGGAATGCCCTGGCGAAGATGCGTCGGTTTCACACTGAAGAAAAATTCGTGGCCGATATCATCAAGTGGATCGATAGCGGATTGGAGCCAGACTATGGCGATGGAGTGGGAGAGTGCTCAAGTTTTGCATCCGTCCGCTGGCTAACGCCCACCGACCTCAGTGCGGCTCACTCTGCAGAGAAAAACGAGAAATCCATTGCGGAACACATTGTCGTACCATCTCCGGTTTCAAATTCGGCCGATAAAAATAAATTCACGTTCAAGACAGCCAAATCGGGTGGTGGCGATGGACCACTCGAGACGAAAGTTCTGAACGAACTTGCTACAATGTTTAAGCTGGGGGTATTTATCGAAACCGGAACCTGTATGGGCGACACGGTTGCGACCGCCATTCCGGTATTCAGTGAAATACATACAATTGAATTCTCTTCTGAACTGGCGCAGAAGGCCGCCTTGCGCTTTGAAAGTGTCGGAAAAGTCCACGTTCATCACGGTGATTCCGCCGATTGCTTGCTTGAGATTCTAGAGCAAACATCAAGCGCTCCATTGATCTGGCTGCACGGACATTATAGCGAAGGGGTTACAGCACGTGGTCGTGGTAACATTCCGGTCATTGATGAGATCAAGAGTATCGATCATAGCGGAATTTCAGATGCAGTCATTCTCATTGATGACCTCCGGCTGTTCGACAACCGTGAGTCGAAGGCTGGCGATCCTGAGTCACTGAGTGGTTATCCATCCGTGCAGGAGCTCTATAGTCTCGTTGCGGGGATGGAGAAAGAGTACCGGTTGTTTTTTTATGGTGATGTTGCCCTGATCCTTCCGGCTTCCGCTGATGTACAGGTGTCGCCCTTGGTCGCGGCTTTCACAGTCAGTCGTTTGTATGACGGATCGAATCTGTCTATCGACGAGGTTCTTGCAGCGGAGGCAGTCATTGCGTCAACACAAGGCGGCGAACGCGAAGCGCTGCGGCAATTGGTGCAAGCGCGGAGCGTGGGCACGACAGAAGGATGCGGGTTGGGTCTCTATTACAGATTTTGGGATGCGCTTGCGGCCCTCAGTGAGAATGCCGCAATCGCTGAACAGCAGTTCAGTGCAGTCATAAAACTTGGCTTCACCCATTGGAGAGCGAAATGGCATTTGGCTCGAGCCTGCGCAGCGCTCGGAAAAACGGCTGAGATGCGCGGTCTTTTGACGGAGGTGCTCGCTATGAACCCTCGCTTTGCCCCTGCCGTCGCCATGCTCGGCAACGACCAACCGGGCGTCGCATCAAGTGGGACCGATCTGGAAAAATTGCAGGACCAAGGTTTGTGGCAGGAAGGCCAGCCTCTCCGTCTGCACCTGGGCTGCGGCGAGCAGCATTTCGATGGATACGTGAACGTCGACTACCCGGCAGATCAACACAATGTCATGGCGGTTAAGGCCGATTATCAGGCCAATATCACCCAGCTGCATTTTCCCCCGCAATCCGTGGACGAGATCCGGTTGCATCATGTGTTCGAGCATTTCAACCGGGTCACCGCGCTCGCGATGCTGATCAAGTGGCAGCAATGGCTGAAAATCGGCGGGAAGCTTCATATCGAGACTCCTGATCTGATGGGGAGCGCCGAAATTCTAGTCTCCAATCATTCCTGGCCAGTCAAGATGGGCACCGTGCGCCATCTGGCGGGTGATCAGGCTGCTTCGTGGGCCTATCATGTGGACCATTGGTTTCCCGAACGCTACCAGCATACCTTGAAGTTGCTGGGCTTTGGTCAGGTGGAGACCCAGACGACGCGCTGGCCGCAGCCGCCGCATCTGTGCAATGTGCATGCAGTCGGCATCAAGACGGAGATTTTCAACACCGAGCAATTACTGGTCGCCGGTGATGCCTTGCTGTGGGAGAGCACGGTGGCACCCGTGGAAAAACCCACGCATGCGGTCTGGACCCGGCAATTGCGCGCCGTGTTGCAACAGAACACTCACGTTGGGATCGGCAATATTCATGTGGCTGATACCGGAACCAGTCCGGTGCCATCTGCGGTTCCGCCTGCGCTTGTAGTTTCTTCAGTAAAAACTTTGCCGCCGCCGGCTGCCGGTCTCATGCCTCTGGCGGAAATCCATGATTTCAACCAGCGGGCCCGGGATCGTTGGGTGAAGGAGAAAGCCTCCACTGTTCCGGCCGGTTCGCGGGTGCTGGATATGGGCGCGGGCACCTGTCTGTACCGTCCGCTCTTCGCGCATTGCGACTACAAGACCCACGATTTCAAACAGTATGAAGGGGCGGAAAAACACGGGGGCACCAGCGCTTATGGCAGGATTGATTACGTGTCTGAAATCCTCGCCATTCCTGCACCGGATCATTCGTTTGATGTCATCCTGTGCACCGAAGTGCTGGAGCATGTTCCCGAGCCGATCAAGGTGCTGCGCGAAATCTCGCGCCTGCTCCGGCCCGGTGGACGGGCGTTCGTCACGGCGCCGCTGGGTTCCGGTTTGCACCAACTGCCTTTCCACTTCTACGGCGGTTACACGCCGGAATGGTATAGGCGCTTCAGTGCCGAGGCGGGCATGACCGCGACTGAAATAACGCCGAATGGCGGATTCTTCAAACATCTGGCGCAAGAATGCGCCCGCGCGGGCGGACTGTACGCGCAAAAGCCCGAGTTGCATGGTCCCGAAGCCAAGGAACTCTACCAGTTGCTCGTGGAAAACCTGCCGCGGCTGTTCTATGGTCTGGATGACAAATGTTTCGATGAGCGTTTTACGGTGGGGTACTTTGTCGAGGTCAACAAACCAGTCGGGAAAAAGCCGACCAAAAAAATGGAAGATGACCTGGCTATTTCCCGGTCGGATATCACCCAGCCTGTCGTGGTGAAACTGATGGGCGGCCTCGGTAACCAGATGTTTCAGTACGCGACGGGTCTGGCGTTGGCGACGAAGAATCATGCGCCGCTCATGTTGGATCTGACGTTTCTTCAGGACCGCTCCCCCCGGCCCAATTTCACGCCGCGCGATTACGCACTGGATGCCTTCCCGCTCAATCCTGGCTGCGCACTCATCCGGGATGCCCAGGACTTGCCGGCAGGACTGAAAGCCGTGGCGGAAAAACATTTTCACTACGACGCCAGCGTGTCGGATCTACCCACGGGCGTGGTGCTGCAAGGTTATTGGCAGAGCCCGCGGTATTTTGAAGACATTGCGGCTGAGGTGAGAAAAAATTTCTCGCTTGCCCCGCAACTGAAGCCTGCGGCCAAGGCATTGGCCGATCAAATCGAGGCAAGCATGGCGGTGTGCCTGCATGTCCGGCGCGGTGACATGGCGCACAATCCTCATACCGCATCGGTCCATGGGACCTGCCCCAAGGAATATTATCAAACGGCCTGCGACGTGGTGGCACGGAAATTTCCTTCAGCGCAATTCTTCATCTTTTCCGACGACCCCGCCTGGTGCAAGACGCAGGATCTCACCCGGGGCCGGTCGAACGTGGTGATCAGCAGCGCCGGCGGCGGGCAGGGGGCGATAGTCGATCTTTACCTGATGCGGCGGTGCCGGCACTTCATCATCGCGAACAGCACGTTCAGTTGGTGGGCGGCCTATTTGAGCGACTCGCCGGACAAAACAGTCATCGCCCCGGACCCGTGGTTCAGCGATCCCGCCTTGGATGTTTCAGACTTGCTGCCGTCCGGCTGGATTCGGTTGAGCCGGTGCCCCGGCCCGATCTTGCCAGACCGATCGGCGGTGCCCTTGGTTTCGGTGATCGTGCCCTGCTACAAGCAGGCACACTATTTGTCGGAGGCGGTTGAAAGCGTGGTGGCCCAGACTTTTTCGGATTGGGAAGTCATCGTGGTGAATGATGGCAGTCCGGATGAAACCAGCCGCGTGGTCAGCGAGCTGATCGAGCGGCATCCCGAACGCCGGATCAGGGTGATCGAAAAAGCAAACGGTGGTCTGGCGAACGCGCGCAACACCGGCATCGAGGCCGCAAAAGGGGCGTATATTCTGCCGCTTGATGCCGACGACAAACTTGCGCCGGACTATCTCGCCAAGACCACCGCTTTTTTGCAGGCCAATCCGACGGAAAAAATCGTCACCACCGGCCGGCATGATTTTGGTGCTTCCAGCGCGAAGCATAGTTTCGCGAAATACACCCTGCCGCAGATTCTCCAAAATAACTACATCAGCTATTGCACGCTGTATCGCCGGGAGGTCTGGGCGGCTGTCGGCGGCTACAATCCCAACATGATCTGGGGCTACGAGGACTGGAACTTCTGGATCGGCTGCGCCGAGCGCGGCTGGATTCCCGGAATCATTCCGGAGATTCTTTTCTATTACCGGGTCAAGACCAGCAGCATGCTGGTGGATGCGATGAAACATGATGTCGAGCTGCGCGCGCAGATCATACTCAATCATCCCCGGCATTTTACCCCGGCCTTGATCGCCAAGGCCGGGGAAATTGTGACTGAGTCCCGAAAAACGTCGGGTCGCGCCCAGCCCCATGCAGTGGTCCAAGGTGCAACTGCGACATCCGTCAATGGAGCTGCCAGCCCGCAAGCCAGCGCGGTGGCCACGAAGCTTGTCTCCGGAAAGTTTGATACCGACAAGTGCCAGGTATTTTTGGACCAATACGAAAAACATTTCCGGCACCTGGCCGACCAAGAGGTCCGGCTGCTGAAAATCGGGGTTTTTCGCGGCGGGTCGATGATGATGTGGAACGACTATTTCAAGAAGGGCGTGATCGCCGGATTGGATCTGAATCCTGTGGCGCTGAAGGATAAACCCGAGCGCGTGCGCATTTACCAGGGTTACCAGCAGGACGGTGCGTTGTTGGGCCGCATCCGCGAGGAGTGCGCTCCGGAGGGATTCGATATCATCATCGACGATGCTTCCCATCTGGGCAGCCTGTCGCGTGAAACTTTCAACCATCTTTTCGACCGGCACCTGAAACCTGGCGGCATTTATGTGATCGAGGATTGGGGGACGGGCTATTGGGACTCGTGGCCTGATGGCAAGAAAGCGATCGCGGGGGTTCCGCATAACGAAGGGATGGTTGGTTTCATCAAGGAACTGGTTGATGAGGCCGGTATGGACGATCTGACCCGGACCGGTCGTGGTACCCTGTCTCCGGCCCGCGAATCGAAATTTGAAGGTGTCTTCGTCACTTGCGGACAGGCTTTCATCATGAAGAAGCCGGTGCCGGCAGTAAAAGAGCTGAGCACACCTGTCGTCGCAACGGATCCGGCCGCGACCGAGATTGTGCCAAGCACCCGCAGCACTTCGGCGGTGGCCAAGCCGACACCCCAGCGCGTGATCGCCCTGATTTCGGCTTACAATGAGGGAGATGTGATTGCTCATGTGATTGGTGATCTCATTGCGAATGGCGTCGCGGTATATTTGATCGATAACAATTCGACCGACAATACGATTGCCGAAGCCAGCCAGTGGCTGGGCAAAGGTTTGTTGAAGATCGAACGCTTTCCGCAGGATGCGGGTCCGGAGTACACGAAGCGCTGCGAAAAGGAATATGTGTGGAGCCAGATTTTGCGTCGTAAGGAGGAACTGGCGGCCCGGTTGGGCGCAGACTGGTACATCCACGCGGATGCGGATGAATTCCGCGAATCACCCTGGCCCGGCCAGACGCTCGCCGAGGCGATCGCCCAGGTCGATGCGCTCGGCTATAGCGCCATCAATTTTGAGCTGCTCAATTTTCGCCCGTCAGATGACAGCTTTCCGCCAGGCGCTGATGTGCGCGGGTATTTGACCGCCTATGATCCGGCGGAGTTCTTTGATGCGCTCCAGATCAAGGCTTGGAAAAACACCGTGCAGCGCGCGCAATTGGTGAACAATGGCGGGCATTCCATCAATTTTCCCGGCCGTCGGGTTTTCCCTCTGAATTTCATTTTGCGCCACTATCCGATCCGCGGTGAGACGCATGGCCGGCGGAAGGTTTTTACGGACCGCGTGCCGCGTTTTGCGCCGGAGGAGGTGGCCTGTAACTGGCACGTCCAATACAATTGCTATGTGAATGGCAACGCGAAGTTCCTCCATGATCCGGCCAGATTGCTGGCTTACGACAGCGATGCGGTGCGCACGAAGTTACTGACGGATTTCACCGCTGATGTGGAGCTGATGCATGCTTTAGGCGTAAAGCCCGGATCAGGAAAAACGCCGGAACTTGCCGTCTTGTGCGAGTGGGCTGGGCGGAAACTGGGCATGGCCGAACCCCTCGCTCGCGAGATGGCCCAGCAGGCCGACCAGTTGCTCGACCAGTTGCTTCCCACGCAGGCTAAGGGGGAAACGGATCTCGACCTGGATATTGACGCGACGGCAGCCAGTCTGCTGCTATCGCTGCTGCAGGTGAAGATTGCTGTAGCACGGTTTGCCGGAGACGTCCGGCTCGTGCAAACCGGCACCTTGCTCGGCGGAGTGTTGACCAAACGACTGGCTCAGGCTCTGAACGATTCCCGGGTGAATGAGCCAAAGGCGGAAATCACGACAGACTCCCGCCACGGGCTGCGCCCACTGGTCAGCATCTGTATTCCCACTTATAACGGACAGAATTTTATTTCTGACGCGATTGCCTGTGTGCTCGCGCAGGATTATCCGAACTTCGAACTGATAGTCTCGGACGATGCTTCGACCGATCGCACCATCGAGTTGGCGAAAAACTGCCTGAAAGACGCGACGTTTCCGGTGGCAATTCTGCAGCATCAACGCCTCGGGCTCGTGGAAAATTGGAACCACTGCCTAAAGCTGGCCAAGGGCAAATACATCAAATTCCTGTTTCAAGATGACTTGCTTGAACCTGATTGCGTGAGCGCACTTGTGGGGATGGCGGAGCAAGATCCTGCGATCGGCCTGGTTTTCTCGCCGAGAAGAATCGAGGTGCATGGCGGTGCGGTGGCGGATAATGATCTCCAGGCTGCCTGTCGGGAATCAATGGATGTGCACAAGGGCTGGAGCGGACTGTCTCCGATCCAATCGGGTGCGGCTTTGCTGTGTGATCCGAAGCTGCTTGAGCAGCCGATCAACAAGGTAGGGGAACCGACCACAGTTCTGCTGGCCAGGCAGGCGATTGAAGCTGCGGGCGGCTTTGATCAAAATTTAAGACAACTGGTCGATGTGGAGATGTGGCTGCGTATCATGACGAAGTTCAAGGTCGGCTTTGTTGCGCGTCCTCTCTCCTGCTTCCGGCTACATTCAAAGCAGGCGACCCAGACGAACAATCAGGCCGGGCTGATCAACGATGATTGGAGGAGATTTTTCGGGAAACTCACCACCGATCCCGTCTTTGCCTCTTTGCCCGCCGTGCATCGGGCCCACGCCGGGAAAATTCTGACTAGATTGGGCGGCGCTCTGCCGCCAGCCCGTGCAGCCGCACCGGCCAAGGAGACCATCGTGCTTGTCTCACCGCCCGCCGCCCGTGTGCGGTTTCAGCAGATGATCCAGACGATTGAAGATCTGGTCCGCCAGCAGTGCTTCAAGGAAGCAAGGGAGCAGGCGGAGTTGGCCCGCGAGCTCGCTCCGACCGCCGAGTGCGCGGTTCATGCTGAGGAAATCTTGACCCTGCTCAGGCAGGTCGGCGATAGCGTCGGCGAATCTGCTCCAGTCCCGCCCACTGTTGCCGGTGGTGATTTCTTCGGGTCGGAAGAATGCAAAGTGATCGGACAATTGATCGCAGACTACGCTGCGGCTCCGGCCGATCCGGCCTTGCTGGCCCAGCTTAGCGGCTTGCGGCAGGGCCTGGTGGACTTTCTCCTGCGGACTGATTCCGCGCAGTTGGAACCGCTCTTTGCCGGAGACTTCGGGTCGGTTTATCGCAAGGTCCTGCATAGCGGATTGCAAACGCTGGCTTTGCCTGCGGAACAGTCCGAGACGTTCAGAACTCTGCTAGACGAACTGGCCGGTGCGAAAATCCGGGCTGACGCCCAGTTTTCCCGAAAAATTATGGCGCTCATACTGTTTGTGCCTGCACACCAGCCGTTGGGAGTCGTGGCGCGGGAGATAATGCCCGCTTGGTTCCTGAACGTCTATCGCGATTATTTTCAGCCGATCACTGAAGCCAATCACGGGCCATTGGTTTCGGTCATTGTGCCGTGCTATAATCAGGCGAATTTTTTGAAGGAAGCGGTGGACAGTGTTCTGGCCCAGAGCTGCCAGGATTGGGAATTGATCATCGTCAATGACGGCAGTCCGGACGAAACCAGCCAGGTTGTCCGAGAAATCATCAAAAAGAACCCGCAGCGTTCGATTCAGTTGGTGGAGAAAACCAACGGAGGACTCGCGGATGCGCGCAACGCGGGGATCCATGTCGCCCAAGGGAAATATATTCTTCCGTTGGATGCCGACGATAAGATCCACGCTCGCCTGCTGGAGAAAACCGTGGCGGTGCTGGAAGGCAGCCCGGCGATCGGCATCGCATACAGTGACTGGCAGTATTTCGGTGCAGAGCACCGTACCCGGACCGCCCGCGAATATGATTTTTCCTATCTCTGCAATAAAGAAAACCTGTTCACCTGCACGGCACTGTTCAGAAGGCAGGCATGGGCGGCCGCCGGCGGTTACAATCGCAACATGACCCATGGCCTAGAGGATTGGGACTTTTGGATTGGCTGTGGTGAACATGGCTTTGTGGGGCAGCGCATCCCAGAGGTCCTGTTCTATTACCGGATGAAACCGGGCAGCATGATCCAGACGGTCCGACCACATCTCCTGGAAATGTTCGCCCAGATCGTTTTGAATCATCCCCGCCTGTACAATAAGGCGGTAATCGAAGAGGTGAAAAAACGGTTGCCTTCTGTTGCGGCAGATTCGGAACGGCCGCAGATTGGTCCGGAAGAGTTTCAACGCATCATCTTGCAAGTGGAAAATCTAGTGCGGGAACAACGCTTCCCTGAAGCCATGGCGCAGGCCGAATTGGCTGTGGAAATAGCACCTACGCCAGAAGGTGCCGCCCGCGCCCAAGAAATAATCGGCTTGTTGCATGGTGCCGTCGATGGCGGTAAGCCATCTTCGGTGGAAGGCAGCGAACCCACGGGCAACGACTATTTCAGCGCAACCGAGTGCGCGACTATCACCCAAATGATCGCGACGTACACGGCTGATCCAGCCAATTCCACGGCACTGGCGCAGATTTCCACTTTGCGGCAAGGTCTGGCGGATTTTCTCGCCGGTGCCGAGGGGCAGAATTTGGAGACGCTGTTCATTGGAAACTTCGGACTGATCTACCGGGCCGTTTTGACCAGTGGATTGCTGAGTGAACCGGCGTTAGAGGAGCAACAGGCTGAAGATAAAATCCGGGCGGCTGGATTGCAACAGGCACAGATTGACGCGGACGACTGTGTTTTCTCGCGAGTGCTTGCCTTGATGCTCGTTGCCCCGGCGCATCAAAATTCGGTGCCACTGACTCTGGAAAAAATCCCCACATGGTTTCTCGACGACTATCTGGCCTATGTTTTGTATGCCCCGCCGGTCTTCGCGGTGGCGGGAGAGGCGGAAGTTTACCGTAACCATATGCTGACATGGGTGCGGTCAATTTATCTGCGGGTGCGGACTGCTCCAGATGACTCCTTGACCAATCACGTGGCGCACTATTTTGCCCTGAAGGCAAATTATATCCCGTTGTATTTCACTCCTGCCAACACCAAGGAACTGGCAGAAAAGCGCGCCGCAATCATGGAGTTTGTCATCGTGAAGCGCGGCGCAATCGTAAATGCCAGTTTTCCCTCCCGATCCCGGATGGGTCAGAAAATCAGGGTGGGTTATTTGAACGCACATTTCAGCACACAGACGGAAACTCATGTGACTTTGCCCAGCTTGCAGCTTGATCGGAGCAAATTTGAAATCTGCCTTTTCCCCTTAAAGGTGACTGGTGGTCCAGTGGAGGATTATTGTCGATCGTTTGCCGATAAGTTTGTGCCGTTGCCGCAGGAGCTTGCCCAGCAAGTCAGTGTTATCCGCCAAGCGGCGCTGGATGTGATTATCATCGGGACCAATGTCACTGCAGTGACAAATCAGATTGCCTTGCTGGCCTTGCACCGTCTCGCGCCCTTGCAGTTGGTAACGTACTGCTCGCCGGTGAGCACCGGGATGCGACATGTGGATGGCTACCTGTCTGGCACCTTTGCCGTGGACAAAGACGCCGCCGAACATTTCTCCGAAAAACTCATGGTGTGTGACGGACCTCCGGGATGCCTCGACTACGCCGTTGAAAATCGGGTGCCAGCCAATCGGTTTGATCGCCGCAGCATGGGTATCGCCGATACCGACGTCATCTTTGTGAACGCCGCCGCTTGTTTCAAGATTCTGCCGGAAATGCAGGAGACTTGGGCCAAGATAATCAAATCCGTAGACAATTCCCGGCTGCTCCTGCTGCCCTTTAATCCCAATTGGAACAGCACCTTTCCGGTGAAGCAGTTCACCCGCAGCCTCAGTGCGGCCTTTCATCGTCATGGACTCGGCGAGGATCGGATCATGCTCACGGGCTCGCTGCCTTCCCGGGCGGAGGTGAAGGAATTGGAGAAAATCGCGGATGTCTATCTGGATACCTATCCCTTCTCCGGCAGTATTTCCGTAATTGATCCCTTGGAGCTAGGAATTCCTTCGGTGGTGTGGGAAGGGAAAACTCATCGATCACGCATGGCGGCGGCTTTGTTGCGTGAGCTGGCGATTCCCGAGCTGATTGCCCAAGACGAAAGATCCTATATCCGAATTTCCGTCCAGCTGGCGACCGACGCTGCCTTTCGTTTGGAAATCAAGTCGCGTATTTTGGCCGCCATGGCGGCCAAACCGCGATTCATCAATCCGGCCACTTACGGTCAACAGCTGGGAGAATTGCTTGGGCGACACTTGACGGGTAAGAACCAGACGCTGACGGTCACCGACAAGGCGCTACGAAAGAGAAGGGAATCAGTCGCTTTAGTGGCGTGAAGTGTTCTTGAAGAGGCCATGCGTTTGAGGACATCGCAAGCACCCGTTCAGTGCAGAGTTAACAAACCGTACCCCAACGTCGCCAGCACTTGCGCAGCGCGGTGCCGAAACGGACGGATTGGCCGGCATGGTCCATCAACGCGGAGCGCTGCATGTCTGCGCGCAGCTGTCCGCGCAGTGCAGCCAAATTCGCGGAATCGGAGGCGAGATTGATGGCGATCAAAAAAAAGTTTTCCTGTTCGCCGGCGATCCATTCCGGATGGCCGATGGCGTGCAGCAGGCTCGCGCCGACGCGGGCGGCGTGGCGATCGCCTTGCATCGTCACCACCGGCACGCCCATCCAGAGCGCTTCGCAGGTGGTGGTGGTGCCGTTGTAGGGAAAGGTGTCGAGGGCGATGTCGATTTGGGAATACGCGGTCAGATGTTCGGCCGTGGTGTTGGTGAAACCCGCTAGATCGACGCGTTCGGCGGGCAATCCGGCCGATTGCAGCCGGGTGCGAATCTGGGCGACGATGGCGGCATCGGCGAGGCCGGTTGATTTCAACAGCAGGCGTGAGCGGGGCGCATTCGTGAGAAGGCGCGACCACAGGCGCAGCATTTCATCAGTGATCTTGGAGAAATTATTAAATGAACCAAAGGTGACGTGATCGCGCGTGAGTGAAGGTGGTGGAGCTGGGGCGGGCGATGCTGTTGGCGCGGCGTAGGCCCATGCGGTCGGAGCGAAGCGCACGAGCT
>Ga0209591_10001261_pt1 | contig 31909 bp, 22 predicted proteins | sample MAT01_FD_187207 | JGI IMG/M metagenome (GOLD analysis project Ga0209591, IMG submission 187207) | Freshwater microbial communities from Lake Fryxell liftoff mats and glacier meltwater in Antarctica - MAT-01 (SPAdes) (version 2) | ecosystem: Environmental > Aquatic > Freshwater > Ice > Liftoff... | reverse complement strand
GATCCGCGCCGCCGGGATCGGCCGCCTCGACGCGATCACGGTGGGCGCGATGCTCGATCGCGATCGGTTGATGGCACTCACCGGCGCCGCCGCCCGCCCCGGCGCGATCGTCGACGGCGACGGCGACGGCGTAGGTCAGGGCTCGGACGTGCTGGCCGCCCTCGAGACCCGCCGGCTCGACATCCTGGCCATCCACGTCGAGGGCGCGACCACAACCTGGCCGACGATCGTGCGCGGGGCCGGCGCCGGCGAGGCGATCATCGTCGCCGGTCGGCGCCCGGCGCGAGCCGCCGGTCAGCCCCTGGCGATCCGGTTTGGCGACGGCGCCAGCGCGCGCACCGTCGAGGTCGCGGTCACCGCGGCGCCCGCCCCGCTGGTGCGCCGAGCCGCCGCCCGGCTGGAGCTGACCGAGCTCGACCGCACGCTGGCCCTCGCGACGAGCCCCGCCGCGCGCGCAGCGACCCGCGCGGCGATCACCCGCCTCGGCGTCGCGCAGCGCCTGGTCACCAGCCAGACCTCGCTGCTCGTCCTCGAGAGCGACGCCGACTATGCCCGCTTCTGCATCCGGCGCGACGCTCGCGCCGATCTCCTCACCATCGGCAAGGGCGTCGTCCAGGTGATCGATCGCAGCCCGGGTGGCGCCGCCACATCCGCGCCCTGCCCGGTCTCGACCGCGACCACGACCGTGACGGTGCGCGACGAGCTGGGGGAGATCGCCGACGACGCGCCGCCGCCCGCCGCCCCCGATCTGACCCACACCGGATCGTTCGGCGGCTCGACCTCGGTCGACAGCATCTATGTCGTCGACGGTCGGGGGCCCACGATCGACGCGACCTCGACCAGCCAGGGCCTTACGATCACGCTGGACTACAAGCGCAACCTCCCGGCGTCGGGCCGCACCTTCGAGGCCACGCTCGGCGCCGCCGCTGGTCGCCAGGACTCCCTCGAGCGCGCCGCCGTCGCGGCGATCGGCCCGCGCGGCGCACATCCGCCAGTCACCGTGGTGCCCGACCCGCCCACCGCGTCGTGGTCGCGCCCGCCGGCCCGCGCGCCGCTGTCGCCCTACCAGGGTCGCCTGTTGTCGGTCATGACCGCGGTGCGCGATCACCACCCCGCCGTCGCGCTGCGCGAGGCGCTGGCCTGGTACGTCGACGAGCCCACCGAGCTCGCCGCGATGATCGCGCTGGGCGAGGCGCTCGAGGCCCGGGGCGCCGGCGCGCTGGCGGCCCGCGCCTATGGCTCGATCCTCGATCGCTTCCCAGGCCGGGTCGAGCTGGTCCGCTTCGCCGGCGAGCGCCTCGAGCGGCTCGGCCCGTCGACCCGCGCCCGCGTGCTCGACGTCTACGCGCTCGCCCTCGCCGATCGCCCCGATCAGGTCAGCGGGTATCGCCTGCTCGCGATGGCGCAGCTCGCCGACGGTCGCTACGCCGACGCGGTCACGACCCTCGAGCGCGGCCTCGCCCGGGCCCGCCGCGATTCGATCGCGGACATCTACCGCCGCGACCTCGGCCTGGTCGGCGCCGCGTGGATCGCCCGCCACCCGACCGAGCGCGACCACATCGTCAGCCGGCTCGGCGAGCGCGACGCCACGATCCCCACCGGCCCGTCGGTGCGCTTCATCCTGTCGTGGGAGACCGACACCAACGACGTCGACCTGCACGTGCGCGACGCCAGCGGCGAGGAGGCGTACTACGCGCACCGCGAGCTGCGGTCGGGCGGCCGGCTCCTCGACGACGTCACCACCGGCTACGGCCCCGAGGAGTTCCGCATCGACGGCAAGGCCGACGGCGGCCCGTACCGGCTCTCGGTCGCGTACTTTTCGCGCGGGCCGATGGGCCTCGGGCTCGGCACCGTGCAGATCGTCCGCCACGACGGCGCGGGCCACGTCACCGTCGAGGCGCGGCCCTTCGTCTTGCAGACCGAGCAGTCAGAGATCGACCTGGGCGCGACCCGGTGAGCGCTGGCGCGAGCGCGTCGGCTCCGCGCCGGGGTGATGGTCAGTAGGCCTTGGCCCAGACGACGCGCTTGGCGCTGGGCTGTCCGGAAAACGGACAGACGCCAGGCTCGCCGTCGCCGAGCGGGATGCAGCGCACCGTGACGCCGAGGTCGTCCTTGACCTGCTTTTCGACGGCGACGTCGCCCGAGAAGTGGGTCATCGCGAAGCCGCCGTGGATCGGGACGGGCGCGTTGGCGTCCGTGCCGGCCGGCGCCGTGAAGTACGCGTAGAACTCGTCCTTGCTGTCGATGATCTTGGTGTGCTCGGCGCGGAAGGCCCGGGCCCGGGCCAGCAGGCCGTCCTGCAGGTCCTGAAGCGTGGCCGCCACCGTCGCGACGAAGTCGGCGCGGCCCACCGACTGCTTGTCCTTGGGTGCCTTGTCACGGCGACCGACGAAGACCGAGTCGCTGTCGATGTCGCGGGGGCCGACCTCGAGGCGGATCGGCACGCCCTTTTTGATCCACTGCCAGACCTTGTCGCCGCCGCGCAGGTCGCGCTCGTCGAGGTCGACCCGCAGCGGCGCGCCGTTGTACATCGTGCCCTTGAGCTCGGCGCGCAAGGCGCGGCAGTAGGCCAGCACGCGGTCGCGGTGCTCGGGCTTCTGCAGCACCGGCAAGATCACGACGTGGGTCGGCGCCAGGCGAGGCGGGCAGATCATGCCGTCGTCGTCGGCGTGAGTCATGATCATCGAGCCGACCAGGCGGGTCGACACGCCCCACGACGTGGTCCAGGCGTGGGTCAGCACGCCCTTGTCGTCGAGGTACTGGATGCCCGAGGCCTTCGCGAAGTTCTGGCCGAGGAAGTGCGAGGTGCCGGCCTGCAGCGCCTTGCGGTCCTGCATCATCGCCTCGATGCAGAAGGTCTGCACCGCGCCCGGGAAGCGCTCGCCCGCGGTCTTCTCGCCCTGGATGACCGGCGTCGCCATGTAGTTCTCGGCGAAGTCGGCGTACACGCCGAGCATCTTCATCGTCTCCTCGACCGCCTCGGGCGCGGTGGCGTGGGCGGTGTGGCCCTCCTGCCAGAGGAACTCGGCGGTGCGCAGGAACAGGCGCGTGCGCATCTCCCAGCGCACCACGTTGGCCCACTGGTTGATGAGCAGCGGCAGGTCGCGATAGCTCTGCACCCACTTCGCGAACATCTCGCCGATGATGGTCTCCGAGGTCGGACGCACCACGAGCGGCTCCTCGAGCTTGGAGGCCGGATCGGGGACCAGCTTGCCGTCCTTGCCGGCGATGAGGCGGTGGTGGGTGACGACCGCGCACTCCTTGGCGAAGCCGTCGACGTGGGCGGCCTCCTTCTCGAGGAACGACAGCGGGATGAACAGCGGGAAGTACGCGTTGACGTGCCCGGTGTCCTTGAACATGACGTCGAGGACGCGCTGCATGTTCTCCCACAGCGCGTAGCCCCACGGCTTGATGACCATGCAGCCGCGTACCGGCGAGCTCTCGGCGAGGTCGGCGGCCTTGACGACCTGCTGGTACCACTCGGCGTAATCCTCGGCGCGGGTGGGAACGATCGCGGTGGTGGCTTTGGCGGAAGACATCGGGGCCATGCCTACCGCGCCCGTCGCCGCCGGGGAAGCCCAGCCGCGAGTTCCTGTTGTCTCCCGCGGTCGGCCGCGATATCGATGAGCCATGAACCCCGGCGCCCCGCCTCCTCCTCCCGGCTACGGCTGGGCCCCGCAACAGCCACCGATGCCCTACGGCTACGGCGGCGTGCCGATGAAGACCTCGACGCCCCGCACGATGGGCACCCTGTCGATGGTGTTCGGCGCGATCGTGGTCTGCACGTCGATCTTCGGCGCGCTCGGCGGGCAGATGTCGTTCACCAAGATGCCGCCCGGCCAACAGGCCGCCTTCGAGCGCTATATTGCGGCGACCCACACCTTCACGGTGGTGCAGGCCCTCATCATGCTCGTGATGGCGGCGTCGCTGTTCTACATCGGCACCGGCCAGCGCGGCTACAAGCGCTGGGCCGCCGGCGCCTCGGTCAAGTGGGGCGTGGCCGCCCTCGCGGTCGTCGTGTTCAACATCATCGGCGCGGTCACGTACACGATGCCCGCCCTCGACACCTTCATCAACGAGATCTCGCACGGCAACAGCCCGGCGGCCGGCGCGATCGGCGTCGCCATGAAGGTCGGCGTCTTCATGGGCTTCGCCTTCAACCTGCCCTACCCGATCATCATGATCAGCGTGTTCCGGAAGCCGCAGAACGTCGACGCGATGGATCAGCCGACCGCGATTCCGACCGCGACCGCACTGTAGGCGCGAGTGGCCGATCTCCGCGCGCTGGCGGTGCGGGTTGTCTGGCGGCGTCGCCCCAGGTCTACGTCGCTCAGCCGGCCTGGTTGACCAGGAGGAGGCGCTCGGCGTGCGCACGCAGCCGCCCGCCCTGGTCGCGATCGAGCTCCGCGGGCCAGGTCGCCATCGTCCGTTGCACTGTCTCGCGGACGATCGCGACGACCCGAGCCGGTTCGACCTCGACCCAGGCCGCAAGCTTCTCGAAGTGCCCGAGTCCGATCTCGTGGAACTCCGTCTCGCGCGACAGCTTGAGCGCGAGCTTGTCACCCGGGATGTAGACGACGGTCGGCACCAGGTCGTAGGCCGGCGAGAGCCGGGCGTGGATCTCGTCGGGGTAGGTCAGCGACCAGTTTTTCAGGTGGGCGTCGCCGTTCCCGATGACGACGTTGAAGGCCAGCCGTCGCACGACCTCGTCGAAGTCGGCCTCGCCCGCGACCGACCGGATCACCTTGGCGAGGCTGCCGTAACCCAGGGTCCCGTAGCGCGCGTCGCGGCGCACGTTCATGACCTGCGCGAAGTCTTCTTGATGGATGCGCGGCGCGTCTTGGGGTCGGTCGAAGCGCCGAGACAGGAACACCTTGAGGCGCGCATCGAGCTTGATGGGCAGGTTCTCGAGATCGCCCGCCGACACCAGCGCGACCTCGGGCACCTCGATCCCCACTTGCCGCGCCCAGCGGTTTGCCAGGTACTCGATCTCCGGCACGCCGAAGTAGGTCTCGCTCGGCAACTTCGCGATCCAGGTGCCGCCTGCACCGTCGACGGACAAGGTCGGTCCTCGCCCGGCCTGACGGTACAGCACCGAGAACTTGAGCTGCACGCCTGCGAGCGAGAAGCGCAGCGCGGTCGCCGCCGGGGCGCTCACGATCGGCTCGTTGGCCACGTCACCATCGAGCTCGGTGGTCGGCTCGACCACGACCGCACCGGGCAGATCCTTTCCGAGAACCGCGATCAGGGCAGCTTCGCGGTCGGGATGCACCGCCGCGCGTCGAGCGACCAGTTCGCGCAGCCCGCCCTCGGGCAGCAGCGCCGAGAAGAAGGGCGGCAGATGGGTCTGGCTGCGATGGACGTCGTGGAGGTGATCCTCGAAGTACTGGCCGAGGACGGGTCGTCGCCCTGCGGTCAGGTAATCGCGCGCAAACACGAACTCGTTGCGGCCATCGCGCCGATCGCGGATGTGGCCTACGACGGTGTCGTTGAGTCGAACCTGCAGCTCCACGTCACTCGTCCTCGTCCGCCATCGCATCGATCGAGAGCCGATCGGAGTGCTCCCATTCCGCGTGGCTGTCGATCACCTGCCAGGCGACCTGCTCGAGCCGCGCGCGGTGGAGCTCCAGGAAGGTGACGCGGTTGTCCTGCAGGGCCTGCAGGGCCTGCAGCGCAGCCTGCGTGACACCGTGGCTCGCCGCCACCGCAGGCGGGCTCTTGGCCAACCAGGAGACGACCGAACCGCTGCCCAGCGGTGGATGAAACAGCCGGTTCCCTACCAGGGAAAACTCGGCCGATGGCTCTTGTCCTCGTCGCGACAAGAGCTGCGGAAACACGTCGGCCTCGGCCGACAGCAGCGACGCTACGTCGAGTGGCGTCTGGTTCTGGAGGTGCTGGGGCCGCAGCTCGACCATCGCGATCGCGAGGAGCCGCGGCCGAGCGTGCCCGACGTTGAACGGGTCCCTCCAGTCGAGTGGTGGTCGGGTCCGCGCAACCGTCGCCAAGATCGCCTTGGCCGCAGCCTCGTCGGTCGCAGCGGATCGCAGCGCATCGATCGCCGGCCGCATCCCTCGTCCGTCGCCGCGGAGCTCTTCGGTCACCATGCCGCGCCACAGCCAGCGCATGAGCAGCCGCCGCGCTCGCCCGCTGGGTGTCGGAAAGCGGTCGTAGAAGCCGCTCAAGACCATGAGGGGACTTTTGTATGGCAGCAGTCGCAGGTGGGGAATGCCACCCTCTTGGGCCAGGAAGCCGAATACTCCATCGAGCGCCCGCTCGGTCCGTGCGGTCGCTGCGGGCACGTCGACGCCGACGAGGCGACCCTGAAGGTCTCCCGACAGGCCTTTGCCGACGATGGTCAGCAAGCTCTTCAATACGTGGTCCTCGTCGACATCGCCGAGCCCGCGTGCGCGCAGCCGCTCGATCACATCGGTCAGCTTCACGGCTGGCGTACGCGCGAGCGGCGCGTGCAGGGCGTGAAAGACCTCGGTATCGGTAAGCGGCTTGCCGGCGGTGTTGGTCCTCTCGAAGATGCGGCGTACGAACTGCTCGTCGTCGGCGTCGACGATGTAGGCCGGGACCTCGTATTCGCGTATGGCACGGCCGATACGGATGGCCTGCTTGATCTCCTCAGGCGTGAGCGCGAGCCGGTTGGCGTCGATCCAAGCCAGCAGCTCCTCGGAGTCCACCACGCGATGTAGCGGCAGGAAGCTGGAAGGATGCTCGCCGCGCGTCCCGTGGCGGACCTCGCCATTGATCAGATCGATGTACAGGTCGAACCGCAGATCGAACCCGGCATTCCGATCGGTGGCCATCGTCAACGTCGATACCAGGGACACCACACGCTGCTGCCCGTCGACCACGTACCAGGCGCTCTGCTCGGGCACGTCGAGTGTGAGCCCGCCGATGCTCACCCGTTCGGCGGGTGCCTTGCGGCTCCACAGCAGCAGCGTCCCGATCGGATAGCCGCGCACGATGCTGTCGATGAGGTCCTCGACGTCGCTCCGCTCCCACTTGAACCGCCGCTGGAACGCCGGCACGCGCAGTCGCCCGGCGCGGGCGTGCCGGATCAAATCCTCGATCCGGAACGACCTCGCCTCGGGACGAGGCGCGGGCTGCGTGGAAACCGCCACCATTCCGGCGAGTGTAGCCGCGTCGCGTGGTCCAGGGGCCGCCATGGTCGCAAAGCTCGACCGGCCCCGGCTCTTGCGCGGGTGCGGCCAGCGACGGTACACCGACCACGCGCGGCCTCTCGGCCCGTGAGGACCCGATGAAGATCCACGAGTACCAAGGCAAAGAGCTGTTCCGGAAGTACGGAGTCCCGGTGCCCTTCGGCATCGCGGCCCACACCATCGAGGAGGCCCTCGCGGCGATCCCGAAGGTGCAGGAGGCCGCCCAGACCGACATCGTCGTCGTCAAGGCGCAGATCCACGCCGGCGGACGCGGCAAGGGTGGCGGCGTCAAGGTCGCCAAGACCCGCGCCGACGCCGAGGAGGCCGTGAAGCGCATCTTCGGGATGCAGCTCATCACCCCGCAGACCGGCCCTGAAGGCAAGAAGGTCCAGCGCGTCCTCGTCGAGCAAGGGCTCGCCATCGAGCACGAGTTTTACCTCGGCATGCTCCTCGATCGCGCGACCGGCCGGGTCACGGTCATGGCGTCCATCGAGGGCGGCATGGACATCGAAGAGGTCGCCGCCTCGCACCCCGAAAAGATCCTGAAGGAGTCGATCGACCCCGGGGCCGGTTGGCAGGACTACCAGGCGCGCCGCCTCGGCAAGCGCCTCGGCCTCGCCGGCGCCCACGCCGCGGGGTTCCCCAAGTTCATGCGCGCGCTCACCACCGCCTACGACGAGCTCGACTGTTCACTGCTCGAGATCAACCCGCTCATCACGACCAAGGACGGTCGGGTGCTGGCGCTCGACGCGAAGATCAACTTCGACGACAACGCGCTGTACCGGCACCCCGAGCTCGTCGAGTTGCGCGACCCCAGCGAGGAGGACGCGTCGGAGCTCGAGGCCAAAAAGTGGGACCTCAGCTACATCCAGCTCGAGGGCAACATCGGCTGCATGGTCAACGGCGCGGGCCTCGCCATGTCGACGATGGACATCATCAAGTACTACGGCGGTCAGCCCGCCAACTTCCTCGACGTCGGCGGCGGCGCCACCGCCGAGAAGGTCACCGCCGCGTTCAAGATCATCACCAGTGATCCCGAGGTGAAGGCGATCTTCGTCAACATCTTCGGCGGCATCATGAAGTGCGACACGATCGCGCAGGGCGTGATCACGGCGGTGAAGGAGGTCGGCCTCAAGGTGCCGCTGGTGGTGCGCCTCGAGGGCACCAACGTCGAGCTCGGCAAGAAGATGCTCGCCGAGAGCGGGCTCAACATCGTCGCCGCGGCCGACATGGCCGACGGCGCGCAGAAGGTCGTCGCGGCGGCCGCGACCATCCAGAAGGGAGGCGCGAAGTGAGCGTCCTCGTCGGATACGATACCCGTCTCGTCGTCCAGGGCATGTCGGGCTCGGCCGGTGCCTTCCACACCAAGCAGGCCCTCGAGTACGGCACCCGCGTCGTCGCCGGGGTCACGCCGGGCAAGGGCGGCCAGAAGGTCGCCGGCCTCGAGCAGGTGCCGCTCTACGACACCGTCGATGAGGCCGTGCAGCACGCCGGCGCCAACACGTCGGTGATCTACGTGCCGCCGCCGTTCGCGGCCGACGCGATCCTCGAGGCTGCCGCCGCGGGCATCGAGCTCATCATCACGATCACCGAGGGCATCCCGGTCCGCGACATGGTGCGCGTGCAGAACGTGCTCGCCAACGAGTACCCGCACGTCACCACCGTCGGTCCCAACTGCCCCGGCGTGATCACCCCCGGTCAGTGCAAGGTCGGCATCATGCCGGGCTACATCCACAAGCCGGGCGGCGTCGGCGTGGTGTCGCGCTCGGGCACGCTGACCTACGAGGTCGTCCACCAGCTCACCGCGCTCGGCCTCGGCCAGTCCACGGCGATCGGCATCGGCGGCGATCCGGTGAAGGGTATGGACTTCATCGAGGCCTTGGCCCTGTTCGCCGAGGATCCCGGCACCAGCTCGATCTTCATGATCGGCGAGATCGGCGGCGACTCCGAGGAGCGCGCGGCGCAGTTCATCAAGGACCACGTCCGCAAGCCGGTGGGCGCCTTCATCGGCGGCCTGACCGCGCCTCCCGGCAAGCGCATGGGCCACGCCGGCGCCATCATCAGCGGCGGCAAGGGTGCCGCCTCCGACAAGATCGCCGCGCTCGAGGCGGCTGGCATCGCGGTCGCGCCCACGCCGGCCGAGATGGGCACCACGCTGGCCAAGATCCTCAGCGCGCGCAGCTAGCGGGTCAGCGCGGCGCTCGCCGCGACGCGTCGACCAAGCCCATGCCCAGTCGGCGAAGTTGCGCTCGCTGACCTCGCCGCGCGACCGCACCTGCGACTGCTGGTGACGGGTCGGCGTTTCAGGGGCCGGGAGACCCTCAGCGGTCGGCCGGATCGGGCCGCGGCGCTCGACGCAGGAAGTACGCGCCCGCGATCGCGAAGCAGGTCGTACACAGGATGCTGGTCGCGTACGAGAAATAGCGGAAGAACTCGAGCATCGACATGTCGGCCTGCCCGAACGTCTTGTACGCGACGATAACTACCGAGCCGCCATACGCCACCGCGTCGCTCACGTAGATCAGGAACACCGCCGTCGCCACCACGCCAAGCGCGGCGATGGTGCGGTCAAACAGCACGCAGCCGTAGGGCACGTAGCCGAGGTACAGCCCGAGCCCGACCAGGGTCATCCACGCGGTCGGCCCGATCGCGTGCAGGTCGAACAGCAAGGTCGCGACTCCGACGAGGGCGCTGCCGGACCCCATGATGAGATACGTGTAGAGCAGCCCGCGCCGGTTGTCCTTCACCAGGAACAGCAGCCCGAGGACGACCAGGACCGACAGCGCGATCGGCAGCTCGGTGCGCGTGAAGCTGATCGCCGCGGTCGGGGTGCCCAGGTCGGCCCAGATCTCGGCCGCGTAGTTGTCGCGGAAGTCGCGGTAGCCGGTGAGGAACAGATAGACCGTGACCAGCAGGAGCAGCCCGGGCAGGTAGCGCAGCATGAAGCGCCTGCGCTCGGCCCCCGACATCGGCTCGCGCTCGGTGCGAGCCGCCATGTCCTGGGCGCTGGGCGGCGGGATGAGCGACAGCGCGCGCACCGCGATCAGGAACAGCGGCAAGAACAGCGCGCCGGTCAGCGCCGGCATCCAGCGCTCGCTGATGCCGTGGCCAAGCAGCGCGGCGCCGATCTCCTTGACCTGCCCGCTCGCGACCACGTACGCGCACGACAGCCCGGCGCCCAGGATCTCCGACGTGCGGCGCCCCTCGAGGAAGCTGAAGACCACGCCCCACACCGTGCCGAGCGGCAAGCCGTTGAGGAACAGCGCCACCACCTGCCCGCCTGGCGGCAGCACCGCGAACAGCAGCAGCGCCGACTCGGCCCACACGATGAGCAGCACCAGCGCCCAGGCCCGCTGGCTCGGTCGCAGCTCGCTGTTGACCTTTACGCCCACGAGCTTCGAGAGCGCGTAGCCGCACAGCTGGCCGATCACCAGCGCGGCCTTGAGATCGATGACGCCGAGGTGCTGCCCCGCGTAGTGGGCCGCCGCGAACGGCTTGCGGAAGCTGTACATGCAGTAGTAGGTCGTGAACGCGGCGACGACGGCGTACGTGGTCAGCAGCCAGGTCGGCCGCGTCGCGAGCCAGCGCGTCACGCGCGACTCGCTCATGCATCTCTCCGGTACGCGGTGGCCCACCACAGCGGCGCGACCACCAGCGCGGCGCCCAGCGCACAGCCGGCCCAGAACCACAGCGCCGCGTGCCAGTCGTAGACGTGGACCAGCTCGCCGGTGATGCGGTCACCGGCGGCGGCGCCGAGATAGCCGAAGAAGTTCACGAACCCGACCGCCGCGGCCTCAGTACCGACGCGCGCCAGATCGACCGGCGCGGTGCCGACCAGCAGCACCTGAGGCCCGAAGATCAGCGCGCCGATCACGGCCAGCGTGGCGATCGAGGCGACCAGCTGCGTGCGCACCAGGGCGTCGTAGGCGAACACCAACGCGCACAGGAGCACGAGCATGCCGACGATGACCGGGATGCGGCGCCCGCCGAAGAAGCGATCGGTGGCCCAGCCGGCGAGCAGCGTGCCAACGATACCGCCCAGCGGCAGCACCGAGTACTTGAGCGCCGAGATGCCGATGCCGCTGGGCTGGACCTCGCTCAGGTGCGCGACGCCCCAGTCGAGGAAGCCGAAGCGGCAGGCGTTGATGAGCCCGAGCCCGACCGCGAGCAGCCACAGCCGCGGATTGGCCAGCGTCTGCCCGATGGTGCTCAGCCAGCGCTGCGGCGTGGGCTGGTGGTGGGTGCGCGGCCCGGCGCTGGCGGCGGGCTTCTCCTCGAGCACGAGCAACAGATGGATGGCCGAGGCGATCAGCACCCCGGCCGGCACGTAGAGCGCGCCCCGCCAGCCGAAACGATCCGCGGCCCAGCCCGCGACGACAAAGGTGAGCGCACCGGCGAGCTGGTAGCCGGTGCCGATGATCGCGATCGCGCGCCCGCGCCGCGCCGGCTCGAACCAGGTCGCGGCGACGCGCATCGTCGGCGACCAACCCAGCGACTGAAAGTAGCCGTTGATCGCCCACACGTAGATGAGCGTGTAGAGCCCGGTCGACAGGCCAAAGACGATCGTGAAGGTGGCCGAACCGAGGAGGCCCAAGGCGAGCAGGAGCCGCGCGCTCACCCTTTGGGCGAGCTGGCCATTGAGCAACTGGCCGATCCCGTAGGTCAGCTTGAATGCGGCGAGGATCGACCCGATCTCGGCTTTGGTGAAGTGCAGCTCGTGCTGCAGCCCGGGCACCGCGACCGCCAGGTTGCTGCGGCAGAAGTAGTAGGTGCCGTAGGTCAACCACAGCACCCAGAGCACGCGGGCGTCGGCGCCGCGGAACCGGCGATCGTCGTCACGGCGCACCATCGCCCGCAGCATACGGCCGAGCCCCACCGGTGGTGCGCGGCCCGGGTGACGATCCGGTGCCACGACGGTCGGTGCGGTTGCCAGCCTCGGACGCTTCGAGTAGCTTCCGCGGCCATGGCCATCGAACGCACCTTCTCGATCATCAAGCCCGACGCCGTCGCCAACAACACGATCGGTGGCGTGACCGCCAAGCTCGAGGCCGCGGGCCTCCGCATCATCGCCTCGAAGATGGTGCGGCTCACCGAGGCCCAGGCCAAGGCGTTCTACGCGGTCCACGCCGAGCGCGGCTTCTACGGCGATCTGGTGAAGTTCATGACCGAAGGTCCGGTCGTGGTCCAGGTCCTCGAGGGCGAGAACGCGGTCGCCGCCAACCGCGCCGTCATGGGCGCGACCAACCCGGAGAAGGCCGACGCCGGCACCATCCGCAAGGAGTTCGCCACCAACATCGAGCGCAACGCCGTCCACGGCTCCGACGCCACCGAGACCGCGAAGGAGGAGATCGCCTTCTTCTTCTCGACCGCCGAGCTCGCCGCCCTCGCCCGCTGAGACCTCGCGCTAGTCGACCGCGGGCGCGGCCGGGACGCCGCCCGGGCGCTTGCGCAGCGGCACCAGCAGCTCGCCGTTGGAGCGATTGGCGAGCTGGCCGCAGGCGGCGTCGATATCGTCGCCGCGGGGCGTGCGCAGGTAGGTCGGCAACCCGTGGCGCTTGCACTCGGCCTGGAACGCGTCGATCACCGACGGCGCCGGCCGCTGGTACACCGACTCGGGGTGCGGATTGAACGGGATGACGTTCACCTTGCACTTCACGCCGCGCAGGATCTTGGACAGCTCGCGGGCGTCGTCCAGGCCGTCGTTGACGCCGGCCAGCAGCACGTACTCGAAGGTCACGCGACGCCGATGCTCGAGGGGATAGGCCCGGATCGCGCCGAGCAGCTTGGCGATGTTCCACTTGCGGTTGATCGGCATGATCTCGTCGCGCACGCGATCGTTGGGCGCGTTGAGCGACACCGCCAGGTTGGGCCGCACATCGGCGAGCCCGAGCTTCTCGAGACGGGGCACCAGGCCCGCCGTCGACACCGTGATGCGGCGCTGCGACAGGCCGGCGCCGAGGTCGTGCGTCAGGATCCGCAGCGACGTCATCACGTTGTCGTAGTTGTGCAGCGGCTCGCCCATGCCCATGTAGACCAGGTTCGTGATGCGGCGACCCGGCTCCTCGACCTCGAGCAGAGCCTTGGCGCGATAGACCTGATCGGCGATCTCGCCGGCGTCGAGGTTGCGGGTGAGGCCGAGCTTGGCGGTCGCGCAGAACTGGCAGTCGACCGCGCAGCCGACCTGCGACGAGATGCACTGCGTCGTCTTGTCACCGTCGGGGATGAGCACGCTCTCGATGGCGTAGCCGTCGCGGGTCGTCAAGCGCAGCTTGCGGGTGCCATCGCGCGAGCGCTGGACCTCGGCGACCTCGAGGGTGCCGATGCGCATGCCGGCGGCGAGACGCTCGCGGGTCGGCGCGCCGATGTTGGACATCTCGGCCCAGTCGCGGGCGCCCTTGCCGTGGACCCAGCGCCAGGCCTGCTCGCCGCGGAACTTTTGCAGGCCGAGCGTCTCGGCCTGCGCCATCGCTTGCTCGAGCGTCAGCGCGCGCAGATCGGGCAGCTCGTCGGTCACGCCCCCGGGTACCACGAGGGCGCGCCGGCGCCAAACCCTTACTTGACGGTGACCACGAGCGTCGTCTCGATCTTGTCGCGGACGCCCTTGAGCCCGGTGAGCAGCGGCCCCGCCACCGCCTGCACGCACGCGGTCGCGACGTTGGCGCCGGCCGGCGCGTCGGCGACGATCTTGTAGGTGCCGGGCTCGTCCTCGTACTCGCTGGCCTTGTAGATCACCTGGAACGGCAGGCGCGCGACCAGCACGTTGTTTTCGGCAGCTTTCTCCCAGCACGCCAGCAGCGCGCCGCGCACGTCGGCGGCCTGCAGGCGCTCGATCACCAGCGGGAAGGTCTTGCCGGTGGGCGGCGGATCGGCGGTGATCTTCACCGTCAGGCCCTCGGTCGAGGGCCGGTCGGGCGAGCGCGTGAGGTACAGGTCGGCGAGCGCGGGCTTGGCGATCTGCTTGGGATCGAGGCCGGCGCCGTCGAGCTCGGTGAGCGCCCCCAGCGCCTCGGCCCGCAGCGCCGAGCCCGGCGGCACCGCGATCAGGCAGCGGTGCAGCACGCGCGCCGACAGCTCGGCCTTGTCCTTTTGGGCCTTGGCGCGACCGAGCGCGCGGCCGTACGCGCAGTCGAGGTCGGGCGGCACCGCGAGCTGCTCGCTCTCGTACGTGGCCAGCGCCTCGGCGTAGTCGGCGATGGCGGCCTCGACGCTGGCGGCCCGCGCGCCCCGGGCCGCGAGGTAGTCACCGAGCGTCGAGCGGGCCACGCGCTGGCAGGTCTGCGCGAAGCAGCGCAGCCCCGGCGCGCAGTGCGCGGTCGTGCCGCAGCTCTCGAGCTCCTGCGACTGTCGATCGACCGGCTGGTTGTCGCCGGCCTTGGCGGCGGTGGCGCGGGTGTCACATGCCGCGGCGGCGAGGAGCACGAACAAGATCCAGGGTGCGCGCTGCATGCAGTCTCCTTCCGGCGAGGACCGGTCGGCTCAGGGTATCACTTGAGCGCGAACGCGTTGACGAAGCAGGCCGGCACCGCGACGCCGCCGGTCCGGTACGCGCTGTAGCGCCAGGTGCGGATCGCCTCGGCGAGCGCGTCGGCGATGTCGCCCGACAGCTTGTAGATCACGACCGAGGTGACGCGGCCGCTGCTGTCGATGCACACCTTGGCGGTCACCGCGGTCGGCGCCTTCTGGCCGGGGCGGATCACGGTCTTGATGCGGGGCAGCTCGCCGCTGGTGCGACGCACCGCGTTCGGCGGCACCACCACGGGATGGGTGGGCGCAACCGGCGCCACCGGCACGATCACGCCCGCGTCGACGGCGCGCACCGGCACCGGCGCGATCATCGCGGCGCCAGCATCGGGCGCGGGGCGCGGGGCCGCCACGCCGGCATCGACGGTACCGGCCACCGCCGCGATCGGGGTCACCGCCGCGATCGGGGTCACCGGCGCGATCGGGGCTACCGGCGCGATCGGGGCTACCGGCGCGATCGGGGCTACCGGCGCGATCGGGACTACCGGCGCGATCACCGTCAGGTGGGTCGGGGCGATCGATTTCGGCACCTCATCGCCGCGCGCCGCGCGCTCGCGCCGCTTGGCGTCGCTCATCGAGGGCGAGAACTCGTACTGGGTGCGGGCCTCGGCGACGATCGCCTGGGTCCAGGCCACCTCACCGTCCTGCATGATCGACAGCGTGTGGGCCCCCGGCTCGACGACGAGGCGGGCCGGCGTCCGCTCGGTCACGAGCTTCCCGTCGACGACGATCGCCAGCCCCGACGGATCCGAGGTGAGCAGCACCGTGGCCCCGAGGTCGGCGGCAGCCGCTGGGCTGAGCACGACGCGGATGGTCTGGGTCTCGCGCGCCGACAGCTCGACCGAGGTCTCCCACGACTGGAACGCGGGCTGGCTGATCTTGATCGTGACGACGCCGGCCGGGAGCTCCGTGGTCCAGGGCGCGCCGACGTGGGCGTCGAGACCGCCGACCTTGATGGTCGCGTCCTGGGGCTCGACGATGAACCGGAGCGTCGCGGGCTCGATCGCGACCGCGGCTGGGGCCTGAGCCGCCGGCCGGCCAGCGCGCCGGTAGACGACGTAGGCCACCGCGCCCAGGACCGCGACCACGCCGAGGCCGAGGAGCAACTTGGCCGCGCCGCCCCGCCCGCCGACCGTCGGCGCCGCCATCGACTCGAAGGAACCCGGCGGCGTCGCGGTCGGGGTCGCTCCCGAGGCCGCGCGCCGCAGGGTCGCGACATCTTGGATCGGCCGAGTCGGGGGCGTGGCCGCGCCGTAGTCCGACACGCCGTGATCGCCGACCGGCTCCTCGGGGCCGCCGCCACCCCAGGCCATCGCGGCGGCTTCTTCCTCGGCGAAGTGCGGGCTCGACTCGCGCCGCATCGGCTCGTCGAGGGCGGAGCGGATCCGCGCCGACGCGCCGGCGGTCCGGATCCCGGACGAAGACGGCGGCACGGTGCTGAAGCTCGCGCCGGGCGCGTCGAGCGCGAAGGCCCACTCCATCCAGGCCTGGACCTCGCGGTTGGTCGCGGCCAGCTGGTAGCGGATGCGGACCTCGTGCAGATCGTCGCGCAGATCGGCCGCGCACACGTAGCGCTGGTCGGGATCGCGGGCCAGGGCGCGCATGACGATCGCGTCGAGCTCGGGCGGCACCGCCTGGTTGAACGCCGACGGCGGCAGCGGGTCCGTCTTCTGGACGTTGAGGATGGTCTGGTAGTCGGTCTTCGACGCGAACAGCGGCCGCGCCGTGAGCATCTCGTGGGCGATGATGCCGAGCGAGAACAGGTCCGAGCGGGCGTCGAGGTCGTGACCGAGCGTGGCCTCCGGGGCCATGTAGGCCAGCTTGCCCTTGACCTTGCCGGTGTTGGTCGCGAGCTGCTGGATCTGGGCCTTGGCGATGCCGAAGTCGATGAGCTTGAGATGCCCCGAACGGGTGACCATCAGGTTGGACGGCGAGACATCGCGGTGGACCAGCCCGAGCGGCTCGCCCTCGTCGCTGCTCTTGGTGTGCGCGTACTCGAGGGCCTCGCAGGCCTGGATGAGCAGCGCCAGCGTCACGTTGACCGTCGGTGGCCCCGACACCTTGCGGGCGTGCCGTAGAATCTGGCGGATATCGCGCCCGTCGACGTACTCCATCGCGATGAAGTAGACGCCGTGGACCTTGCCCAGCTCGAACAGCTGCACGATGTTGGCGTGATGCAGGTAGAGCGCGAGCTTGGCCTCACGCACGAACGACTTGATGAACGCGGCGTCCTCGGCGAGGTGCGGCAACAGCCGCTTGAGCGCGACCACCCGCTCCACGCCCTCGATCCCGAACTGCCGGGCCCGGTGCACCGTCGCCATGCCGCCGATGCCCAGGCGCTCGAAGACCTGATAGGGACCGAATTGTTCGCCGGGCTCGTCGTCGGACATCGTCACGCCCTCCGCAGGATATCGCCGAGCACCTCGCGTGTGCTGGGCTCGCTCTCGATCTCGTAGTGCTGCCGCAAGATCGGGACGATGTCGGGGTTGTCGAGGGAGATGAGGGCCGAGCGCGCGGCGTCGCGCAGGATGCCGGTCTCTTGCCGCAGCACGCTGATGAGCATCTCGCCGGCTTCGACCGTCTGGATCTTGCCCATCGCGTCGATGGTCGCACCGCGTACGCGCTGCTCGCTGGCGTCGTGATAGATGCGGGCCAGTGGACCCAGGGCGTGCGGAAAGTGCAGCCCGGTGATCGCCAGCAACGCCGATTCGCGCACGCTGGCATCGGGATCGGTGAGCGCGTTGCGCACCGTCGCGAACGAGCGCTTGAAATACAGGTAGCGCAGCGCCTTCACCGCGGCCCGCCGCACCGGCGGCTCGGGGTGGCGGTACATGAGCTCGAGGGGCGCGAGCGCGGCGTAGCTCTGCAGCTCGCCCAGCTGGTCGGCGAGCGTCATGAGGGTCTCGACCTCGCCGGCGGCGTTGCGCTGCTGGGCGTCGGCGGCGGTCAGCATCACCACCAGCGCGCGTCGGCGGATGCCGTTGGGGTAGCGCAGATCGCCGACGATCGCCGAGGCCACGCCCAGCGGATCGCCGGCCAGCTCCCACTCGAGCAGATCGGCGAACCAGATGTCGGCGTAGGCGTGCTGCTGCTTCAAGTAGTCGGGGAACGCCGGCGCGTCGACCGCGCCCTCGCCGGCGGCGTCGTAGCGGCGCGCGACCTGCTGGTAGCGCGCGCGCTTGTCCTCGGGCAGGTCGATCTTGGCGAGGCGATCGAAGACCCGGCGCACGCCGGCGTAGTCGCCGACCGACGAGTACTGCTGGGCGGCCGCGAGGTACGCGTTCTCCGCCATCTCGATCGGCATGCCGTCCTCGGCGTACTTCTCGGCGCACTTTTGCCAGGTCTCGGCGCTCTTGGCCTGGTAGCGCCGATCGTACGGCAGGTGGACCTTCTGCGCGTACTGCGCGGCCTCGGCGTAGATGGTGGCAGCGGCGTGGAGCTCGCCGCGCTCGAGCGCGAGCTTCACGAAGTCCTCGTGATACTGCAGCACGTAGAACTTCAGGTTGTCGCCGGCGAGGACGCGGATGCAGTTGACGTAGCCCTCGGCGATGTTCTCGAACTGCCCCGAGTCTTTGCCGAGCTTGAGCACGATCTGGAAGCAGTCGAAGGCGCGCTCGAGCTCGCCGGTGGTCTCGAAGTCGTCGGCGACCTGCTCGAGCCGACGCTGGGCGGTGACCAGCGCGCGACGGGCCTCGGGCGAGTTGCCATCGACCTTGGCGATCGCGGTGCCGATGTTGAAGTGGCACAGCGCCAGCTCGTAGTCGCGATCGCGCAGCCCGGGATGGAGCGCGACCTGCTCCCACGCGGTGCGGGCCTTGTCGTAGACCTTGGCCTTGTCCCACGCCACCGCGGCGTGGACTGGCCGCCCGGCCTCGGCGTAGGTCGCGGCGGCCTCGGCCCACTGCTTCTCGACCTCGAACAGCCGCGCCCGCAGCTCGGGCACCGCGCCAAAGCAGCCCTTGGCGAGATCGAAGTAGTGCAGGTAGAGGTAGATGAAGCCAGCCTCGCGGGCGCGGCCGAGATGGCGGTAAGCGTCGGCCAGCGTGCGCAACCAGTCGTCGTACTCGTAGTCGACGACGTGGGTCTGCGAGATCAGCTCGCGGTAGGCGCGCTCGGCGTCGCCGTAGCGGCCAGCCGCGAGGGCTTGTTCGGCGGCCGACGCGGCGCTCTCGATCGAATGGAATCCTCGCTTGGTCACGGCTTGTCACCTGCGCGGCGGCGGCTGGCGTCGGTGACGATGTCGAGGGCGCGGCGCTGCCGCCCCTGGCGCGACTGGAAGATCTCGGGCGACACGATCTGGTGACGGTGCAACGCCGGCACGAACTCGGGCAGGTCCTGCGTCGACGGGCTGATGAGGATCCCGTAGAGAAACGCGTGGTGTCCCAGGTCGGTGATGACCTCGGGCGGGACGTGGCACTGCCCGTGCGTGACGATGTAGAGCACGGTCTGACGACGGTGATCGCGGCTGGCCCGGGCTAGCTCCGCGGCCAGCTGGCGGAACACCTTGCCGTAGTTGCGGCCACGCTCGCTCTTGAAGCTGAGCAGGTACGGCACCGGGACCTGGCCCGAGCGCGTGACCTTCACGATCTCGTGCAGCCGCGAGTCGAAGAACCGGATCCAGACCTCGTCGCCCTGCAGCGTGAGCTTCTTGAGCAGCGCGACCGCCAGGCCGCGCGCGAAGACCTGGCGCTGGCCGCGCATCGACGCCGACGAGTCGATGAGCACGTACTGTAGGCGGCGCTCGTCCTCGCGCTGGCGCTCGCGACCGTAATACAGCAGCTCGTGATCGACGACCTTCTGCTCGAAGATCTCGCGATCGTAGGCCAGCTCGGAGAGCACCAGCGAGTCGACGTTGCCCTTGCGCTCGATCGACGCGTAACCGTCGACGGCGTAGGTCTGCACCGCGGTCGCGCGCCGGGTCTCGAGGACGCTGGGCAGCAGGTCGAGCGAGAAGTTGGCGACGTCGTGGGCCTCGGGCGAGCCCAGCGCGGCGAACAGATCGACCAGATCGACGGCCCCGCCCAGCGCGTCGGAACCCCCGCCAGAATCTTTGAACATGCCCAGGAGGCGCACGGTGTCGAGATCGATGAGCTCGACCGAGGTCAGGATGTGGAGCGCGTGCTCGCCGACGTGCCCGAGCAGGCTCCACAGCGGCTTGGCGTCGAAGTCCTTCCAGTGCTCCAGCGGATCGACGTCGCTGTACAGGCCGACGTCGAGCGGCAGCGGCGGCGGGCTCGCGCTCTTGTCGCGGTCGCGCCAGCGGTGGAAGGTGTCGCCGAGGATGCGCGTGAGCAGCACGCCGACCAGCTCGTCGCGCAGCCGCATGCCGGCCAGCTTCTCGACGACCTCGGAGCTGGCGATGCTGGTGATCAGGCGCCGGTAGCTGTCGAGGAGCGCGCGGGCCTCGCGCGGGCCACCCAGCGCGGCCAGGCCGTCGGTCTGGCGGATCGTCCAACCACCGCCGCCGCGGGGCGCGGTGAGCAAGAGGCCCAGATCGTGGACCAAGAACAACGGCAGCTTGATGCCGAGACGGCCGATCGCGTTGGACCACGCGGCGGCCCGCACGATCGCCATCGGGTTGTCGACCTTCACGCACGACAGCGCCAGCGTCGCTAGCTCGCGCGCGACGTGGCTGCGCCGGCGGTCGGCCGGGATCGCCACTAGGTCTCCGTGTGCGCGCCGTCGTGGTGCGCGCCCAGATGCACCAGGTAACTCCGCAGGAGCGCCTTAGTGGCCAGCGCGTCGTCGGCACCGGCGGCGCGGATCGCGGCGTTGGCGGCCGGGTCCGACGAGATCGCGACCACGCGGCCGGCGAAGCCACCGGCGCGCAGCTCGCGCGTCACGTCCTGCCCGGTCTTGCGGCCGGGTCCCAACGCGTAGTCCATGAACACGACGTCGAAGCCGTGGCTGGTGCATTGCCGGACCGCGTCGTCGGCGTGGGCGAACACGGTGACCGCGAGCCCGGGGATCCGGAACTGCTCGGCGCGGGCCGCGACCACGTCGTCGTAGATCGCGACCTTCAACATGCCGGCGTCTCCATCACAGCCCGAACTTCGACGACGCGAACACCGTCTCGAGGAGCTGATCAACCTCGCGCAACATGCGCGTCGAGGTGTCGCTCGGCATCGCGGCCAGCGCGGCCTTGATCTCGGACAGGTTCTTTAGCTGCGAGAACATCTGGATATCGGACAGCTCGGAGCCCGAGGTGAGCAGCTCGCGGATGAGGTTGAGCTCGGAGAGCAGGTCGTCGAGCGAGGCCTGGGGCCCGATGAAGCGGCGCTCGGCCGGGTGCTCGCGGTAGTAGGCGTCGACGACCGGGTTCACGATCTCGGCGAGCAACTCGACCTGATCGAGGTTGTTCCAGATGTGGCGCAGGACGAAGAAGTCGCCGTCGTGGACGCGGGTGCGACCGTCGAAGACCGCCGACGCCGCGAACAGCTTGAGCATCTTCACCGCGCGGCGATCGCTGACGCTCACGCCCTCGCTGCGGATCTGGAAGATGAGGCCCTTGTACTTCGCGAGGAAGTCGTCGGGGAACACCATGAAGCGGTCGAAGGACTGCTGGAGCGTGCGCAGATCGCGCGCCGACAGGATGGGCTTGAGCTCGGCGCCGCGGCCGGTCATGCGGGCGACCTCGAGCGCGATGCCCTTTTGCATCAGCTCCCCGAAGTGATAGCTGTCGAGGTTGTCCGACAACACCCGAAGCAAGAAGCGATCGAACATCGCGCCCAGGCTCTCGTCGTTGGGCACCTCGTTGCTCGCGGCGAACAGCGAGATCAGCGGGACCGGGATGACGTTCGGGCCGTTGGAGAACTTGCGCTCGTTGATGACGTGGAGCAGCGAGTTCAAGATCGCCGAGCTCGACTTGAAGATCTCGTCGAGAAAGACGATCTCGGCCGACGGCAGCATGTGCTCGATGCGGCGGGTGTAGCGGCCCTCGCGAAACGCCGCGATGTCGACCGGCCCGAACAGCTCGTTGGGCTCGGTGAAGCGGGTCAGCAAGTACTCGAAGTACTTCGCGTCGACCAGCTTCGCGAACATGTTGACCATCGCGCTCTTGGCGGTGCCGGGCGGCCCGACGATCACCATGTGCTCGCCGGCGATCGCCGACACCAGCATCAGCCGGATGATCTCCTGCTTGTCGAGGAACGCGGCGCCCAGCACGCGCGCCACCTCCTGCACGCTCGCGCTGGCGCGCGCAACGTCGACGAGCGCGGGGGCCGGCGCCGAGGCACCGAAGGACGACGGATTGAAAGGCGGAGACACGGCCATGCGCGAGCGGCCTGTATATCACGCGGGCGCCGGCAGGTCGGCCGACGGCTCACCGTTGGCCTCACCCCACGCACGACGCATCCAGGCCCGGCGCCGCGTCAGATCGTCGAAGGCGGCGTGGCAGGCTCGGGACCCGGACGCGCTCCCTCGCTGCGCTCGCCGGCGAGATGGCGCGTCATGCGATCGGCCACGCTGGCGATGACGGCGTCGCCCAGCAGCTCGCCGACCTGCTGGCGGTCGATGTCCCAGCGCCGTCGCCAGGCCGGTTCGTCGAGGAGACCCGGTGGACAGCCTAGCTCGGGCGCGATCGCGGCGAGGGCGGTGGGCAGCGCGGCGAAGGTGACCAGGCCTCGAGGACGGGCGATGCCGGGACCAAGCGCAGCGGCCAGCGCGGTGGTCTTGTCGGGCTGCTCGTGCTCGGCGTCGGCCAAGGCCAGGAGCCCGGCGAGGTGGACCAGGAACGCGGCGACCGCGCGCAGATCGGCGACCGGCGGGTTGCGCTCGACCATCTGCTCGAACCCGGCCGCCAGGCGAGCGACGCCAGCCATCGGCCCGCGACCGTCGTCGCGTCGGTCGGTGGGCACGGTCGCGTAGGCGATCGCCCGCGCCAGCTCGGGATCACGCAGCAGGAACACCGCGTCTTCCCAGTGCAGCGGCGGCCCACTGTTGGGCGGCGACAACAGCTGCGTGAGCGGCGAGCGGCGCAGGAGCGCGGCGGTGACCGGCGCGATCTCGGGCGCGGCCATCAGATCCTCGAAGCCGGCGCGGGTGACCTCCTCGTGGACCCGTCGCAGCGACGGCCACGACCGCAAGCGCGGCGGCGCCGCCTGGCCGTAGAAGCGCGCGCGTCCGGTCCACCACGACACCGTCACGTCGGCGCGCCCCAGGCGATACAAGTTGTGGAGCAGCCCGTGCCGAGCCAACACCTGGGTGCGATCGCGCGTGAGCGGCTGCGAGACCATCGCGAGCGCCGCCCCGGCGATGCGGCGCCGCATGCTGTCGGTGATGAGCGTGCCGTCGGCGTCAGGATGCGCGAGCACCAGCGCATCGTGCAGGCCCACCGCGAGCGCGACCTCGTCGTCGCCGAGCACCAGCGCGGGTGGTCGCGCGCACACCGTCGCCAGCACGTCGGCGCGGGCCTCGTCGATCGCGACCAGGGGCACGGTGGCACCGTCGAGCTCAGCTTGCAGTCGCGCGAGCTCGGGCGGCGTGATGGGCCGGCCCACATGGACCTCGCCCCCGATCACCAACGGGAGCACGAAGGTCTCGAGGAAGCTGGTCGCGGTGAGCTTCACGGCCCGAGCGTCTTCTGCTCCGGGAAGCCCCACAGCGCGAAGCGGCCCAAGGGATCGTTTACCACCGTCGGATCGCCGGTGGCACCCAGCGCGACGTCGCGCACCTCGACGGTCTCGGTCTCGAGCTTGGCGATGGCGCGGCGCTCGAGGGGGGCCAGCGCGCCGTCGGCGAGCTGGAACGGCACGCCGTCGGTGCCGAACACCGTCCACAGCCCCGAGCCGTGGTTGAGCGCAGCGGCCAGCACCTCGGGCGAGACCCGCGGCACGATCTCGAGCCCGAGCGGCACCAGGATGCCGGGCGCCTGCGCGGCCAGCAGCGTGCCCAGCGGCACGACGTCGATGCCCTGGGGCGCGACGATGAGGATGCCACGATCGGTGACCGCGGCGCGCAGCCCGCGCAGGCTCGCGGGCGGCAGCGCGAACACCAGCCGCTTGAAGTGCCCGGCCAGCGCGATCGGGACCAGCGTGCCGGTGACCCGGCGCACCGCGCCCACCGCCGGGGCCAACCGCAGCTGCACGCCGATCACGTCGGGCGCCGAGATGCGGTGCGGCGCCGGCTCCCGACCGTCGTCGAGCGTGAGATCGATGCGCGTGAGATCGGCGAGCCGCGACAGCTCGAGGGGCCCGGCCAACACGTCGACCCGATCGCCGGGCCAGAACAAGTGGAAGCTGTCGTCGGGGAGCAGCGTGGCCACCGACGACAACTCGACCGGATGGGTCCAGCCCACCGCGACCGCGACGTTGGGACCGGCCGGCAAGAACACGTCGATGCCGGGCGTGCCCAGGCACAGCCCGAGGATGCGCTCGGGCAGATCGCGCACCCGCATCAACAGATAGCTGGGATCACCGGCGCGCTCCGAGGTCGCCGAGGTCCGCGGCGCCACCAGCCCGACCTGGGCCTCGACGCGATTGCGCCACAGGTAGCGGATGACGCCGTCGCCGAGCCCGCGCGCGACGCCGAGGATGAGATCGGCGCGCTGCTCCGAGGTGAGCCGCGCGTTGCCCGGGGTGCGCCGCAGCGACAGCCGAAACAGGAGGCGGGCCAGCGGCAGCTCGCCCTCGCGCACGTACGACTGCGCGAAATCGTCGTCGTGCACCATCATCTCGGCGTTACCGGGCAGGACGCCGATGTCGACCGCGTCGTAGCCGTAGGGCGAGCGGTCGTCGCGGTACTTCACGAAGTGCTTGGCCGTGCCGGTGTAGATCGTGCCGCCGACCAGCCGGGCCACCCGCGCCGCCCGGTCGGCCGTGTACGACGACACCGACGGGATCTTGATCATCATCTCGCGACTCATGAGCGGCGTGCGCACCCGCAGGATCTCCAGGCCCGCCACCAGCTCGTCGATCGACGCCTCGTGCGAGAACACCCGCAGCCAGCTCACCACGCCCTCCAAGCTCGGGAACACCAGCAGGCAAACCCGGCCCATCACCACGCCCCGCGGGTCCGGCGCCACGCCCGGCGTCACGAACCGCGTCTGCCCATGCGCAACATGCTCGAGCGCCATCGCCGCGCACGGTAGCATGGAGTCGCACTTGCTCTCGATGCGTGCCGCGCGTTCCTGCGGCGGCGCGCTGGCGCTACGACGCTTGTGCTCGAATGCTTGCCGCGTTGCCGCGACCGGTACCCGGATGGGCGGTGTGCGTGCCAACCAGTGGTATATATTTTGCCGGCATGGACTGCACCACCTCCGCTGGTGGCACCATCGTGCGAACCGAAGGCAGCAACCGCAACGGTCCGCGCGGACCCTTCAGCCCCAGGAGCTGTGCTCGGATGGCGCGGGCAAGCACTTCGCCCATCAGCGATGGCACCGCGTTCCCAATCTGCCGCTGCATTTCGGTTCGACTCCCGGAGATCCGAACATCATCCGGAAACGTTTGAATACGGCACAGCTCACGCATCGCGAGTCGCCGATTTGCCCAGTGGAACGGACCGATCGCCGGCCCCGGCTGCGCCTGCACCGTCCATGACGGTAGCCGCTTCGAAAGCTTCAGCAAGAACGACCAGTAACGACGACGCCAACCAAACAACGCCTCACCACCCATCCGATCAGTGTGCCAGAGGTAGTTGTGGCCTTCCGGAATTGACGCAAGTAGGTCGGCCCAGCGGCCACGCAAGGCAACGTCTTCGCCGGGCTCGGGTCCAACATCAGCGAGGGCGTCCCATGCCGTCCGGTAAGCCTCCAGCGGGACAAACAGCCCGGGCTGAACGTCCGACGGATCGCCGTGCGTCGGGGGAGGAAACGCGAAATCGCTGCCGTCGCGCGCGGCAATCATGATCACGCGCTTGCGGATCTGCGGGACACCGTAGTCGGCGGCATTCATGACGTCGAAACGCGCACGGTAGTTGCTGCGGGTCTTCTTGTTGATCTCGCGAATCCCGCTCAGCAACAGCTGAAGCCCTTCGTCCTTCCCTCGGTAGGCGAGGCCCTCCACGTTCTCCAGGACGAAGGCCGCAGGCGTAGTGTCGCGCACCACCCGCAAGAACTCGCCGAGCGTACCCGTCCGCGGGTCATCGAGACGAAGCGAGTCGCCGCGGGCCCAGTAGCCAGCCTTGGAGAACGGCTGGCACGGCGGACCACCTATCAGCACCGCAGCCTCGCCCTTCTTCAGTCCGGCCACCTCTAGGAGCTCGCCGCTCGGAACATCAAAGATATTCCGCTCGATGACCGGCCACTTTCGGTTCCGTCGAAGGGTCTCGCAGCTCGCGCGGCTCATCTCCACCGCGACCGCGGTGACGAACCCTGCAGCCTCGAAACCATAGTCTAGCCCACCCGCGCCTGTGTACAAGCTGATTACAGTCGGCCGCGACATGGGCGGGGACGCTACGGCGCCTCTCTGACATTCGAGGCAGGAGCCGCGTCCCCGGGCATCATCCCATCGAAGACCAGGCCTCGACGCCGCGCCATATCTATCCCGAGCGACGGCGTCGTCGACAGATCCGCAACGTATCGGATCTCCTTGATCTCGGGTGGTAGGGGGCACCGGATCCGCGGGATCGTCCGAGCGTCGTACAGACGCAAGCTCGCTCGAGCCGGCTCGAGTAGAAAGCGCACGACGCCAGCATCTCGCCAGCCCTCACCGAGGGTCTCGATGACGATGGCTTCGAGCCGCGAACGAACCTCGGACGCGCCCCCGAGCCGCTCGCCTATCGTCTCGACCAGCTGAAAAATCGACGTACCGTGCTCCCCTGCCGTCAACATCAACGAGGCAACCAGCGTGGTCCCGTCGTCTGCGGACGCGGTCTGGTCAACGTTGAACGAGTGCTCACGCACCTTCTTGAGCGTCGACTTGACCTCAAGCCTGTCGGTGTGACCGGAGAAATCGTAGAGCGCGCGCGGCTCCGAGTGCCACGCCGCCACGGCGATGGCGGGATCACTCGCCCACGAGATCATTGCCAGCTCACCCCACAGCCCTTCTACCGTACGCACACCCGGCTTCGACAGACAACGGAAGAGGGAAACCAGCCGGTCGAGCGCTCGCTCGACCTCGTCTCCATCGCAAAACATGTCACCGCTGACAAGCACCGCATCGACAACACGGAGGAAATACTCGCAGAGAGATGAGTCTGCGGTCCGACACTCAAGCACCGCCAGACAAGCCGTCTCTCGCGCTCCGGCCTCACCGACGAGATCGAGCTGCGCGGGGGGCGCGTACCACAAGTTCACCAAGCGGCGAGGCGATGTCGAGCTACCCGGAGGAACGGCAATCAAGATCGCGGCAAAGCCCTCAACGGAACGTCCCACTCGGAAACCGCGAGCACTCAGAGCCACGCTATAGCGATGCGGCGCTGTCGGGGCGGGCAGCGTGCGGTAGATGTCCCAGGCTGTCACGCTCAGCCCACCTGGACCAGCACGTCGTCCTTGCGAAGCGCGGCGGGTATGTGAAGCGAGATGCAAGGCACACACCGCCCTCCTTCGTCTTTAAGCGAAATATCAGACATCTGAAGCGTGACGATCTCAGAATCGCACAGAGCGCGATCGCCCGGATACGCGTTCGCACCCTTGCTCGCTGAACGGCCTTGATGCGGATTGATGCCATCACCGGTTAGCTTGCGTTCCCGCGGAAGACGCATCTGTACCAACTGCATCCGCGCGGTCGAATTGGCCTCGAGCACGTCGCCGAGCATTACTAGCTGACCGTACCACTTGTGAACGTCCGGCCCACGAACCTCGAATGCGACCAGTATCGGCCCAAAAACGTCATACAGGTTGACCTCTGTGACACCGTGACCGTGATACCCAGCCCGAGCATCGAAAGAGAGCCCACTCATAAGCGCTGCAATCGCGCTTCGGTTGCGCAAAATCGCGTCGGCCTCGAGCATGTGCGGATACCTCTGAGCGAACCAAAGCTGGTCACGCTCGACTCGATATAGCGGCTCCGACAACACGTTGCGCCGGGTGGGCCTCAGGCGAGCGTCGAGGAAGAATGCACGCCGCCATTCGCGTAGCGGCCTGCCGCGGAACGCGGCCAACTGCCCTCGAATGTCCACCTCGTGCCTGACGTACGCACGGTAGGCCTCGATTACATCAGGATGAAGGTAAAGACGACACAACGACAAATAACCCGCCTTGTACCCGAAGAAACGAGCGCGCTGCTGAATCGTATCGGCGTTCCACCCCCCGGCATCGCGCGGCATATATGTCACCGTCAGTCCCTCGACAGTGAAGCCCCGGTTCAATTTCTCGCCACCGACAAGCACATGCTCGTCGGCATTCCCCCAATCGATCTCGACTCCGTCCTGAGAATTAACCTCCTTGAGCGAGACGCGAGCAAGGCTCACCTCGATACTCTGTTCGAGCTCGGCAAAAGGCGGCAGCGCGCCGTCGGTAGCCGCCAATTCGTTGTACGCAGCGCGGAGTTCGGCGAGTGTGTCCGACCGCTCCTCGACGTCGCTGCCACGAAGGGTCGCCACCCACCGACTAACAATCGCGCGTACCCAACCCAAATAGGTCGCGTGATCGGCCTGACGAGGACTTGGATGAACGAGCATAGACCGTGTGCCGCGATGCCCGCGCCGACGCCACACAGCTGATCCAACGAAAAAAACACGCAGGGCTTGCAACAACGACTCGGGCGGCTCCGCAGGCGGCGCACCGGGCCTGAATAAATCATCAGCCGGTATTGAGTGGACGACACCAGCAGGAGCGGCCACGCCGAAAAAGCTCTGGCCACCAGTGTATCCATCACCGGGCTCCACTAGCTCGGCGAAGTCGGGCGACAGCAAGTCATCCAGTGCGATCAAGAGAGGCGCCTGCGGCGTTGCTGTGTACTGCAAGTAGGTATGATGCGGGATATCCCTTCGAATTTTTGCGATCCGCTCGTAGGTTGTCGAGCCCTCCGCGCCGCCGGGCGATGTATTCAAACCTGCCTGATCCGCTTCGTCATCGATAATTAGAGCTGGAACTCCACGCAGGTCGACTTGTCGCAACAGCCCGTGCAACCTGTCGAGGTGCGCATGATTCTTGAGCACGAGAAACAAGAATGTCTGTCGGTTCTGCTCTCTAAATCGCGGATCCCGCCATTCAGCGACCGCTTGCTGGAGGCTCCCCAGTTCAGCCGCGCCCAATCCGTCCTGAGAGTTAAAGATCCGCCACGCAGTGGCCTTGCCTGACGCGTTGCGAAGACTGTCCCTAAAGCGCGACGCATTCTGTTTCAGAAGATTGGTCGTGATTCCTGCAAGCAGAATAACAACGCGACACCCGTTGTCGCGTGCCAGAGCGCTAACCGTTGTCATAGACATGGTTTTGCCGCTCTGCACATAGCCAACAACCAGCCCCGTGCGCGTGCCATCAACTTCGGTGAAACGACGCGCGCGCCTCACAATGGCGAGCGCGTCGGCGCGGACGCGCGCGTAGGCATCAAGATCCTTCAGCGTCTCGCACTTCACTAGATACTCGCCGAGACCTGTTGTTGTGTCTCCGATTACCGGATAGCCACAGTCTTCGGCACCAGCTTGAGGAGTTTGCACGTAATGTACCTCCATATTCGGCATCAGGCTGTGGCTTCCTCACTCGCCAACACGCGCAAGATCTGATTCGCATTCTGCCGGACTACGCCCGGATTTCTGACACCGGCCTCCCGTGCCAGCCGCTCGCCGAGACCGAGAGCCGCGAGCAAGCGCATTAGAGGGGGTATCACGACCTCGTTGTTGTTGATGAACGCGACGCTGAACTCGTGATCGAGGTTGAGCTGCACAGAAACGACGTCGACCCCGTCTTCGCTTCGCATGAGAGCCGAATAGAACGGCGCAGCCGGATCGCTCACTAGCTCAAGGCGTATGGTCCAGGGTCGCGCATCGCGGATAACCTGCATTCTGAACTCGCGCTGCTGAAGTATAGGCGCCGGGTGGATGGCGTCTGGAGGCGCGCTGCCCGCACTTGCGAGTGGAACGACTTCCTCGCGGATGCGCGCGATAGCATCCGGCAGCCGGAATGCGTTGGCAGCTGAGTCGAGCGCTTCCTCGCCAAACGAGGGGGGCAGTTCCTCGGCGGTTTTTCGCACCCGGTACCCCTCGGCCTGATCGAGAAGCGGCATCTCTGCGTCGTCGAGTTGACGACGAATCTCCTCGAGTATCGCGTCCTCATCGCCATGCCACTGAATACCGTCTTTGGTGTGGGTAACGTCGAAACCGTCTGCGAACATCTCGCCAACCACACGCAGCGAAGCGAAACTATTGGGCGAGCCAAAAATCGCCCCAGGCTTGTATGTGTCTCCGACGCTGCCCTCGACCAAGCGGCGGCGGCGGAATACGCTGAAACCCGCCTGCGCATGACTACCGTTCTTGAGGATACCGGCCCATCCTGTTACGCGCTTGCCGTCGATGACGACGTCGAAGGGCTTGCGCCAGACCACGCTCGAGCCGGTGCGGTCACGGTAGTGAGGTGCCACAAGCATGTCCGGCTGGCGATACGTCAGCTCCTCGACGCGTCCGCTGGTGGTTAGCCGGATCTGAACCACGCCATCAGCAATCAACAATCGATAGATGCTCGACAGGTGATCCTTGATCTTTGTCAGCGTGCGGCCGCGCGGCCTCACACGGAGGTCGCCCATGGTTACCACGGTGAAGTGGTCTGAGGCTCGCGATTCGCGCACCTCGATCGGGAGGTTCTCCACCCCTTCGCGGGAGATTCTAGGGATATCGAACGAAACCGTTCGCTCGACCGATTCCCCGAGCGCAGACGTGCGCACACTCCACTGCCGCGCGAACCAGCAGGCCGCCGCCTTCATGCCGAGACCGAATTCGCTAAGGCCCGTGGCATCGTCAGGGGGTGCCGCTGGCGAGAACGCACGCGGGAAGTCAGCCGTGGCTATACCGCCAGCGCGGTCGGTGATGGAGATCTCGTGCTCGTCGATGGTGACGTCGATGACGAGCGGCCCCTCGTGGCCGGCGGCTGCAAGCACAGCACGATGATGCAAGAAACTTTGAATCGCATTATCGACGAATTCAGCCAGTGCAAACCAGGGTTTGTAGTTGAGCCTGGCGAAAGCGGCGTACATCCCAACTTGGGGGCGGATGTAGATTGAGTCCGCCTTGATGGCATGCGCCGGAACCGCTGACGGGATCGGCACCGGTGAGCGAAGCGACTCGGTCACCGAAACCTGTGGCTGCCACTGTCCGCTTTGGATCTGCGCCTGTACGTAGCGGCCGAGGTTCTCGGGACGAAATGCGTAGATCGTCTCGCCTTTGCTATTCTCGTGCGCAGCGAAGCCCGTGTCGGCGGCCTGTTCCAACAGGGACAGCGGCATGAACAGCGAGAAGCGCGTCGTACGGCCCATCCGCCGGTACGCGTCGAATGCAACGATAACGGCCCGAGCTTCCCCTTGTTCTGTCCAAAAACCGAAAAGCAGCTCGTATCGCTCGGGGTCGTCGACGATCGGCGACTGTTGAGAAGGGTTCTGAAACCGACGCTCGAGTGAGTTCCCACGGGAGCTTCCGCCAACGACACGGGCGTAGATGTCGACCTCGAACGACTGACCATCGACTTGTAGGCGGGCGCGAGTCGGCCACGCAGTCTCGAGGCGCGAAATTTCGAGCTGACCTCCGATAAGGTGCTGCAACAGAGACGACGAGTCCATTCCCGCTTCCTCGGGAACGTCGCCCGCTGATGGAGCGCCGAGGATGCGATCGATTAGCAGCGTCTTCTCGCGTCCCGTCTCGTCGAGGCCGAGGGCGATACAGAGATCCTTTAACCGATCCCGCGACAGCCCAGACAGGATCTCGGCAACCTTCACCCGCTTCGCGCGAACGATCGCGTCTACCAAGTCGTCATTGACTCGGCGGTCTCGAACCTCCAAGTCATGGTTCTCGGCAATCGACAGGAGTTCTTCGCGGCGCAGTTGCTCGATCAGGTCTCGTTTTGTCGGCACGATTTTCTCAACCGGTTTGGATTAGCCACGCAGCTTACAGAACCCGCCGTTGAAAATCTCATCCGCTTCGTGAAAATCGTGCGCGCTACGCAGGCACGGCTGGACCGCTAGAATCCGTTACAGCTACTTTGCAAAGCCACCGGTTCTCAGTTCTCAACGCCGCGTCGCATGCATCTTCCCGTGCAGCCAACGTCCCGGGGCAGCCGGGCGGCCGGCTGTGCGAGCACCGGCGGGCGTGGCTGGAGCGGGAGCTCGCCCAGACCACCAAGCCCGTCGTGATCGCGA
>Ga0209591_10001259_pt1 | contig 31916 bp, 29 predicted proteins | sample MAT01_FD_187207 | JGI IMG/M metagenome (GOLD analysis project Ga0209591, IMG submission 187207) | Freshwater microbial communities from Lake Fryxell liftoff mats and glacier meltwater in Antarctica - MAT-01 (SPAdes) (version 2) | ecosystem: Environmental > Aquatic > Freshwater > Ice > Liftoff... | reverse complement strand
GGACCGCGTGCGGACGTACTGCCACCTCGGCGGCGGGAAGATGGAAGACTTCTACGAAACGGCCGCGGACGATGCGAAGCGGTTCGCGGACCTGGCGCGGCAAGCCGTGGCCGACGGGTTCACCGCGTTCAAGTGCATGGCCGTGCCGCCGACGCTTCCGCTCGAAGGTTTGAAGCCGATTAAGACTGCGGAGAAGTGCGTCGCGGCGATCCGCGAGGCCGTCGGCGATGGGATCGACGTGATGGTCGATTGCCACGCCCGCCCATCCCCCGCGATGGGTTTGCAATTCGCGAAGGCCCTCGAACCCTACGGCCTCTACTTCCTCGAAGAGCCCTGCTGGCCGGAGAGCGTGGATGGCCTCGCGAACATCAAGCGGGCCGTGAGCACGCCCATCGCCACCGGCGAACGGGTGACGAACCTCGCAGCGTTCAAGGACTTGTTCAACGCGGGCGCCTGCGATGTCTGTCAGGTGGACATCACCCACTGCGGCGGGTTCACCGAAGCCCGGCGAATCGCGGCACTGGCGGAGGCCCACCGGATCGCGCTCGCTCCGCACAACCCGCAAGGCCCCGTGAGCACCGCGGCGAGCCTGGAGTTCGGCTTCGCGCAGCCGAGCTACATCATCTGCGAAACCGTCCACGCCGACGTGCCCTGGCGAAACGACGTGGTGCAAGAAGGCTTCACCGTGGAAGAGAAGGGTCGGTTCGTAAAACCCAACATGAAGCCCGGCCTCGGCATCACGATCGACGAAGCGGAAGTGAAGAAGCACCCGTTCCAACAGGAACTCCCGCAGCGAGTGTTCTACACCGACGGCAGCGTGGGAGACTGGTGATCGCCAAGCCCACGGACGGCCGTCCGTGGGAGTTCGGGAGAAAGCCCAAATGCCCAAAGAGCTCCGCGGCGTCCAAGCCATCGTGCATACGCCGTTCAATGAATCCGACGAGATCGACGCAACCGCATTCAAGCGGTCCGTCGATTGGGCCTTCACGATTGGCGCCGATGGCCTCGGCACCGGCATGGTCTCGGAGACGTTCAAGCTCACCAATGACGAACGGCTGTCACTGGCGAACCTGCTCGTCGAAGCTGCGGCCGGGCGGGGGCCGGTGTTCGTGGCCGTGGGAGCGGAGAGCACGAAGGCGTCCGTCGGTTTCGCGGTCGCGGCGGAGAGGGCGGGGTGCGATGCGGTGATGGCCGTGCCGCCGCTTACGGGGCGGATTTCGGAGGCGCACCTCGTCGATCACTTCCGCGGCATCGCGGATGCGATCGGCATCCCCGTCATCGTCCAAGACGCCTCGGGGTACGTCGGTCAATCGATTCCCATTGGGGCGTGCGTGAAACTGCTCGACTACTACGGCCCAGAGAAGGTGCTGTTCAAACCGGAAGCCGCACCGAACGGGCCGACGCTCTCCGCGCTGCGCGACGCGACCGGCGGGAAAGCCCGCATGTTCGAGGGCTCCGGCGGCGTGTTCCTGATCGACAGCTTCCGCCGCGGCATCGTCGGCACCATGCCGGGGCTCGACTTGCTCGATGGCGTCGTGGCCATTTGGAAGGCGCTTCAACTAGGGGACGAAGACGCGGCCTATCGCGCGTACTTCCCCGTCTGCGCCATCGTCGCGCTCCAGTTGCAAGCGGGGCTCGACGGGTTCCTCGCGATCGAAAAATACCTCATGGTGAAGCGCGGCTTGTTCCCTTCAGCCCGGCGACGGAAGCCGTATGGGTGGGAACTCGATCCGGAAACCGCGGCCGAAATCGACCGGCTCTACGACCGAATGCAACTCGCTCTGGGAGAGCCCCGACCGTAAGGGAGGGGAGGTTCCGTCCGATACGAAAGCCGGGGGCCATGCGCTACCTTTTACTCGCGTTCCTTTGCCTCATCACCGTCGTCGCCTACCTCCAACGGTCGGCTCTGGGCGTGCCGTCGAAGGTCATCGAGGGCGAGTTGCAGTTGTCCCCTCAAGCGATGGGTTTGGTTTGGCTGGCTTGGTACGCGGGGTACGCGGCGTTCCAACTCCCTGCCGGGTGGGTCGCCGATCGCTTGGGGAGCAAGCCGGCGCTCCTGCTCTTTGCGGCGGCGTGGTCCGTACTGACGGCCCTGCTCGGTTCGGCGACCGGGTTCACCGGCTTATTGATGCTGTGGGGATTGATGGGCGCGGCTCAAGCCGGCATCTTCCCCTGCGCGGCCAAAGCCATCGGCGCGACCTTCCGGCGGACCGAGCAGGCGTTCGCCTCGGGCTGGCTGGCGTGCTGTATGGCGGGCGGGGCGGCCCTGTCTCAAGAGGTCACCGGGCAACTCCTCGGACTCCTCTCCTGGCAGCAAATCCTCGTCGCGTACGCGGTCCCCGGCTTCCTGTGGGTCATCGCGTTCGGACTGATCGTGCCCCGTCCGGACGGCCCGCGCCCCGCCCCCATCGAAACCGTCGCACCCGTCCGCTGGTCGCGCCTCCTCACCGATCCGCAGATGATCCTCCTCTCCAGTCAGCAATTCCAGCGAGCCGCGGCGACCGCCTTGTTCTTCACTTGGTTCCCCCGCTACTTGCAGGAGACGAAAGGGCTCACGCCCCAAGAATCGGGCAGCTTGGCAGCCTGGCCGCTCCTCGCCGGGATGCTCGGCGGGCTCCTCGGCGGAACCGGGTCCGACTGGCTCCTGCGGAAGACCGGGAACGCCCGCCTGAGTCGACAGGGACTGGCCGCGGTCGCAATGGTGATCTGCGCGGGCGTCTCACTCGGCGCCTACTTCGCCGCCGATGTCCACACGGCCGTGACGTTGGTGAGCATCGCGGGGTTCTGCGCCTACGTCGGAGGCGTGAGCGCGTACGCCGTCGCCATTGCCTTGGGAGGAACCCGCGTCACCCCGGTGTTCGCCACGATGAACATGGCCGGAAACGTCGGAGCGGGTTTGTTCCCGTTCGCAGTCGGCCAACTCGTGGGCGCGACGAACGATTGGAACCTCACGCTGCTCCTGTTCGCCGGATTGTTCGCCGGTTCGGCGGTTTGCTGGGCGATGTTGAACCCCAAGGGTACTCTGTTCGAGGAGCCGAAATGACCACCGTCGTCGAAACGCCCCAAGCGCGCTGCCGGGCCGGGTTCGCCCGGGCGGACATCACCCCGCCCGTGGGCATTTACCACCGCATGTGGGGGGCCGCCGAGCACGATCGCGCCACCGGCGTCCACCGACCGCTGACGGCGACGGCCCTGTACCTCGCGCCGTTCGAAGGCGCTGCGGGCGTACTGGTTCTCGGGCTCGACCACTGCCTGTTCGACCGCGACGAGTTCGAGCGCATCCGCGAGCGAGTCGCTCGAGAAGTCGGGCTCAAGCCGAGTGACATTCAAGTGTCAATGTCCCACACTCACGGCTCGGCGTGGATGTCCCGCACGCGGGCGCACTTGCCCGGCGGAGACATGATCGGGCCGTATTTGGACGGGATGATCGAGACTTGCGCGAGGATTGCGCGCGAAGCCGCGAGCGGTTTGAGATCCGCGACCGTCGTTTATGGAACGGCTCGCTGCGCGCTCGCCCGGCACCGCGACTTTTGGGATTCGGTATCGAAGCAGTTCGTCTGCGGGTTCAATCCCGAAGGCCCGGCGGACGACGCGGTCCTGCTCGCGAAAGTGACCGCGGACGATGGCGCCGTGCTCGGCACCATCGTGAACTACGCCTGTCACCCGACCACGCTCGCGTGGCAGAACACGCTCATTAGTCCGGATTACGTCGGGGCCATGCAAGAAGTCGTCGAAAAGGAGACTGGCGCACCCTGTCTGTTCCTCCAAGGTGCGTCCGGCGACCTCGGCCCGGTGGAAGGCTTCGTCGGCGACCCCGCCACCGCGGACAAGAACGGCCGGCAACTCGGGTTCGCCGCGCTCTCCGGTTTGGAAGCGCTGCCGCCTCCCGGCACGCGGTTCGAGTACGCCGGACCGGTCGTCTCGGGGGCGATCCTCGGGACGTGGAAGCACGAGCCAAGCCCTGCCGATTCCACTTGGCACCAGCACGAATGCACGGTGAACCTGCAATACCGGCTCGACTTGCCGACGGTGGAGCAGACCCGAGCGGACCTGGCGAAGTGGGAAGCCGAGGACTCGGCCGACAGCCGGGCGAAGGCGGAGCAGATGACCCGGCAGCTTACTCGCCTCGCGGCGCTGCACCCCGGGGCGTACCAGTTCCGCGTGCAGATCCTCCGCCTCGGCCGCTCGCTCTGGGTGTTCGCGCCGGGCGAACTCTATCAAGAGTTCCAAATCGAACTGCGCAAGCGCTTCCCCCGCTTCGCCGTGGTCGTCGCCACGATCACCAACGACTGGCAGCCGGGCTACTTGCCGAGTGCGTCGAGCTACGGCTACGGCATCTATCAGGACGTGATCGCAGCCGTCGCTCCGGGCAGTTTGGAAGTGCTGATCGAGTGCGTCGGTCGAGATGTCGAACGGCTCATCGCGAAGGACGAGACCGCAGGAAGCGACGCGTGAGCTTTCGAGAGTCGCGGACCTTTGGGTTGGCGGGGAAAGCCCATCGAGCATAATGGCGAACTCGCGGTGTAATTCGAGCCTGGAATCTGGGATGATTCCCTTCAGCACGCTATCCGAATGGTCGCAGAATCGCAGTTGCGAACGTTCGGCATCGAGGGCAGTTCTGCGGACCTCCTTCCTTCGCAGCGCGCTGTCCTCTCCCTGGAGAGCCGGTGATGACTTCGCCCGAGTCGATTCCCGTCGTTTGCACCGCCTGTCAGCAGCGAATTCTCTTCCCCCCGAAGTTCGCCGGCCGACAAGTGCCCTGCCCCACGAACGGCTGCGAGCAACTCCTCGCCATTCCGTCGGCTCCGAGCCTACCGCTCGCGAAAGTGGTTTCGGCCAAGCCCGTACTGGCGCGCGTCGTCGGGCGGCCAACGGTGCCGAGCGACGAACCCCCGCGGGCTCGTCGAAGCCCGGCCGAGCCGAATCGATACCTCCTCGTGGTCGTTCTCGCGGTGGGCATCGCCGGGCTCTTCGTCGTCGCCGCGGTCGCGGCTGGCGGTTACCTGTTGCACGCGCGCACGAAAGCCGACGAGGTCGCCAAGTCCGAACCTTCGGCGGAACCGCCGAATGTCGCAATCGCGCCACCGGAGAACCTCGAACCGTTTCCGGTTCCGATGGAGCCGCCTCCCGCCGTTTTTGAACCCGTCTCCAAAGTCGAAATCCTCCGCGCGCAGCTCGTCGGCACCTGGGTCTCCGAGCCCGGACAAGACGGCGATGCCGGCGATCACGTCGTCGGCTTCGACGCGGCGGGCAAAGTGACCGAGTGGGCGCTGCGCGCCAGCATCAACAACGAATTGCAACTGTTTCCCAAACCGGAGTTCCGCGAAGGGAAAGTCGATTACGCGATCGACGCCAACGGCCCGATGCCCGTCGTCCGCATCAAAGGCGGAGCGGGATTGGGCCACATCGATTACGAGTGGACCATCGCGAGCATCGATGCCAACAAGTTGACGGTCAGCTGGATCGGGATCGGAGAGGCTCGAAGGAAGGTCGTCGCGTATCGAAAGATCGACGTGAATCCCCATCGCTACGCGGAAAAGAAGCCAGTACTTGCTCAGGTCCCGCCATCGCCGGCAATTCCGACTTCCCCGATCACGCTGCCCGCGACGGCATCCCCTAAGGACAAACCCACCCCGTTCGTTACCCCCATCGGGGAGGCGACCGGCGCGCGATTCTTCGCGGAATACAAACTCTACTTCTACGACGCCGGTTCAAGTGTTTCGGTCGTGCCGGACGCACCCGTGCTGGCCGTGCGATTCGTTACTCGCGACAAAGAATTCGGACCCTGGGTCGCCGACGATTACACGGTTGAGGACGAAGGCGGGACCGTTCACCCGGCCACGACGATCAACCCCGGCGGCGACGGTTTTTGGCACAGCATTCAATCGTCGAAAGCCGTGAAAGTCGTTCCCAAGTTCACGCGGTTGGTGGGCGAAGAGTCCGTGAACTTTGCGGCCTTCAAGGACGTCAGCACGAAAAGCAAGAAGCTCATCCTTCGGTACAAGGGCAAGGCGCTCGACCTGCAAATCACGGCGGACGGAGTGGGAGGAGCCACGGCATCGCCGAAGGTTGCACCCGCGGAGGTTCCGAAAGCGGTGTCCGCCGATGCGCCGAAACTCCTCGGCCGGTGGCAGTTGACCGGCGGCCCGGAGGGGATCGACGCTGCAATAGAGTTCGCCGCCGCCGGCGTCTTGGTCGTGGAATTCGGAATCGCACTTCGGACCGAGCGGCTCCAGGGAAAATACGAGCTCGCGGGAGATCGGCTGAGCTTTACCATCGCGAAAGACGGCGCCGATACGAGCACGAAACTCGTTGTCAAAAAGCTTACGGCAACCGAACTCGTCCTGCTCGAAGACGGGAAAACCGAGCAGGTGTTCAAGCGACTCCCCGCGATCCCAAAGAAGAAGTGACGGCCCGCACCGAGCCGTTACTTCTTGGCCGGCGTCAGCGGGATCAGCGTCGTCAGGTTCTTGAACTCGTCCAATAGCAATTTCTTGTCGTTGTTGCGGTCGAGTTGGGCAAAGACTTTATCGAAGTCGTGGACCGGAGGCTTCTCGCCTTTCTTCACCTTGGGCACGGGCAGGTAATCCGCGATCTTCTTGAACTCGTCCAGCGTCAAAAAGGCGTTCGCGTCGCCGTCCACTTTCTTGAAGAGCGCCTCCGGATCGGTGATCGGGGCTTCCTTTTTCTTCTTGTCCGCCGCGGCGGCCGGAGCCGCGAGGCCGAGAATCGCCAAAAGTGCGAGCGCCGTCCATTTCATGACCGAGTCTCCGAAGCGCGGAAGTGAGAGACGTGACTAGGAGATGAAACCCGCGGGGCGGGGATGGGTTTCGGCGAAAACCAAATGATGAACGGTCACTCGAAAAGCAATTTGCCCGATCGTTGCGCGATTCCATCCGAACAGACGATTCCGCCAGTCCATTTCCCGTCCGATGACAAAAATCGGTGCTGCAAGTTCTTGACGCGCTCGGCGAACTCCTCTTTCAAACGCTGGTAACCCGGCCGAACGTGCAGACTTTGCACGTGGCCGACGCAGAAGCTGTGGATCGCAATCGGGTAAATGATTCCCGAACAGATCAGATCGCAAACTTGAATTCCAATGTGGTTCTCACTGTGGCCGAACACGGGTAATTCGACGAGGCGAGAATAGGGGTTTCCACCTGAACTGAACCGCTGCGTGAAGACCGAATGGGCGACTTTCGCGTTCTTGTCCTTCGCTCGACTGTCCGCGACCAAGAGACCGTACTCGTTGTGCTGATCCAGATAATTGTTGAAATAACGGCAGAGATGTTGAATCGATGACGTGTAAACGGAGTGGCCAGCGAACGGCTGCCCGACGCCCTTGATCCAAACTCGACCGATCAACTTTACGCCGGCCTCTTCGATCAGCGACAAAGTCTTATCGGCAAATTGAAGCGCGTGCCGTCGTTTTCGCTTGGTTTCTTCGGCAATCGATCGACGAAGGTCGCTGCCCTTTCGTTCGACGAGAACCCAATCCAGAAATTGTCGCGGAGGTCGATTGTCCCAGAGAACTGCATTCGGGAAGAACTGGCGTTTGAGGTAGATGAACTTGAGTGAGAGGTCGTGGATTTTCGATTGATCGACGATCATTCCGAGAGTCGCAAATAGCGGCTGGATCTCGCTGGTTGCAGAGGGAAGGTGGCCGGTGCAACCGGATTCATCGACGTAGCAAATAAACATTCGAGCATTCTACGAAACGCCACGACCACTCCTTTCGGAGTGGTCGTAGGATTTGCCGCTCACCGCTCTCGCGATGATTCGGCCAGCTAGCATGATGCTAGACATAGTATAGCGACGGTGTAGCTACACCGTCAACTGACGGTAACCAAAAGTCGAGAGAAACGGCCTTGTTCTCCGCGACCGAGGGTGTATCGACCATCTTTTATTCCCCCACCCCCCCCTGCGCTGCCAGCAGTTTCACCCGCGCCTGTTGCCACGCCATCGCGGCGGCGACGACTTCGGCCCGCGATCGATACGCTTCGAGGATCGCGGGGAGTTCGACCAACGGGCCTTGCGCCTTCGCGTCCTCGGCCTTGGCGAGGAGTTGTTCGGCCCGCCAGCGAGCGAGGCCGACTTGGCGGGTTTGGGCGTCGAGCGTGAGGGCGGCGGCGCGGACTTGATCCGCAGCGGCGCGCTCCTGTTCGCCGATCAGATCGAAGAGTTGCTGCCGGCGGACGGCGATCTCCGCGATCACCTCGGGGCTCGGGCCTTCGGCGGCGTTGCGCGTGGCGACGTTGTAGAGCACCGTCCGCACCGGCGGGGTCGGAATCAGCCCGCCGGGGCCGATCAGCCCGCCGATCTCCGCGGCGCGGCGGACCACGTCGCGGGCCGTGGGCAGCGTCTCGGGGGTGAGCTGTAAATAGACCGCCCGCAGCATGCGCAAATCGGCTCGGCGTTCGAGCGCGACCTGCACCGCGGCATCGGCGTTGAACGGGTCCGCGTTGACCGCGAACGGTCCGACGGGGCGGAGGCGTTCGCCCCCCTTCGCGGAGACGCCGAGCCGGCGCTTGAGGTCGAGGTCGAGCAATCGCGAGGCGAGATCGGCCTGGCTAATCAGCGTTAAAAGCGATCCGCGTTGCCGGTCCAGCTCGTCCGGATCGACGGGCAACCGCAAGCCGTCGCTGCGGGCCTTGCGGACCAGCGTTCGGAGTTGATCGAGCACGGGCAAAGACGCCCGGATGATCTCCGCCCGCCCCTCGGCATCCGCGAGTTGGAAGAACTGTTCGAGCGCCTGGGCCGCGGCCCGGTTCCGCGCTTCTTCGGCGACGAGGAACCGGACTTCCGTGAGCAACGCGGACGCGCTCGCCGAGGAACTGTCCCCCGAAACCGGCGGGATTTCATTCTCGTGAACCAGGAGCCCGCTCAGCGAGCTCCGCGATGAGGCTTCTTTGCGGCAGACCTCTTCCGAGAGGCTCAAATAGCCCGTGGGAGCCGGGGTGAACGTCGTTAAATCCGTCGAATTTGGATCGAGCGTGGGCAAGCTTTTGAGGGCCGGTTCCAGCCCGCTCACGGCTGCGGAGGAAGGTAATGTGGGCGGCGCCTTCGGCGCATTCGGAGGTGGCAAGTCGGGCATCCAGCCGGGGCCGACGGCGCGGCAGCCTGCCAGAGCCGTCAGGCTCAGAATTGCCATCAACCCCAGTCGCCGTCCCGTCCGCATACCGTTCCCCGGGCGTGCCAAGGTGTTCCATTTGTCATCGACTTTCGCACCTGCCCGGTTTGAGCGGTTCTGGCGCAACTGCCGATTGCGACTGCTCGGACGGTCCAGAAAGCTCTTGCCGGATGCCAAATGGCACAGGCGGGGCAAATTGGGCAGGTTATTCTGATTCAAAAACGACCCGCTGAAATGGGGAGTCGCCCCGTTCGTAGTAAACTGAATGCAAGCCTCTCCGATCTGCCGACCCTGGGAGCGAACCCATGAGCGATAACCGTGCCGTCGCCGCGACGGCCGCCGAGACGAACGGCGAACTCCGCAATCGCGTGCGGTCGATCCGCCTCGACAGCCAGCTCGGCAAGGGGACCGGCCGCTCCGGCGGGTCGTGGCTGCCCTGGATCTTGTGCGGGTTGCTCGCCCTCAGCTGGGCCGCCGTCGGCATTCGCGGCTACCGCAATGGCACATTCAAGACGGGCACCGCGAACGAAAACGCCGGAGAAGCAAACGCGAACGGTGCTAAGCCCGCCAAGCCGGACGCCGCCGCGGATGCTCCGGCCGGGACGATCCAACTCGAAGTGAAGGGCTATATCATCCCCGCCCGGCAGATCGCCGTGAGCCCCATCGACGTGGCCGGCCGGCTGATCGATCTAAACGTGGTCGAAGGCCGCTATTACAAAGAGGGCGAACTGCTCGCTCAGATCGACCCCACCAGCTTCAAGGCCACCGCGGACGAAGGGGCTTCATCGCTCCAAGCCGCCGAAAAGCGGCTCGAAGCGAACAAGCAGCGGCTCGCCGAGGTGAGCAAAGAATCGGTCCGCGAAATCGAAATTCGCCAGGTGGACGCGACTATCAATGAGGCGAAGGCTCTGGAAGCCCGCGCCGCGGACGAGCAGAAGCGGATATCGAGCACCTCCGGCGCGTCCGGTCGGGAACTCGTCCAAGCTCGCAACGACTTGCTCGCCGCGCAAGCTCGTCTGGAAAAGTTGAAGATCGACCGCGAACTCCTGATCGCCGGTCCGCGCAAGGAGAAGGTGGCTGCGGCGGAGGCGGACATGGCAGCCGCGCAGGCCGACGTGGAGGGGGCCAAAGCCCGCCTCTCGCAGGCGAAGTGGCGGCTGGACAACTGCACGATCCGAGCCCCGCTCTCCGGAACGGTCTTGGCCAAATCCGCCGAGAAAGGCAATCTCGTGAACCCGTTGGCCTTCGCCGCGACCTCGGGGAGCATCTGCAACATGGCGGACCTTTCGGACTTGGAAGTCGATTTGGAAATCCCCGAGCGAGACATCTCGAAGTTGAAAGTCGGACAACCCTGCCGGGTGCGATGCGATGCGTACCCGAAGAAGACTTACGAGGCTCGTTTGGACCGCATCATGCCGATCGCCAACCGGGCGAAGAGCATCGTCAACGTGCGCGTGAAGATCACGCTACCACCGGAGGAGTTGGGGGAGAAGGCGCTGTTGAAACCCGAGATGGGGGCGGTGGTGTCGTTCTTGGCTACGGAGAAGAATTAGCCATGGCTTATGCGGACTTTACACTCGAAATGGTGGAAGCGGAATTGGGCGTCACGATTCGTCGTGGAGCGCTCTTTCCCGGGATCTTGCCCGCAAAAATACCCGACTGGCTCCCGGGGTCGCTCGCGCGAGGAATGGGCCTCGGACCGGTTTCGGAAAAAGCTCGAAGCGAATTCATCGTTGCCCCGGTCTTGCTCGCGGTCCGAGAGTTGAGCGAGAATCGTATTTCGATCCATTCGGGTTATGGCTTCGATGTCGATCCGGCCCGCAAGCTCAATGGAATCTGCGATTTTTTACTTTCGCTTTCCGAACCGATCCCATTGGTCAAAGCGCCGGTTTTGGCGGTCGTTGAAGCGAAGAAGAACGACATCGAGTTCGGCCTCGGGCAGTGCATCGCACAAATGGTCGGATCCCGACTCTTCAACGAACGGGCCGGGCGGCCGCAGCTCGCGATCTACGGATGCGTGACGACCGGCGAAGACTGGCAGTTTCTGGGCTTGATTGGGGACACGATCACGATCGATCAATCTCGATTATTCATCAACAATGTCGAATTAATTCTGGGAACCTTTCTGCGAGCCGTCTCCGAACCCCCTTCAATGCCTGGACCCTGAAATGGCCATCGTCGAAGTCCGCGAACTGTTCAAATCCTTTTCCCGCGGCACGGAAAAGATCGAAGTGCTCATGGACTTGAACCTCGACGTTCACGAGGGCGAATTCATCGCGCTCATGGGGCCGTCGGGTTCGGGCAAGACCACGCTGCTCAACCTCATCGCGGGGCTCGACACGCCGACGGAAGGAACCATCACCGTCGGGGATCAGCAAATTTCTTCGATGAGCGAAAGCGAACTCGCTCGCTGGCGGACGCGGAACGTGGGGTTTGTCTTCCAGTTTTACAACCTGCTGCCAGTGCTGACGGCCTACGAGAACGTCGAACTCCCCTTACTGCTCTTACCGCTGACCTCGGCGCAGCGACGCAAGCAAGTCGAAAGCGCGCTGGCGCTGGTATCTTTGAGCGACCGCATGACCCACCGACCGGGGCAACTCTCCGGCGGGCAGTGCCAGCGCGTCGGCATCGCTCGCGCCATCGTCACCGATCCCACGATCATCGTCGCGGATGAACCGACGGGGGCGCTCGACGCCAAGTCCGCGGTCGCGGCCTTGGACTTGTTGGAATTGCTCCGGGCCGAGCTCGGCAAAACGATCATCATGGTCACGCACGACCCCGCGGCCGCGAGCCGGGCCCAGCACATCGTCCACCTGGAAAAGGGCCGCCTCGTCGGCGGCGACGTAGCGCCCGGCATCCCAACTTTGACTCACGGTTAAGCCGCTCGTGGCTTCGCGCCCGGAGATTTATTATGGAACCCGACTTCGCTCAATACGCCGGCCAAACCGCGAGCGCCGACCCGTCGCTGCTGCAACTGGCGATCTACGGAACGCTGATCCTCGTCGTCGTCATCACGCTGCTGGTGATGCTGGCGATCATGTCCCTGCCGATTTTCTTCTCGGCCATGGGCATCCTCGAACTCTCCTTGCGCGGCGCGCAGAACGCTCCGGACCCCGTGGGAAAGTTCAGCAAAATCGCCGGCCTCGTCTTCCGCAGCTTGCGCCGCAATCTCCTCCGCACGGCCCTCACTTACATCGCTCTCTTCGCGCTCACGCTGATGCTGTGCTTCATCTACAGCATCGTCGCTTTCCTCGGCAACTTCATGGCGGACAAGGAGGGGAGCCAGATGGTCATCATGTCCGAGAAGTTCAGCATTCCCAGCCAGATGCCGCCGAGCTATCCGAATCAGTTGAAATCGGTCATCAAAGAGAAGTTGCCCAAGGAACATCAGCCGGACGACATCGACAAGAACTTCATGACTTGGTCGTTCGTCGGCGGCACGCTCGACAAGGAAAAGATGACTCAAGAAAACAGCCTATTCCTGTTCGCCCTCGATCCGGGAGCAATTTCCAACGGCATGATGAACGAACAAGGGCTCAACGCGGAAGACCTGGGTAAAGACAACTGGGAAACGCTGCTGCAAGTGCTCGAATTGGTCAAGCAAGACAAGCGCAACATCGTGATCGGTGAAGACCGCTTGAAAATGCTGGGCAAGAATGTCGGCGACGAGATCAAGATTTTCGGGACGAACTACAAAGACATCGTGTTCGAATGCAAGATCGTCGGCGCGTTCCCCGCGGGCAGCCGGATGGGCATGAACGCCGCGATGCGGTTCGATTACCTCCTGGCCAAGCTCGACCGCTACCACGTCGAAAACGGCAAGGCGCACCCCCTCGCGGACCGCTGCGTGAACCTCGTTTGGGTGCGGATGCCCAGTAAAGAAGCGTACCAGCAACTCGCGGCCATCGTGAACGAACCCGGCACGTTCAGCGCTCCGGCCGTGAAGATGGAAACCTTCAGCGCCGCCATCGCGTCGTTCCTCGATCCGTTCAAAGACATCTTCTGGGGCATGAAGTGGATCATCATGCCCGCCATCGTGGTCATCATGTGCCTGGTCATCGGCATCACCATCACCATCGGCGTTCGCGAGCGCTGGAGCGAAATGGCGGTGCTGAAAGTCCTCGGCTTCCAACCCTGGCAGATCATGGCGATGATCATTTCCGAATCGATGCTCATCGGCCTGTTCGGCGGCATGCTCAGCACCTGGCTGCTCGTCTTCTTGCCGCGGGGGATCGCCTGGGCGACCCGCACCATCGGCGTGAAGTTCGCCTTCTTCGACAACTTCAAAATGCCCTGGGAGATCGTGATTTACGGCCCCTTGCTCGGCATCGCCGTCGGGCTCATCGGAGCCGCATTGCCGTCCTGGAATGCCCGGAAGGTGAAAGTGTCCGAAGTGTTCGCCCAGGTTGCGTGAGGACGAATCTGAGCCCGAGTGCAAACGAGGAATATTTAACATTCCTCGTTTGCACTCGGGCTCAGACTCAATCGAATTGCCAACGAATCCGTGGAGACAGCCGGTGAGCATTGTCGCAGACGAACGCGAAGCCCCCGCGACAACGGGACCGCTCGATGGACTCTTCCGCGCCGCGGGCACGGCCGTACAATTCGCAACCGGCTTGCTCGTTCCGCTCGTCGTGGCCCGCCTCGTAGTTCAACTCACGCGATCGCGGACCGACCAGCTTCTCGAACCGCGATCCGCTTTCGCGAGGCTGCTCCGTTCGTTCGGCATTTCCCTGTTGAGTTTCGTGCTCACCGTGCCCTACGCCATCGCGTACTTCGCGCTCTTCTCCGCGATGATGGCCCTGACCGGCGAAGAGATGGTTCCCGGCAAACAACCCCCGCCGCTCGCTCAAAATGCAACGAACCTGATCGACCTGATCGCGGCGATGCTCGTCCTCGCACCCATCCTCAAACGGGCTCAAGATACCGACCCGGACCTCGGCACATTCGGCTGGATCTTGCAAATCCGCGCGATGATCTGGCAGACGATTCTGCGCTTGCTCGGCACCGCCGTCACGCTCGGTTTCTCGCTGCTGCCGCTCTCCGCCCTCTTGCTCGCATTCCCCGCATTGGTACCTCAGGAATCCGTGCTGACCGATGCCGTACCGAGAGAACAATCGTGGCTCCGCCGGACCGGCGGGCGGCTCTTTTCGATCTTCGCCGGCCTCGCCGTGCTCATCACTTTGTTGGCCGTCTCGATCGAACTCGTCTCCAATCTTCCACTCGGCGAGAAGGGCTCGTTCGCGATCATCGCCCGCTGGGTCATGCCCGCCCCGTCGTCGTTCTTGCCCGTGCAAAACGAAGCGGAGAAGCAAGCGGCCCTCGAAGCGATGTCGCCCGAGAAGCGGGAGTTCTTCAAAACGCCGCTCCACGAGCGAGTGCCGCCGGCGATGGTCGAACACTGGCCGTTCGTGATCTTGACCATGTACTTCGGCGACCTGTTCATCTTGCTGTTCATCGGCAAAGTCCCTCTGGCGTACAACCTGCGGAACTTGCGGGTGCGCTGGAAAACTAACCTGATGACCGCCGTCGCGTTCATGTTCGTGATCGGGTTGCTGTCGTTCTTGTTGGCCTTCGTCAACGGGATGAACAACCTGACTCAAAACACGGGCGTGCCCGGCAACGTCTTCGTGCTCTCGGACGGTTCGACCGACGAACTCTTCTCCAACCTCGGCTACGGCGATTTGGACAACGTCGAGCGAGTCGAGGCTTTGGAAGACGAGAAAGACAATCGCTTGGCAACTCCCGTTCGAGTCAAATCGATCGAGCGCAACGGCGAGCGGGCGTATTTGGCCAGCCGCGAAACGTACTACGTCATCAATCAGCCGATCGAAAACTCCAACCCGCCGCGGCGGCGATTCGTGCAACTGCGCAGCCTGGACGATGCCACCATCGCGGCCGCGGTTCACAACATGGATCTGTACCCCGGCGGGCAGTGGTTCGGTTCCAGCGGCGTGGACAATCAGAGCCGGATTCAATGCTGTTTGGGCGAAGGAGTGGCCAAAACCCTCGCGGAAGGAACGGACAAAAAGCAATTGATCGTCGGCGATTCCTTCAAGCTCGGCGACATGAACTGGATCGTCACCGGCATCATGAAAACCGAGGGGACTACGTTCGGGTCCGAGATTTGGGTCAAGCGATTCAACCTGATTTACAACCCGTTCGGCAAAGAGAAGTACACCACGCTCGTGATGCGCGTCGATCAGGATACCAAGGAAGCCTCCAAGGCGATGGCCTGGCACCTTAGCAAGCGCTACACCCAGCAGAAACTCAAGGCGTTTTCCGAACCGGATTACTACGCAGAATTGACCAAGACGAACAACACGTTCCTAGTGGCCATCGTCATCGTCGTCGTCGTCATGGCCATCGGCGGCGTCTTCGGCATGATGACCACGATGTTCGCCAGCATCGCCCAGCGCATCCGCGACATCGGCGTGCTCAGGTTATTGGGGTTCAAGCGCTGGCAGGTAATCGTTTCGTTCCTGCTCGAATCCCTCGTCGTCGCCATGATCGGCGGGGCGATGGGCGTCTGCATGGCCTGGCTCCTCGCCGACGGCCGTACCTCAACCAGCAGCTTATCGAGCGGCGGCGGCGGCGGCGGAAAAACCGTCGCCCTCCGGATCACCGTCGATGCTCAAATCTTTGCGATGGGCATGCTGTTTACGCTGGCGATGGGGCGACTCGGCGGATTGGTGCCTGCCCTCTCTGCGATGCGGATCAAGGTGCTGGATTCGCTGCGTTGATCGTCCAATTCACGATGCAACTTCAATGGGGGCTTCCACGAGTGCGTGAAGCGCTTCGGGTGCGAAGTCTGCTCCGTTCGGCCAAGTCACCGTTCCGCAGACCGGATCGAGTGCGACCCGCGCGAAGTACTCTGCATTCCGCAGCGGCTCGAAGATCGGGCCTTCCAGCAACGGTTCGATCTCCACTTCACCTTGAGCCCCATCGTCGAACGATAGCCACAAGCGAGAGGGGCCGCGGACCTCGGCTCCGAGAATGCGTAGTATCATTTTGCCCTCGTCGTTCAATCCAACGGTTGAACGGGAACCAGCGGCTGACTCGCCACTGCTAGTGCCCAGTCCAATTGTAACTCGGCCCGGTGCTGTGCGGCCCAATCTTCCACGAGAAGTCTCGCTCGACGCGGAAATTGACTGGCAATTATCGTTCCAGTCGCGATCTCGAAGGCGGCTTCGCATTCGCCGTAAATCGCGTGAAAGTGCGGCGGGGCATGATCCCGGTAGTACATGTAGATAGCGATGCCGTAAAACTGCGAGAGGCGAGGCATTATCGCACAGAGCGGGTAGAGTCCGAATCGAAGTGGACAGAGCTACTCGATTGGATCGACTAAGCGCAAGTCCTTCCGGCGGGGCTCGAACCCGCGACCACCGGCTTATAAGGCCGACGCTCTGCCGCTGAGCTACGGAAGGGGACGAAAGCGAACGGTTCTATGCCATCGCGTATCATCGCGCCCTCCCTTCCGCAGTCCGTAGATCGTACGATCTCGAACCAACCCATAATAACGAAACTTCAATCCCGCCGCATCATCTCTTCCCGCGATCGCTCGCGGTTTCTCCGGCCGATGCCGGGGGTCCAGTTCGGCGGCTTCGTGGCCGGCGGCGGATCGGGGAGCAGGAAGTTGAACCAGCGGTCGGTCAAACGATCCCAGAAGTTGCCCGCCGGCTTCGGCATGCCGGGGTACGGCGCGACCACGTTCTTGAGGTCGATCACCTGCCCCGCGGGCATCGGGCTCCGCGGGTCGAGCGCTCCGGGGATTCCGGTCGCCCCCGTACCGACCTGCGATCCGACCGCGGGCGCGGCCTTGGGAATCTGTTGGCCCACCGGAGCCGTGTACGCCTTGCCGACCGGCAGCCCCGGCATTCCGGGCGTCGGCATCACGTTCACCGGCGCGGGCGTTTGAGCGGAAGCGATCCCCGCTACGCCGCACGCCAGCAGTCCCCCCACGACGAACCGTCGCATCGGTCATCCCCCCCTGATCGGTCCGATTCGCTTGTCGAAAGCCGCTTCTAATGCCGATGTGTGCCCGGCCTGTCAATCCCATTCTGGATCCGTGGACCACAAGTATCTTCGGTGAATAATGCCCCCGCGCGATTGAACGAACGCCGGACGCGATTAACCTCACCACATCTCGACTCCGCTCCACGCCTTCTGCGGGCTTACTATGCATCGTTCGTTCCTGCTGAAGTCCGCGACGTTCGCCGCGATCTCCTGCGCGCTCGCCCTGGGATGCTCTGATGGCGAGGGTAAGCTGTACCCCGTGACGGGCAAAGTGACCTATCAATCCGCCCCGGCCGCAGGCGCGACCGTCGTCTTCCATCCGGTCAACAACGACAAGATCGACGCCGTTCGCCCGTCGGGCACCGTGGCTGAAGACGGCACTTATATCCTTTCTTGCCCCGGACCGGTGACGGGGGCCCCGGCGGGCGAATACGAAGTCGCGATCATCTGGGACCAAGCTCCGGCCGCGGCCAAGGGCAAAATGCTCAAAATGAGCGGCGAGGCGAAGGAGACCAAAGACAAGTTGGAAGGCAAGTTCGCGAACCCCAAGTCCTCCGGCCTGCGGGCCACCGTGAAACCCGAATCGAACGCCGTCCCCGCGTTCGAGTTGAAGTGACCGCGCATCGTTTTCCGTCATTCCTTTGCGGAGTTTCGACCATGAACCGCGTCGCGAAGCGGGTCGGCTTTACGCTGATCGAGTTGCTGGTAGTGATCGCGATCATCGCGATCCTGATCGGCCTACTACTACCGGCGATCCAAAAGGTCCGCGAGGCTGCTGCGAGGTCGCAGTGCAGCAACAACCTCAAGCAAATGGGCGTGGCGTTCCACAACCACGAAGGCGTGGTCGGCTACTTCCCGCCGTGCGGCACGGACTTCGCGAATCCGCTTCCCGCGGGCTCGCTGGGCGGCCAGGGCCACTCGCTCTTCACGTTCCTGCTGCCGTACCTCGAGCAGGACAACATTTTCAAGCTGATCCGCACGGACCTGCCGATCCTCAACGGGGCGAACCTTCCGCCGCCGTTCGGCTCGAACACCGCGGGCCGCAACCGCATTAAGGTGTTCAACTGCCCCTCGGCCATTTACTTCGAAGCGGACTACGGCGCGGCGAGCTTCCTGCCCGTTCCGGCCGGCCTCGCGATCTTCGGCACGGTGGATTACGGTGCGCTCACGGGGATCGGGAGCCCGTTCACCAGCGTGCTGCCGCCCGGCACGCCGACGGGCGACACGGGCACTTTGCTCTATGCGACGCAGCGGGCCAACGGCTCGCTCTCCTACAAGCCGACGATTGCGAGTGTGACGGACGGGCTCTCGAACACGATCCTGATCGCCGAAGACGCGGGTCGGATCAAGCGGTTCGAGAACGGCGCCGAAATCTCCGGACAGTACTCGAGCGGCGGTGCCTGGGCCGATTACAACAGCGAGTACTACGTCCACGGGGCTTCGGCCGCGCTCGGCGGAGCCAATTGCACCATCAACTGCACCAACGATAACGAGATCTACGCCTTCCACTCCGGCGGGGCGATGAGCCTGCGGGGCGACGGGTCGGTGTTCTTCTTGAAAAAGAACACGGCCCCGAACGTACTCGCCGCCGCAATCAGCCGCGCGGGCGGCGAGACGCTGCTCCTCGATTAGAACGACTCAGACGCTCGACAACTCCCTCGCCGACCGCTTCGCGGCCTCGGCGATTTTCGTTTCCCACGCGGGGTCGTCGGGCTTGAAGGGAAATGTCACGCCGCGGGAACTGTTGACGATGGCCCCGAGGCCATCGGGGCGGTACGCCGCGCGAACGTCCCCCGCAGTGCCGCCCTGGGCGCCGTAGCCGGGGACGAGGAACCAGACGTTGGGCAGGGCGGCGCGGAGTTCGATCAACTCGTTGGGGTGGGTCGCGCCGACGACCGCACCCACGTCGCCGAGGCCGCAGTCGCCGAGGTTGGCCGCGTTCCATTGGGCGACCGCTTCGCCGACGTGGCGGTAAACGGGCTTGCCGTCGCAGACGAGGTCTTGGAAGAGCTTCGCCCCCGGATTGCTGGTGCGCACGAGTACGAATAAGCCCCGTTCGGTTGCGCGGGCGGCGGTGATGAACGGTTCGACGGCGTCTGCGCCGAGGTACGGGTTGACCGTGATCGCGTCGGCGTCCCAAACGCGGAGTGGTGAGCCGTCGATCGTACTTCCGCCGAATGCTGCGTCCGCATACGCTGTTGCCGTGCTGGCGATGTCGCCGCGCTTGGCGTCCAGGATGGTGACGAGGCCCATCGACGACGCGCGGCGGAGCACTTCTTGAAGCGCGGCCATGCCGGGCGGGCCGAGAAGCTCGAAGAACGCGGCCTGGGGTTTGACCGCGCCCGCGAACGGGGCGACGAGGTCGAGCACTTTCAAACTGAACTCTTGCACCGCGGCCGCGGCGCGGAGGTCCGGGGGAAGATCGCCGTACGCTTCGCGCAGGCCCGTCGGCAACATCTCCCAGCGGGGATCGATGCCGACGCAAAGTGGGCCTTTGCGGCGCACGGCCTCGGCTAGGCGGTCGGCGAAGTGAGCACGGTCGTTAGCCACGCGCGGCGTCCTTCAATAGCCCCGCACTGGAATCGACGATCCGCCGCCGTCGCCCCGTCCGCGGGCCGACGGGTTCGGCGTTGAGCTTCTTCAAATCGTCCAAATTCGCTTGGCAGATCGCGCAGCCGATGGTGGTGAGGTGGAACTCGACGTAGTCGTAGAGGTCGCCGTCGAGGGCTTGAATGAGGAAGCCGCCGAGTTGATCGCGGGTGGGGCAGCTCAGACGTTCGCGCCGCCAGACTGCGCCGAGCGAGTGTTCGCCGCGGTCGATCTCCGCGCGGATTTCGGTCAACTGCTCGCGGAGCTTCGGCTGCTCGCGCACGGCTTTCTCGACGGCCGAGAGCTCCCCGTCCGGCAGGGCGTCGTTCAAGAAGTCCCGCAGCATCTGGCGAGTGATCTCGGGCATGGCACGCCGGTGGGAGGTAGAAGGTACTGCTATCAGAATGGGAATGCCGCACTTCGGCAAGGGGATTCGCCGCTTCGGAACGAACTCGCGCAAACGATTCGTCGCAGAAGTAAACGTTGCCTCTACGACGGCACGTCTTCGCGTTTCGAGCCGTTGCCCGAGCGAGGCGATTGGATTGTGAGCAATCGCTCGCAATTGAATCTTGGCGTTTTTTTCACTTTCCCTCGAACGCCCGCGCGATTCCAATGGGGCAAACACGAGGAGGGGCTGCCATGGCGTCCTGGGATCAAATCGTCGTCGGCGCGGGCACGAGCGCGCTGACATTCATGCATGCGGCCTTTCACGGCTCGCAGAAGGCGAAGTTCGTGCACAACGAAACGCTCGTCATCGGCAAGGGCGGCGGACAACTTTGGGCGAAGGTGGCCCGCTACAGCGGCGACCACCGCATGGGCCAACCCGAACACCTCCTGCGGCCCTCCGGATTGCCGCCGGATCCCAAACTCCAGGGCGGTCACAAGCAGTTCATCAAGACCTCGGACTACAACGAGATGCTGGACCAGCTCCACGACAAGATCATCACGGATCGCGCCGAGGAACGGCCGCCGCTGTTCATGCTCGAAGCGAACGTGACGGGGATCTACCCGGAAGGCGCATGGTACCGAGTGACGACCGACGTGGGTGGGGAGCACTCGGCCAAGCAGGTGATCGTGGCCGGCGGGGCCGGGAAGGGCCAGACCCTGGCGAGTTTGAAAGTGCCGATGGAAGGGGACGACAAAGACTCCGTCGCGGGCTCGGGAGAGTACCTCGACTCCGTGGACTACATGGCCGCGGCTCAACCGCGGGGGTTGAAGGTCCTCGTCTACGGCGGCTCGGCCTCGTCGTCGTGGGCGGTCGCGCACGCCTTCGCGATGGGGGCGACTCACGTCCTCTGGGGGTGCCGCCGCGGGCTCGCGCAGATTACGACCGAAGGGAACCCGGTCGGACGCAACTCGGCGGTCATCGAAAAAGCCAAGACGAGCGGGATGATTTATACCTGCGAGATCGAGAAAATCACCGTGTTGGACGGCAAGAAACCGTTCGAAGGCCGCCTGCGCGTGAAGTTCAAAGGCGGCGCGACGCCCGAATTGAAAGACCCGATCGACTTCGACCAGATCGTCTATTCCGTGGGGGCCGACCCGATCGAGGAACTTGGGCCGGGCGGAATTCTCAAGGGCGATTTGCCGGACCGGATGACGCCGGTCTGGGACAACAACTACCGCTTCGCGCAACCGTCCGAGCGGAAGGTCATTACCGCGCTGCGCGACGGCCAGGGCGACCTGTGGGTGGTCGGCGCCGCGGTCTTCCGCGGGCTGGGGATTCAGAAGATCAAGGACAAGCTCAACGAGGGGGGCACGAATTTCTACGCGAAGGTGGGCGAGGTTTTGTGCGCCGGGGGCCGGCCGCCCGAGGGCATCGCGATCATCGACGCGACGGTAAACGCCCTCACGGGTTTCCGGCAAACGGACGTGAACAACTTCAACTGGAACAAGGCCAACCGGCGGGACATCTTCCAGGTCCTGGCGAAGGTCTACCAGGTGGACATTCCGCTGAGCGTTCGCGAAAAGCTCGTGGACGACATCATCGATGCCCGGACGAAGACCGACTTCGGCATCAGCCAACTGCAAGTCGAACAGTTGATGGGGGTGCTCAAGAAGAAGTACAAATTGGACATCGACCTCGGGAAACTGCCGGGCGTCTATCAAGGGCCGGAGGACGATTGACGAGTGTGGGTTGAAGTTTCGACGGCGGACTTCAACCCGTTTCCGTTACTGCCGCAGCAACATTTCTTCCAATTGCTTCCCGTCGTTCACGCCGTACTGCCGCTTGAGTGCGGACGGCAAACCGTACCGCTGGCTATCCCGCAGGAACGTGGTGAAGGCTTTATCGCCCTTCCAGCGGACGAGGAAATCGACGAGCGCCACGCTGCTCACGTAGTAGCCCGTCACGCGGTCCGCGGGCGGGGCGGCGAGGCCGAGGAGCGTTTCGACCGGGAGGAAGTCCCGCGTTTGCTGCAAGCGAGGCAGCGTTCGCTTGTAGCGATCGAGTTCCTGTGCCGAAGCGGCGAGCACGGCCATGCCCTCGATGGCCCACCGCGGCGGAGCGGTCGTCGGGAACAGGTCCGCGAGGATGACGTGCGTCAGTTCGCGGGGCAAAGCGTTCTCGGTAATCAGTGTATCGTCGGCCCGAAGGTCGATGCGGCGAGCGGTGACCTGCCCATCGTTCAAGCTCACGTCCGCCCGGCCGGTCGCGGCGGCGGGTTGCTGCGTGGCCGTGGCGAACTCCGCGGCCGCGGCGTGAATGGTGATCTCGCACTTCGGCTGCCACGCGCCCCCCGCGGGGCCGGACCAGCGGGTGAAGATCGCATCGCGGTGGGCCTCCGCGGCCTGAGCCACGGCTTGGGCGAGCTTCCTATTCCCCCGGCACTTCACGCGAAAGCTCGCGGTCTCGACCACCTCGCCGGTCTCTCGACTCTCCGTCGGCGGAGGCAGCGGTCGCAGTTGCGCTGCGGGCCGCGGAGCGCTGAGCACGCCCCCACGTTGCCGGGCTGCGGCGATCAAATCGTTGCCGACCTTCTGCAACCCCGCGTTCGACGGTGCCAACGCGAGGGCGTCTTCCACTTCCGTGATCGCCTCCGTCGCCGTGGCCGCGTCGTTCGCGCCGGCCTTGTTCAAGCGGTCCGCGGAAACCTTGATCCGGCAGTACGCCCACGCGGCGAGTTGATCCTGGGACATTTCGACTCGCCCCAGGAATGCTGCTGCGAACAGCTTCGCGGCATCCGGGAACAGCGAGGGCTTCGAGCGAGCCTGATTGAACACCGTAGTGGCCTTCGTGAGCGATTCGGCCGCCGCGGAGATGGGCTCGGGTTCGACCGCCGGAGTTGAGATCGGCACGACCGGTTCGGGGCTCGCCGCGGCTGTGCCGAGCAAACCCAACTTCGTGCGGAGTTCCACCGCCCGCGTCGGCTCGGCCGTCGGCAGTTCCGCGGAGTACGCCGTCTTGAGCAAGTCGAGGAACGCCCGGTTCCCATCCGCCGTGGCCAGGTGCTGTTCGAGGAGCACGACTGCGGCCGCCGGCCGATTGGCGACCAGCAATTCGCGAGCCTCGACCATCGCCCCGGTCGGGGGTTCCGCGGCAGAAGCAGTGGAAATCGACAGGGAAAGCAAGGCGAGAAGCGCAGCGGGGCGAACCCAAAACATCGGCGGCATCCTTGCGCGATGAGATCGGCGGCGGGGTCGGCGTAATCCGCAATCCTTGCGGACCATCGCCGGCCGGGGCGGACGTATAAGGTGGGGTTCGGGAAGAAGCAAGTGCAACACGATGAGCCTGACTTCCCATTATCGACCGGCCCGCGAGGAAACTTTAACTCATTCGAACGGAATGCCCGTTTGCTGCGAAATATCGCGGAGATCATCGACCACGGCGGCCAACAATGGCACGCCCATCGCGCTCCGCTCGGCGTGGGCGATGCGCTCCGGATCGCCGGGGATGACGACCCCCGGCGTGCCCGGTGCGGGTTTGGTCGCCCGGAACGTGCGGACCCAGTCGTCCATCTGCGTGCGGAACTCGGCGGGGTCGATGAAGCCGTCGATCCGCATCGCGCCGAACGCGTGGCCGATGCCCTTGCCGACGCTGCGGGGCGGAATCTCTTGCCGCAGCGCGAACGGCGGCGCGAACGGCCCCCAGTTGGCTCCGCTGAGCACGCAACTGAGGATGTCCACCATCGCCGCGAGGCCGTAGCCCTTGTGCCCGCCATCCTCGCGGGTGCTGCCCAAAGGAAGGAGTGCGCCGCCTTCGATCATCTGCTCGGGCCGCGTCGCGGGGACGCCGTTTTTGTCGATCGCCCACGACGGCGGGATGGTCGAACCTTTGCGCTTGGCGATCTCGATCTTGCCGTAAGCGGTCGCACTGGTCGCCAGGTCGATGACGACGGGCGGCTCGGTCGCGCAGGGGAACGCGATGGCGATGGGGTTGGTCCCGAGCATCCGCTCTGCGCCCCAGAGCGGGGCGACGAGCTTGGTGGAGTTGCACATCGCCCAGCCGATGAGCCCGCGTTCGAGAGCTTTGAGTGGGTAGTACCCCGCCATGCCGAAGTGGTTCGTGTTCGAAACGCTCACCACCGCGCTGCCCACGGCCTCGGCTTTGTCCATCGCAATGTCGTTCGCCTTCGGCCCGACCACGAGCCCGAGCCCGTTATCGCCGTCCACGGTCGCAGTGGCCGGGAGTTCGCGGACGATCCGCACGTTCGCCTTCGGGTTGATCCGCCCGAGGGCGAGCATGTCGAAGTAGGTGTGCAATCGCGCCACGCCGTGCGAATCGACCCCGCGCAAATCGCTGGCGGCGAGCACCCCCGCGGCGACTTGCGCATCGGCCTTGGGCACGCCGAAGTGCTCGAAGGTGCGCGTGCTGAACTCGATCAGTCGTTCGATGGCGAAGCGGGGGAGCGGTTCGTCGGGCATGGGGCTCATGTAATTTCGGGGTGAAAGTCCGGGGCGTCGACCCCGTTCCCACGTTCGGAGCTTGGGAACGAGAACGCGAGATTACTTCTTCTTGGTAAACACCACGATGTGCTGCCACGGCAGCGTGCCGATGGTCTTCGAGTGCTCCATTTGCGGGAACGGCCCCATCTCCACGATCACCTGGCGTTCGCTCATTTTGTGGACGAGCTTGATCGGCACCTTGTCGTCTTCCCTGCGGAACTCCACGAACGCGAGCCGCCCGCCGGGCTTGAGGGCCGCCACCATCTTCTGCGTCATTTCGTAAGGGAATTCGAGTTCGTGATACACGTCCACCAGGATGATGAGGTCCACGCCCGCGGTCGGGAGCTTGGGATCATCCGCGGTGCTCTTCACGGCCTCGACGTTCGCCACGTTCTCCTTCTTCGCCCGCGCTTCGATCAGCTTGAGCATCTGCGGTTGAATATCGACCGCGAGGACTTTCCCCTTCTTCCCCACGAGCGGGGCCATGCGGAACGAGTGGTATCCGCTCCCCGCCCCCACGTCCGCGACGACCATGCCCTCTTTCAATTCCAACGCCTTGAGCAACTTCGCCGGCTCCTCTTCCTTCTCCCGCTCCGTCCGTTCGAGCCAGTCCGCCGCCTGATAGCCCATGACGTGGGCAATCTCCCGGCCCATGTAGAACTTCCCGATCCCGTTCGGGTCGTGGTCCGCCTTCACCTCGTACTTCGGCTTCGGCGGATCGGCCGCGAACGCGGCGAACGAGAAACCGAGCACAGTGGTGAATGCGAAGAGAATGCGTTTCATGATTCGGCCCTCGGGCGGTGTGATAAATAGTGTATCCGAGTTCCCCGCTTAGCCGCGACGCGGAGTCCTCGGAGCGGAGCGCTTTCGCGGGACCGCGCTCCGCTCCGAGGACTCCGCGTCGCGGCTAACTTAACAGAACTCCGGAGCCCTCGATGTCCCGCCACGCTTCGACTTTGATTACCGGCGCTTCGGGCGAGATGGGCCACGGGCTCATCGAACGGTTGGCGGCGCTTTCCGGCAAGCCGATCATCACGCTCGATTTGAATCCGCTGGCTCCGGAACTGGGCAAGCGCGTCCGCAAGGAGTTCCTCGGGTCGATCCTCGATCCGCAGTTGCTCGAACGGATCAACGCGGAGTACGAGGTCGATCAGGTCTTTCACCTCGCGGCGCTGCTCAGCACGCGGAGCGAATTCTCGCCCGCACTCGCGCACAAGGTCAACGTCGAAGGGACGCTGAACCTGCTGGAATTCGCCCAGAAAGAGGGCGAATCCCACGGCCGTCGCGTGGTGTTCTTTTACCCGTCGAGCATAGCGACCTACGGGTTGCCCGATTTGAAAGCCAAGGCCGCCGCGGGCCGCGTGGCGGAAGACCTCTTCAATGTGCCGACCACGATGTACGGGGCGAACAAGCTCTACTGCGAACACCTCGGCCGGTACTACGACCGCCACTTCCGCCAACTCGGGGCCGACCCCCACGCGGGCAAGGTGGACTTCCGCGGCATCCGCTTCCCCGGGCTGATCTCCGCCGTGACCGTGCCTTCCGGCGGCACCTCGGACTACGCTCCGGAGATGATCCACGCCGCGGCCAAGGGCGAACCCTACGCCTGCTTCGTGCGGCCGGATACCCGGATTCCGTTCATGGCGATGCCGGACGCGGTGAATGCCGTGCTCAAACTCGTGGCGGCAACGAAGCAATCGCTGACCCGCACCGTTTACAACATCGGCGCGTTCGCCCCCTCGGCCGCGGAGGTGGAAACCGTCGTCCGCAAGGCGTTCCCGAAGGCCGAAATCACCACGCAGGTCGATGGGAAGCGGCAAGCCATCGTGGACTCCTGGCCCGAAGCCGTGGACGACTCCGCGGCCCGGAACGACTGGGGCCACGCCCCGGAGCACGGGTTTGAGAGCGCGTTTGGGGAGTATTTGATTCCGACCATTCGGAAGCGATATTCGGGTTCTTAGAAAGTCGGGGAATTTGCAACTTGCTCAATGGGCGGATTTGGCGTCCCAGGGGCGATCAAAATCCGTTGGGACGCAAGTTCGATCAGTTGCCCGACCCAGACGAGGATTCTTCGACGACCTTCGATCGAGCCATCGAACGCGGGAAAGTTAATCTGCGGCAGCACGACGTGGCCAGGGTCGTCGGGAACGATCGGGTCGGGTCGAACTTCCAGGCCGATGTCCCGAGCCGCCTCCGCGAGGACAGCACAGACTCCGCAGTTTTCGCGGAGGTTCGCGTCGGGGTGGGTACAGGCGGCTTTGAACTCCCATTCGTCGAGGAAGTGGGCGAACGCCTCGGATCGGCGACGAAAAAGGGAGAGCCCGTCGCGGTCGCGCGGACCGGGCCAGAATGCCGTCTCTTGAATGGGCGGTGCCGAGGTGGCGCGGTAGTAGAGCTTGCGGGGTAAAATTCGCCTCAAGAGCAATTCTTCGGAGCGAACTTCTTCGCCGGGCATGGGCTTTTCGGGGAGTTCAACGGTCGCCGGGACTTCGATCGATTGCGGGTGTTAATGAATCGGAATTGTCGAAAATTCGGGATTCCGATTGGGCGTCCGCCGGATGACCTCGGCGTGATCCGTCACTCGAACGTTGATGATCGCGTTCCGTCCGTCCTCGAAGTGCCATTCGAGCACGACCGTTCCGTCCGCACTCAAGTAAACGTCGGCGGGCGCGACGTGCGATTGCTTTTCCAGCGTTTGGAAGAGTCGGTACGTCGCCGCGAGCAAACCGGCTCGGGGGGGGAATGCACCCTCGCCGTCCCAATCCGCCAGGAGCAACGAAAGGTTCACGAGCGCGTCGTAGGCCGCTTTCCACTCGTCGGCTGCGGTGTCGCGGCGGGCATCGGCAGGGATCGGGAGTACGCTCGTCATGGTTCACTCCTCCGATTCGCGCGGGCGTTGGTAACAATCGAGGATTATAGACAACGAGTTGCCCTCGTTGAAATAGCGGATCGATTCGGATCGCGATTTCACCGCCAGTTTCTCTTGCCGGAATCGCTCCGGCGCGGGACACTCTCAGTAGAGCCCGAATCCGCCCGGCCACCTCGTCTCGCACGGAGCCCCTCGGTCATGATGCCTCTGGCAGTCTGTACGCTCGTTTTGTTCGCCGCCCCGGCCACGTCGCCGGATCCGAGGTCGTTGACCGTGCCGACGGCGGAAATCGAACGCGCCCGCGGGCTCGTGCAACTGCTCGCCAGCGACCTGTTCAAGGACCGTGACCGGGCGAGCCGCGAACTCGAACGGATGGGTCGCCTCGCGCTGCCCGCGCTGGAAACGGCCCGCACCAACGACGACCCCGAGGTCCGCCTGCGGACGCGGTCCCTCCTGCCCCGCGCCGAGGCCGACGACCTGCGCGCCCGCGTCGATACGTTCCTCGCCGATACCGACGCCAAGTTCGACCACGACCTCCACGGCTGGCAGCGGTTCCGCGCCATCGCGGGGGACGGCAAATCGTCCCGCGATCTGTTCGCGCTGATCCTGAAGAACCCCGCGAACTTCGACTTGCTCTTGGCCTTGAAGGGCGTGCCGTCCGACGTGGCCCCCGCGCTCGCGGCCGTTTCGGGCGGAGTGACCGCCGCGGCTCAAGACTCGCCGCGGACTCCGGACCTCGCGCAGGCGATCGTCGCCCGCCGGCAGCGGCTGCAAACGCAGTTCACCACCGTCATCGTCAACGGCGTTTACCGCCCGCCGGGCACGCCGGACATTCAAGACATGGCCCTGCTGATCCTCGCCGAGTCGTTCGTCTCCGAGCGGTACGTGGCGATCGGCAATTCCCAGTACTACATCACCAATTTCTTCTACCAACCCACCGCCCGCGAAGCGCTCGCGGGCAAGGGCGCTTACGGCGAGCCCTTCCGCAACCTCACCCTCCACTGGATGGACACTCGCGACGGCGTGGTCGGATTGACGAACGCGATGGGCATCGCTCAGAACATGAACCTCGGTCCGCAGAAGGTTTCAGCCATCGCCGCCAAGATGCTGCGGACCGTCGGCAACGCCAACCAGATGTTCAACCGCGCCAACGCAATCACCACGATCGCCCGCCACGGGGCCAAGGAATACCTGTTTGAAATCGCCGCCCTCTTCACCGACGCCACCCCGGTCGTCCGAGCGTTCCCGAACAATCCCCAGATCGAGATTCAATTGCGGGACATCGCCCTGGCCATGGCTCTGAACCTGACCGGCCAAGATCCGAAAAACTACGGCTACGAAGCGCTCAATACCACTCCCGGAATGCAGTTCAGCTATTCGAACTTCCGCTTCCGCACGGATGACAAGCAGACCGCGGACCAGAAGCGGGCCGCGGCGTTCGCGAAGTGGCGAGAGTACGAGACGACTTTGCACGCGAGCCTCGCCGGACCGGCGGGTTCCGCATTGGTGCTCACGAAGTTCGCCGAAAAAGCTGAGGTTGTGAAGGGCCCGAAGTAGCCGCCGGGGAGTCGCCGATGTTCTGGTTGACCGTCGTCGCCCTGTTCGTCCTCAAGCCCGAGCCGGGACCGGTTACGGTTTCGGCCGCGGACCGCGAACGGGCCCTCGCGCTCGTCACCTCCCTCGGCAGCGATTCGTTCCTCGAACGCGATCAGGCTCAGCGGGACTTGTGGACCATGGGCCGGCACGCGCTGCCCGCCCTCCGCATCGGCACCGGGAAAGACCCCGACCCCGAAGTCCGCCGCCGCTGCGAACTGCTCGTGCCCCGCGCCGAAGCCCTCGACTTCGAAGCCCGAATGGCCGCGTTCCTGGCAGACCCCGAAGAGAAGTACCACCACGTCGTCCCCGGTTGGGACCGGTTCCGCACCCTGACGGGCAACGAACCCGCGGCCCGCGAGTTCTACGTCGAAATGCTCCGCTCTAAGGGGAACAGACCGCTGCTGGAAGCGATCGACCTGAGGGACGAAAACCCGACCCCGCCGATCGTGGACGCCGCCCTCGTCGGCCCGCTCGCGTTCGTATCGCAGCCCAAGCGGGGCCAACTCGCGCAGCGGCTCGTCAACCGCAAGCAAGAGCTTTACCAGAAAATGAACCCCCGCGGGTTCAACGGCCGGTCGTCTTACGACGAGCGGTACGAACCGACCGCCGAAGACTCGGCGACGATCCTCTTCTGCGACACGCTCCAGGGGGACAGCGGCGCGGCCGTCGTAGTTGGCGTGCGCGTCGCCACGCCCTCGCTCTTGATGAGCCGAACCCGCGCTCGCTCGGGCCTCGAATCGGAGCGGACCGGGCCGGTGATGAAGAAGTTGCTCCTAGCGTGGCTCGGTAGTCGCACTTCGGGCGCAGGGCTGTATCAGGGCGTACTTCTCATCCAAAGCCTCAGTTTCAAAGAAGGCCTCTCGTACGCCGGGAAATTGGTCGCGATGGAAGGAGCCTCGACCCTGCACCGAGCGACCGCCGCCGTTGCCATTTCCAAGATCGGCGACAAGGACGACGCGAAGTACCTCGTGCCCGCGATGACCGATGCGACGCTGGTCCGCAACGTGGCCGGCGGCGGCGGAGAGATCCAACTCCGCGACGTGGCCCTCGCGCAAGCCGCGAACCTCGTGGGCCATAGCCCAGAGGCGTTCGGCTTGCGCGGCCAAAGCACCGGCGACTACGCCCGCTACTACTACTGGAACTACTCGTTCGCCAGCGACGCCGAGCGCGAAAAGGGCTTCGCCAAGTGGGCCGAACTCGAACCGAAATTGAAACCGGTGGAAGTGAAGAAGTGAAAGCCCAGGGACGGCCCTCTCTGGGCTTTCGTCTAGCGCGTTCTCAACTCTGCCGACGACACATCCGCCCGAAACTCGCCTTCGTCGATCACTTCGAATAGCTCGCTCCACTCCGCGAGATTCCACGTCCGAAACTGCCCCGCGCTATCGAGCCGCCCGGCGACGAGGAACCGGCAGCGGTGCTCCAGCAGCCGGGCCAGTGCTGCGTCGCGTTGAACGAGGCTTTGTGCGTAGTACTTCGGATCGACGAGCCGCACCGCGGTGTCCCAGCCGACGACGAACGACGTTCCGGGAAAGTGCTCGGCCTTCTCCGCGAACGTGGGTGCTCGGGTGATCCAGACCGGAGCGTAATCGCGGAACTGAGCAACGCGCCGTTCGACTTCGACCGCAGTCAAATCCGGTTTGTCAACGTTCGCAATGCTGAGTTCAAAATGCACCTCGCGGCTCAATCGATTGCTCACGATTTCCGCGAGTTGCCGGTGGCCGAAGTGCAGAGGATTGAACGATCCCGCGAGCAGCGCGGCGGGCCGCGGATGATCCGGGTCGGGCGAGCCATCCGGCCGATAGCAAACGATCATGGCGCGATTCTCGGCCGCGTGATCCACCAGGCGACGAGGATTCCGATCGCGATGCCGACCGAGTCGATGATCACGTCCATCGGGCTGCCGTGCCGGCCAGGAACGAACGTCTGGCCGATCTCCGTGCCGACGCCGTGGAGCACGAGCAACCCCACCGCGACCCGCCGCCACCGCACCGGCACCCAGAGCCAGACGAGCCCGGCGAGCGTGCCGTAAACCCCCGCGTGCAGGCCCTTCTGGAGAACGAAGTGCGAGATTTCCGAGAACGAAAGCGCATCGCTCACGACCGTCGGCAGCGGCATTCGTTCGAGGAGTTTCCAGGTCCAGAGCAACAGCAGTGGCCAGAAGAGTCCGAATGCCGCGTACTTAACCCACCGGCGAGCCATCCTGGCATCCTCTTCCGTGGCGACGGGCCTCTGGCCTGTCGCGAGAGTTCCTTTGGACAGGCCAGAGGCCAATCGCTTTGGACATCTTCGACCGGCTCAGTTCTGATGTACCGGAGGCTTTATCGCTGTCATGTTAATACTACAGCGCCGCGCATGTTGGTTTTCTACGATAATCCGATTCTTGGTACAAGCGGACCTCGGCCGACTCGGTTTTTTATGCTGATCGAGTTTACTGACGTGGATGTCAAGGAACTGCGGCAATTGAAACCCGAGATGGGAATGGCATTAACTTAACCCCCAACCTTCTTACTTCGTAGCTTTTTGCGGAGTTGCTCGCGGGGTTGGGTCATGCGGGGGTAGGGTTTGGGCCGGCGTTTGACGACGCGGGGTTCGTGGCGGTCGGGACGGTGCGGCAGGACGACCAGTTTCGGCAGCGGCGTTCCGGGTTGGGCCGTCCGGAGCCAACGCAAGGCATCGATGAAACTGATCCGCTCGACATGCACCTCCTGACGGCGGGCGGCTTCGAGCATTACCAGACGCACCAGGTTGTAGACCAACGCGAACATCGCCAACTCTTTGAGCACGCCTTCGACGCTGTGGCAGTGCAGCACTTCCATTTTCATCGTCGTTTTG
>Ga0209591_10001257_pt1 | contig 31961 bp, 28 predicted proteins | sample MAT01_FD_187207 | JGI IMG/M metagenome (GOLD analysis project Ga0209591, IMG submission 187207) | Freshwater microbial communities from Lake Fryxell liftoff mats and glacier meltwater in Antarctica - MAT-01 (SPAdes) (version 2) | ecosystem: Environmental > Aquatic > Freshwater > Ice > Liftoff... | reverse complement strand
TACCAATCCCATTGTGCCTATCGCTTCACCGGCGGCTTCAGCCTGGTGGCCATTGCCGCCCTCATCCTTGGCGTGCTGCCCAGCCTGCCCGGATTTCTCGTGCAGGTGCAACTCGCCGGTCCCGGCCTCTTCCCGCCCTTCCTTGTAGATCTCTATCATTACGCATGGTTTGTTGGTTTCGGACTGGCTTTTGCCCTCTACATCATTCTGCGCAAAGTCGCCCCGAATACCTGACCTCGAACATTTTGAACAGAAAGTAACGAAGCCAACCAAGAAATTCCCCGCTAACTTCCTTCTTTGTTTCCTTTGTTTCCTTTTGTAAAAAAATTCTTATGACCAAACCCCTCCTTCCCCCGACCGCCCATCAGCCGAAACTTTACACCGGCCCCACCGCCGAGCAGGTGCTCGCGCTGCGTAAGGAATTCCTCAGCCCCGGCCTCTTTCTCTACTACAAAAAACCCATCATGCTTGTGGAGGGCAAGATGCAGTACGTCTGGGACGAAACCGGCAAACGCTACCTCGACGGACTCGGCGGCATCGTCACCATCAGCGCCGGCCACTGCCATCCTCACGTGGTAAAAGCCGCCCACGAGCAGAACGAAACGCTCCAGCATTCCACCACGATCTACCTCCAGCCCAAGATCGCCGAATACGCTGAAAAACTCGCTTCCAAACTGCCCGGAAAACTCAAGGTCTGCTACTTCGTCAATTCCGGCTCCGAGGCCAACGATCTCGCCCTCCTCATGGCCCGGCTCACCACCGGCAACTACGACGTCATCGCCCTGCGCAATGCCTACCACGGCGGCAACTCCACCGGCATGTCCGTCACCGCCCACAGCTCATGGAAATTCAACGTCCCCCACAGCTTTGGTGTCCATCACGCCCAGGCCCCCTATTGCTATCGCGGAAACTACGGCTACGACGATCCCGAGGCCGGAAAAAAATACGCCGACGATGTGAAGTCGGTCATTGATTACACGACGTCCGGCAAAGTCGCCGCCTTCATCGCCGAATCGATCCAAGGCGTGGGTGGGTTTGTCGTGTTTCCCGATGGCTACCTCAAACACACTTACGAATACGTGCGCGCGGCGGGCGGCGTGTGCATTGCGGACGAGGTGCAAACCGGCTTCGGACGCACGGGCACGCATTTTTGGGGCTTTGAAACCCAAGGCGTGATTCCCGACATCGTCACCTTGGCCAAGAGCATCGGCAATGGCGCCCCGCTCGCCGCCGTCGTCACCACCCCCGAAATCGCCGCCACCCTTGCGCAGAAAATCCACTTTAACACCTTTGGCGGAAACCCCGTCGTCAGCGCCATCGGCAAAGCCGTGCTCGAAGTCATCGAAAACGAAAACCTCCAGGAAAACTGCCTCACCCTCGGCACCTACATCCTCGCCGGACTCGAAAAACTAAAGCAAAAACACCCCATCATCGGCGACGTGCGCGGCAAGGGCCTCATGCTCGGCCTCGAACTTGTGAAGGACCGCCAGACCAAGGAACCTCACAAGGAAGCCTGCGCCGCCGTGCTCGAAAATGCCCGCGACATGGGCCTGCTCCTCGGCAAAGGCGGCCTCTGGGGCCAGACCATCCGCTTTTCCCCGCCGATGTGCATCACCCCGGCCGACGCGGATTTCCTCTTGGAAGTTCTTGATGCCGCCCTCGCCGAAGCCTCGGCTTAGCTTTCACCATCACGGTCGCGACCAGCAGGCCGCACGCGGGGGAGGCGGCAAGTGGGACCGATCACCAGCGTCCTGCGCGCCTGGGAACCGAACCGCCGGGAGGCGGGTGAGACAGGCTGTGGCCTACTTATTCCTCCAGACCGAAATAGTGGCTGACCCGCGGGCGGTCGGGCCCTTGGTGAAGGGCCAGCGCCTCGGCCTCGATCTCGCGGTCGGCCATGGTCACGCGTTCATGCTGGCGGAGGTGTTCACCCCAGGAATCGAGGCGGAAAAGTTCCAGGAAGCGCTCGGGATTTTGCGCGTCCTGATAAAGCCGCCAACGCCTCGCACCATCGCGCAATCTGCGCTCACGCAGGTGCCGCATGAGGGCGCGGAACTTCTCCGCATTCTCCGGGAGGACACGATAATCAATGGTGACCAGCAGTGGGCCGTCGTCCGGGTCCGCTTCAAGTCCGGCATGGGTCTCGGGCCAGGGCGGCGACGGGCTCAGGTCAATTTTTTCGTCAATAAAGAGCGGGAAAAACCGGATGAGTCCAAGACCGGCCATTAATCCCAGCGCCGCCACCTCGAAACATTGTTGTGTGCCGATCACGCCCGCCAGCCAGCCCCATAGCACGCCGTTCAAAGCCAGCACACCTTGAAACGCCAGCAGGTAAAACGACAAGGCCCTCCCGCGCACCCAATCCGGCACCGAGGTTTGCACGGCCACGTTGAAATTCACCAACACCCCCACCCAGGCCATGCCGGAGAAAAACAGGCACAGTCCGGCCTGCCAGGGTTCGCGCGCCTGACTCAGCCCGGCAAAGGCCAGCGCAGCCAGCACAGCCCCCAGACCGAGAATCCAGTCCAGGGCAAAACGATTGCGCAACCGCGGCAGCATCACCGCCGCAAGGATCGAACCCAACCCGAACGTTCCGAGCAAAAGTCCGTAGCCGGTGGCGGTCGTTTTCAAAACATCGCGCGCCATCAGCGGCAGCAACGGCCAGACTGCCGCCGCGCAGATGTTGAAGGCAACGGCGCGCACAATGGGGGCCTGCAAACGCGGCGCATGGAGCAGGTAGCGGAATCCGGACCGGATCGCACCGAGAATGTCTTCGCTTAATCTTGGCGCGGCCACGGGTGCGGGTTTCCAGGATTTGATCGCGAACAACACGGCCAAAAACGAAAGCGCATTCGAGAAAAACGCGAAGGCCGGGCCCGCCACCGCGACGAGCAGACCACCCAAGGCCGGGCCAACCGCGCGGGCCACGTTGAAGGAAATGCTGTTGAGGGAAACAGCCGAGGTGACCCACGGCTTCGGCACAATGTCCTGCACGGTCGCCTGCCAGGCGGGCAGACTGATCGCGCCGCCCAGTCCGATGGCAAAGGTGAGACCCAGCAGCACCCATGGTGTCGTCAGTCCCAGCAAGGTCAGCACCCCGAGCAGCGCAGCCATGAGCATCATCCAAGCCTGCGACCAGAAAAGCAGCGCCTTGCGATCCGCCAGATCCGCCATGGCACCAGCCAGCAAACCGACGAGGAAGACGGGCAGCGTGGAGGAGGTTTGCACCAGGCCCACCAGCAGGGTGGAAGAAGTCAGCCCTGTCATCAGCCAGGCCGCGGCGACGGCCTGCATCAACGTGCCGACGTTCGAAACAATATTCGCCGACCACATGGCGCGAAAGGCCGGCACGCTGAGCGGCGCCGTGAGGGAAACTTTCTCGCTCACCAGAAAAAACTAAAAACGAGCACCGCGAGCACGAAGAGACTCACTGCGGTGTAGAGACGGTCTTTTTGCATCGCGAAACCCAGAACGGCAAAGCCGACGCGCACGGCGGGATTGATGAGCAACAGGACCACCCCGATCATAATAAGACTGCGCCGGTGGCCGACCTCATGAATTTCGAAGGCACGCTGCACCATGGAAATCGGGTTCTCGAAATATTTCGGCTCTTTGTTGAAAATGTGATCGCCGGGCGCATCGCCACTATGCGTGGCCAAAAACCAAATCAGTCCGGCCGCAATGATGGTTGCGGCCAGCAGCGTTCCGCCCAGCATCACCCGCGCAAGCGTGTTTTGAATTTGCTGATCGTTCATCCGATTTGAAAACCCATTCCCCGCGCGATCATTTGCACGGCGATGATCGACACTGCGGTGAGAAAAATCAGCCGCAGCACTTTTACCGGAGCCACCGGCAGAAGTTTGGCACCGACAAAAGCCCCGGCCAGCACCCCGAGCGCCACCGGCGCCACCAGCGCGGGATCAAGATAGCCGCGTTTGAGATAAATTCCCACGCTCGCCGCCGCTGTCACACCAATCATGAAATTGCTCGTCGCCGTCGTCACCTTGAAGGGGATCCGCATCACCTGATCCATGGCCACCACCTTGAACGCCCCCGATCCAATGCCAAGCAAGCCCGAGAGAATTCCCGCCACGATCATGATGAGAAAACCCGGAATCACCCCATGCACGGCATAGGCCTTCGGTCCTTCCGGCGTGGGCCTCACGCCGGGAAGCCTCAACTTTACGGCCAGCGGATCGGACAACGCCGCCGCACCCGAGAGATCCTTTTGTTTCCGCAGGGAAAGCAAAACCGTCACCAGCAAGGCCACGCCGAAAATGACGGAAAGCATCTTCTGATCCAAAACCACTGCGAGCATCGCACCGCAGACCGCACCGACCGTGGTGGCCATGCAGAGAAATAAACCAATGCGCATATTCGAGATGCCATCGCGCAAATAAGCCGCCGCCGCACCCGAGGACGTCGCAATCACCGAGGCCAGGGCCGCGCCCATGGCGTAGCGAATATCAATACCGAACACGAGCACCAGCAACGGCGTGATGATGACGCCCCCGCCCAAACCGATCAAGGCACCGACGACGCCTGCGACAAACGCTGCCGCCGCCACGGCGAGGTCGAAAAGGGGCTCGGTCATCACGGTGCTCGTTTAGCACAATCTGCTCTTCGGACACAATCCGTTCGGAAATCTGGGGCGATTTTTATCTGTTTTGTTCATTCTGTCCAATGCGAGGTTTTCTTGAGACAAGACAGCTGCGGCCTATGGAAACAAAAAAATCTCCCGCTCCTTTCACCCGTTTCGCCAAGTGGACCGCCCGGGCCGCCGGCCGGCCAAACGCCTTTGCCCTCGCCGTGCTGGTTCTGATCGTGTGGGCCATCACGGGGCCGCTCTTCCAATTCAGCGACACCTGGCAGTTGGTCATCAACACCGGCACAACCATCGTCACGTTCCTCATGGTTTTTCTGATCCAGAACACCCAGAACCGGGACTCGACAGCGCTGCACGTGAAGATTGATGAACTGATCCGGGCCAATAGAAGTGCGCACAATGCCCTGCTGGATCTGGAGGAGCTCGAGGAAAAGGATCTCGATAAACTGCGTGACGATTATGAGGCACTGGCCGAGAAGGCCCGCGTCACCCTGCACCGGCGCAAGACGGCAAAGACACCGACTGCAAAACGGAAGGGCTAGCTGTGCGTAAGGGCTCCTTCGCCGAGCAGACAGCGATAGGCCGCGCCTTTGTTGCCGGTTTTTTGGAGATATTCCGCCACGACGGCTTGGGCTATCTCATCAATCTCGACGAGATCAACCAGAGCGACAATCGCTCCACCGAATCCGCCGCCGGTCAGGCGTGCGCCATAAACGCCTTTTTGCGCGCAGGCAATTTCCACCAGCGCATCGAGTTCCAGGGTGCTGTTTTCAAAGTTTTCGATGGAGCTGCGGTGTGAGGCCGACATGAGGCGTCCGAACGCGGCAACGTCGCCCTGTTTCAAAAAATCCACCGCGGTAAAGACGCGTTCGTTTTCCCCGACGATGTGGGCGGCGCGGCGTTTGACGAGGGGAGGCATTTCGACGGAGGCGGCAAGTTGCGCGCTGGTGGCATCGCGCAAGGAGGGGACGCCGAGAATTTTAGCGGCCGCGAAGCATTGGTCGCGCCGTTCGTTATATTCGCCGCCGGTGAGCGCGTGTTTGACGCCGGAGTGGACGATGAGCAGGCCCACATCGTGGGGAAAAGGAATTGTGGTCACGGTTTCAGCGCGGCAATCGAGGTAGATGGCATGGTCTTTTTTTCCGAAAATGGAAGACACCTGATCAAGCAGGCCGCAACTCACACCGACGAATTCGTTTTCGGCCTGGCGGCAAAGTTTGGCGAGGTCGAGCGGGGCAATCTTAAGATCGAAGAGCCGAGTGAGGAGCACTGCGGTCGCGACCTCGATGGCGGCCGAACTGGAGAGCCCGGCTCCCAGCGGCAGCGTGCTGGAAAAAACCGCCTCGAAGCCGCTGATGGGATGCCCGGCATCCTTGAGCACCTTGGCGACACCAAGAGGGTAATCAGCCCAACTGGCCTGAGCGGCAAGTTTATCGGCACAGGCCGCCGCCACCCCGGCGATGCCTTCGCTGGAGAGGACAATCTGACCGTCGTCCCGCCTCGCCCCCTGCGCGGAAACGCCGAGGTCAATGGCGGCGGAAAGAACCACTCCGCCATTGTAGTCCGTGTGATTACCGAGAAGTTCGACACGGCCGGGAGCGAAAGAAGAAACGAACTGCATAGTCCAGAGTGGTTATACGAAGCAGCGAAAGACGGCAACAACGGGAAGAGGGCTTGCTTCTGTGTGACTTTCTGACAAAATAAAACTCCAACCCAAATAGGCTTATGTCCGATACTCACACAGAAGGAAAACACGCCGCCGCCAAGAAACTTGAAAGCAGCACCGAGCACGCCAAAAAAGCGCTTGATGCCGCCAGCGAAGCTGGCAAGGCCGTCGGGGAAACCGTCAAAAAGCAGGCGCAAAGCGCCTACGATGCGGGCCGGGAACATCTCACCGCCGCCGCGAAGGATCTCGGCGACGCGGCCTCGGTGAAATACCAGGAAATTCGTGGCCGGGCCCAGAATGTCTCCGAGGAATACAAGGGCCGCGCCAAGACTGCGCTCGATGATGCCACCGCCAAGGCTCAGGATTTTCAAGGGGAGACCGAAAGCTATATTCGCGGGAATCCGCTTAAGGCCGTGGGCATTGCAGTAGGCCTGGGCTTTGTTCTCGGTGTGATCTTCCGCCGCTAGGCGGAACGGAAACACCATGGCGGAACCCGCACTTCCGTCTCCGGACATCGGACCGGAGACGAGCCGTGGACTATTGGCTGAGCTTCTCAGCTTGGCCGGTTCGTTCGGCCGCCACCTTCAGGCCATGCTGGCGCTGGCCGGACAGGAATCGAAAGAGGCGGCGGCACTTTACCTGCGACTGCTGATCATGCTGGTCACGGCGCTGGTTTTTGCGGTTCTCGGCTACGTCTTTCTCTTGCTGTTTTTGGCCTTTCTCCTAGCCATGGTTTTTGGCATTAACTGGATCTGGATTGCTCTCGGCTTCGCCATTCTCCACCTCCTCGTCACGGCCGTCTGCGCGCTGCATGTGAAGAAACACCTTCCCTCTCCTGTTTTCACTGCCACGGCGGAAGAACTGAAACGCGACTTCGATTCCCTGAAACGCTTCGATCCATGACCAAAGACCAAATTCGAGCCGAGATTTCCCGGAGCCGCGCGGCCATGGCACGCGACTGCAATTCGGTGCGCGCCGAATTGGATTTCCCTGCGAAATTCAAGCAACTCGTCCGCCGCAAACCCATGGCCTGGCTGAGTGGCGCGGCCGCCATCGGCTGGCTGCTCTCCGGCCCAAAAACGAAAACCCGAGTGGTGACAAAGTTTTTGAAGTCGGGTGATAAAGTTCCCAAGCACCCGGAAAAAGAGTCCGCCTCCCGACTGGGTGTGCTCGGCGTGCTATTGGCTATCCTTAAATTTTCGCTGCCCCTGCTCAAGCCGGTACTCACTGCTTATGCCGGCAAACGCTTCGCCGATCTCGCCACCAAACTGGCCAAGTAAGACCGCCAGCTACGAGATTGCACTCCCCTTGCATTTTCTGCTTTTTAGATAACCTGCCAATCGCCATAAACCCCCTGTGAGTTCCGAAGCTCCCACTGCCATTGAAGTCGTCGCCGAGAACGATGTCCGCACCCTCGAGCACGTTGACCAATATCTCACGGTCGGCAAGGAATCCGGTGCGTCCGACATCCATCTGGCCGTCAACTCTCCTCCGATCTGGCGGCGGTTCGGCAACCTCGAAGCCATCTGGCTACAGGCCCCCATCCTGACCGGGGCCGACACCGAGCGTCTCGCCATGGGTTTTCTCACTGAGCCGCAGAAGGCCATCATGGCCGAACGCGGTGACGTGGATTTCGCCTACGCCAATACCTTTGGCCGTTTCCGGGCCTGTGTCGTCCGGCAACGTCTCGGCTACGACATCACCTTCCGCATCATCAACAGTTCGGTGAAAACGATGGACGAGCTGGGTCTGCCTCCCCAGCTCAAACTTCTCACCCAATATCAAAACGGGCTGGTCCTGGTCACCGGTTCGGTGGGAAGCGGCAAGAGTACCACGCTGGCCGCCCTGGTACAGGAAATTAATGCGGCCCGGCAGGATCACATCATCACGCTCGAAGATCCCATCGAATACATCATCACCTCGAAGGGCTGTCACGTCACCCAGCGCGAAGTCCACACCCATACCAAGTCGTTCGGAGCCGCCCTCCGCGGTGCCCTCCGCGAGGACCCCGACGTGATCATGGTTGGTGAAATGCGCGACTTGGAAACCATTTCCCTGGCCATCACGGCGTCGGAAACCGGTCACCTTGTGCTGGGCACCCTGCACACCAGCAACGCCGCCCGAACCCTTGACCGTGTGCTTGACGTTTTTCCCACCGATCAGCGCGACCAAATTCGCATCATGGTCAGCGAATCCCTGCGCGGCATCGTCAGTCAGCAACTCGTACCCCGCGCCGACGGCACCGGCCGCTGCCTGGCCATGGAAATCCTCATGAACAATCCGGCGGTCGGCAACCTCATCCGCGAAGGCAAAACCTTCATGCTGCCCGGCGTGATCCAGACCGGCAAAAAGCAGGGCATGCAACTGATGGACGATTCGCTTCTGTCGCTTTGTGAAGCCGGCCTCATTTCTCCCGAGGAGACATTCTATCGATCGGAAAACAAAACCCTGATGCGTCAGGCCCTGGGAATCCGCTAATCATGGCCTACATTGATCAACTTTTTCAGGCCCTCATCCAGGAAGGTGGCTCCGATCTTCATCTGGGCGAAGGCCAGCCGGCCAAGATCCGCCGACACGGCGAAATCGTACCCATCAGCGAGGAACCGCTGACCAAGGAACATATGTCCTACATGCTGAGCGAAATCTGTTCGCCCGCCCGCTGGGAACGATTCAACGAAACCGGCGATCTCGATTTTGCCTACGAAATGGATGAGCAAAATCGTTTCCGTTGCAACTATCTCAAGCAGACCAGCGGTTACGGTGCAGTCTTTCGTATTATTCCGACGAAGATCAAAACGCTTGAACAACTCGGCGTGCCATCCGTCATCAAAACCTTCGGAGAAATGCGGGGCGGCATCGTCCTTGTCACCGGCCCCACCGGCTCGGGGAAGAGCACGACGTTGGCGGCCCTGATTGATTATATCAACGTCAACTTTTCGCGGCATATCGTCACGATCGAGGAGCCCATCGAGTTCGTTCACAACAACAAAAAAAGCATCATCACCCAGCGTGAGGTGCCCGAGCATTCCATCAGCTTCCCGGCCGGACTGAAAGCCGCCCTGCGCGAAGACGCCGACATCGTTCTTGTTGGTGAAATGCGCGACTTGGAAACCATTTCCCTCGCCCTCACCGCAGCCGAAACCGGCCTGCTCGTCTTCGGCACCCTGCACACAAACAACTCCCGCAAAACTGTTGATCGTATGATTGACGTATTTCCCTCGGATCAGCAGTCGCAGGTGCGCACCATGCTGGCGGCATCCCTGCGCGGCGTCGTCGCCCAGCTTCTGCTTAAGCGGAGCGACGGGGCCGGACGGATCGCGGTAAACGAAATTCTCGTCACGAACAACGCCGTCTCCGCCATCATCCGCGAAGGCGCAACGCAGAAACTGCAAGACGTCATCGTCGGCGGCAAAGGCGAAGGCATGCAGTTCATGGACGACGCCATTTGGGAGCACCTCCGCTCCGGGGCCACCAGTCCGCACGAGGCCTACATGAAGGCCATTGATAAACAGCGGTTCCGTCCGTTCCTGTCCGCCGAGGAAGCCGCATTGGGAAATTCCGCAGGCTCGGTGGATGACGGTGCCCCGCGTCCAGACAAGCCAACCAAACCCGTCACGCTCAGGCGCTGACTCGCCTTGCCCTCCATGCGCATGGCGGATTTCGTCCTCGTGGACATTAGTAATTCGTTCACAAAAATCGCTTTCGCCAGCCACCATCGCCTTGGCCGCGTCCATCGTTTGCCGACCAAAGACCTGTCCGGCACTGCGCTCCGCCAACTGATCGGAAATAAAACCTCACTGCACACCGTGGCTGCTTCGGTCGTGCCGGCAAAGAACGCCCTCATTCAAAAAAATCTCCCCGGACCTGTCTGTTGGGTCAGCCACAAAATCTCCCTGGGAATCGGCATTGATTATCCGAAACCGGAAAGCATCGGCGCGGATCGCCTGGCCAATGCCGTCGCCGTCAGCACGCTGCATGGCACACCAGCCATCGTGGTGGATTTTGGCACGGCCGTGACTTTCGACATCGTCTCGGAGGATGGCGTCTATCTCGGCGGAGTGATTGCTCCCGGGCTCGGAGCCATGACGGACTACCTGCATAAACGCACCGCGCTCCTGCCCAGGATCACCCTCTCCGAGCCACACCGGGCCATCGGCCGGAGTACGAAAGAGGCCATGAAATCAGGCGCTGTGCATGGTTACCGGGGATTGGTCACAGAAATTCTTCGCCAGATCCTCCGCGAAATCCCTACAAAACGCCGGACTCATATCGTCGCCACCGGCGGGGATGCGCAGCTGATCGCAGGCCGAACCGAAATTTTTTCCGCCATTTCGCCCACGCTCACACTGGAAGGTCTGCGACTGATCGGGTGTCTGAATTTTCCTCGGTAAACTGACCCAGGCACGGAAAAACGCTTAACCGTAGGCGGGCTGCAAAGTTTCTTCTTCCGAGGGCTGCTCAATGCGGTCTACGGCAAGGCCCGGCTGAAACTGGAGGATTTCCAGTTTACCGTCGTAATGCTCAACGATGGCCGTGCAGCTTTCCACCCAATCGCCCGTATTGTAATAATCCACCCCTTGAATGCTGCGGGTGGCGGCCGTGTGGATGTGCCCGCAAAGAACGCCATCAACGTCAAAATCGCGTGCATAGCGCACGATGGCTTCTTCAAATTTTCCAATGAAACCGACGACATTTTTGACCTCGGCTTTCACATAAGCGCTCAACGACCAGTAGCCGTAACCCAACAAACGCCGCAGCGCGTTGACCAGGCCATTGCAGCGCATGAGCAAGGTGTACCCGATGTCTCCGAGATGGGCGATCCAGCCCAGGTTTTGCACGACAGCGTCAAGTTCATGCCCGTGCATGATCAAAAGTCGTCGACCGTCAGCGGTGCGATGGACGGCGTTTTTTTGCAAAGAGATTCCACCGTAAACACCGAGAAACCTAGTGAGAAATTCATCATGATTTCCAATGATGTAGATAATTTCCGTCCCTTTACGGCTCTTGCGCAAAAGCTTTTGAATCACATCATTGTGGGTTTGCGGCCAGTAGATGGCGCGGCGCAAGGCCCAGATATCTATCAAATCCCCCACAATGTAGAGGGTTTCAAAATCCGTATCGCGAAGAAATTCCAGCAAAGCATTGGCCCGGCAGCCGCGAGTGCCTAGATGAACATCGGAAATCCACCCTGTGCGATATTGTTTCGTCATCTGTGAGTTTATTAACAATTTATTCACACATTTATCCACAGCCCAACATTGCTTGTGTTACAATTTTGGAACATAAACTATTTTCCAGTGGCGGTAGATCCAAGCTCGAAAGGGGTTGCTGCTCATGCGAAGTTGGCCACAGACTAGCCAAACCTGCTTTCATGAATGATGACACCCTATGGTATTGCCTGCACACGAGGCCAAAAACCGAAAGATTGACCAGCCAGTATTTGCGCTCAGAAATAGGAGTTGAAGTTTTCTGCCCATTTATCCGCTTCGAGCGTGCCCGTCGGTCCGGACGGACTTGGGTGACAGAAGCCATGTTCCCAAGTTACATGTTTGCACGTTTCGCGTTTGCACTCCAACACCGGCAGATCCAGGCGGCGAGGGGGGTGATTAAAATTGTCAGCTTCGGGGACATTCCCTCCGTAGTGCCCCGGACAATTATTGAAGAGCTGCGCCTTTCCATTCAGGACGAAGAGACCGTCTTGCTCAATTCCGGAATCGAAACCGGCGAGGAGGTCAATGTGGTCGAAGGCCCGTTCCGTGGATTGCGGGCCGTGGTAAGCCGGGTCATGCCAGCCCGCGAACGTGTTGCCTTGCTCCTGGAGCTGCTCGGCATGGAAAGGGAGGTGGAAGTTGCCCTGAGCGCGGTTTTGCCTGACGTATCACACCCTCTTATCCGACCCAATTCGGAGCATCCCAAGCGATAGCCTGGCAAGAAGGGGGGGGCGAGCCCTCGCGCACGAATCAGTCGAAATAGGCTACGGAACAGTGAGCAAAAAAAGATGCCCCGTTACTGGTTTCCCAGTAACGGGGCATAAACTCTGGCAACGACCTACTCTCGCGCAAGCTAGACAAGCACTACCATCGGAGCTATGGCGTTTCACTTCCGTGTTCGGGATGGGAACGGGTGGGGCCGCCATGCAAGGATCACCAGACTTCGGGAGAAGCTCCCGGGTGTCTGATGACCGTTTCGTCATTCATTACCAGATGTCAAGAGAACACTATTGCTCTCTGGCAACCGCATGCATAGGCAAACTTGCAACTTCAACGATTCTGAATCTGCATGATCGAAGAAATAAAAAAGCCGAACGAACATTAGTAATCCTGAGCTGAACACATTACTGTGCGTATACCCGGATCCTATCAACGTGGTGGTCTACCACGGTTCTTCAGGGAGATCTCATCTTGGGATAGGCTTGGCGCTTAGATGCTTTCAGCGCTTATCCTTTCCGAACATAGCTACCCGGCACTGCCGTTGACACGACAACCGGAACACCAGTGGTTCGTCATTCCCGGTCCTCTCGTACTAAGGAATGAACCCCTCAAATCTCCTGCGCCCACAGTGGATAAGGACCGAACTGTCTCGCGACGTTCTGAACCCAGCTCGCGTACCACTTTAACCGGCGAACAGCCGGACCCTTGGGACCTTCTCCAGCCCCAGGATGTGATGAGCCGACATCGAGGTGCCAAACCCTGCCGTCGATATGAGCTCTTGGGCAGGATCAGCCTGTTATCCCTAGCGTACCTTTTGTCCTTTGAGCGATAGCAATTCCACATTAAACTACCGGATCACTTGGACCTACTTTCGTACCTGCTCGACTTGTAAGTCTCGCAGTTAAGCTGGCTTATATCCATATACTCGTCACCTGATTACCAACCAGGTTGAGCCAACCTTCGTAATCCTCCGTTACTTTTTGGGAGGACACCGCCCCAGTGAAACTGACCGGCTGCCAGTGTTTCTCGCCCAGATAATGGGTCGAGGTTAGATGTTCCAATGTCAAAGGGTGGTGTTTCATTGTCGGCTCATCACCTCCCGAAAGAGATGAATCAAAGCCTACCACTTACGCTAAGCATTAAAATCGAAACAACAGTGACAGCGTACAGTAAAGGTGCATAGGGTCTTTCCGTCCTACTGCGGGCAGGCGGCATCTTCACCGCCAATACAACTTCGCTGAGCTCCTCGTTGAGACAGCGGTCAACTCGTTACACGATTCGTGCAGGTCGGAACTTACCCGACAAGGAATTTCGCTACCTTAGGACCGTTATAGTTACGGCCGACATTCACCGGGACTTGGGCTCAGAGCTTCGCCTTGCGGCTAACCCCTTACCGTAATCTTTCGGCATTGGTCACGTGTCACACCCTATACGTCGTCTTACGACTTGGCAGAGTGCTGTGTTTTTGTTAAACAGTCGGTTGACCCATTTCACTGCGACCCATTGCTGGGCACCCCTTCTTCCGAAGTTACGGGGCTAGATTGCCGAGTTCCTTAACGAGGTTTCACTCACGCGCCTTGGCACACTTATGCCCACCCACCTGTGTCGGTTTACGGTACGGACGCCTTAGTATACACTGAAGCTTTTCTTGGCTGGCTGTTTAAAAAATCCGCTTCGGCCGAAGCCTCCACGTCCCCTTGCGGGACCGTCACTATCAATCGACGACTTTTCTCCCAACCAGCGTCCCTTCAGATTAAATTTCGGCGGCGCAGGAATATTGACCTGCTTTCCATCGCCTACGCCCTTCGGCCTCGACTTAGGATCCGGCTAACCCTGGGAGGACGAACCTTCCCCAGGAAACCTTGGGTTTACGGCGACCCGGAATTAAACCGGGTTTATCGCTACTCATGTCTGCATTCTCACTTCTCAACACTCCACAATCCATTACCAGACTGCTTCAAGGCGTTGAGAACGCTCTCCTACCACGCCCAATAAATTGGACATCCAGAGCTTCGGTATAACGCTTATCGCCAATCATTTTCGGCGCGAAAACACTCGATGAGTCAGCTATTACGCACTGTTTAAACGGTGGCTGCCTCTAAGCCAACGTCCTCACTGTCTAAGTATCTTCACATCCTTTCCACTAAACGTTATTTAGGCACCTTAGCTGCTGATCTGGGTTGTTTCCCTCTCGACCGTGCAGCTTATCCCACACGGACTGCCTCCCTTGTTTCACCCTGCGGTATTCGGAGTTTGATTGAATTCGATACCCTGGTATGGGCTCTAGTTCATCCAGTGCTCTACCTCCGCAGGTCAGCACAAGAGGCTCTACCTCAATAGATTTCGGAGAGAACCAGCTATCTCGGGGTTTGATTAGTCTTTCGCTCCTACCTACAGCTCATCCGGGAACTTTTCAACGTTCATCGGTTCGGTCCTTCGTCCCATGTTACTGGGACCTCAACCTGGCCATAGGTAGATCACCTCCGCTTCGGGTCTAACACCAGCACCTAATCGCCCATTTCGGACACGCTTTCGCTTCGCCTGCGCCCCAGAAGGGCTTAGACTTGGCACTGACATTAACTCGCAGACTCATTAAGCAAAAGGCACGCCATCACCCTTGCGGGCTCTGACACCTTGTAAGCACATGATTTCAGGGACTATTTCACTCCGCTCACAGCGGTTCTTTTCACCTTTCCCTCGCGGTACTTGTTCACTATCGGTCGCCAACTAGTATTTAGCCTTACGCCGTGGTCGGCGTGGATTCATGCGACGTTTCACGTGTGACGCATTACTCAGGAATTCCCTAGGCGTGCTTTGGTTTTCGGTTACTGGTCTTTCACCATCTATGGAGCGACTTTCCATCCGCTTCACCTAACCTCCACACTGCCACATCGGGCTCCTACAACCCCGGGAAGCAAGCTTCCCGGTTTGGGCTCTTCCGCTTTCGCTCGCCGCTACTTACGGAATCTCTTCGATTTCTTTTCCTCCGCTTACTGAGATGTTTCACTTCAGCGGGTATTGCTTTCACCGAGCTATGTATTCACTCGGGAATGAACCGGTATTAACCGGAACGGGTTATCCCATTCGGAAATCCACGGGTCGGGGCCTATTTGCGGCTCACCGTGGCTTATCGCAGCTTATCACGTCCTTCTTCGCCTGTTGGCACCAAGGCATCCATCATGTGCTCTTAGTAGCTTTTCTTCTTCGTTATTTGAAATTAACTGTGCATTTCGCCGGGCCGACGATTGTCGGACGGCTTGTGCGCAGACTCAGCAATTTTTGAAGTTGCATTTTAATTTGCCTTGCATGCGGATGTCAAAGAGCGTGTCTGCGGACTGGCCGCAGACGGCTTGAAGCCTGTTCGGTGTGAACCAGCGACAAAATTCAAAAAGTGTTTTTAACAGATTTGGTGGGCCTGATAGGACTCGAACCTATGACCCTGCGCTTATCAAGCGCATGCTCTAACCAACTGAGCTACAGGCCCGAAAATGGTGGAGGCACGGGGATTCGAACCCCGGACATCCAGCTTGCAAAGCTGGCGCTCTACCAACTGAGCTATACCCCCGTTTGGGATGTTGAGAGTTGAGGTCTTCCAGGGAGCAGTTTTCATCTCCCAAGCCCCAACCAGCAACTTTTAACCCTTTTAACGGGGTCAGTTGCCAGAAAGTCCTATTGATTCAGCAAACACTGGATAGTGCGTTCCTTCCGTTCTGACCTATGGAGCTTTCGAGCCATAGGATTTTGACCCACCGAAGTGGGATCAGACTCGCCGTGTCTCAACCGAGGTTGAGAGTTAGGCATTACTCCTTAGAAAGGAGGTGATCCAGCCGCAGGTTCCCCTACGGCTACCTTGTTACGACTTCATCCCAGTTACCGCTCATAGCGTAGGACGCTGCCTCCTTGCGGTTAGCGTGCGTACTTCGGCTACAAACGACTCCCATGATGTGACGGGCGGTGTGTACAAGGCCCGGGAACGTATTCACGGCGCCAAGTGCTGATGCGCCATTACTAGCGATTCCGGCTTCATGGAGTCGAGTTGCAGACTCCAATCCGAACTGGGCCCAGTTTTAGAGATTTCCTCCACCTTGCGGATTCGGTTCATTCTGTACTGGGCATTGTAGTACGTGTGCAGCCCTGGCCGTAAGGGCCATGCTGACTTGACGTCATCCCCACCTTCCTCCCCGTTTCACAGGGCAGTCTGTCCAGAGATCCCTTGCGGGCAACTGGACACAGGGGTTGCGCTCGTTGCGGGACTTAACCCAACATCTCACGACACGAGCTGACGACAGCCATGCAGCACCTGTGCAAATTGATGATATTGCTACCACCTCGCTGGCTTTCACCAACTTAGAGATGCATGTCAAGGCCAGGTAAGGTTCTTCGCGTTGCATCGAATTAAGCCACATACTCCACCGCTTGTGCGGGCCCCCGTCAATTTCTTTGAGTTTTAATCTTGCGACCGTACTTCCCAGGCGGCACGTTTAACGCGTTAGCTCCGGCACGGACAGGGTCTGAACCTGCCCACACCAAACGTGCATCGTTTACTGCCAGGACTACCGGGGTATCTAATCCCGTTTGCTCCCCTGGCCTTCGTGCCTCAGTGTCAGGAATTGCCCAGAGAGTCGCCTTCGCAACTGGTCTTCCTCACGATATCTACGCATTTCACTGCTACACCGTGAATTCCACTCTCCTCTACAATCCTCAAGCAACGCAGTATCCGGTGCAATTTCGGGGTTGAGCCCCGAGATTTCACACCAGACTTGCATCGCCACCTACGCACCCTTTACGCCCAATGAATCCGAACAACGCTTGAGACCTCTGTATTACCGCGGCTGCTGGCACAGAGTTAGCCGTCCCTTCCTCTTGCGGTACTATCACTTTCTTGTTCCCGCATGACAGGAGTTTACGACCCGAAGGCCTTCGTCCTCCACGCGGCGTCGCTCCATCAGGGTTTCCCCCATTGTGAAAAATTCTCGACTGCTGCCACCCGTAGGTGTCTGGACCGTGTCTCAGTTCCAGTGTGGCTGGTCGTCCTCTCAGACCAGCTACCCGTCATAGCCATGGTGGGCTTTTACCCCGCCATCTAGCTGATAGGCCGCGAGTTCATCAGGAAGCGCCTTACGGCTTTGGCTTTTTCTCCAATCGAAGAATGGCCACATGCGGTATTAATTCGCCTTTCGGCGAGCTATCCCCCACTTCCCGGCAGATTACTCACGTGTTACGCACCCGTTCGCCACTAGACTTGATCGGTATTACTACAAATCAAGTCCCGTTCGACTTGCATGTCTTATCCACGCCGCCAGCGTTCGTTCTGAGCCAGAATCAAACTCTCCGTGGAAAGTTTCTCCCACTGCTAAGGTGGGAAAGTTCAGGCATTCACATCCAGGCTCCCTGTGAGACAGTGAGCCGGGACAGGCCGTCAAATTAAAAATACAAAACTGACGAAAGAACGCACTATCCAGCATTCGCTGAATGTGTGTTTTGCTGTTAAAAACATTCTGAATTTTGCCATACCGGCAAACCAGAACCAGGCTGTCAAATAACACTGCTCGGCAGGAAGCTCACTGTTTTTGCCGACGACGAATCCGATCAGATCGGTTTTGCCGCCAGCGCAACCAGCAAGGTTACACCTGCGAGAACTTTTGCCCACTCGAGGTTTATGTCGTGTGGGATTGTCAGAATATCGAATCAGCGCGATTCGTCAACGCCTTTTTCGAAAAAAAGTAAAAAAACTTTGTGCCGCATTCGCTTGACTCCATCCTGATGGAACCCACGCCTGTAAACCCTGTTAGAATCAAGGTCTGCGGGTGGCTGCGATTTTCTTGTTCCAATTTTTTCACTTTTCCGACGGGCTCTTTTTTACGCAAACCACTCGGTGTGGAAGAATTCTCCCTCAGGTTTGTCCACGCGCTCGTAGGTATGCGCGCCGAAATAGTCCCGCTGGGCCTGGAGGAGATTCGCAGGCAGAAACTCGCTGCGGTAGCTGTCGTAGTAGGCCAGCGCGGCGCTGAAGGCCGGAACCGCCACACCGTAGGCAATGGCGGACTGAACGGCTGTGCGCCAGCCAGGCTGGGTCTTCGTGATGATGTCTCGAAAGTACGGATCAAGAATCAGGTTCTTGAGCAACGGATTCTTGCGATAAGCCTCCGTGATGTGATTAAGAAACTGCGCCCGGATGATGCATCCACCACGCCAGATGGAGGAAATATCGCCAAAGTTGAGCTGCCAGCCGTAAAGCTGGCCCGCCACACCAAGCTGCACAAAACCCTGGGCGTAGCTGATGATCTTCGAGGCGTAGAGCGCGTCGCGGACGGCAGAGATAATGGCCGCACGGTCACCGGAGAAAGTCTGGGGCGAAGGGCCTGATAGCTCCTTGCTTGCCGCCACCCGCTCGTCCTTGAGCGAGGAAAGGATGCGCGCCTCAACCGCACTGCCGATGACGCTGAGTGGCACACCAAGCTCGACCGCATGACCAACGGTCCATTTGCCGGTGCCTTTTTGTCCGGCTTTGTCGAGGATGACATCAACAAGTGGCCGACCGGTCTCGGAATCTTTTTTGTCAAAGATCCGGGCCGTGATTTCGATGAGAAAAGAATCAAGCGCTCCCTTGTTCCAGTCTTCGAAAATCCGGTGAAACTCCTCGGCGGAAGGATCAATTGTGGCCTTCAAAATAGCATAGGCCTCGCAAATCAGCTGCATGTCGCCGTACTCGATGCCGTTATGCACCATCTTGACGTAATGCCCCGCGCCGTCCGGCCCCATGTGGCGGCAACAAGGCTCGCCTTCCACCACTGCGGCGATCTTGGTGTAAATCGGCGCAAGAGCCTCCCAGCCTTCCTTGGAACCTCCCGGCATGATGCTGGGTCCTTTGAGTGCGCCTTCTTCTCCACCGCTCACTCCGACTCCAAAAAAGTGAATGCCTTTTTGCTTGAGTGCCTTCTCCCGACGCTGGGTATCGGTCCACAGGGAATTGCCCCCATCAATAATAATATCGCCGGGCTCGAGCAGCGCCACGAGCTGAGCAATGACGGCATCAACCGGCGCGCCAGCCTTGACCATGATCTGGGCCTTGCGGGGACGGGCCAGTGATTGAACAAACTCCTCCAGTGACTTGGTTGGAACAATATTTTTGCCCTTGGCCCGATGGGCCGCGAATTTTTCCGTCACCGTAGTTGTGCGGTTAAAAACGCTGACCCGGAACCCCCGGCTTTCCATATTGAGAACGAGATTTTCGCCCATGACGGCGAGGCCAATTAATCCGATGTCGCTTTGACTCATGAAGTAGTGTTTGTGTGTATGCGTGAGTTGTCCAAAATAGCCGCTGTCCTCAATAATTGGCAATCGGCAACTTCGCAAATGAACCTCCCAAATACACTCACCCTGATCCGGCTCGGTCTCACAGCCCTTCTGGTCACGAGCCTTTCCCTGAATTATCCTTGGCGAGCGAGCGTCGCGCTGGTGATTTTTTTGATCGCCACCGCGACCGACTATGTCGACGGAGTCATTGCCCGAAAATGGAATTTGATCACGGATTTTGGAAAGTTGATGGATCCCCTGGCAGACAAGGTACTCACGGCCTCCGTATTTATTTGTCTGATTCCTTTTGGAGCCCTTCCGGCCTGGGTTGTCATCATCATCATCAGCCGTGAGTTTCTGATCACCGGTCTGCGTTTGCTGGCCAGTTCAAAGAACATCATCCTGCCGGCTGAAAAGCTGGGAAAACACAAAACCGCCTGGCAGATGGCAACGATCATTTATTTTCTCGTGCTTCTGACAGTTTCGGAGTGGCAGGGGAGCCCGCCGTCTGAAGCGGCCTGGGCGTTCTCCCAATGGTTGGTTGGAATTACCGTGATCCTTACGGTTTATTCCGGCCTGGCCTATCTTTACAAAAACCGGGCCTTGATTTCAGCCGCCTGAATCACCAGAAGCTTTGAGGAACCTCGATGGAGTCTCCCGGTCTTAAGCGGACGTCTTTGGACGGATCTTTGCGGATGAGCGTGCAGTCCACGATTATGACCTTGCCATCACGAAGGAGTTTGACTTTTTTTTGATTGGCGTATTCGGTGAACCCTCCGCAGGAGTTGATGGCGGACAAAATGGTAAGGTCCGGGGTAAATTCCACACGACGGGGACCCCTGACATCTCCCCCCACATTCACAAAACGACCACCCGAGGAAATGGTGATCGTTGGATTGGTGTAAATTTGCTGGCTCTTGTAAGCGCCCTCAATGGCACTTTGCAACACATCCTGGGTTTTGCCTGCCGCCTGAATTTTTCCGATGTGGGGAAGATTCACACTACCCTGACCGTCAATGGTGTAGCTGGCAGAAACCTGGCCGGCATCCTCGGAGGGAACCCCGCTCAACCTGATCTCGAGCTGATCTCCCGCCCGAAGCACAGCGTCTTGACCGGTAGCCCCAACGGCTTGGAGCAGGAAGACAGCAAGAAGAAGAAATTTGGCTTTCATCAGTAGGAATCACTATCCGTCTCACGCTTATCAGGAACCGCAGTCGCAGCTTGCCGATTGGGTTTGCGGGCCTGATCGCGAGTTGGCTTCTGGTAATAATAGTTGTAATAACTGGTGTAGTATTCGTAGTGCTGGTCGTGTCGCACATCAACGTTGTTCAAAACAACGCCGAGAATATTTCCACCAACATTCAGAATGGCCTGCTTAACCCGTTGAAGCATGGCTCGCGGAAAACGGCGATGCTGCACCACAATGATCGTCAGATCCACCGCACTGGATAAAACCGAGGCGTCACTGACACCGAGAATGGGCGGAGAATCAAAAAAGATGATGTCGAAACGGCTCTTCACTTCCTCAATAAACTCCACCATGCGCTGCGAGTTGAGGATGCCCACCGCATCGGATGGAAGCTTGCCACTGGTCAGCAAGAAAAGGTTGTCCACCTTCGTTTGGATGACGACCTCTTCCAATTCGATATCCTTGGTAAGATAGTCCGTTAACCCGGTTTCGTTGCCGAGACCGAAGATCCGGTGTTGGGACGGGCGGCGCAAATCCGCATCCACAATCAAGGTGCTGTAGCCGCCGCGGGCAAACGTAAAGGCAATGTTGGCCATGGTGGTTGATTTTCCCTCCCCGGTCCCGCCGCTAATGATCGTGATCGTGTTGGCATCCGGATTTTTCCGGTTAAATTCAATATTTGTCCTCATGATGCGGTAGGCCTCCGCATCCGGGTTGTCCGGCGGTTCGTTCAACAACATGGAGATATTTTTTGGCACCACAGCCAGAACAGGCACCTGCAGGAAGCTCTCCACGTCCTCCATGGTCTTCACACTGGTATCGAGATACTCGATGAAAAACGCCAGACCCACGCCGAAGACAAGCCCCACCACGACGCCCAAAGCCATATTCAACCACACGTTGGGCTTGACCGGAAAATCAGAAATCTCCGCCCGCTCCCAAATGGTCACCGGCTGCTGCGGCATGGAGCGCTGGAACGTTTCCGTCTGGAGGCGTGTCTCGGCAACTTCCAGCAAACGCTTGGCTTGAACGAAATTGTTTTTTGCGTCGTAGTAAGTGACCGAGCGCGTCTTGGAATCCTGTTGATCGTTGCGGGCGTCTTCCAGACGCTCATCAAGGTTTTTTAGTGATTCCTCAGCGATCTTGGCATTGGCTTCCAAGGTTTTGCGCAGCACCTGAATTTGGGATTGGAGCTGACTCCACATCGCATCCTTTTTCGCCCGCAGTGACTGGACATTGGGATGATTCGGTCCCAATCCAGATTTCAGCATCCTCGCCTCTTCAGAGATGGCCTCCTGATATTGGGGTAGGGTTTGAGCGATGGTGGCGTCGCTCAGTTCGAGCGCGGGCATGGACCGCATGACCTGATCATCCGTCATGGCACGCAATTGTTCATCCTTGGCCCGAAGAGAGGCCAACCTGGATCGTTCCGAGCTGACTTGAGCCTCCACCTGCATCAAGATCTGGGTATCCGCCTGCTGGGCCTCCTCTGTATTATCCGAGCCCAGATCCTGAATATTCAGTTCCGTACGAATGCGGGTCATTTCTGTCCGCAGATCCTCCACCTTGGCGCGTTGTTTATCGACCTCCTGCTGCAATTGCGAAAGTGACTTGTTCACCCATTGCTGCTGATCACCCACCCGTTTGCGCTGATACTCCTCGGCAACGGCATTGGCAATTTCCATGACCTCTTTTCTGTCTATGCCGGTCACGCCGATTTGAATCAATTCGGTGCCACGAATTTCCCGCAAGTTGATCATTCCGCGCAACCTTCCGTAGGCGTCCCCCTTGTTTCGGACACCCCACTTTTGCTCCAAGCCCAGGGCATCAATCACCGGATAAAGCATTTCCTTCTGCTGAATAATCTCAAACTGGGTGGGAATAAACCGGGCGCTGGAGCTCTCTCCCTGGCTGGGATTGAACAACTGGATGGCGATTTCGAACTGCTTGATCTGCATGGTTGCCGTGGACCTGAACTGCTTCGGCATGAAATACGTCGCCACACCGGCGGTAATCACCACAAGAAGAAAGATGAGAATGATCAAGGGCATTCGCACCCGAACGACCCGCCAGTAATCGAGAAAATGCAGTTGAAGTTCGCCGCCGTCAGAATTCATAGGTTGAACAATCTCAGAATAGTGGGGGTTCTCGCATAGTCAACCCGTGGAATGGAGCTCAGGGAATGCGGGAGGACAAAAACGCCCTAAAATGAGAAATTCGCCCCGACAAACACAATGTTTCTGTTGTACGAGCGCTCGGTCTCCTCCGGGGCGATATCAATGGTGAATTGGTAGCCAACCTCGAGACCAGCGAATCGGTTGATTCTATAATTCAAGCCGACCGAAAAATCCACGATGTTTTCGACGTACGACTGAATAACGTCGGGCTGATCGTAATAATTGACCAGATAATTCAAACCAAAACTACCCGAAAGACGCGGGGTGAACGCGTGCGAGAGAGCCAGGCCCGTGCGGAAGGTTTGCCTCTGCGTCACATCATTAAGTCCCGATGCTTCCGTGCCGTAACGCATGGTCCAACTCAAGCTGGTCGCGGTCGCGAGTTGATAGCGCAACGTGCTCTCCATGAAGGGGCCGACATAAACTGATGCCCCGTCAACAGGATTATTGTTAAAGTTGACCTGCGCACCGACACGCAGATTCCAAAAAAATCTGGGATTGAAAATCTGGTCGAATCCGACGAGAAAATAATTTCCCAAATTATCCAGGTCAGCCCCATAGTATAAGGTGGGATTGGCCCGATATTCCGCCACTAATGTGGTTTTGGGCTTCCACAACCAAAGCACAGACTGTGCAAGCGTCTGGCTGATGTTCCCTTGGTTTTGATTGAGGTCGCTTTCCAGATAGTAAAGGGCGGTGAAATTGTAGCTGGTGACGGACGAAATGATTTCCGACCACTGATAGGCAGCGGAAAGCGTGGTGTTGGAATAGAGGTAATCGCCGTTCTGGCGGTTCGTGTTGCCGACGGTTGCGAGCTCGGGCTGGGAGAGATAAGCTGTGGAAGTGCTGAGGCTCAGGTTGAGTCGGGGAGTCGCCCGGTAGTTGGCACTCACGGCGAAGTTTGCATTGAAATCCGTCGGATCATCAGGGCGATTGTAATAGTAGGTCACGCCTCCACCGAGGCTCGCGCCCAGTTGCAACCGCGGAGTCCCAAAACTGTAATTCACCCCTGCTCCCACATTGGTATACATGCTGGATTCGGGATCGCTGGGAGTGGTGTTGACATTGCTGTCAAAGCCCTGGCGAACAGCCAGCGTGAAGTTGAACGGCTTTTTGGAGAAAATGCCTGAGTCCGAACCAGAGCCGTCTTCGGAACTGGATTCACCACCCCCGGAGTTACCGCCGAAATTCGAGGAAGCTGGAGCCCCATAGAATGACACCTGTCCAGAGGCAGTGGACTGCAACCACATAAAGATACCCGCGCTGAGACCGCAGGCAAAAATCCATTGAAAGCGGAAGGATGGCAACATCACGGCCTTTTACCGCAAACCCAGAGGATGGCAATAGTTTCATTTAAAAACTTTTTTTCATTGCCCCGCTTCGCTGGTTCGCAGTCGTAATTTTTTCTGCACCGTATCGAAATCCAGCCCCCAGTGGGGGTTCCCGTGGTATTGACCCGAAATAAGATAAAATCGCGCCGCTTCGTCCAGTCGGCCGGTGCGTTCCAGCAACTGCGCATAAAGCCTATAGCTCTCCCCTTTACCCGGGCTGAGCCTGATTGCCTCCAGAATCTCGTGCTCAGCCCTCTCTAGCCGCCCCGCTTTATCCAACGCGCGAGCCAGGAGAATCCGGTTTCCGGCAGCAAGCGGGACAAGCCTGGCTACTTCGGAAAACTCCTTTACCGCCAATTGATAAATCCTCCAGCGGGCCATGGGAGAGTCCAGAGCCAGACTTTGCAATAAATACGACTCACCCAGAGCGCCTCGCAGCCCTGGTGAACTTCGCCCGCCCGCCAGCCCCTTACGCGCCATGTCGGCACCTTCCTCCCACTGTCCAGCCAAGAGGGCATTTTCCGCTTTCAGCAAATAAAATTCCGTCCCGCCTGCCCGCCAGACGGCAGCCAAAAGCCAGGCTCCACAAATCGCCACCCCGGCATAGCCCGGAATCTTTTTCATCAGGCCCTTCCACCAAACCCGCGCCCCAATCATCTCCACTCTGGAATTTGCCAGCATCCCGAAAAACGCTGCCGCCAGCACGGCGTTCGCCGGAATTTGCATGTTGAAATCAAAAGCCGAATGCACCGCAAAGACCGTCACCGATGCCAGAGCCGCGATCAACAGGGCCGCCGCATGACTTTGCGGGCGGCTGTAAGCAACCATTCTCTGACGCAAAATCTCCATCAAGGATCCCAAACCGACCACAAAATGCAGCACCACCGCCGCCACAAGCAAGGCCAGCGCCGGGTAGCCAAAATCCGCTGCTAGTTGCACCCAGTCGTTGTGGACAAAGAAATCATCGCCGGAGATGGGGAACTCCCGAAATTGCCTGACATAGTAAGAAAATGTTCCCGCACCCGTTCCATAGATCGGATCAAGCTGGAACTGTCTGGCCGCCGCCGGAAGAACCTCCGGCCGGTAGGAATCGGTCCAGAGCCCGCTGAACCGATCCTGCATCCGGGCACTGCTTTGAAAGATCCAGCCAAAAATACTCCCCGTCGCAGCCAGTCCCGTCAGCAGCAGCAGCAAGGCTGCCAAACGCCGGTCCCTTGCACCGATAGTCAGGGCCAGCGCGCTGAGGAGAAAAAAAACAGCCAGTCCCGCCGCCAGGCTGACGATGCCGCCCCGGCTGATCGTAAGCATTGAGCCCGCGAAACTCACCAGTGCGATATAAAAACAGAGCACCTTGGTTGTCGCCCTCCACCTTCCCCAGCAAGCCAGCGACAAAGCCGTGATCCCCGCCGTATTGAGAAACCAGGCCAGGTGGTTTCCGTTCAGGTAGAAGCCATGCGCCCGCCCGCTGAAGCGCGGAGAATACCACTGCCGCAACTGCTCCGAGAGCCACGGAATAGGAAAGCCGTCGTGCACGTTGACGAACTGCCACCCGGCCAGCACCGCTTGAACCATTGCCAGCAAAAGCAAGCCGGTCACAAAGGCAAGCCGGTGATACGGGTTCGTGATCACGCAGGCAAAAAGCAGATAAACCACCAGACAAGCCAGGGTCAGCCGGAAATACCCGGATGCCAGCCACACATCCGGAGACTCGACCTCCCGCCAGAGAAGCCAGCCACCCAGAGCCGCCACCAGGAGCAGGCAGAAAAAATGCGGCTCGGGGGTTTTTCCCCGAAAAAAACAAAGACCACCCAACACTCCCGCCACCCCGAGAAGGGCAAAAGCCGGAAGCGCAAAGACCGGTCGGAGCACACCGCCATACAATCCCTGCGCCGCCGCCACAGCCAGGGCACACAGAATGGCGGTTAGATATCGCATGGAAATGTCGTCTTTTGGCCGCGCGGCGGATTTCAGCCGCGTTCGCCGTGAAAGCGAGACATAAGGGCCGAAGGACCTTCCGACAAGCCGCGAGAGAATTCCCGTTGAATGGAAATTTAGTTCATTTTAAGTTGAACTCCGATTTGTGCATCATAAATCCCCCTCGAGTCCGGATCGAAAAGCGCCGACATTGGGAGCAAGGCGACCGAAGTCTTGTTGCAAAAGGAAACGTCGCCTGATTGGAACTGAAGTTCTCTCGGGCTTTCTTAGCAAACGTCTCCTGACCGGCCTCTCTGGAGGAGGCTTCATGCTTTGAGATGAGTTCCAAGCGCAGCGAAAAATTCACTGCGGCATTGATGAAAGGATACCTGCCCTCCTTGAAGGTCGAACCAAGGTCGTGATTAATTTGCAGATGACCGCCATTGATTTTCCCGCCCGGTGCGTTTAGCTACGAAAGGCTCGGCGCGCCATAGCGCTTTTTTTATGTTTTCCCGACTTTCCGACAAACTCCAAGATGTCTTCAAGGACCTCCGCGGTCATGGACGCATCAGCGAACAGAACGTTTCCGATGCGATGCGCGAGGTGCGCATGGCGCTGCTGGAAGCCGATGTGCATTTCCAGGTGGCGAAGGATTTTATCGCCCGGGTCAGGGAGAAGGCGCTCGGCGAGGAGGTTCTGCGCAGCGTCACTCCCGGCCAGCAGATCGTCAAAATTTTTCACGACGAGCTCACCACTTTGCTTGGCGAGGATGCCTCCCCGCTCAACCTCGACAAACCCGCGCGCATTCTCATCGTCGGCCTGAACGGCGCGGGCAAGACCACGTCCTCGGCCAAACTGGCCCGCTGGCTCAAGGCCCAAGGCCGGTCTCCGCTGCTCGTGGCCTGCGATTTGCACCGCCCGGCCGCCATCGCCCAGCTCGCCACCCTGGGCGAACAAATCGGGGTGCCGGTTTTTCAACCCAAGGCCGGGGAAACCGATGTCCTCCGCGTGGGCCGGGAAGCTGCCGCATGGTGCGAGGAACAAGGCGGCAACGTGCAGATTTTCGACACGGCCGGACGTCAGGAAATTGACGAGCCCCTCGTGCAGGAACTCAAACGCCTGAAGGAATTCCTCAAGCCGCAGGAAGTTCTCCTCGTCTGCGATGCCGCCACCGGGCAACAAGCCGTCAGCGTGGCGGAGCATTTCCATCAGGCTCTTGGCCTCACCGGCATTATCCTGACCAAGCTCGACGGCGACGCCCGCGGCGGCGCGGCCCTGTCCCTGCGCTCGGTCACCAAACAGCCGATCAAATTCGCCGGCGTGGGCGAGAAAATTGATCAGTTCGAGCCTTTTTATCCTGAACGCCTGGCCGGACGCATCCTCGGTATGGGCGATGTGGTCGGCTTGGTGGAAAAAGCCGCCGAAGCCATCACCGAAGAGGACGCCCGCCGACTGGAGGAGAAAATGCGCACCGCCTCCTTCGATCTGGAGGACTTCCTCCAACAGTTCAAAATGATCAAGCGCATGGGCCCCCTCGAAAATATCCTTGGCATGATCCCCGGCATGGATAAGATGAAAGATTCCTCGATTGACGAGGGTCAGCTCAAACGGGTGGAGGCGATCATTCTCTCCATGACGCCGCGGGAGCGGACGCGTCCGGACATTCTGAACGCGCGCCGCCGCCAGCGAGTCGCCCGCGGCAGTGGTACCACCGTCACCGAAGTGAACAACCTCCTCCTGCGCTTCTCCCAGATGCGCAAGATGATGAAGAACACGGGAAAAATGAAAAAAATGATGGCCCAGGCCATGGGTCGCCCCGGCGGCCAGCGTCCCACGCTCAACTTTTAATTGCCCAATCCAAAATAAACACGAATCCTCTTGGGCCATCCCGCTCCGCTCGATTCACAACTCATAACACAAAATGGCAGTAGCAATCCGACTCAAACGCGAAGGCACCCGCAATTCACCCTACTACAAAATCGTAGTGGCGGACCAGCGCAAGCCGCGCGACGGCAAATTCATCGAAATCATCGGCACGTACGATCCGAAAAAAGAAGGCGAGAATTACAGCATCAAGCTGGACCGCGCCGACTACTGGGTCGGCGTGGGCGCACGGGCTTCACAGACCGTGGGCAACATCATCAACAAGGCCCGCAAAGTCGCCGTCGCCGCCTAAGAGCGGCACCGCTCGCGTCGTGGAGGAATTCCTGCGCTTCGTTATCGGCCGCCTGGTCGAATTCCCGGACGAGGTTTTCATCACGAAAGCCGAGTCACCGGGAAGCGTGGTTTTTTATGCCGCCATGCGCAAAAGTGACGTGCCAAAAATTATTGGCAAAAGTGGTCACACCATCCAGGCTCTCCGCACCCTGCTGAACGCCTCGGCCCAGCGGCACGGCCTGAAAGCCGGTCTCGAAATTGTTGAATGAAAACCCCGCTCACCCTATCCGCCGGTTTCGTCGTCCTCTTCGCCTGTCTGGGCGGTGTCGGCTGTGAGATGCATCCGCCTTCGCAAACCATCGCGGGCTATGCCGAAAAGGAGCCTGCCAAGCAGGCCATCGAAAAACAAAAGTCCCTGGTTCCCGCGGGGGCAAATACCAACGCCCCCGAATATTTTCCGGCTCAACAGCAATCGCAGTAAGCTGGCGGGAAGCCGGTCTTATTCGCTGTCCGGCATTTCCTCCGCTAGGCGCGAGAGGCGGTTCGAGAGAATAAAAAAGCTCGGCACCCAAAGCCCGATGAAGATACCGAAGCGCTCGCCATGGGGAGGGTCTTGGCGGGAAGCCGTGAACCAAGTGAAGATGGACAGGATAATAGAGGCAAACCCGAGATACAGGCAGATGTCCGAGGCGGATTTGAGATTTTCCTTCGTGCAGCAGGTGCCCGCCGACTCGATGGATTGCTGGAGATCATTTTTATTCATAGAATTATAGGCTAACGGCAGCACTTGCCCCGTCAACTCCTTTGCCCTAACAAGTGACACCTCAAATGAAAAAAATCCTTCTCGTTGTCCTGGTCATTGTGATTGTGCTCGCGGGATCCGTTCTCTGGATCTGGCGCGGCCTGGGGGTCACGGACGCGGCCCTGCTGTTGCCTGCCGAGACCGTCGCCCTGGCCAGCCTGCCCGATCTGCCCCGATCCTTCTTACGCTGGCCGAAAACGACTCTGGCGAAAATCGGGGCCGAGCCGGAGATGAAGGCGTTTCTCGAAAAACCCTTGCAGTACCTCACGAATCAACAAGGGGGAAATGAGGCTTCCGGTGTCCTTTTGAGCCTGAAACCCGGACGCATCTTCGCGGCTGCGATTTCGGTCTCCTCCAACGAGGCGGCCCTGCTGATCGGGTTCCAGTATTGGGGTGGAAAACTCGGCCACGACGCCGCAATCGCGCGGCTGAGAGAGGAGGTGGCCCAAGGCTCGCCCGTCCCGGACTTGACCCGCGAATCCTATCAGGGCGACGAAATTTCCTCGGCCACACAAAAAGGAGTCACTCTTTACAACGCCAGCCATGGCCAATGGGGTTTTCTTTCCAACAACCTGCCGGCCCTCAAAGACACACTGGATCGCGCCGCCGGTCGCAAAAAGGACGGCGTGCTGGCGGAAAGCACACGCTACAAGCAGGTGCTGGGACACCTGATCAAGGATCCCGACTTTTTGTTTTTCTCCCAGCCTCAGACCATTCTGGAAACGTTGCTGGCCGTGGGCAAAACCATGGGCGCGCAGGCGATTCCCCAACAGATCGAGCAGGCTAAAAAAATCGAGGCCATCGGTGCCGCCATCAAGATGGATGGCGCGAACCTGCGTGACAGGGTTTTCATTCTGCGGCCCGCCCCGCCGGATGCTGGAAGCCTGACCCATGCCGCCATGAAACTGACGTCGAAAGAGACAACTGCCTATTTCGCTTTTGTCGCCGACTTCAACCAGATCTCCAATCTGAGCACGAATCCCGCCCTTTCCGCCTTGCAAAATTCACCGGCCCTCCAAGGGTCCAAACTCCCGCAACTGGCCCCGGAAGCCTTCGGCCCGGAATGTGCCGTCTCGCTTTTCTGGCCCGCCCAGCAATTGAAACCCGAAGGCTTCCTGGCCGTGCAGGTCAAGGATGCCGCCAAGGCCGGGCAATGTGTGCAGGAAATTCTGGCCCTGTTTCCCGAGACCGGCATCAGCGACGAGGACGGCATCCGCACCTACAGCTTCCCCGCCCTGCAAAACGCCTTCGCCAACCCGACCCTCGCTCTCACGAAGGATTTTCTTTTTATCGGACTCGATGCGGCGGAAATCCGGCGCGCCCAACTGGCTGTCGCCGGCGAGCCTCTCGAAAAATCCCCCGCCTTTGCATCCGCCCTCCCCGCCTTCCGCTCCACCAACGAAGTTTTCGGCTACGTGGACAGCCGGGTGCTCTTCGAACGGGCCTTCCCGATGCTGCGCCAGGTGGTCACATTCGGAGCTGCCGTGATGCCCGGTGTCTCGGACATCATTGACAGCTCGAAACTCCCGGAGACCGAAACCATCGCCAAACATCTCGACGCCATCGTTTATTCGCAGACCCGGATGCCCGACGGCTACCTGATCGAATCCAGCGGACCCATCACCATGAATCAGGCCCTCCTCCTCGGCGCGGCGGCAGGCGCTTCCTTCCTGCGGCCACCTGATGGGCAATAAAACCGCGCCCGCCGGAAACATGAACAAATTTTGCATTGCATCTTGGGCCGCAATCATGCGTCTTTAGGGATACGAATTCTATGAAATCCTCGCTTTGGGTTATTACCACAACCGTCTTGTTGACCGCGTTCGTCGCTTGTGAAAGCGAAAAACAGAACAGCAACTCGCGCAATTCCGGCCGCAACCGCTTCGGCCATGCCGGTGCCAGTCCTACTCCGACCACGGAGTTTGCGACTCCGACTCCCGAGCGGAATTCCACTCCGAAACCGGAGCCAACCATCGAAAGCTCGGCCCCGACTCCGACCCCGACTCCTGACACGCTGGCCACCTCGCCCACCAGAGACATTTCCTATGGCACACCGGTGCCCGGCAAACCCGGCTTTGTGACCAGCCCTCATGCTCCCTACGCCGGATACGTGGACGTGCGCGGATTCCCTCCCGGCACCGAGGTGAAGTGCCCCTACACCAGTAAAATCTTTCTGGTCCCCTGAGCACGGTCGCCATCTTTGGCCCCGGGCTCATTGGCGGTTCACTCGCGCTGGCCCTGCAAAAACGCAGGCCCGATTGGAATCTCAAAATCTGGGCCCGCTCGCCCGCCTCCGCTGCCCGTGCGGGAAAACTTTTCCCCGCCACCACGTGCGATATTTCCACTGCGGCTGATGGCGCGGATCTCTGCGTGCTCTGCACACCCATGGGCGCGATGGACGATCTTGCGGAACGCATCGCCCCCCATCTTTCCAAGGCTGCCGCCGTGACCGACGCAGGCAGTGTGAAGGCAGGTGTCGTCCAGCGCCTGGAAGCCATTCTCGGCGGCCGCTTCGTCGGCTCCCACCCAATGGCGGGCTCGGAAAAAAACGGCCTGGACGCCGCTCAGGAAGATCTCTTCGACGGGGCCGCCTGCATCCTCACTCCCACTCCCCGCTCCCTGCCCTCCGCTCTCACCGCCATCCGCAACCTGTGGGAAACCGTCGGCTGCCGGGTGGTGGAACTATCCGCCGCCGCCCACGATGAAGCCATTGCGCGGGTCAGCCATCTGCCCCATGCCGCCGCCGCCGCCTTGGTCAACGCCATCAGCCTGCGCGCACCCGGTGCCGAAGCCCTGGCGGGAGGAGGTTATCGCGACACGACGCGCATCGCCGCCAGTCCGCCCGCCCTCTGGCGCGAAATTTTTTTGGAGAACAAAATCGAATTGCTGGCAG
>Ga0209591_10001255_pt1 | contig 31977 bp, 29 predicted proteins | sample MAT01_FD_187207 | JGI IMG/M metagenome (GOLD analysis project Ga0209591, IMG submission 187207) | Freshwater microbial communities from Lake Fryxell liftoff mats and glacier meltwater in Antarctica - MAT-01 (SPAdes) (version 2) | ecosystem: Environmental > Aquatic > Freshwater > Ice > Liftoff... | reverse complement strand
GTACTCAGGATTCTTCCTGCAGTACTCAGGATTCTTCCTGCAGTACTGCGTACTCTTCCTGCAGTGGGGGGTAGCGGCTCAGCGCGGGCTGCGGCAGGGTTCGTGGCGTGCGCACGAGAGCAGGTGATCATTGACCATGCCCGTGGCTTGCATGTATGCATAACAAATCGTTGATCCCACAAATGAAAAGCCTCGCGCGATGAGATCCTTGCTCAGTGCATCGGAGGCGGGCGTTTTCGCGGGCACGTCCTGGGCGCTGTGCCACGCGTTCTGTATCGGCGCGCCGTCGACGAATTGCCACACGTAAGTGTCGAACGAGCCGAAGGCGTCTTGTACGCGAAGAAAGGCCTGCGCATTGCGCACGGTGCTGGCGATCTTGCCTCTGTGTCTTATCACGCGCGTGTCGGTCGCGAGTTTGTCGATGTCGGCGTCCGCAAACTGCGCGATGGCGGGAATGTCCCAGTGGCAAAAGGCCGCACGATAACCGTCGCGACGTGCGAGGACGGTGGACCAGCTCAATCCGGCTTGCGCTCCTTCGAGCGTGAGAAATTCGAAGCGGACGCGATCGTCGTGCACGGGCATTCCCCACTCGGTGTCGTGATACACGATATCGAGTGGCTTGCGCGCCCACGGACACCGGGTCAGACCACCTGTCACGACGGTGCGATTGGCGGAGCGGCGAGATGTGCGCGCAGTGCGCTGACTCGCTGACGCAGCGCGGCGGCTTGCGTTGCGTCGCCTTGCACGTCGTGCGTATCGGCCTGCAACGCCAGCAGATCGACCCATGCGCTGGCACGTTCGGCGTCGCCCAGCAGATGGATCGCCGACCACGCGTCAAGCCGCTCAAGCATTGTGCGTTGCGGTCCAAGCAGCGTGCCGATCGCGGCATCGGCATCCGTGCACACGGCATCGACCGACTCACCATTTCCCAGCCGGGCACGCAAGAGCCGCAAGGCCGCGACGGCCTGTGCAATCAGGCGTAAGAGGTAATCATCGCGCGCTGACGCCATGGGGCCTACGGATCGAGGTCAAGGAGTTCGCTGGCGCGAGCGGCTTCTGGACTGGGGACGAACAGGGTGATGCCGGCCGCCAGGGTGCCGCCGAATCCGGCGCCGAACAATCCGGACGCGTCGCTCTTCACTAATACTGGAATGCCTTCGGCGTCGAGCTGCTGTCTCGCCAGGTCGGCGTCCAGCACAGAGCCGAACGTGCCAACCACGACCCATTCTGCCTGCGGTTCATCCATCGCCATTTCCGAATTCCCTGTGCATGTGGTGGCTGGTGAAGGGGACCCGTGTAATTTACAACGTGCGCACACCCTCAGACCGCTATCTGCCTCCCGACCGCGAGGCCTTCGCCGCCGCCAAGCCATCCACCGGGCGCGTCATCGTGATTGCCCCCACGCGTGCGGCGTGCGAAACCATCGAGCTCGCGGTTGGCTTGCGTCTCGATACGTTCCTTGAACGGACGCGTGGCGGCGACGTGCGTGCCCTTGCGTCGAGCGGTCGCGGTTTTGGCATTGTGGCGGGCACCGGAACCGGAAAGACGTTGGCGATTCGGCCTATCGCTGAGACGATTCTTGGCACGCTCACCTTACGCGTTGGTGTCGTGAATCGTGAACGCGAAGCCACACCGGAAACGCCGCAGTGGAATGTCGTGATCGTGACGACCGGCATCGCGCGGCGGTGGTTTCAGGATGGGGACATCAGTGCGCAGGACACGTTGATCGTCGACGAGATCCACCAAACGAGTGCGGAGCTTGAGCTGTGTCTCGCGCTCGGGAAGCGCGTCGGGTGTCGCTTCATCTGGCTCTCGGCCACCGTCGACCCGGCGTTCTATTCGCGCTACCTCGAGAGCGTCGACGTGCTGCAGGTGTCTGCGTTTGACGCGACCAAAGCCGCGAAGGTCGAGGTGGAACGGAAGCAGCCACTCGCCTTTCTCGACGACAAGTTTCTGCAGAAGCTTGCGCGGTCCGAGCGTGGCGTGGCCATGTTTCTCCCGACGCGGGCAAGTGTCGAGGACGCCGCCGAATGGGTTCGGACGCGATACCCGCGTATCGCCGCAGCACACTATCACGGTGGCGAACCGATTCGCGTGATTCGTCCCTTCCTGGAAGGGACCATCCCCAAGCCGTTCTTTCTGGCGATGACGGCGGCGGGGCAGAGCGCGTTGAATGTGCCCGGCCTGGATACGGTGATCATCGACGACACACGATTCACCAATGTCATCGACCGCGGGCGCAACGTCCTCACGCGCGTGCACCTGGGGTCGAATGAGATTTTGCAGATGGCGGGGCGGGTGCACGGACGCGTGGAGCACGGGCGCGTGTTCATTCTCAGCGACCGCGATATTCGCTTTGAGGCGCTTCGTCCTACCGCGCCAGACTTCCAGTTGGCGGGCGACAGTGAACGCGTTGCGCTGACCTGCGCCGGGCTAGGTGTACGCGCGGACGAATTGGAGTTGCCGGTGCCGCTGGACCGCGTGGCGTACAAAGGGGCGGTGACGCGTCTGGAGACGCGAGGGCTGATTGATCAGGGACGGTTAACCACCTACGGACGTGCGGTCGAGGCCTTGCCCGTTGATCGCGCGTGGGGCGAACTCATCGTCAATGGCGATGACGAGCTGCTGCCCGCACTCGCCGTCATGAGTGGCATCGATTCGCTGCATCGGATGACGCGCGACGGGCGCGATCTGGAGGGTCTGGTGCTCCGCGGCAGCGATCACCTGACGGCGTATAACCTCTATGCCGACGGCTTTCGCGCCGCCGGATACGTTGGCGATGTGTACGGGTTGTCTCGGCACCTCTTTGATGCTGAGCGCATCGGCGAATGGGCCGATCGTCGTGGCGTGTTGGTGAAGTCGCTGGAAGACGCGGCGTTGGCCATGGCGAGCGTGTATCGGAGCGTGGGGCTCGCACTCCCGACGACGCTGCCCTTGGCGCGCGAGGGGATGCTTCGAAAGTTCGGTGAGCTCCTGGCGCAGTACATGCCTTTCGATCTGGTGGTCGAAGAGCACACGGTGGATGGGCACGAGGCCCGCGTCTCAAAGACGAGCGTGTGTGGAAGCTGGGGAGCGGTTGCCGGAACGCTGCGTTATTTCGCCGATCGCTTCGGCGTACCGCGTGCCTCCATCGAAGGCACGCAGCTGTCGATGGACGTGCTGAAACGGCACGCCGAACGCCATCCGCCGGAAGTGGTGCTTGAGCCGGAGCGCAAACACACGCCCGTCGTCTTGCGCCGACGCGTGGTGTTTTACGGTTTTGAGTTGTCAAGCGAAAGTGAACCGCTGACCCATTTCCCTGCGGAGTTGGCGGACGCGGCGCGCCATGTGTTAGCCGAGGCCGCTGCACGCGGTGAGCTACGCCACCCGAGTATTCGTCGTAATCAACCGGTGGTTGACGAAATTCGCGACGTCTGGAGGAAGTTGGGCGCGATCACCCCTCGGCTGTCGCAGGCTGAGCTGACATCGTGGTACGAGGCGCAGTTGCACGATGTGTGGGAGTACGATGCGATGCGTGCCCTCGCGCTCAAGCTCGATCGTCGTCAGTTCATTTCTGATGAACAGTTGGCGCAAGCACGCGCCTTGCCCGGTGCGGTCGACATTCGTGATCGCACGGTGACGCTCGACTATGCGATCGAAGAGGACGAAGGCGGCATCGTGCCGGTTGTGCAACTGCGATTGCCGGAAAAGCTGGCCCGCACGTTGGTTGTTGAAGAGCTACCGGTGCTCGATCGGCCGCTCCGTTTTGTGGTGCCGCGCGGGCAGCGCGGCTCGGTGCGCGCGCCCGACCTGGCGACGCTGCAGCAGCGGATGGACGATCCATTCACCGACGAGGAATTACACGCGGCGCGTGTGCAAAAGGAAACGCGGGACCACCGCGATCGGTCTGGCGCGGATCGGGCGGGGCGCACTGGTCCGCGCCGCGCCGGCGGCGCGCAAGTCCGGGGCGGCGGGCAGGGAGGCGGCCGTGGTAGTGGGGGAGCGGGCGGCCGAGGTGGCGGTCGCGGTGGCGGCAAAAAACGGCGATGAAGCTCATATGGACCGTATAGTCCGATCAATGTAAAACTTTTAATCTTATTTTCGCAAAAGTTCCTGCAAAATGAGCGTAAGTATTTGTAAAATATAGGTTTACGCGTGGATCGCACGAGTGATTGCTATTAGGACCGCTCGGTCCTAAAGTTAGCGCATGATCTCCGACCGCCGCCTACAAATTCTTGATGCCGCCGCCACCTTAATCGCGGAGCGGGGATTTACCGCGACGTCAGTCGACGACGTGATCAAGGCCGCGAAGCTGAGCGGTAAAAGCCACTTCTACCACTACTTCAAATCAAAGGAAGAATTGGGGTACGAAGTGCTGAATCGTCAGTTCGAACGATTCGCCGAGCGCGGCCTGGCAATTCTTCGCGAGCCGATGATCGATCCACTGGAGCGACTGAATCTGTTCATCGATGCGGTGGTGGCGCTGCAGGCGGAGAGTGGGGGACGCCGTGGGTCACCGTTCGGCAATTTGGCGGCCGAGTTAGCTGATGCCCATGAAGGGTTTCGCGTACGAATCGAGGCCGTGTTTGAGCGGTGGGCCAGCCAGATTCGTTCGCTGTTGTGGGAAGCACGTCCGCAGCTGCAGGACGACGTCGATGCGGTACGCCTCTCACGCTTCATCATTGCCGCACTCGAGGGCGCCGTACTCATGACGCGCGTGAAACGCGATCTCTCCGTGCTGGAGGGCATCGCCATTGATCTCAAACGATTTATCGGGATGCACGCGCGTGATGGCATTGGCGCGACGAACGGCCGGGTGTTGAGTGGCGTCGAGTAGCGCGGCGGTCGCGCTCACGACGACGCGCGCGCGTGCATCCAACAGCGTGTGCGCGGCGAACACTACGGGTGTAGTGCGGGTGGTGCTGGTGAAGGAGACCGTTGCCTCTCGCCCGATCGGGCGGAGCCCCAATAGAGCAGGTCACGCAGCAGGTGAGACCAGGAGAGTCCCATGGTGAGCATGAACGACGAGGTCGTTGCGCAGTCGATGGTGGCATCAACCGCGAGTGAGGAGAATCGCGAGGAACGCAGAGCGCAATTTGAACGCGAGGCATTGGTGCATCTCGATGCGCTCTATTCATTCGCGCTCAAACTATCACGGGCGCGCGATGACGCCGAGGATCTGGTGTCGGATACCTTTCTGCGGGCCTTGGAGCGTTGGGAGCAGTATCATCTTGGCACCAACATCCGCGCGTGGCTCTTTACGATTCTCTACCACGTGTTCGTCAGCCGCAAGCGGCGCGCTGACGCGCGTGAGGTGCAGCAGCCCGAGGATACCGAAGGGTGGGCCATGTTCGAAGCGGTGGGCGAGGCCGATCCTGAAGCGCGCTTTTACGATTCATTCCTTGATGACGAAGTGACGCGTGCCATTCGCGCGCTTCCCGAGGAGTATCGTTCGGCGGTCGTGCTCAGTGACCTGCAGGGACTCCGCTATGCCGAGATTGCGACCGCGCTTGGCGTGCCGGAAGGAACGGTGAAGTCGCGCCTCTTTCGCGGACGGCGGTTGCTGCAACGGAAGCTTGCCAACTACGCCGTCGAGATGGGCTACCTGAAGGAAGCGGTTGTGCGCAATGTGTTGGCGCCGATCGCGCCACTGGCGCAGTCCCGTCTCCTCACCTCAGCGGCGTGACGATTCGTCGCTGAGCGCAGTGGCACCGCGTGCCAGTTCCTGCAGGGCGCGCTCCACGGTACCGCTCCACTCCTGAAGACGCTCGCGCAGCGACGCGAGCTCAGCCCGTGTCTGGGTCGCATCCGCGGCTGCGTCGTCGTGCAGGAGAGAAAGTTCGCCGATGCGCGCGCGCATGACTTCAACCGACGACGACAAGCTATCGCGTTCGGTCTCGACCTCCTCAAGCAGTTCGTGTACCTTGGCTCGCGTCTGCGTCAGCAGTTCGCACATGGCGCGCCAGGCGTTCCGCTCAAGTGTGAGTTGACGACGCGTTTCAATGTCTTCCGCGAGTCGCTCACGAAGCCGCGCGAGGCGCTGAATCAGCGAGCCGTTGCCGTGAACGTTTGTACCCGGCCCGAGCACGGCGATGGCGGCCCGAAGCTCGTGGTCGAGTTCGGCAGCTCGGCGCGCGTATTCGTCGCGAGTGGCGCGCGTTTCGTCGAGGGTCGCCAGCGCTTCGCGCAGCGCACGCAATTCGACGGCGATCCGTTTCACGCCACGCGTGTCGCCCTCGGCCACCAGCCAGCGGAGCGAGGCGACGAAGCCACGCTCGAGCGACGGGTCGCCAGCCGGCTCGATCGCGTCCACCGGCCGGGCGGGCGTGATCGGCGTGCGCGGCGTGCGCGGCGTGCGCGGCGTACTCGGCGTACTCGGCGTGTCCACCGCTATGGCGCCTCGCCGTCGTGCGCGGTTCCAGGTGCCACGCGGCCAACCCGTTTCGCGCGGTGGCGGGCGGCTTTCGCTCGGTTCCCGCAGGTGCCCATATCACACCACCGACGCAAGCCGTTCTTGGTGGTGTCCCAGAACACTCGATGGCAACGCGAGTCGGCGCAGCGACGCACGCGTTCGAGCTCTCCCAGGACGAGAGCATCGGTGGCCGATTCCACGACAGGCATCATGAGGCCCGCAAACGCGTCGCCAGTCGCGACGAAGGCGCGGGCGAACGATCCATCAGGGAGTTGCTCAAGACGTCGGGTGCCCGCGCTCCGGCCGAGGACCCGATTGATCTCCGCGGCCGCATCTGCGCAGACACGTGCCGAGCCACTGCCGCGCTCAGCGAGCACGCGCAGGGCCGCACGAATCCGGCGTGCGTCGACCAGCGCCGCTGCAGCCGCTGCCGGCTGCAGGAGCGCTCGGCGCGCTATGCCCACGGAACGCTCTTCGTCGAGGACGTTGTGATTGGTGAGCCAGCGAAGGAGGGCGTCGAGGTTACGGAGTTGGTCGCCGAGCACCGCTTGTGCGGCGGCGTCGGTATTCACGAAATCGAGCCAAAGGCGCGACCGTGACAGTGTCGGAGACGGCAGCCGATCGGTAGCGTCGGATGGCCGTGCATCAAGGGTAGATACGAGCATCTCGGCGGCTCACGTTACATGCATACGTGGCTGCGAGCAAGATTCCCGTACATTCTCGTCTCGAAAATACCCCTTACCCTGGGATACGCGCATGCGTCGAATCGCTGTCGGCTCCACCAACCCCGTGAAAGTCGCGGCCGTCCGCGCCGTTATTGAGCGCGTATGGAAGGACTGTGAGGTGGTCGCCGTGGCTGCGGAAAGCGGCGTGCGGGCGCAACCGTTGGGCGATGAGGAAACACAACGCGGGGCCCGTGCGCGTGCGATCGGCGCGCTGACTGCAGATCCACGCGTCGATCTGGGCGTTGGAATCGAGGGAGGCGTCGTGGTTTTGCCGAGTGGCGCGATGCGCACGTGCGCCTGGGCCGTCGTCGTCGATCGGGTAGGCGGCGAAGGCTTGGGAGGGTCGCTCTCTCTGCCACTGCCCCAATCCGTCGCCGACTGCATCGCCGCCGGCGAGGAGCTCGGCCTCGCGATGGACCACGTTGCGCAGACCCATGGTACGAAGTGGGGTCGCGGAGCGGTGGGGATCCTGACGGCGGGCTTGATCGACCGACAGCGCGCCTACGAGCCGCTGGTCACGTACGCGCTCGCTCCATGGCTGGCGTCCGAGTACTTCGCGACTCACCCATCCGACTCGGGCCGGTAGACGAGTGTGGGGACGGACGCGTGACGAACGATCTCGTCCGTGACGCTGCCAAGGACGAAGCGCGCCAGCCCACGTCGTGCGTGCGTGGCCATGGCCACCGCGCCAGCGCTCGACGCGGCATCAAGCACGGCGCCAGACGCCGACATGTCGGTCACGCATTGCACGGTGGTGCCGGCCGGGCAGCCGGCCGCGATACGCGTCAAGTGGGCCAGCCGCAGTTGCTCCTCTTGCCCAAGCATCTCGGTGTCGGCGAGGAGCGACGCCATGCCGAAGGGGGCGAGGGACACCGCCTGCGGTGTGACGACGCTGAACAACGCAAGGGTCATCCCGCAGGCGTCGGCAAAGCGCGCCGCGTGCGGCACAATTTTTTCCGCGAACGGGGAAGCGTCCAACGGCACGAGCAGTCTGCCGGTGGGCAGGACTGGGGTTTCCTCGTCGTCGCCTCCTGCGCCGTGGACAAGCAGGACCGGAGCCGTGGCTCGCACCAGATACGCCGTGGCTACGCTGCCCAATCGCAATCGTGTGAAGCCGCCGCGGCCACGCGTGGTCATCAGCGTCATCTCGGCGGCGATCTGTTGGCCATACTCGACCAGCGATTCGACGACGGTGCCCTCGAGCAACGCCCCCACCGCACGGACTCCCTGAGCGGTCACGGACGCCACCGCGGCGTCGAGAGCGACCTGAGACTCGTCCCGCTTCTCCTGAAGTAGCGCGGAATCGAAGACCGGAACCGCAACCTCGCCGGGTACGAACGGAATGAAGGCACTGGGATCATGCACCATCGCCACATGCACCGTGGCGTCGCACCGACGGGCAAGCTCAACAGCGACTGGAAGCGCCCGTGCACTGAAGCCAGAGCCGTCCACGGGGACAAGGAGTGTCTTATACATGCGTCAATCCTGCTTTAGGGGACTCTGCATCGCTAGGAGGGAAATGCTGGCAGATACCACGAGGACCATAATCGACCGCGATCCTTTCGCTGCTGAGAGCGGGAACCCATACTGCGGCATGACAGATCCTACCCCTTTCGCGATGCAGGAGCGGGTGCGCTGGGCCGATGTCGACCTGGTCGGCATCATGCGCTTCAGCGCCTTTACCCGGCTGGTCGAACTTGCCGAGCAGGAACTGTTCCGTGACGCGGGATTGCCGTATCACGGCGCCTTCGACGCGCCAACCGTGTGGATGCCGCGTCGACATCTCAGCATCGAGTATTTCGCACCGGCTCGTATCGATGACGCACTGACCTTGGTCACGTATGTGTCTCGCATCGGCGAAACGTCCATGACGATGAACGTTGACGTCCGCGCGAGTGAAAGCTGGGGGCTTGTCGCCTCGGCGGCCATGGTCGTCGTGTGCGTCACGGTCGAGCAGTTTGCCAAGCGCGCGTTGCCGCTCGAGATGCGAGAGGCGCTTGCCGCGTATGCCTGCTCAGTGGAGACGGGGCGCTCCTGGCGTCCAACTCGCGTTTGACACCGCCATCGGTGCCCGGCACGCACTAGATTCCGGTATGACTGAAACTGCATCGTTGTCTTCGGACGCGTCATCTGCTGTCGGCGCATACGTGCGCAAGGGATTTGGACTGAAGGCCGAAGTGCAGGACACACTGGCCGCCGACTATACCGGCCATCTGGTGGACCTGCTGCGCGCGCGTGAGTACACCCTCACGGTGGGTGACACCACCGTGCGACTCGCCAAGGAGTTCGGCTTTTGCTACGGTGTGGAACGCGCCGTCGACTACGCCTATCAAACGCGACGCAAGTTCCCCGACCGTCGCATTTTTCTGGCCGGCGAAATCATTCACAATCCTCACGTGAACGAGAAGCTGCGGGAGATGGGTGTGGTTTTTTTGCCAGCGAGCGGTAAGGGCTTTGACTACACCGCCGTCGCAGCCACCGACGTCGTCATTCTCCCGGCCTTTGGCGTGACGATGCAGGATTTTCAGACGCTGCGCGACCTTGGCTGTGTCGTCGTCGATACAACCTGTGGTTCAGTCCTGAATGTCTGGAAGCGCGTCGAAGTGTATGCGCGCGATGGTTTCACGTCGCTGATTCACGGCAAGTATTACCACGAAGAGACCCGTGCCACCGCCTCGCAGGTGGAGAAGTATGCCGGTGGTCAGTATCTGGTAGTTCGGGACATGGACGAAGCGCATCTGGTGATGGACTACATCGAGCACAAGGCCGGAAATCCAACCGCCCGGCCAGCGCTCACGCGCGAGGCATTCCTCGAAAAGTTCGGCAAGGCAGCGACCGACAACTTCGATCCGGATGTGCACCTGGATCGTATCGGCGTCGCCAACCAGACCACGATGCTGGCCCGTGAATCACTGGCCATCGGTGCCGCCGTGGGCGAGGCCATGGTGCGTGCGCATGGCGAGTCGCACCGCAGTGAACACTTTCGCACGTTTGATACGATCTGCAGTGCGACGCAGGATCGACAAGACGCCGTGGTGGAGTTGCTTGCGGAGCCACTCGATTTGATGGTGGTGGTTGGTGGATACAACTCCAGCAATACGATTTCGCTGGCGGCGCTCTGCGCTGAACAGGTGTTGACCTACCATATTGCCGACCCCGACGAGATTGCGGTTGCCGGGAATCGGGTGCGGTACCGGAAAATTGGTCCGCACCACGCCGAGGCGGACATGGCGCCGTGGATTCCACTCGGTCAACCGCTCCGGATTGGCATCACGGCGGGTGCCAGCACACCGAACAACAAGATCGGCGAGGCGGTCGCTCGCGTGTTTGCGATTCGGGGTGTCGACCCGGCGTCGATTGCGTAAGGGCGGTCCGGCCGGTCGTCAACTCGCGCGGGCGCTGACGCTCTGCACGGTTGCGTTTGCTGGCTGTATGCCTGTCGGATCACGCATGCCAGCGGCAAACGTTCGCACAGTGCGGATGCTGCTGGTCAACGATGTGTACGTCACCGACACGATGCGTGACGGGAGCGGTGGGTTGGCGCGTGTGGCGGCGCTGCGCGACTCCATCGCGCGCGCCACTGGCGGACCGGTGTTGTTCGTGCTCGCGGGCGATGTGCTCTCTCCCAGCGTGCTCAGCAAGTGGTACGGTGGCGCGCAAATGATCGACGGCTTCAACGCCGCGCGGCTCGACTACGCCACGATCGGCAACCACGAATTTGATGGGTCGCGTGCCAATCTTGTGGCACGACTTGGCGAGTCGCGCTTTCGATGGCTGTCCGGCAACTGCACCGAGTCCACTGGCGCGCCGTTTCCCGGCGTGCGCGGATGGGATACGGTGCGCGTGAGTGGCGTCAAGGTCGGGATTATCGGGACCACCGTGCAGTTTGACTACTCGCCGTACGTGCGCTGCACCGACGCCGACAGTGCGACCACGGCGCTGGTGGATACGGTGCAGAGTGCCGGTGCGGAATTGGTGGTCGCGCTGACGCATCGGTTCATGCATGAAGACGTACGCACACTGGAGAATGAACCCCGGATTGCGGCGATCCTCGGTGGGCATGACCACGATGGTCGGCGACGCGAGGTGGATGGCCGCGTACTGATCAAGGCGGTGAGCAATGCAAGGACCGCCGCACTCGTGACCTTCACGCACGACGGGACACGCTGGACCGTACGGGATCAGCTATTCCGGATCGGTGCCGGTATGCGAGAGGACGCGACGACGGCCGCATCGGTCTCTCGCTGGCGCGACACACTCAACCGACGCATCGGTGCCGATCAAGTGCTTGGGATCGCGCCAGAACCCATCAACGCGATCGATTCGATATCCAAGCGCGAGAGCCCCTTCGGCAACATGCTCACCGACGCCATGCGCATCGGAACCAGCGCAGACGTCGCGATGATCAATTCGGGCGCGCTGCGTTTCGACGATATCATGGCGGCTGGTCCGATCAGCCGACACATGATAGAGGGGATCTTTCTGTTCGCCGACGAGACGCGCGCCGTCACCTTCTCGCTGACGGGTGCGCGCTTGCGGGCGTTGCTCGAGAACGGGGTGGGAACGAAGGGCCTCGCCAGTGGTCCGTATCCGCAAGTGAGTGGCGTCCGGTTTCAGTTTGATGCACGGCTCCCCAGCGGTGCACGGGTTGTTGGTCCGCTGCGGCACGAGGACGGGCGGACTCTCGGAGACGCGGACACGGTGCGGCTCACCTTCGTCACCTATCCTGCATGCCGAGGTGGCGATGGCTATCGCATTCCCGAAGCCGCGGCCGCCTGCAAGGCTGTGGAAAGCACTCCCACGTCGGTGCCGCGTACGGCCGATCTGGTGATGCGCCACCTCCAGGCGATGAACGGACGGATTGTTGCCCCACCCATTGGGCGAGTGACACGCATCGACCGATAGCGACAGGCACGCGTGGGACCGTATGATTCTTCAGGCAGTGAACCCTCACCGGAACCAACGATGTCCACGCATGAGCCGTTGACGCCAGTTGCCTACGATGTACACGCCAGATTTCGTCTGGAGGGGAAGGTGGCGATTGTCACGGGCGGCACGCGCGGTATCGGACTGGCGATCGCCACGACGCTCGCGCGAGCCGGCGCACGAGTGGCGATTTCCAGTCGGCGCACCGAACATGTGGATGCAGCAGTGGCGGCGTTGCGCGCCGAAGGACACACGGTGGTGGGCATCGTTGCGCACATGGGCATCGCTGCGAATGCCCACGAGGTGGCCGCGCGCACGGTTGAGCACTTTGACGGTATCGACATCATTGTGAATAACGCGGCCACGAATCCCGTGTTTGGCCCGTTGCAGCACACGACCGATGACGCGTATGAGAAGATTTTTGCCGTCAACCTGAAAGGGCCACTCGAACTGTGTCGCGCCGCGCATACGGTCATGAGCGAGCGTGGCGGTGGATCGATCGTGAATGTGTCGAGCGTTGGTGGCGTGTCTCCGGAAGCCGGCCTCGGCCTCTATAGCGTAAGCAAGGCGGCACTCATCTCGCTGACGAAGGTCATGGCGCAGGAATGGGGAGCCGACGGCATCCGGGCCAACGCCATCTGTCCCGGCCTCATCAAAACGAAATTCAGCCAGGCGCTCTGGAAGGACGAGCACATCGCGACGCAGATGCTCGGCCACCAGCCGATTCGTCGCATTGGCGTGCCGGATGACGTGGCCGGGCTGGCGCTGTTTCTTGCGTCGGATGCGTCATCGTATTGCACCGGGAGCGTGTATGCGGTTGACGGCGGGTATCTCGCATGAGTGAAGGGAACGCGGCTGCCGAGTCTGTGCACCGTTCGACGCCAATCAACGACGAAGCGCTCGAGACGTTGCTTGCCACGGCGCGTGCGTTTGTGCGCGACGAGGTCGTGCCACGTGAGATGGAGCTGTTGTTCGCTCCGTGGGAACAGGCCGAGCCCGTGCTCGCCGCACTGCGGGTGCGCGCCAAGGCGCTTGGGTTGTGGGCGCCATTCTTGCCATCGTCGCTCGGGGGACGCGCTCTGCCACTCGACGCGTACGCGCGTTTGTCGGAAGTCCTGGGGTGGACGCCGTTCGGACCCTATGTCTGCAACTGTCAGGCGCCCGACGTTGGCAACATGGAGTTGTTGCTGCAATTCGGCACACCGTTGCAGCGTGAACGCTTTCTGCTCCCGTTGGCGCGCGGCGAGGTGCGTAGCTGCTTCGCGATGACAGAGCCTGAGCACGCCGGGTCCAACCCCGTGGTGATGTCGACGCGCGCCGTACGCGATGGTGATGAGCTCGTGATCACCGGACACAAGTGGTTTACGTCGAGCGCCGACGGTGCGGCGTTTGCGGTAGTGATGGCCGTGACCGATCCCGACGCCGCCGCGCCACACCAACGCGCGAGCCAGATCCTGGTGCCGCTCCCGTCACCGGGGTACCAGCGTGTGCGCAATATTTCGGTGATGGGCGAGACCGGGAGTGGGTGGGCCAGTCACGCGGAAATTCGATTCGATGGTGTTCGTGTGCCGATCGGCAATCTGTTGGGTCCGCAAGGCGCCGGCTTCGCGTTGGCGCAGGAGCGACTTGGGCCCGGGCGCATTCATCACTGCATGCGATGGATCGGCATCTGTGAACGGGCCTTCGACCTGATGTGCAAACGCGCGGTGTCGCGTGAACTGGCACCCGGCGAGCCGCTCTCCAGCAAACAGGCCGTGCAATTCTGGATCGCGGAATCGCGCATCGAGATTCATGCGGCTCGCCTTATGGTGCTGGATGCCGCCTCAAAAATTGCGACGCATGGCCAACAGGCGGCGCGCGAAGAGATTGCGTACATCAAGGTGTTTGTGGCCAATACCTTGCAACGCGTGCTCGATCGCGCGATTCAGGCGCACGGTGCGCTGGGCGTCACCGACGATACGCCGCTGGCGTGGTGGTATCGCCACGAACGCGCGGCGCGCATCTACGATGGCGCGGACGAAGTTCATAAGACGGTGATCGCGCGACGCGCGCTCAGGGCGTATCAGGGGGGCGTGTGACGTGTTGGATGTGAACGCGCTTGCGGGATGGCTCTCGGCGACACTCCCTGAGCTTGTGTCCTCGACATCCACACTCACGGTTCGACAGTTCCCGGCGGGCTTCTCCAACCTCACGTTTCTCGTGGGGGGAGGGGAGCGTGCGGTCGTGTTGCGTCGCCCTCCACACGGGGCGACGTCGGGCAACGCGCACAACATGGGGCGCGAGCATGATTTGCTCGCCGCACTGTGGGAAAGTGGGATCGCCGTGCCGAGACCACTGGCACGGTGCGATGACCCGCAGATCATCGGTGCGCCGTTCTACGTCATGGAATACGTCGACGGCGTGATTCTGCGCGGTGCGATGCCCCCCGAGTTGCCGGCGACCGCCGCCGATGCCCAGGTCACGCTGACGCGCCTGTCGGAGACGTTCGTGACCACGTTGGCGCGACTACACGCGGTCGATGTGACGGCGACGGGGTTGTCGACGCTGGGACGCCCTGAGGGGTACGTACAGCGACAAGTCGAGGGCTGGACGCGACGCTGGCAGGCGTCGCGGATCGACGAGGTCGCGTCGCTCGATCGGGTCGCGCTATGGCTGTCCTCGCATCAGCCACCGGATGGTGCTGCCGCGCTGATTCACAACGATTTCAAGTTTGACAACCTGGTGCTGGATCGGAACGACCTGTCGCAGGTCGTGGCGATTCTGGATTGGGAAATGGCGACGATCGGTGATCCGCTGATGGATCTTGGTACGTCGTTGGCGTACTGGGTGGAGCCCGATGATCCGCCGATCTTTCGTGCGCTCGGCTTGGGCGTCACGGCGCTGCCGGGGAGCATGTCGCGAGCAGAGGTAGTGTACGCGTACAGTGTTGCGAGCGGGCGCGATGTGCGAAACGTGGCGTTCTACTACACGTTTGGGCTGTTCAAAGTCGCGGTGATCGCGCAGCAGATTTATGCGCGACACCGTCAGGGGCTTACGAGCGACCCGAGGTTTGCGCGGCTTGGCGAGGTGGTCGTGGCGCTCGGTGAATCGGCTGAGCGCGCCACGGGCACGCCGGGAATCGTGTGAGTGCTCAGGACGTGAGATGAAGATCTACCCAATCGAACACCCATGCCGACCGCACTCATCGGTCTACTGAGCGACACCGCCGGTGGGCTGCTCTTCAGCCTCATTCGATCGTCCGAAGAAAAGTTTGTCCCCGATCCCTCGCTTTTGGCGCGTGGAGAGGGGTCGATGGCAATGCTTCCGCACATGAGTGAATGGAATGACTACGTCGACACGTTCGTCGAAGTCATTGATGTCAAGCAATCGCGCGTCCTCGTCAGCCAGCGATTTGACAGCGCCTTCATCTCTGTGCAAGGAACGCATAGGGGGCAACCTGGCCCACTTGTTTGGCGTTTCGTAAAAAGGGCTGGTGGGGCCGATGCCGTGGAAGTGCTCGCCCTGAAGTTCTCTCGTCAGGTACGAAGGCGAAGAGGTTCAGACAATTCGCACAGAATGAGCATCCTTGCCGTACGCCGTCTTCACGCGCCGTACACCTCAAAGATGCCGGCCGCACCCATGCCGCCGCCGATACACATCGTCACCATCCCATAACCGCCGCCACGTCGACGCAGCTCGTGTACGAGTTGCGTCGTGAGCTTGGCGCCCGTCGCGCCCAACGGGTGTCCGAGCGCGATCGCGCCACCGTTGACGTTGATGATGCTGGTGTCCATGTCGAGTTCCTTGATGACCGCGAGCGCCTGCGCCGCAAACGCTTCGTTGAACTCGATCAGTTTGAGATCCTTGAGCGTCAGGCCGGCCCGCGTGAGTGCCTTGGGCACTGCTTTGATCGGACCAACGCCCATGATGTCCGGCGCAACGCCGCCGGTCGCGAAGCTCACAAAGCGTGCAAGCGGTGTAAGGCCCAGCGACCTGGCGCGATCGGCGCTCATCAGCAAGACGGCGGCCGCGCCGTCGGAGTAGGGGCTGGCGTTACCGGCGGTGACCGATCCCGTCGGAATGAATGCCGGACGGAGTTTGGTCAGGCCTTCGATCGTCGTGTCCGCGCGCGGGCATTCGTCGGTAGTGAACATGGTCTCGCTCATCGTCTTGTTTGCACCGGTCCACGTTTCGCGTTGCACGCGAACCGGTACGATCTCCGGTCCAAACACATTGCCGCCTATAGCCGCGACCGCTTTCTGCTGGCTCGCCAAGGCAAACGCATCCTGGTCGGCGCGCGAGATCCCCCAGCGCGATGCGACGCGCTCGGCGGTAAACCCCATCCCGATGTAACTCTCGGTGATTTCCGGCGAGAGTCGCGTGTTGAACCCCGACATGGGCACCTGAGACATCATTTCGATGCCGCCTGCCATGACGGTGTCGCCCATGCCGGCGATGATAGCCTGTGCAGCGTTGGCCACCGACTGCAAGCCTGACGCGCAGAAACGATTCACGGTGGCGGCCGATGTCTCGACGGGCAGTCCGCCACGCAGCCACGCCAGTCGTGCGTGATTCAACCCCTGCGACGCTTCGGGCATGGCGCACCCCCACTGCACGTCTTCGATAATCGCCGCGTCGATCCCTGCGCGCGCGATGGCTTCTTTCATCACCGTCGACGACAGATCTACGGGATGCACGTTCGCCAACGCACCATCGGCTTTCCCGCGGCCCACGGCACTGCGAACGGCGCTAACGACGACGACTTCGGTCATATCAAATTCTCCGTAGGTGTTCGCATGAAATACGCGCGTCTCACAGGCGCGCGATCAGTTGCGCAGCGGCTTGCCGGTCTTAAGCGTGTAGGCAATGCGTTCCTGCGTCTCTTTGGTGCCGAGCAGACTGAGGAACTGTTCGCGTTCGAGGTCGAGAATGTCCTGTTCGGTAACGTCGCGTGGTGCGCCATCGCCGCCGCAGAGCACGTAGGCAATCGCACGGCCCACGCGCACATCGTGCGCTGAGGCTTGTCCGCCTTCCTTGGCCGCCCAGAGCGCATACTCGAGGTTGCCCATGCCCTCGCGCCCAATCGCTCGCACCGATGCTTCGATCGGTGGGAGATAGCCAGGTGCCAAGTCCAGCACTCGTCGCTTGGCATCGGCGAGCTGATGATCGCGATTCATGCTGATACGATCGCTGTTGCGCAGATACCCTTGGGCCCGTGCCTCGAACGCCGACGTGCTGGTGGTCGCGAAGGCGATGAGCTTGAACGCGCGTTTCACGGCGGCGAAGTAATCCACCTCTTCGTAGTTCGCGAGCTCGCTCGTGAATCGCACCAGCAGCTCTTTCGTGCCGCCACCACCCGGCAGCAGGCCAACGCCGGCCTCTACAAGCCCCATGTACGTTTCGGCGTGCGCCTGCACCGCATCGGCGTGCAACGTGAACTCGGCGCCGCCACCCAGCGTCATGCCAGCGGGCGCGATCACGACCGGGAACGGCGCGCGGCGCACCGACATGACACTGTCCTGGAACGCCTTGCAGGACAACGCCACATCATCCCATGCGCCGGCGGATACCGCAAACGCGACCAGCGAGAGATCGGCGCCAACGCTGAACGCACGCGGATCTTCGTTCCCGATCACCATGCCGTTGAAGCCCAGCTTCTGGACCTTGCTGAGAGCGCTCTCGAGTCCCTTCAACACGCCCTCGCCCAGCGTGTTCATCTTGCTGCGAAACTCAAAGCACGCCACACCGTCGCCAAGGTCGATCAGGCGCGCGAGTCCGTTGTCATCGAGCACACGACCCGCCTTCGCCAATCCGGCGAGCGAGATGCGACCGGGAATGGCAGGGATCGGCTCGTACGTGCCCTGATACGTGAGATGCTCCTGGTCGCGATAGAAGCTGCCCTTGGTGGACTCGAGCAGCGGCGGAATGGTTTGTCCACGCGCGGCAAACTCGCTGCGGAGCCAATCAAGCCCAAGCGCGTCCATCACCTGAAACGGTCCCGCTTCCCATCCGTAACCCCACTCCATCGCCCGATCAATGGCGACGAGGTCGTAGGAGAGTTGCGAGGCGAGCGTAAGCGCGTAGTGCGCGGCATCGAGCAAGTGATCGCGAAGGAACGCACCGTGTGCGCCGCCCAGGGCCTTGGCGGCTGGAAGGCGTTGTGCAACGGGCATGCGAATTGCTTGTCCAATGTCGCCGCCTTCGAGTCGTTGCTGCGGGACGTACCCACGGTTCTTCCAATCGTAGGTAAGCGTACCTTCTTTCGTTTTGGTATAAAAGCCGCCAGCCGTCTTGTCGCCGAGCTTGCCTTGCGCCACGAGATCGAGCATCCACGCGGGCAACCCGAAATCTTCACCGGTCGCGTCGCCGATACCCTTGGTTACGTGCGCCAATACATCGAGTCCGGACAGGTCGCCGGTGCGAAAGGTCGCTGAGCGAGCACGGCCGATCAGGACGCCGGTCAACCCGTCAACTTCGTCGAGTGTCAGCCCGTGCTGTTCCATCCGACGCATCGTTGCCACCATCCCGTACACGCCGAGTCGGTTGGCAATAAATCCCGGGACGTCCTTTGCGATGACGATGCCTTTGCCCATCGTGCGCTCTGCGAACTCACGCAGCGCACCGATCACGGCCGGATCCGTTTCCGGTGTCGGGATCACCTCGAGCAGGTGCATGTAGCGCGGCGGATTGAAGAAGTGCGTGCCCAGGAAGCGTCGGCGGAATTTCTCCGAGCGACCGTACAACAGCGTCGACATCGGAATGCCGGAAGTGTTGGACGCGATAATCGCCGTGGGCTTCATCAGCGACTCGATCTTTGCGAAGAGCTGCTGCTTGGGCTCAGGGAGCTCGATGATGGCTTCGACAATCCAGTCGCAATCCGCCAGCAACCCGAGGTGGTCTTCGGTATTCCCCGTGACGACGCGACGTGTCGATGCCGCGTCCATGAAGGAGGCCGGCTTGGACTTCATGGCTTTTGCCAGGCCATTCCTTGCGGGGGCGCTGCGATTGGGCGACGCGGGATCTGCGTCGCCTGGGATATCAAGCAGCACAACTCGGCAGCCCGCCGAGGCGGCGAGAGCGGCAATGCCACTCCCCATCGCACCAGCGCCCACCACGCCGACGGTCGTCACACGCATTCGGGATTGCTCCGGAAAAGGTTGAATAAGAAGGTAGTAGGGAGAAGGGAGGAGGGAGAAGCAGTAGGGAGAAGGGAGAAGTGCGGAGGATTGGAAGTGCTCCTTACTGCAGTAGGAAGTACTCCCTACTCCTACTCCCCTCCCCCTACTCCCGACTTATCCACGTCCTGCTGCGACACATTGTATCCACGAACATCATCGTAGTACGCGCGCATGCGCGCGATACCGACGTCGGGGTCATCCTCGTGGGGCATGGTCGTCGGCCCCACGCGAATCACGCGTCGCGACCAGTCGAACGCGACGCAACAGATCGGCACCTGCGCCCCTTTGGCCACGTGCCAGAAACCGCTTCGCCATTGTCGCACCTTCTTTCGCGTGCCTTCAGGAGCCAACACCAATGCGAAGCGCTCATGGGTCGCAAACCCTTCGATCGTTTTTTCGACCACGCGAGCGCTATTCTTGCGAACAATCGGAATGCCGCCGTTCGCACGCATGAACCACCCCAGAGGCGGCAGAAACAAGGTGTCTTTCCCCCACCAATGCGCATCGAAGCCGATCGCCCACTTCACCGCGAGCCCAATGGGGAAGTCCCAATTGGAGGTGTGTGGCGCGACGATGACGACAAACTTTGGCAGGTCTGGCCATTCCCCTTCGAAGGTCCAGCCCGCCCGTTTGAACACCCAGGCCCCAAGCGCACGGAGCCAAGGTTTCTGCGTTTGCGGTGCGCGAGGGCCGAGTTGCGATGGTAATCGCGGCGGCGTGCTGGCGACGGGATGGGTCATGGCGTTCATTTGACAGACCGCACGCACGATCCGCAAGCCCGCCAAGGAGAACGCCACGTGATTTTCGTAGGGGAGCCACGCCACGCACACCGAAATGCCGACCGATCCACTCGCCGTGTATGGCGGAGCCGGCTCTCGGCCGTCGCGATGGCGATCGCGCTGCCATCAGCCCCGACTCGGGCCATGGCGCAGCCGGCGAACGAGGGGCCGTTAGTGCTACGTCTCCCCTCGAGCGCACGGTTTCTGGCGATCGGCAACGCTGGTCTCGTGTCAACGGACGGCGACGCGATGTTTTACAACCCGGGGATGCTGGCCAGTTCACGTGGTGCCGCTGGTTCGTTGCAACGATATGGGTCGAACGGCACGGCCGGAGCTATTGCGACGACCACCACGGCAGGCTCGATGACGATTGGCGTTGGCGCGCAATTCGTGCGATTCAACGCCCCGACGAATCGTCCGTACTCCAGTCTGCTCAAGCCCGGCGCCACCACGCTGTCGGAACCCGGCACGGTGCCCGCAGCAAGCACCGCTTTTACTGTCGGCTTCGCCAAAACCATCAAGGGTTTTCGACTGGGCGCAAACGCGAAGTACGTGGAAGACCGGGTTGGAATGTCGGCCGACGGAACCTTGGCCTTCGACCTCGGCATGAATCGCGCCCTCGGACCCGGGACCCTTGGCCTCGTCGTGCAAAACCTGGGCGCCGGTCTTCGCATCGAGGGCAACCGAGGCACGCTCCCGCGCCGCATCGGCGCAGGATGGAGCGCCTCGCGACCCATCAGCGAACACTGGGATCTCGCCGGGCACACCGCGCTCACCCTTGAAGGGGACCTCTTTGTTCGCCCCGCCGGCGGCGGGGAACTAGCCTACGTCCCGGTGGAAGGCGTCGCCCTCACCGTGCGACAGGGATTCAGACGCCCGCGCGAGAAAGACGAGTCATTCTTCACCGCGGGCCTCGGCGTCACCATCGACCGCATCGCCCTCGACTACGCGTTCGAACCGGTACGAGGCGGACGGGACGCGGGGCATAGGGTTGGAGTGAGGGTGAGGTAGAGTCGGGAGTACTTAGTACTTAGTACTTAGTACTGAGTACTGAGTACTGACGTGCAGTACTGAGTACTTCTTCCTGCAGTACTGAGTACTGAAGTGCAGTACTGAGTACTTCTTTCCGCAGTACTGAGTACTGACTGCAAGTACTCAGTACTGCACCTGACGTACTCAGTACTGCACCGAAGTACTCAGTACTGCACCGAAAGTACTCAGTACTGCACCTGACGTACTCAGTACTGCACCGATAGTACCTCCTACTGCAGGTCAGTACTCAGTACTCAGTACTCCCTACTCACCTACTGGCCCAACCTACGCCTATGGCGCGCAGGTTGGCCTCCCCATTGGCAACGGTAACGTGCACGTCTTCGTGGTGCCGTCCTGGGTAATCACGAGTGATGCGGTGGCGGTGCCGTTGTACGTGATCACTTCGCGGCGCGTGGAGGTCCGGGACGTGCCATCCATGGTCATCGCGACGCGCATGGCGCGCACCACGGTGCCGGCGATTGGGTACGTGGGTCGACCATTTTCTACCGGCACTTGCACGCCGGTCGTCGTGTCGCCCATCACGCGCTCGCTGGTGAACGCCAATCCGTCGCGCGTCTTGCCCGTCGAAGACTCAGCGCCTTGCGCGGTGCCGTTGACCGTGCGGCGCGTGCTGCCGGCCTGCATCCCCGTCACCGAGCGATCAGACGAGTTGCGCACCGTGGACGTGACGCTGTCGCGGCGCTGCACCGTGCCGTTCGCGGTGACGCGGGTGCGCACCGCGCTCGTCGTGGAATCCAATTTCGACTGCGCGGTGCCGGCGACCGTCTTGTAACTCAGGATGCGCGTGACGGTCAGTCCGCCGCGCACCGTCGGTCCGCAGGTTACGTCGCCCGTAGCAGACGAGAAGACACAACCTGTGGTGTCGCGCGACGCGAAGGGTCCGCGGTCGGGGCCACGGCCGGCCTCAACACCACCCAGGAAATTGAAGTCCATGTTGCCGCCCATGAACCCACGCATGCCTGGACCGCCGTCACCTCCAAACTTTCCCGGTCCGCCTCGGCCGCGATCCGGTTGCCAGGGCATGCCCGCACCATCGCCCGTAGAGAAGCTGCTGCTGAGTTCTTCGAAACCGGCGGTCGCGGTGGAGAAGGCGCTGCCGAGTGAGTCGAGTTCGGGGCCCGTGGCGTCGTTACAGGCCGTCAAACCGACGAGTGCGGTGGACATCGCGAGTGCGAGTGGACGCAGGCGAGACATGGATGCTCCTTGGTACGGTCGGCTCGAGTGGTCGCGCGGATCGCGATCATCAATCACCGGCGTTTGCAGAGGGCAACACGACAGCGCACCGCAACCCTACGTGGCGACGCTCCGCAGGTCGGTACGCCTCGTGCGCGCGCGACCATCCAATGGTTTACACTGGTCTGCGCTAGTCGGCGACGGAATCGTCGCCGACGCGCGAGAGGAAGGGTGCCAATCGGTCTCGCAACATGCGCAAGGCACGACTCATATTGGCCTCGACGGCCTTCACCGTGACGCCGAGTTGGTCCGCGATTTCCGAGTAACGAAGGCCACGTTCTCGACTCATCACAAACACCTCGCGCGTGCGCGGTGGCAGCTCGGCGATGGCCTCCGTGAGCGCCGACTGCAACTCGTTCGCCTGCGCCTGCGCATCGGCGTGTTCGGCGGGCTCGCTCAGCGCCTCCACGTACACCACGCTCTTCCGTTGCACCGCGAGATGGCGCAGATGATTGAGGGCGCGATTGCGTACGGCTTGCATCAGGTAGCCCGCGACGCTGCTGTCATCGGCCAGCGATTCACGGCGTCGCCACAGTTCGAGAAAGACCTCCTGTGCCAACTCCTCGGCTACGCCCTGGTCGCGCAGGACGCGGTTGGCCGAGCGCACTACCGGCTCGTACCAGAGGCGAAAGATTTCGTCGAACGCCGTGTGGTCCCCCGCTCGCAGGCGAGCCAATGCGTCGCGGTCACCAGCGCCCTCGGTCACGAGCCCCGATGGGAACGCCACGCGCAGACGCAGCGCAGCGCCGGCGAGGGGCGGCGCGGCGCGTTGCGGCGCGTCGCGTTGCGGGGTCGTCTCGATCGCAAGACTGGCATCCGCGTATACTATACCCGGTGACCTCGATCCCGCGTGGGGATAGGGTGCGTTTCCTTTGCCGTGTTCCTGAGGCATGAACGAAGAATCCGGTCCACCAGCGATGAACGAAGGTCGGCCCGACGGGGAGGTCTGGGCCCGCTTTGTCGCGGGTGAGAGCGAACCCCTGGAGTCGCAGTCGATGGCCGCGTGGTTGGCGGCCAACCCTGCTGACGCGGCATTCGCGCACAGCGTTAAGGCGCACGCGGACCGCGCGGAGTCGTCGGCGTCCGTTTCGGTCGACGTTGAGGCAGCGCTCTCGGCGGTGCGCGCCAAGATGGACGGCTCGTCTCGTGAGCCCCTGCGGGTCGTTCGAGGTGGGGCGTCCGGCCTGCCGTCACGCGCCGTCGCCGTCGCCTCGCCGCGAACGATCTTTGGCGTTCGCCCGGGACGTGCGGCATTCGCGGCGGCGGCGGCCGTCGTTGCGTGGATCGGCGTACGCTCCATCTCGCAAACGCAGGCGCTGCGGGATCGTGCACAGGTCGTCGTGACCCAAGTTGGTCAGCGCGATTCTGTCGTGCTGTCCGACGGAAGTCGTGTCGTATTGGCGCCGGGCAGTCGGCTGACGGCGGCGGCGGGGTTTGCACAGGGCGATCGTACGGTCACGCTTGACGGCGCGGCGTTCTTTGACGTGCAGCACGACGACGCGCATCCCTTTACCGTGATCGCGGCGGGCGCGGAGATTCGCGATGTGGGCACGGCGTTCACCGTGAAGACGGACGCGACGGGTGGCGTCTCCGTCGCGGTCACGCACGGCATCGTGACCGTACGCGGCGAGCACGCGTCACCGCGCGAGCGTGTGGAGCTGCGCGCGGGCGACCGCGGTGTCGTCACGAATGGCGCCGTCGCCGTGACACGCGGTACCGTGACTGATGAAGAGACGACGTGGACGCGTGGCCAGTTGGCGTATCGCGATACACCGCTCACCGAAGTGCAGGCCGATCTGCGCCGTTGGTTTGGTGTGCACCTCGTCGTCGCGGACTCGACGTTGGCGCATCTCACCGTGACGATGTCGGCGCAGTCGGACTCCGCCACGGTCATCACTACCATTGTGAACATGTTGGGAGCAGCGATGACGCAGCGCGGGGATTCGATCATTCTTCGTGCGGCGAGCGGCAGTACGAACAGACCCTGAGGCGCATGCAGGAACGACACGGGATGCGACGAGTACTGGTTGCGGGCGCGCTCAGCATCTGCGCGCCCTTCGCGACCGCATATGCATCAGCGCGTTCCGACGATCCGAATTGTGCGAGTCGTGTGCGGATCGAGGATCGCACCACCACATGGGCCGCGCCGCTCGACCGCATCGTGTCCATCCGATTGCCTGATGCCACACTACGTGACGCGCTCGACCGCGTCGCGGCGATTGCGAAGGTCGAGCTCTCGTACAGCAATGAACTGTTGCCGCCGGGTCGTCGCGTGTGCATCACGCTCGACCGCGTACCGGTTGGCGCCGTGATTGAGACGTTGCTGTCCGGCAGTAGTCTGCGCGCGATTGTGGTAGGTACAACGCAAGTCGTTCTTGCACCGTCGCGATCGCCGAGTGACGGATTTTCCGTTGCCCCCACATCGCGCCGTGCCAGCGTGCTCGATCGCGTCGTCGTGACCGGGACGCCCGACGGTGTCGCGCAGCGGGGATCACCATTCGCGCTCGATGTGATCGATGGCGCCACCTTGGCGCGCCAGCGCGCGTCGACGCTCGGCGAGGCACTCGACCTGGCGGTCCCCGGCGTGTGGACGTGGAGTGCGACGGCCGGAACACTGTCGGCTCGCTATGGAAGTATTCGGGGTGCCAGTTCGTTCGGGGTCAGCGCGCCGAAGGTGTATCTCGATGGCATTGAAGTCGCCAATCCCCTGCTGGTCACGCAGTTGGACCCGTCGCGGATCGAGCGTGTCGAAGTGATTCGCGGGCCACAAGGCGCCGCGCTCTACGGCGCTGATGCGATCAGCGGGGTCGTCAACATTCTCACACGTCACGACGGAGCCGCGAGTGGCGCACTGACCTTGCAACTCAGCAGTGCCGCCGGGGTCGCCGCGACGTCGTATGCGCGGCGCGATGCGTTCGTACAGGATCACGCGGTCGCTTTGCGCGGCGGCTCGGGGCGGAAGACCTTTGGACTTGGTCTCAGCGTGGGGACGGTTGGCGCCTATGTGCCCGGCGCCTCTGAACAGCGCGTGCTCGCGGACGGCGATGTGCGTGTGGCCGTGGCCAACGCAGTGTTGACCGGCACCGCGCGATTCTCGCATCAGAAAGCCAATGCGAGTAACGGACTGTTCGTGAACGACGCGACCTCAGCGCTGAGCGGTGCTTCACGCGCGACGGTGTTTGCACGGACGTCGAACAGTGCGCCGGACTCCTCGAATGGTCGACGGCCGCGGCCGGATTCCACGGCGCTGTTTGGCGATAGTGCAACAGGCCAGGACATGACGCAATACACCGTCGGCGGAACCGTGACGGCGATGCCGTCCTTGGCCTGGACCCACACGTTGATTGTTGGCGTTGACGGCTACCGCTTGCAGGGGCTCTCCTCGGCCGGGCTGCCGATGCCGGCGGCGTACGCGAGCGCGCTCGTTGATGCGCAAAGCGGTGCGGACCGCGGAACCCTTCGCGTGCGGGCCGTTGGTCGATATGATCTTTCGCCGAGCACCCTGCTGGCCGTCACGTTTGCCGCCGAACAAGCCTTCACGCGTGAGTTGATCAACGGCGACGCGATCAACCCGAATCCCAATGTGAATCTCGGTTTTGGGTCTCGTCTTCCGGGGCAGCTGCCTTCATCTCGTGCGTTGGTGTCGACGCGCTGGGGCAATAGCGGAGGCCTTGTGGCCCAAGCCAATCTGTCCTGGCACGATGCGCTGTTCCTGGTGGCCGGCGGACGCGTAGAACGGGCTGTGGGCTTTACCACCACGCCGCAGAACGCGCTTCTGCCCATGCTCGGCGCTGCGTACGTGCGTGATGTGGCTGGTGCGGTGGTGAAGCTTCGCACTGCGTATGGCACGGGAATTCGGCCTGCTTCCAGTTTGGCGCGCGGTGCGACCTGGATGGGTCGGGCGGTCAACGGCAGTGGATCCGCGCTGCAGCCAGAATCGCAAACGGGCATCGAGGCTGGCTTCGACGTGGTCCTGAATCGCGCCCTGTCCGTGCAGGTCACGCGTTTCGACCAGCGTGCGTCCGGGCTGATTCAGCCCGTCGCTGCCAGAGCGACCTACACGACCCCAACAGGCGCGCTCCTGCAGCGAATGACGTACACGCTGGAGAACATTGGGGCCATCACGAATCGAGGGTGGGAATTGCAGGGCCGTTCATCGATCAATCGCCTCACTCTCGCTGCCGCGCTCTCGTTCGTGGACAGTCGAGTCGACCAGGTGTCTCGCGGTTACGGAGGCGATCTTCGGGTTGGTGACCGCATGCTTGATGTGCCCGCGCGAACGTACAGTCTTAGCGCATCATGGACGGCCTCGCGGCTCACCCTGAACAGTACACTGACGCGCGCCGAAGACTGGGTTGGGTATGATCGTGTGGCGCTCGGTGCGGTGCTGCAAGATGGAAGCCGCCCAGCGGAGTACATCGGTTCTCAACTCCGACGATTCTGGTTGAACTACAGCGGTGTCACGCGGGTTAACGCCAGCGCAACCTATCGCCTCGCCGATCGGTGGTCCGTGTTGCTGGGCGGCGACAACCTGCTGAACGTGCAGCGTGGCGCGCCGGACAATGCCACGGTGACGGTCGGTCGCACCCTCACGTTCGGCGTTCGCTCCGGCTACTGACCTTCGGCCTGACGGTCAGGGCACTCGTGCCGTCGAGATACCCACGTCGTCGAGGAGAATCGCGCCGACGCGGACGCGATCGAACACCAGCCGCACGGTTCGCAACGTCGTTGGATCAAACGCGCTGTTTGCTTTGATGAAGGCCGAGACGGGCAGGGCAAAGGTTTGCATCACTGGTTCGGCAAGCGTCGGAAACTGTGTTTTGTCCCGGCCTTTCCGTCGATAGATGTAGGACTCCAGCGGGACGCGAATCGCGCCAAACTCCGACAGCGGAAGACGGACCGTGTGCCCTTGGGCGTCCCGCAGTTCGACGCTGAGATCGGTGGGTCGCTTGGTGGTATCCTTGGGCGCAGGCTTGGGCGTCGGCTTTTTCTTCTTCGCCTTGGCGCTGCTGTCGCTCTTTGTGCTGTCGCCTTTCGTGGTATCGCGGGCCAGTTTGCGCGCGCCCGGTGTCTGTGTCGTCGTCCCGACGGTCAGCAGCAGGGTCGAAGAGGCGTCCGGACGCCACGACGCGCGAAGAGAGTCGGACATGGTGAAGCTCACAGACCCGGGCGCGCGAGCGACCGTGGTGTCCTTTCCGAGCGGCGTGTTGTTCCATCCCAGCGTGGCCACGTTGCTGCGGAAACTGCTGCCGCGCGACCGCACAGGCACATCATTCTCTTTCCACGTCGAGAGCGAGTCTGTGGTGATGTGCACGCCGGGCACGCTACCGGTCGTGAGATCAACATCTTCTTCGAACGTGGCCAGATACTTGGTGTTGGCGTCGCCGTACCGATTCATGTACATCGTGGGCGGGAGCCAGTCGCCGGCCGCTCGGTGATCGATGAACATGGCGCGATAGTCCTCCTTTCCATGCAGTGTCGTTTCGAGAAACCCACCGATCACGACGCGACCGAACTGCCGCTGTTCTTCTCCTGACACGAGTGCCTTGAGTTGGAGAAAGCGACCTGACGTAGTCCCATTGTCTTTGTTGTTCCAGATGGTGTTCCATTGCCCATGATTGGCCCGATACATGAAGATCGCCGATTTGAATTCGGGACCCGGACGGGTGTAGCGAATGCGGTTGTACTGCATCAGCCCTTGAAAGGTTGAGACGTCGCCGTCGTGCGAGCCGTGAATGACCAGATAGTTGTAGTCGCTCAGGGGCGTGGGCCGTTCGGTCGGGAGATACTGTCCGTCGACGGGGGCAATGGCCACCAGGCCCTTGATGTCGAAGTTGAAATTGAACTTCTGGTTAGCGTCGTCGGGATAGTAGGCAAGGCGATTGAAGGCCGCGGCAACGGCCACCGCTTCTCCGCCGCGGGAATGTCCCATCAGTGCGATGCGGGACATGTCGATTTTGTGATGGAGCGGTTTGCCCGTGCTGTCGTTCAGTGCGCGAAATACTTCGAGGTGCTTGAGCAGCATCCACCCGCGCGCGTCGTTCTCACCACGAATGCCGCCGTTCAAAAAATTCTCGTCGATCGATGCGAGAATGAACCCGCGAGACGCCAGCAGCTCGCCCAGCCACTGATAGCCAGGATCCGAGTACTCCTCCATGCTGTGGTTGCCATGCACGACCAGCACCAGGGGAAACGGTCCGTCCCCTTCGGGATACCAGACGCGGCCATTGAGTGGGAACTTGGTGTTGTCGTACCCCCAGTACTTCTTGCGTGACTTCGCCTGTGCGGGCTCCAGGCGCGCGAACGGTGACGCGTCGACGGTGCCCGTCCGGTAGGTTGCGGAATCGCGAAACTCCGGGCGGCGCATGTTGCCCGCCGCGCCGTAGTAGAGCTTGCGCACGGTCATTGGTCCCGGCAGCCCAGGATTCGCCGCCGTGATTGTACGTCTGGACAGCACGCGGTCTGCGTCGCTCGGCGTGAGCGTAAGGGGCTGGGTGCACGAAATGAGCAGCGCGGGGAGCAAGACGGTTCGCGCGACAGCAAGCAGGGTCATGAAGGGGGTGCTCGTCGCGCGGCAGGCGGCCGCGACGGTCGAAAGTGGGGTGAAATGCCGGGTGACGTGGGCATCAGCAGACGATACCGGCGGACCTCGTCAAGCGCCACGCTTCCGCCACAGCAATTTGTCGCGCATGTTCTGTCTTATGGACCGTCGAAACTTCGTCGCTGCGCTAGCCGGGGCCACTGCCGCCCCCGGCCTTTCCTCCCTCCTCGCGCCAACCTTCGCACCAGGCGCTGTCCGTCGGTTGCTGGACGCCTCCGAGGTCGCCAAAACGCGCGGGTCGGTGTTGCTGACCCCAGATGCCGCTGCGTGGCAGGGGAGTGATGCGGCGGACGCCGCGTTCGCTTCCGACGAAGATTTCTGGGAGCCAATCCAACGGGCGTTCGATCTCGACCGCACGTGGATCAATCTGAACAACGGTGGCTGTTCACCGGCGCCGTCCCATGTGATGGCGCAGATGGAGCGCGACCTTCGCTATTCGAATGAGCTGCCGGTCATTCACATGTGGCGCGATCTCGAGCCGCGGATCGAGGTCGTCCGTCGCGAACTGGCCAACGAGTTCGGCTGCGACGTCGAAGAGATGGCGATTACTCGCAACGCCTCGGAAGCACTGGAGACGCTGATCTTCGGCATCGATCTGAAAGCAGGCGATGAAGTCATTGTCAGCAATCAGAATTACGGGCGCATGATCAATGCGTGGAAGCAGCGCGTGCGACGCGAAGGCATTGTGCTGAAGGAGATTTCATTTCCCGTGTCGCCGTCGTCGCCGCAAGTGATCGTGGACGCGTTCGCCGCTGCCATCACGCCGCGCACGCGGGTGATAGAGATTACGCACATCACCAACTTGAGCGGGCTGATCCTTCCGGTGAAGGAGATTGTGTCGATGGCGCGCGCGAAAAACATCGAAGTGTTTGTCGACGGCGCCCATGCCTTTGCCCAGTTTCCGTTCACCCGTGATGACCTTGGTGTGGACTACTACGGGACGAGCTTGCACAAATGGTTACTGGCCCCGATCGGCACCGGTTTCTTGTACGTGCGGAAGTCCAGGCAAAAGAGCATCTGGCCGCTGATGGCCGCATCGCCTGAGCAGGAAAACGACATTCGGAAGTACGAGGAAATCGGCACGCATCCCGCAGCCAATCACAACGCGATCGCCGTGGCAATGACGTTTCATCGTGCCATTGGCGTGGGTCGGAAGTTTGCGCGGCTCAAGTACCTGCGTGATCGGTGGGCGACGCGCCTGATCGCGGAAGGGAAGGGGCGCGTGCGGATACCGACGCCGATGAACTCGCCGTGGGGCGGTGGCATCGGCTTTTTGCAGGTAGACGGACTGGATCCGGTAAAACTGGGCAACTGGCTGCATGGGACGCATCGCGTGGTGCAGACGCCGATTGTGCATGCGGAGTTCAGCGGGATCCGCATCACGCCCAACGTGTATACCACTCTGGACGAGATCGATCGGTTCGGTGATCTGGTCCTGCGCGCGATGCGCACCGGAATCGCGTGACGCGCATCGTGGCACACCTCGCATGACGCGCACCGTGGCACACCTCGTGTCGCGCATCGTGGCACACCTCAAGAGAAGGACATTCATGACTGTTGCAGGGAACTTTCGTAAACTGGCCTTGGCTTTCGTGCCGTGGCGCGGGGTGTTGCTCACGGTGGCAGCCGTCGGCGCCTCCGCGTTCGGCACGCCTGGCAGCGCGGGCGCACAGGGCTTCGAAGGTGCGATCACGATGCGTCTGGCGTCGCCCCGCAATGGGCCGGCGCTGCCGGAGCTCGAGTTCCTGAGTCGCGGCGGGAACGTGCGCGTGAATGTGACGTCGCCCGCGGGTTCGCTGGTGATTCTGGGGCTGGGGTCGGAGAAAAAGACGTACATGATCATCGAATCACAGCGTTCGTATACCGAGATCTCTGTCGCCGACGTGGTCGAAACGACTGGCACCGAGAGCGGAACGCTCACGATGACAAAGACCGGAAAGAAAGAAACCATCGCGGGTTACGAGTGCGAACACGTGCTGATGGCCTTGACAACCACTGCGCAAAGCACAGGGCCGGTGATGGATGTGTGCATGACCCGCGCGCTCGGAGCGTACGTGAATCCGCTCGCCTCGATGGCCGGCGGACGTGCAAATGGGTGGCAGCGGCAATTGACGACGGACGGCGGGTTCCCGCTCAAAGTCACGCGGGCCGATGGGACGGTTGAACTGGAGGTCACAAAGATTGAAAAACGGCGCGTCAGTGACAGCCAGTTTCGCATTCCTGCGGATTTCAACAAGATCGATATGCCCCGCCGCCCATAGGGCACCGGCACACGGTGCCCGCGCTGAAACCTCTCGTGTACGGTTGCGTTAGGTAAGACAGATGCGCAGTGTCACATCGTGCGACACGCAATTCCGCATCGCCGTGAAAGTTCGTTGTCCGTTTCCGAAGGAGGATCTGTCATGCTCACCGTCATTCTCTCGTTCGCCATCGCGATGGGTGTCGCCATCGTCCTGCATGGATCCACGCGCCGCTTTGTGCGCGGTCGTCTCCGCTATGTGGATGCAGTACAGAAGGGGATCGCGCCGTGGGCCGCGGGTGGCGCCGTCTTTCTGGTGGGTGCACTGATAGTTCCGGTGCTTCCGATCGTCGGTCTCGGCACGGCACTGACAGCGGCCTTCGCCGTGGGATCCGGCGTGGCCGCTGGTGTGCGTGATATTCGATCTGGTAGCTCGCCGGTTGTCTACAACCCGTGAGCACTTCGATGACGACTGCGTAACTCGACGGTGCTCAGCGTGAACTCTGTGGATCTGAGTGCGCGCTGCGTACCGCGGGATTTCTTTCTCGCAGGGGACGCAGGGGATGCAGGCGCGCAGGGGACGCTGAGGCGCAGGGCACGCAGGCGCACAGGGGACGCTGAGGCGCAGGGGACGCAGGGGCGCAGGGGGCGCAGGGGAACAGCGAGACAGACGCTCGGCGAATCAGCGCGACGATCCTTGCAAGCATAAAGATCAGGGATGTGCATCGAACTGGCGGCCACTGGCCACTGGCCTGCGTCCCATGCGCCCCCGCGAGTAAATCGCGGTTGCTCAGACCTCAGGCCAGTCCTCTAACCGGCGAGCCCGGCTGCTACATCCAGTACTCGTACTTGCCCGTCGCAAACACAAACGCT
>Ga0209591_10001254_pt1 | contig 31998 bp, 27 predicted proteins | sample MAT01_FD_187207 | JGI IMG/M metagenome (GOLD analysis project Ga0209591, IMG submission 187207) | Freshwater microbial communities from Lake Fryxell liftoff mats and glacier meltwater in Antarctica - MAT-01 (SPAdes) (version 2) | ecosystem: Environmental > Aquatic > Freshwater > Ice > Liftoff... | reverse complement strand
TCGCGTGCTCGAGTGACCTGTGCATCCAGCCGCGTCGCCCCGCCGAGCAACAGCACGGCCGTCATCACGATTCCTGCGTGCCGACCACTCACCGCTTGCCGCCGCAGCGCAACGAGTGCCAATCGCACTGATGAAGATTCCGACATAGGCTCCCCCTGGGTGATTGCGTCCGATCAAGGGGTCAGAGTCCTTGATCCTTCACACCGATCAAGGACTCTGACCCCTTGATCCTTCACACCGATCAAGGACTCTGACCCCTTGATTGCTGACCCCTTGATCGATCCCTTGATCGAATGAATAAGCGTACTGCGAATCCACCCGTCGCGCTGCCGCTCAGGGAGGGCTTTGTCCCCACCCGTCACACGATCGCCGGTCATGCCGCAAAAACGACCACCTAGCGCAACTGCAGTAGCGCCGATATCAATCCGCTCATGAACGACGAACTCCTCGCCCTCTCCCGCAGTCTCGGACAACGCTACCGCATCGAACGGGAAGTGGGGCGCGGTGGCATGGGCACCGTTTATCTGGCGCGCGATTCTCAGCTCGACCGGGCCGTGGCACTCAAGGTGCTGCCGCGCGAATTCGCCGACGTGCCCGAACTGCGTGAACGGTTCCTGCGTGAGACGCGACTGGCTGCGGGCTACTCCCACCCCAACATCGTGCCGGTGTTCTCCATCGAGGAGGGCGATGGGATACTCGCTTTCGCCATGGGATTCGTGGAGGGCGAGTCGCTGGCGGCCCGCGTAACGCGCGAGGGGCCGTTGTCGCAGCGTGACGCAGTGCGTCTGTTGCAGGATGTGGCCTACGCGCTCGCCTATTCGCACGGGCGCGGAGTGGTGCACCGCGACATCAAGCCCGATAACATCATGATCGAGCGCGCCACGGGTCGTGCGCTGGTCATGGATTTTGGTATTGCCCGGGCCATTACGCCAATCGCCGACCCGGCCACCGGTAACACCAACGGCCTGACGCGAATCGGTGAAGTGGTTGGAACGCCGGAGTACATGAGCCCGGAGCAGGCGGTTGGTGAGGCGGTCGATGGGCGGTCTGACCTGTACTCGCTCGGCCTGGTCGCCTGGTTCGCGCTGAGCGGGCGAGCCGCATTCTCCGGCGACACGACGCAGCGCATTCTGGTGCGGCAGTTGACCGAACCGGTTCCGGCCGTCGAGTTGGTACGACCGGAACTTCCCACCGCATTGTGTGCGATGGTGAACCGCTGCTGCGAAAAACAGGCCGACGATCGATTCGCGACGGCGGAAGCGTTGATCGAGGCGCTCGATGTGACACAACTGGCAACGCCTGACGTGCCGGTGGCGGTACGTCTGCTGGCACCTGACCTGACGTCCATCATTGTCCGCGTGGCGGTGGCAATCGTCCTGGTGGCCGTCGGGTACGACCGCCTGTCGGTGGACGGCAACGCCACGATACTGTGCTTTGGGCTTGTTGCCGCCGCGCTGGCATGGGTGCGCACGGGGTTGACGATGCAGGAGATTCGCCGGTTATCCCGCGCGGGATTCACGACGGCGGTGCTGCAGGAGCAGCTGCGGCGTGTGCAGGCCGAGCGCGACGAGGTACGTTCGCAGCGCCGGAACGACCTCGCGCTGGTGAAGCGACGGCGCGTGCGTGTGCTGATCGTCAGCGGCATCCTGCTATCGCAGGGGTTCGTGATCTTCCAGTTCGTGATGGGCCGCCTCAACGGTTTGGACGGCAATCTCAAGGGACAGCGTTCCTTTCTGCTCTTTCTTTCCGCGCTCACGGCATGCGCACTGGCCATGGGCGTGTTGGCCAGCAGTCCGTTCCGGCGAACTTTCGTGGAACAGCTGTTCAGCTGGACATGGCTGGGACGCATCGGGCAGCGACTGTTGGCGCTTGCTGCTGTCCGACCTTCAAAGACCGTCTCTACTCCCGCCGCCGTTGCATCGCAGCCTGTCGGGCTGGTGCTGAGACGAGATGCCGCACCGACCGCCGTGGCATCGCTGAGTACCCTGGCCACCGAGGTGCGCGACCTGCGCGAGCGTGTGGAGCGACTCGAGCGGCCATCAGGATGACTCGATCAAGGACTCTGACCCCTTGATCGCACGTCACCGACGTCGTGATGCAGCTTCCTGTCCGCCATCCAGTCGCCGCCCGCCAGCGCACCAAACCCTTGACTTCTAAAGGATCATCCGCGACCATCAGGCGAACCCATTGGCGGAGAGGGCCTTGAAGATCGTCTGCATCGGCGGCGGCCCCGCCGGCCTCTACTTCGCGCTGCTCATGAAGCAGGCAAACACGACGCACGACATCACCGTCGTCGAACGCAACAAGCCGTACGACACCTTCGGCTGGGGCGTCGTGTTCTCGGACCAGACCCTCGAGAACATGCGCCGCTGCGACCCAATCACTGCAGCACAGATCGAGCAGTCCTTCGTCCACTGGGACGACATCGAACTCGATTTCCGCGGCCGCACCATCCGCTCCGGCGGCCACGGGTTCATCGGCATCGGCCGCAAGCACCTCCTCAACATCCTTCAGGCGCGCTGCGAGGCGCTCGGCGTGGTGCTGCGCTTCGAGTCCGAGGTGGATTCCGACGCCGACTTCCCCGACGCGGACCTCATCATCGCATCGGATGGCATCAACTCGAAGATCCGCACGAAATACGCAAACATCTTCAAGCCCGACATCGTCACCCGCCCCAACCGTTTCATCTGGCTCGGCACCTCCCGCCAGTGGGATGCCTTCAACTTCACGTTCGAGAAGACTGAACACGGCTGGTTCCAGGCGCACATCTACAAGTTCGACGACGCCACCAGCACCTTCATCGTCGAAACGCCGGAACATGTCTGGAAGGCGCACGGTCTGGACACGGCCACGGCCGACGAATCGGTGGCGTTCTGCGAGCAGCTCTTCGCCCGCTCGCTCCAGGGTCACCCGCTGATGACCAACGCCCGCCACCTGCGTGGCTCGGCGTGGCTCAACTTTCAACGGGTGCGATGCGAACGGTGGTGGCACTTCAACGGTACCAACCACGTGGTGCTGATGGGCGATGCGGTGCACACGGCGCATTTCGCAATCGGATCTGGCACCAAGCTGGCGATCGAGGATGCAATCGAGCTGGCAACGCAGTTTGCAACAGCTGCTCGCACACACAGCAGCAGCGAGTTCGAGCGCGGATCTGCAGTCATTGGCTCGGTGCTCGAGCGGTATCAGGCCGTCCGCGAGATCGACGTGCTCCGACTGCAGAACGCGGCATGGAACGCAATGGAGTGGTTCGAGAACGTCGGTGAACGCTACGCCGACTCGCTCCCGCCCGAGCAGTTCATGTACTCGCTGCTCACGCGATCACAGCGCATCAGCCACGAGAATCTGCGGCTCCGCGACAGGGGCTGGCTGGAGGGATTCGAGCGGTGGTTTGCGGAACACAGCGGGCTCACCGTGCCGGACGCGTCACCACCGCCGCCGCCGATGTTCACGCCCTACTCGCTGCGTGGCATCACGCTCAGGAATCGTGTGGTGGTCTCGCCGATGGCGCAGTACTCCGCCACCGATGGCGTGCCGGGCGACTATCACCTCGTCCACCTCGGTGCACGTGCCATGGGCGGCGCCGGCCTGGTGTTTGCCGAGATGACCTGCGTGAGCGCCGAGGGGCGCATCACTCCAGGGTGCACGGGGCTCTATACCGAAGCGCAGCGGGATGCGTGGGCGCGCATCGCGAACTGGATCCACGCCAACTCCGACGCGAAGTTCGGCATGCAGCTCGGCCACTCCGGTGCCAAGGGCTCGACGAAGCTGATGTGGGACGGCATCGACCGGCCGCTGGACGACGGCAACTGGCCCCTCATCTCCGCCTCGCCGCAGCAGTATCTGGCTGGCATCAGCCAGACCTCACGCGCGATGACCCGCCACGAGATGGACGTCACCACCGCGCAGTTCGTACAGTCGGCGAAGTGGGCCGCGGAAGCCGGCGTGGACTGGCTGGAACTGCACTGCGCGCACGGGTACCTGCTCTCGTCGTTCATCTCGCCGCTCACCAACCAGCGTGACGACGACTACGGCGGATCGCTTGCCAACCGACTGCGCTATCCGCTGGAAGTGTTCACCGCCATCCGCGCCGCCTGGCCGGTGCACCTCCCGATCTCGGTGCGCATCTCGGCACACGACTGGGTGCCAGGCGGCATCACGCCTGACGACGCCGTCGCGATCGCGCGCGCATTCCGTGACGCCGGCGCCGACATGATCGACGTCAGCTCGGGCCAGGTGAGCAAGCAGGAGAAGCCGGTGTACGGCCGCATGTTCCAGACGCCGTTCGCTGACCGCATCCGCAACGAAGTGGGCATCCCGACGATCGCCGTCGGTGCCATCTCCGAAGCCGATCATGTGAACAGCATCATCGCCGCCGGTCGCGCCGATCTGTGCGCTGTCGCACGGCCACATCTCGCCAATCCGGCGTGGACGCTCACCGAAGCTGCGCGCATCGGCTACAGGCCGGTGCAGTGGCCAAAGCAGTACCGCTCGGGGAAGGCGCAGATGGAGTCGCTGTTCGCACGGGAGAAGGCGACGCAGGCTGCCCTCGCGGCAGGTGCTGCATCGGCCAGGGAGCCGGCATGAGCGCGGCATTCCTGCCATTGCACGGACAGCACGCACTGATCACCGGCGGGGGTCAGGGGATCGGCGCCTCCGTTGCACACCGGCTTGCGGCAGATGGTGCGACTGTCACGCTGCTCGGCCGGCGTCGTGAACCGCTCGCTGCCGTCGCCGCATCCATCGGCACTGCGGCAGGCATCGTGATCGCCGATGTCACGGATGATGCAGCCGTGACGGCGACGGTGAACGAGGCACGCGTCGCACGTGGCCCGATCACCATCCTCGTCAACAACGCCGGGCAGGCCGAGAGCGCGCCGTTCCGGCGCACCTCGCGCGAACTCTGGGACCGCATGCTGGCAGTGAACCTCACCGGCACGTTCCTCGTCACGCAGGCCGCACTCCCCGACCTCGTGCAGGCAGCTCAGGGCCGCATCATCAACATCGCCAGCACGGCAGGGCTGCGCGGCTATGCGTACGTGACCGCCTATGCGGCCGCCAAGCACGGTATGGTGGGGCTCACGCGATCGCTCGCGCTCGAACTCGCACGGACGAACGTGACGGTGAACGCCGTCTGCCCCGGCTTCACCGAGACGGAGATGCTCACGCAGAGCCTCGCCACCATCGTGGCGCAGACGGGCCGCAGTGAAGAGTCGGCGCGCGCCGAGCTGACGCGCATCAATCCGCAGGACCGGCTGGTGCAGCCCGATGAAGTGACGGATGCCGTGCGCTGGCTCTGCTCCGCTGCTGCACGCTCGATCACAGGGCAGTGCATCTCGGTCTCCGGTGGAGAGGTGATGTGAGCGCCGCACGTCGCACCGCCGCTGCGCCGCTGCTGAGCAGCGACACGATCGGACACGAGGGGCGTGTCGTCTTTGACGACCACCAGTCGCTCAAGGTCTGGCTGCGCCTGCTCTCCTGCAGCACGCAGGTGGAGACGGTCATTCGCAAGCGGCTGCGCGCCGAGGCGGGGATGACGCTGGCGCGATTCGACTTCATGGCGCAACTACACCGGTATCCCGAAGGGCTCACGATGAGCGTGCTCTCGCGATACCTGATGGTCACCGGCGGTAACGTCACCGGTCTGGCCGACGAACTGGAGAAGGAGTCGCTCGTCGAACGCATCGCAGACGAGCATGACCGACGCACGTCGCGCGTGCGGCTCACACGCAAGGGTCACCGCCGGTTCGACAGGCTCGCGGTGATACACGAAGCATGGATCGTCTCGCTCTTCGGTGACATGCCCACCACGGACATGCGTCAGCTCTACGACCTGCTCGGCCGGATGCGCGTGCAGCTCGCGGCGCACGCGCAGACTGGATCGCCATCGGTATCATCCTTGCCGTCATCACAACCTGCGACCACGCGCCGGCGCCGCCGGTCGGGAGTCACCGTATGAGCTTCGCAGCATGACCGACCGCAGCAGCACACCGCTGGACCCCACGCTCGCAGCCGGTACCTCGCGACCGCTCGCCGGTCACGTCACCACGCATGTGCGCTGGGAGGTGATCGACCGCGTCGGCGTGATCACGCTCGACCGGCCCGAGCGCAAGAACCCGCTCACATTCGCCTCGTACGCCGAGCTGCGCGACCTGTTCGAGGCGCTGCGCTTCGCGAGCGACGTGCACGCGATCGTGCTGCAGGGTGCCGGCGACAACTTCAGCTCCGGTGGCGACGTGCACGAGATCATCGGCCCGCTGGTTGGGCTGTCGGCGCCGGAACTGCTGCGGTTCACGCGCATGACGGGTGCGCTGGTGAAGGCGATGCGACACTGTCCGCAGCCTATCGTCGCCGCGATCGATGGCGTGTGCGCCGGCGCCGGCGCGATCCTCGCCATGGCCTCCGACCTGCGCATCGGCACGGCTCGCAGCCGCACCGCATTCCTCTTCAACCGCGTCGGGCTCGCGGGGTGCGACATGGGCGCCTGCGCGATGCTGCCGCGCATCATCGGGCAGGGGCGCGCCAGTGACCTGCTTTACACCGGTCGCTCATTGCCGGGCGATGAGGCGCACCAGTGGGGCTTTCTGAACCGGCTCACTGCGCCGGAGTCGCTGCACGATGATGCGATGAACATGGCGCACGACATCGCGCATGGTCCGACGTTCGCCAACGGGCTCACCAAGTCAATGCTGCATCAGGAATGGGCGATGAGCCTGGACGATGCGATCGAGGCCGAGGCGCAGGCACAGGCGCTCTGCATGCTGACGCAGGATTTCGCACGCGCCCATCGCGCGTTCGTGGCCAGGGAACGCCCCACCTTTGAGGGGAACTGATGCCGCGCACCCGATGCTGGATCACCGCATGAGCGACACGCGCTACCTCGACTGGCCCTTCTTCGAGCCGCACCACCGCGCACTCGCCGCGCAGCTCGACACCTGGGCCACGCAGCACCTGGGTCATGCGCCGCACACCGACGTGGACGACGCCTGCCGCACCCTCGTGCGCCAGCTGGGCCACGGCGGCTGGCTGCGACACGCCGTCGCCGGCACGGCGTATGGCGCTGCGGGCGACGTGATCGACACGCGCGCGATCTGCCTCATACGCGAGACGCTGGCACGGCACGACGGCCTGGCCGATTTCTCGTTCGCAATGCAGGGGCTTGGCTCGTGCGCGATCAGCCTGCAGGGGACGCCGGCTCAGCGGGAGCGCTACCTCACACGGGTTGCCGCAGGCGAGGCGATCGCTGCATTCGCGCTTTCGGAACCAGACGCGGGCAGCGACGTGGCCGCGATGCAATGCACGGCCACCGTCCATTCCGACGGCGCGATACTCAATGGCGAAAAAACGTGGATCAGCAACGGCGGCATCGCCGACTTCTACGTCGTGTTCGCACGCACCGGCGAGGCACCCGGCTCGCGCGGCATCTCCTGCTTCATCGTCGATGCCGACACGCCGGGCCTCGAGATCGCGGAACGCATCGACGTGATCGCGCCACACCCGCTGGCGCGGCTGCGCTTCACCGGCTGCCGCGTGCCACTTTCGGCGCGCATCGGTGCGCCGGGCGAGGGCTTCAAGGTGGCGATGCGTGCGCTCGATGTGTTTCGCACCGCGGTCGGTGCCGCGGCGCTCGGCTTTGCACGGCGCGCACTGGACGAGGCGCTGCAACGCGCCGCCACGCGGCAGATGTTCGGCGGTGTGCTCGGCGACCTCCAGCTCACACAGGTTACGCTGGCGCGGATGGCGACGACGATCGACAGCGCGGCGCTGCTCACCTATCGCGCAGCGTGGATGCGTGACCGTGGCGAGCCGGTCACGCGCGAGGCCGCGATGGCGAAGCTGGCAGCGACCGATGGTGCGCAGGAGGTGATCGACGCGGCGGTACAACTGCACGGCGGGCTGGGCGTGATGCGCGGTCATCCGGTCGAGCAGCTCTATCGCGAGATCCGCGCGCTGCGCATCTACGAGGGGGCGAGCGAGGTGCAGCAGCTCATCATCGGGCGCGACCTGCTACGTGCCCATGCAGAGGGTCGCTGAGGTCATGCCAAGCGCACACGTCGACACCTTCGCGCACGATAACCTGCCGCCGGCGTCGGAGCAGCCAGAGTTCCTGTTCACGCTGCCGTCGCTGCAGTTCCCTGCACAGCTCAACTGCGCGGGCGAGCTGCTGGACCGGCACATCGCCGAGGGGCGCGGCGATCGCAATTGCCTGCGTTGCGGTGATGTGACGTGGACGTATGCGGAGCTGCAGCGGCAGGCCAACCGTGCTGCGAATGTGCTGGTGCAGGAGCTCGGGCTGGTGCCCGGCAACCGCGTGCTGCTGCGGGCGCCGAACAACCTGATGATGGTTGCGTGCTGGTTCGGTGTGATCAAGGCGGGAGCCATCGCGGTGGCGACCATGCCGCTGCTGCGCGCGGTGGAGCTGCAGAAGGTGATCAGGAAGGCAGCGGTGACACATGCGCTCTGCGACGTCGCGCTGGCCGGTGAGCTGGACCTGGCGCTGGCCGAGTGCGCGCATGAGGTCACGCTGCGGCACTTCAACACCATGTCCGACGGCTCGCTGGACCGCGCGATGCTGCACGCCAGCGATCAGTTCACCAACGTGGACACCGCTTCGGACGACACCTGCATCATCGCCTTCACCAGTGGTACCACCGGGCAGCCGAAGGGCACGATGCACTTCCATCGCGACGTGATGGCGATCTGCGCCTGCTGGCCGGTGCATGTGCTGCGGCCTCGCGCCGACGACGTGTTCATCGGCAGCCCGCCGCTGGCGTTCACGTTCGGACTGGGTGGGCTCGTCCTCTTCCCCATGCAGGTGGGCGCATGCGCGGTGCTGCTCGAGAAGCCGTCGCCGGACGCGCTGCTGCAGGGGATCATCGAGCATGGCGCGACGACGCTCTTCACCGCGCCCACGACGTATCGCGCGCTGGCGAAGCACGGCGCCACTCTGCGCACCTCCTCGCTCCGCCAGTGCGTCTCGGCCGGCGAGGTGCTGCCGGCGTCCACGCGCACGCTCTGGCGTGATGCGACGGGGATCGAGATGATCGACGGCATCGGGGCGACCGAGATGCTGCACATCTTCATCTCCGCAGACGAGGCACATGCGCGGGCGGGTGCGACCGGCACGCCGGTACCCGGCTACATCGCGACAGTGCTCGATGATGACGGCTATCCCGCTGCAGTCGGGCAGGTGGGACGTCTCGCGGTGAAGGGCCCCACCGGCTGCCGCTACCTCGCTGACGATCGCCAGCGCGCCTACGTGCACGATGGCTGGAACCTCACTGGCGACGCGTACATGATGGATGCCGACGGCTACTTTCAGTACCAATCCCGCACCGACGACATGATCGTCTCGGCTGGTTACAATATCGCCGCACCTGAGGTGGAGGATGCGCTGCTGCGGCACGATGCCGTGGCCGAATGCGGCGTGATCGGCGTGCCTGATGAAGAGCGTGGGCAGGTCGTGAAGGCGTTCGTGGTGCTGCGCGAGGGCCACCTCCACTCACCTGCGCTGGTGCGAGAGCTGCAGGACTTCGTGAAGCAGGTGATCGCACCGTACAAGTATCCGCGTGCCATCGAGGTGCGCACCACGCTGCCCCGTACTGAGACAGGCAAGCTGCAGCGCTTCCGGTTGCGCGATTCATGAACCGATTCATGAACCGATCCACGCATCTATGTCCCCTTCCCACGACGGAGTCCTGATGCGGGTGTTGCTTCCAGAGGGGTGGCCGCGGCCGCGCGGTTACGCGAACGGTGTCGCGGCACGCGGCGAGATGGTCTTCGTGGCGGGGATGGTCGGATGGGATGCGCAGCAGCGCTTCACGAGTGACACGATCGCGGGCCAGGCGCGCGCGGCGCTGGAGAACATCGCGGCGGTGCTGGCGACGGCTGGTGCGCGGCCCGGGCACATCGTGCGTATGACGTGGTACGTGCTCGACCGTCGTGCCTACGTGGCGGCCGCAGCGGAGATCGGTGCAGCGTTCCGCGAGATCATCGGCAGCTATTCCATTGCGATGACTGCGGTGGAAGTGCGTGCGCTGATGGAGGATGCTGCGCTGGTCGAGATCGAGGCCACTGCCGTCATTCCGGACTGACCGGTGCCACTCGACGTGCACGCACCGGAGCTGACCCTCGCCGTGGTCGGCGCAGGAGTGATGGGCCGCGGCATCGCGCGCGTGGCGGCGCAGGCCGGCGTGCGGGTGTTGCTGTACGACGCGAGCGAGGGCATGGCGGCACAGGCCGTGGTGGACATCCACGATGCGCTGCAGGCATCCGTGCAGAAGGGCAGGCTCTCGACTGAGGCAGCGGGAAGAACGATGGCCTGCCTGCAGCCCGTGTCCGTGCTGAGTGACCTGCGACGCGCCGACGTGGTGATCGAGGCCATCATCGAGGACCTCGCCGCCAAGCAGGCACTGTTCAGCGCGCTCGAGGAAACGGTGACTGCAGCGTGCGTGCTTGCGACCAACACGTCGTCGCTCTCAGTGACCGCGATCGCCGCGGCGTGCGAGCAGCCGCAGCGCGTGATCGGCCTGCACTTCTTCGACCCCGTGCCGGCGATGAAGCTGGTGGAGGTCATCGACGGCGCGCGTACGGACAGCGCCACGGGCGATGCGATGATGGCGCTCGTACGCCGCCTCGGTCACGCTGCCGTGCGGGTGCGCGACACGCCGGGCTTCGTGGTGAATCACGCGGGCCGCGGCTACGGCACCGAGGCGCTGCGCATCGTGTCGGAGTCCGTCGCCGAGCCGCACGTCATCGACGCGATCCTGCGCGAGCAGGTGGGCTTCCGGCTCGGCCCGTTCGAGCTCTTCGACCTGGTGGGGCTGGATGTGTCGGTGCCGGTGATGGAATCGGTGTACCGGCAGTACGCGGACGAACCCCGCTTCCGCCCGTCGCCGCTGCTCGTGCAGCGTCGCGCCGCCGGCCTGCTCGGCGTGAAGAGCGGCGAGGGATTCTACCACTACGCCGACGGTCGTCGCATCGCGCCAAACGTGATAGTGCCACCTCGTCGCGACCCGCCGCTGGTGTGGATCAGCGCCGTCGAGCCAGAGCTTGCCGGAGACGCGAGCATCCTGCTGGCGGATCTCGGGGCCACGCTCGACACCGGCGACCGCCCTTCCGAGGATGCCACGATCGTCGTCACACCACTCGGCGATGACGTCAGCACCTGCTGCGTGGAATACGATCTCGACCCCGCGCGCACCGTCGCGCTCGACCTGCTCTTCGGCACTGCATCGCATCGCACGCTGATGCTCAGCCCCACGACGCGCGTCGACGTGCGCGAGGGCATGGAGTCGCTGCTCACCAGCGACGGTGGCCGCGTGAGCACGATTCACGACAGCGCGGGCTTCGTGGGCCAGCGCGTGACGGCGATGATCGTCAACATCGCCTGCGACATGGCCCAGCAGCGCATCGCCGCCCCCGTCGACATCGATCTCGCGGCCACCCTCGGACTCGGCTACCCGCATGGCCCGCTCGCCTGGGGCGACCTGCTCGGCCCCTCCCGCATCGCGCAGATCCTCACGCGCATGCATGCGCTGTCCGGCGATCCGCGCTACCGCCTTTCGCCGTGGCTTCGCCGGCGTGCAGCGCTCGGGCTGTCGTTGCTCGGCGACACTGCGACGGCGTGACACGACGCTCACTACGGCCGTCGCCATCCGAGCTATCAGGCGGCGTCTCCGACTCGCGTCAGCGACGTGACACCGTCTTCTCCACCGTCGCACCGCTGCTCGTCATCAGCATCACACTCAGCCGCCCTGCCTCGAACGCGACACGATCGGCGTATGACAGGGGAATTATCCCGCTCGCCCTTGCGATGCCGGGTCCAAGCAAGCGCGCCACGATCCGCACTGCGCTGTCTGGCAGTGCGATGCGGGTGGCGGGTTTCCCGTTGAGCGGATTGCCGACCGCGATCGCCGCACCCTTGCGCCGCAGGACGAGCGCGCTCACCGGCCCACGCACGATCGCCGACCATCGCAGCTCGTTGCGCACCGGATCGACCGTGATGCTGGTGGCGGCGCTGACGCCGGATGCTGTCGCGGTCACGAGCGTGGTGTGTGCGAGCGGTGCGACACCACCGACGAGCGCGGGCGTCGTGGTTGGTGCGCGACGGCGTGCACCGGCCTGCTCAAACGCGTACGCAAGGCTCACGAGCCGCGCATCGCTGAAGCGCTTGCCGAGCAGTTCGATGCCAATCGGCAGTCCATCGATGCTGAGGCCTGCCTGCATCGAGATCGCCGGCAATCCCGACTGCGCTGCGGCACCACAGGTGGCGCCAGGCTGATTTTCGCCGATCAGCACAGGCTTCTGGCGCATGGTGGGGTATGCGAGCGCATCCAGCTGCAGGCTGTCGAGGAGCTGCTCGATCCGCGTGCGAAGCACCGCCTGCCGCGCCAGCACGATTCGGTGATCCTCGGTATCAGGGCCCGAGACCGTGTCGGCCATGACATAGCGGCTCTCCTGCGGCTTCGCGTACAATCCGCGATCGAGAATGTCGCGGAGCGAATGAACGGGCGCGTTCGGGATGGTCTTCATGTAGTCGATGAAGTCGTGCTTCGTCTCGTTCACACTGGTGCTGCTGTTCGCGATGAGCGAGTCGAACGCCGGCCACGGCACCTCGATCGTCACGGCGCCCTGTGCTTGCATGGCGGCGATCACGGCGCGCACGCTGTCGGCGATCTCGGGATCGGTATCAACGAAGTACGGCGTGAAGATGCCGATGCGCGCGCCGCGCAGTGCGTTTCGGTCGAGCGCTTTCACGAACGCCGGGGCCGCACGTTCGGTGAGCACCCGTGTCACGGAATCTCCGGCGTCGGGGCCGACCGTCACGTCGAGGGCGATGGCCAGATCCATCACGGTGCGCGCCAGCGGCCCGCCGATGTCCTGTGTGTGCGAGAGCGGCACGATGCCGCGGCGGCTCACGAGACCCTGCGTGGGGCGTAAGCCGACGAGTGAGTTGTACGCACTCGGGATGCGGATCGAGCCGCACGTGTCCGAGCCCCATCCGATCGCCGCAAAGCTCGCCGCGATCGCCGCCCCGGTGCCACCGCTCGAGCCGCCCGGGCAGCGCGTGGGGTCATACGGATTGCGCGTCTGACCGCCGAAGGAGCTGATGTTGGTGATGCCCGCCGCCAGTTCATGCATGTTGGCCTTTGCGAGCACGATGGCACCGGCATCGCGCAATCGCTTCACCACGAAGCCATCCTGCGCCGGCTGGCTGTTGGCCAGCGCCAGTGAGCCCGCGCTCGTCGGCATATCGCCGGTGTCGTAGTTGTCCTTGAGGATGATCGGGATGCCATGCAGCGGACCGCGCACGTGGCCGGCCGCGCGTTCGGCATCGAGTGCTGCCGCGTCGCGCAGTGCGCGAGGATTCAGGCGGACAATGCTGTTGAGCATCGGTCCCGACTGTTCGTAGGCAGCGATGCGCGCGAAATACGCCTTCGTAAGCGCGACAGCAGTCGTTCTGCCCGCGGTCATCGCCGCCTGCAGGTCAGCCGCCGACGCCTCGTACACGTCGATCGGCGGCACTGTGCGCGCCGCTGCGCGCTGCGCGAAGCCGGGTGCGACGGCGAGGAGGGAACAGCACAACACCCGCATTGCACGCGTGATCACAGAAGGCTCCTGAAGTTGTAGTCAATCGTCACCAGCAGCGACAACTCCGCCGTCAATATCCACGCGTTGGCGCGTGGCAACATGGCGGACATGACGTTGGTCCTGCTGTGGATCAAAAGATGATGCCCGGTCATGGGGTCAGCGATCATGGGGTCAGAGTCCTTGATCCGATCATGGGGTCAGAGTCCTTGATCGACATTTCAAGGACTCTGACCCCATGATCGGATCGACGTTTCAAGGACTCTGACCCCTTGATCACTGACCCCTTGATCAACCCCTTGATCCGGACCCCTTGATCGTCGAGGCATCCCCGCTGCTGGCGGACACCTGCTCACCACTTCAGCTTGCGGCATGCCGATGCCCGTCACACCCGCCGCTATAACATTGACGCCGTGATACGCAGCCAGTCGCTCCGCGTCCTGTTGGCGCTCGCCGCCGGCCTCACGCTTGGCATGGGCATCGCGACCGGAGCGAGCTTCGCCGCCGTCGTCGCCGTCGCGGACACCATCGGCACGCTCTGGACGAACGCCATCCGCATGACCGTCATTCCGCTCGTGGCGGCGCTGACCATCGCGTCGGTCGCCAGTGCCGGCGCCACCGCCGACCTGCGCCGAGCCATGACCCGCGCGATCGTGGTGTTTCTGGTGCTGCTGGTGAGCGGCGGGGTGCTGGCGCTGGTGATCGGCGAGCTCGCGTTCGCCGACTTCACGCTCGCCGCCGATGTCGCGGCGCGGATCCGGGACACCGCCGCGCCGGTTGGCAGCACGCCGAAGCTTCCGACGATCGGTCAGCGGCTCATCGAGATGGTGCCGTCCAATCCCGTGAAGGCCGCTGCCGACGGCGCGTTGTTGCCGCTGGTGGTCTTCTCGCTGGCGCTGGGCTTCGCTCTCAAGCGGATTTCGGCCGATCGACGTGACGCGGTGCTGAACGTCTGTCGGGGGCTGTCGGACGCGTTGCTGGTGGTGGTCGGATGGGTCGTCGCGGCCGCGCCGATCGGCGTGTTCGCGCTGGCCTTCGCACTCGGGGCTCGGCTCGGCGTCGCGAGCGTCGGTGCGCTGGCGCGCTACATCGCCACGTTGTCGGTGGTGCTGGTCGTCTTCACGCTGCTGCTGTATCCGGTGGTCGTGCTCATCGGACGTGTGAAGTTCCGCCGGTTTCTCGCGGCAGCGGCGCCGTCGCAGGCACTGGCGGCAGGCTCGCGCAGCTCGCTCAGTGCATTGCCGCTGATGATCAGCACCGCTCGGGAGAAACTCGGTCTCGACGCCACGGCCAGTGACTTCGTGCTGCCATTTGCGGTGTCGATCTTCCGTGTCAACGTCCCGATGGCGTGGGTGGTCGGGGTGATCTTCCTTGGCAAGCTGTACGGCGTCGAGATCGGGGTGGCCACGCTGGCGACGGTCATCGTCACATCAACGCTGCTCAGCTTCAGCGTGCCGGGTATTCCCTCCGGCAGCCTCTTCATCCTCGCGCCGGTGCTCGTGGACATTGGGTTGCCCGCGGAGGCGGTCGGCATCCTGATCGCGGTGGATGTCATACCCGACATCTTCAAGACGACGGCGAACGTCACCGCGCATCTCACGACCGCCGTGCTGGCGAGTGGCAATCGGGTGGCGGAGTCGGCCGATGATAGGGCGGTAACGTCGGTCGAATCGCTATGACAAGCGCTGTCGGAGTATCGGAGAACGTCTGTCCGTTTCAAGGACTCTGACCCCATGAACCGGACCCCATGAACCGACCCCTTGAACCGACGTCACCCCGCCCCATACGGAAAGGTCTCATCCATCGTCGCCGCCGAGAGCTCCACGAGGAACTGCGCCAGCCGCTCCACCAGCATCGCCATGCACCGCGCTCCCTTCTCGGCCGTCGCCGCGTGCGGATAGCCTGAGCCGGTATTGGTGGTGAGCAGGTGCCATGGCCGCGTGATCGACACCCACCCGCGGTTCACCGCCTCGAACTGCGTCTCACGCGTCGCCCCGTCATCCGCCGCCAGCGAACCGTCCGCGTTGCGCCCCACGAGGTGCGGAAAGTACGCCAGCGCGAACGACGTCTCCATTTCGCCGGCATGGTCCTCACGATGCTCGAAGATCGTGAAGTAGATGTCGTTCAGCACGCGGAACCAGTCCACCAGAAAAAGCTGGATCCCTTCGCCGGCCAGTTCGCGCAACAGCGGCTTGAATTCGTTGCCGCCATGGCTGTTCAGCAGTACGATCTTGTGGATGCCCGATCCGCGCAGCGAGTGCACCACGTCGCGCACGAAATGGTTGAGCGTTTCGGGGTTCACGTTGATCGCCAGCGGCAGCGCCCGCATGTTCGTCTCGACGCCGAACGGGATCGTCGGCAGGAGCACCACCTTCGCACCACGCGCATGCGCCGCCGCGCAGAGATGCTCCCCAATGATCGTCCCCTCAAACACGTCGGTGCCGTAGGGCAGATGCAGGTTGTGCGGTTCCGTCGCGCCGAGCGGCAGCACGGCGACCTGGATGTCGGCGTCGCGGACGGTGGCGTAGGTCAGGTCCGCGAGGACGTACGGTCGTGGCAGGGCGTCGGGCATCGCGCGAGGGCAGGAAGGCTGGGGACGAGGCTGGGGCAGGTCGGTATTCGGTGCGGGCCATGGCCTGTGACCGGAAAATAGCGGGTCCTTCTTCACGGCGGGTGTGCACACGATCCGACGGTCACCCCACGCCGATCGCACATCGCTGATGCCGCTGGGCAGTGACCGTGTGTGGTCGCACCGTCAGCCGCGTCGGCGAGGTCGTCCACATTCCGCTTGCCGGACATTCGCCACCGGGTATCTTCGCAAGAGTTTCCTTCCGGAGAGGATCATGCATAGTGCCACCGCCATCGCCCTTGGAACGAAGATCGTACACCGTGTCGCGGACGTCAGGGGTCTGCGCGCGATCGCCGGCACAACCCTGACCGCCGTCGCCGTGGTGCTGTCAGGGTGCAGTTCGACAGGCGGCGGAGGCGGGGCGCCATTGCCGGTGCCGGTCACCGCATCCGCACAACGTGGTGGCGGCAGCGGCTCGATGTCGCCGCTCACGATGGTCGTCGAGAACACGGGGCAGAAGGCCACCGTCGGTGCATCACGCGATGACATCTGGGCCAAGCTGCCCGGAGCCTACGAGTCGCTCGGCCTGCCTTTGAGCTTCAAGGATGACGCGCGTTTCCGGCTCGGCAACGACTTGTTCAAGGCGCGACGGGCGATCAACGGTTTGCAGATGCGTGCACTTCTCGATTGCGGCAGCGATCTTGCTGGAGAGAAGGCCGAGTCGTACGAAATCAAGCTCTCGATCGAAACGACAGTGGCTTCAAGCAACACTCCGGGGTCTGCGGAAGTGACGACAACCGTGTCGGGCCTCGGCCGCTCGCCGAGCTATGGCGCTGGTGACGTCAACTGCGGGACGAAGGGTGAGCTGGAGCGCCGCATCCTGCAGTACGTGCGAGTGCAACTGGGGCTGAAGGAACGGTGAACCGTCACGTGCCGTGCGGTTTGGCGCGGTGGCTGGGCTGCGCAGTGATTGGATGATCAGGCCACGACTGCACGGGTTGTACGTCCGAACCGAACATTTCACAAGTCTGCAAAACCCGAGCGCCAGAAGCTGAGCAGTTTGCGCGTGTCCTGGTTTAATTCTCCCCGCCTGGTCATGGAGGATCAACACTCACCGCATCGGAATCGCCATGCCCGTACCCATTCGAGAAGATGGCAGACCCGGCCCGGAGAAGCGGCTGATTGTATTCGTCCACGGCTTTTGTAGCGATCCTCAAACGTGGAAGTCATTGACCAGACTGCTGAAAAGCGACAACGACTTTCAGCTTCAGTTTGATGTCGCCTGTTTCGAGTACAAAACCGGACTGATGGCCTTGCCAGTCAAGAATAGGCTGCCCGAGATTGCCGAGATCGCCTCCCTTCTCGACCCCTGGCTCAAGAATCTCCTGTACGATCCAGTCTCCAAAGAAACCCGGTATATCAACGCCACGCTCATTGGCCACAGTATGGGCGGCTTGATCATCCAGACCATGCTCACCAAGATGCTGGAGCAGGGGCGAGGCGCGGAGTTTCAGTTCATCCGACAGGCGATCTTTTTTGCGACGCCTCACCTCGGCAGCATTACCATGGAAGGGCTGCGCGGATTTCTGGGAATGATGATCAAGAACTCGCAGGATGAAATGCTTCGAGGACTCAATCAACAAGTCGCCGAACTGCATCAGAAAATGCAAGCCTTGATTCTGCAGGCAAGCCGTCGGGATACCCACTGCTATCCATTGCCCTGTGCGTGCTTCTGGGGACTTGAGGACAACATCGTGCCGGAGGTGTCCGCGCGTGGATTCTTCCCGGTGGCTCGGCCTCTGCCCGGTGACCACAATTCGATTCATTGCCCGCAAAACGTAAATGATCAGGCGGTCGTCGAGCTCCTGGATTGCCTGCAACGCCCTCACGGGCATTCCGCAATATTCGAGATCGAGAAGTTTCGCTACACGGCGACGGTAAAGCCGTTGCCTCCGGGAACTCAACGGACGGTTAAACACGGGCGCAAGAGTCGAGTGGTCGAGTCGGACAATGAGGCGACGGTGGTTCGTGAGGTCACGTTCGGCGCAAACAATCGCTGCCGCAATGAATTCGAGTTGAAGTACAAGACTTGTAACGACGGCTTCATCGAGCCCTTCGTGACTCCGAAAATCGAAATGCGTCCTGACCACCGAAGCAATTACGAGGAGAACGGTGTCATGGTGAATTACCTGACTCCGCCGGAACCCAGAAAAAAGTTCTCCCTCAGCATGACGGTGCTTCGGGGATTTGAATCAGGGCAAAGGGATTACCACCAGCACTTCACGAATCTTTGCTACTTTCGCCGTGTGCAGTTCGAGCTCGACCTGACCGCGTATCTGGACGCAGGATGGCGAGTGAGCGATCCTCCCAAGCTCTACTATCATTCTGACGATAGCGATCATGACGCACTGTGTCAGCTACGCAAGCGGAGCAGTCCGGATCCGACCACCGGGGAGCTTTCTCCGGGGAAATGGCGATGGGAACTGGAGCACATCCATCACGGTGTGCTGGACATCAAGTGGGATGTGGAACAGTGACGAATTATTCGGCGGAACCAACTGTGACGGAGCTTCGCCTCGAGCCCGGCCAACATGCATTGTTCGGCTACGGATCACTGCTGTCGATCGCGAGCCTGGAAAGGACACTGGGACGCACCTACGATGGCCCGTGGTTCCTGGAACGCATCACGGGATGGCGCCGCGGCTGGGACGTCCAGATGCCGAGGCACTCCTGGCGATACCTCAAGGATGGTCAGGTGGTGGTTCCGGATCGGGTTCTCTACCTCAATCTTCGGGAACAGGTCGGCAGCCATGTGAACGGAGCCCTCTTTGTCGTGTCCAGCGAGGAACTGAAGCGGTTCGACGAGCGGGAATGGATCTATCGCCGTCAGCAGATCAACTCGGATCTTCAGGGTGTTCGCGTGTTCGGCGGCGCTGCGTGGACGTATGTGGCGCTTGATGAGTATGTGTGGCGCGATCCGACTCAGCCGCCCGCAGCGATCATTCGACAGACGTATCTTGATATTCTGAATCGCGCGCACGCGGAACTGGGCGAGGCATTCGCCATCGAGTATGTCGAGACGACGGACCCTGTACCGGGGCACCTCGTTGTGGACGACTTCGCAGTCTAGACCTATCGTGGCAGCCAACGTCGCCCAGCGGTGGCAAGCGGGACTTCGAATTGGCCACTGGTTTCGGTACGTTCACGAGCGGAGAGCAGCACCGGGTCAACCAGTTGCGTTGATGAACGGGAGTCACCGCCACATCCGGTGAGCGCGGCGGCGAACACCAGCGCAAATAGAAGTCTGGTCAGCCGCGCACGCGTTGAAAGATGGAGATCTCCGACATGGTCTGATGATGGCCACTGACTGGGGAGTCTGTACTGATGATGACGTCGCAGTGCGGACGGGTCAGCCCCGGCACCGTTACGTCGTCTCGGGCGATCATCCAGAGGTCAGAGAGCAATCGAAGTCATGCTGAGACGCTGAAACGCGCCGGATTATGCTATGCTAGCGCTTAAGTCGTACTCCATCTCTGGCAGGCGCTCAGCAGGTTGCGGAGCAGCCGCGTCGCGCACCGTCACGTGACTCCGCGTTCGTGCGTTGGCGCGGGTTCCGGCTCACGGTGAATCGGCGGCGATGGCGGTGGCGCGACCGCGGCTGTCGTACCCGGTTGCGGGGGAGCGCGTGGCGCGCCCAGTTCCATATCGGTGGTGACGCCGCGCGCCGTGGGCTTGAGGGTCGATCGGATGGCAAGCGTACGGTTGAGCAGGTTGAACCAGAACGGCGCGCCCATGGTGATCGCCAGCGCAGTGAGTATCAGGCCAAGCACTTGAGGTATGAGTCCTGCCGGCGCCGGGTCGGACATATCGCGACTCCACCCGATGGGCAGATCGAGTGCCGTCAGTTCGTGATATCGCCTGCGGATCTCCGCTGTGTCACCGGACACGCGGACCAGCGTCGAGTCTTTCGCAAGCACCTCCGCTCGTTTGACGATCGATTCGCGCGCGGCCTTGTTGCGGGAGAGAAAGTTCGCGACGGTGATCGTGTTCACGTTCAGCGAAAGCGTCAGGGCCATGCCAATCGCGAACAGCCATTACTGCGTATAGCGCTTGTAGACACCGGAGACGTTGTCCATCGCGCTGTTGAACCATTCTTCGATGTAGCGCTGCAAACGCGCGACGTCACCACCCGATCGATCGATGGCCAGCAACAGCAGGTGTTGCAACCGCCTGCTCGGAAAGCGCCTGACACCCTCGCGCAACGCGTCCGGAGACATGTCGGCTTCAGCGACCGACGTGGCGGCCGGCGCCGACGCCGGTCCGCGAGCTAACCATCCGGCAGCAGCGCGCTGACGTCGGGCCATGCCACGCGCCACGATTTCGCCACGCCAGAGTCGGGTGTGTCCTTCTCGATTATGCTCTCCACTTCACGACCGCCGATGCGTGCATAGAAGGCACGGGCACGCGTGTTCGCATCGTACACCCACAGATGCATCCGGCGATCCCAGCCACGCTCCTCGATCTCGCCCGCCGCGCGCGCCAGCAGTTGCGGTCCGATCCCCGAGGACCGCGCCTCCGGGGAGACATGCAGGTTGTCGATCAGATTGCCCCAGACGACATCTGCGCTCGCGATCACATACACGAAGCCGACCGGCACACCGCCAAGCTCGGCCATTACGCCAAAGCGCGTTTCGTCTGGCGCATCGAACCGCCGCTTCCAGACGACTGCGCGATCCAGCTCCACGTCGCCGGCGAGGTAGTCATCCGAGAGGATCCCGCGATACGCGCTGCGCCAGCTGGCAGCGTGCAGTGCTCCGACTGAGGATGCGTCGGACGCGAGCATCAAACGGAAAATGAGCGGCGCCATGCAAAAGAGGACGATGGGTTCTTCAGGAGGTCCGACGCATGGCCGGCACCGGGCGCGGCCTTGCACCCTCGGCTACGTTCAGAAATTAGCCTGTCGCGAGTGGTGCGCTCCTTTCACCGCGGGGAAGAAGATGCAAGACCAGGAGCCGATCGGCGGCAGTGTGTCGCGACGTGAGTTTGTCGCCGGAGTCGCAGCGCTCAGTGCAGTCTGGATGGTCGCCGGCACCGCCTGCGCACGCGAAGGAGGACCGAAGGGCGACGCTGCCACCCTCGTGCACTTCTCGCCGGATCAGGCGAAACAGGTTGACGCCATCAGTGCCCGGATCCTGCCGAGTGACGGCACGCCCGGCGCACGCGAGGCCGGTGTCATCAACTTCATCGACCAGTCGCTGAACGGGTTCGCCAGGGATCAGGCTCCCCTCTTCAACGACGGCCTGAAGTCGCTGGGCGAGGCGGTCACGAAGAAGCACGGCAGCGCCGCCACCTTCGCCTCGCTGACGGAAGTGCAGCAGGACGCCATGCTGCACGAGATCGAGAAGACGCCGTTCTTTCAGGCCATCCGATTCGCGACGCTGGCCGGCTTCCTCTCGCTGCCGAAGTACGGCGGCAACAAGGACTATGTCGGCTGGAAGTTCATCGGCCAGGAAGTCGCGATGGAGCACAAGGCGCCGTTCGGCTGGTACGACCGTCCGGAGAACCAGATGGCACTGCTCGGGAAGGTGCTCTGATGCAGATGCCCACGGCGCACCCCGCGCCGAAGCAGCCGTCGTATCCCACCGACGAAGCGGTGGACTTCGTCATCATCGGCTCCGGTATTGCCGGTGGTTCGGTTGCACGCGAACTGACACGAAACGGATTCTCGGTTGTACTGCTCGAGCAGGGGCGCAACGTCGGGCCGGAAGACATGGAGCACGACGAGCTGGGTGCGTTCATGTGGCCGCGCTGGACGACCGACCCTGCGGTGTCGCCGCAGACATATCGCAAGGGGCCGGATGCCAAGGTGGAGCAGCGCAGCTTTGCCAACTACGCACGCGCGGTCGGTGGCACGACATTGCACTTCACCGGCAACTTCTGGCGCTTCCGCCCGATCGACTTCCACGAGGCGTCGAAGCGTGGCGTGCCGGCGGGATCAACACTCGCGGACTGGCCGATCACGTACGAGGAGCTCGAGCCGTACTACACCGCCGTGGAGTATGCGATTGGCGTCTCCGGCGAGGCAAGCGACGACCCGCGAGAGCCGATGCGATCGAAGCCGTACCCGCTGCCGCCGTTGAACGCGCACGGCCCGGGCGTGCTGCTTGAAGTCGGCGCAAAGAAACTCGGCTGGAGCTCGAAGGCCGCACCGATGGCGATTCTGTCACGCGAGTTCAAGGGACGGCAGCCGTGCCACAACTGCGGCTTCTGTCTCGCATTCCCATGCGAGTGGGGCGCGAAGTCCGGCGCCAACTGGACGATGGTTCCGGAGGCACTCGCCAGCGGCAAGTGCGAGCTGCGGCCGAACAGCTACGTGCGCAAGATCGAGACGGACGCCGCCGGCCGCGCGACAGGCGTGGTCTACTTCGACAAGGACAGGCGCGAGGTCGTCCAGAAGGCCAGGGCCGTCGTGCTCTGCGCGAACGGCGCCGAAACGCCGCGACTGCTGCTCAACTCGAAGTCGAACCGCTTCCCCGATGGTCTCGCCAATTCGAGCGGCATGGTCGGCCAGAACCTGATGCCGAACGGCAACGTTGCCTCGACCGCCGAGTTCGAGCACGAAGTTGCGGCGCACAAAGGACCGGTCGTGACACGGATCACGGAGGAGCCGTACGAGCTGGATCCGAAACTGAACCTCATCGGCGGCGGCGGCTTTGACTTCCGCATGTCGGTACCCGGCTTGCTGTGGACGCTCGGCATGCCCGACGACGGACCGATGTGGGGCAGCGAATTCAAGAAGCGCATGCGCCCCTGGTTCAACAACTCGATCGAGGCGCTCGGCCATACCACGACGTTGCCACAGGCGACCAACGGCGTGACGATCGATCCGGAGCTGAAGGATGCGTGGGGTGTGCCGGCGATGCGCGTCACGTACAAGGAGCATGAGCATGACATGCGCCTGTTCAAGCACTTTCAGGGGCTCGGACGCGAGCTGCTCGCTGCCGCAGGCGCAAAAAAGATTCATACGCCGCCGCTCAACGACTCGCCAGATGGTGCAGTGCACCTGCTCGGCACCGCGCGCATGGGGAACGATCCGCGCACGTCGGTGGTGGACAAATATCATCGCGCCCACGACGTGAAGAACCTCTTCATCGTGGACGGCAGCAGCTTCGTGACCAGCGGTCGCGGGCAGCCGACGATGACGATCAACGCGCTCGCATTCCGTGCGGCGGACCACATCGCGGAGTTCGCGCGGAAAGGGGAGATCTGATGTACGTGGCCGCGTAGGGCACCCTGATTTCTCCGCTGACGCTGCTCGCCGTGCTGGTGCTGCTGCAGGAAACCATGCCGCTGAAAGGCGCCGAGAAAACCAGTGCGATCGCCCTTGCTCTCTCGGCAGTCGTGATGGCGTGGCTGTTGATCCACACCGTATTCACGCTGCGCTATGCACACCAGTACTACGACGCGCCGACGGGCACTCGTCCGCTCGACTTCCCCGGTATGGACGACACGCCGGACTACCTCGACTTCGCGTACTTCGCCTTCGTGATCGGGATGACCGCACAGACGGCCGACGTCAGCGTGCGAGGCCGTGCGATTCGTCGAACGGTGCTCCTGCACGGACTGGTGGCGTTTGCGTTCAACACAGCTGTCGTGGCCCTCAGCACCGGGATCCTGACAACGCTGCTCTGAGGTCAGCGAAGGCCCCGACAGCCTGACCGAGTATCCAACGAATGACACTGGCAGTATCGTGATGCCACACTCCTGACTCACGCCGCCATGTCGCTGCTCCCGCTCCTCGATCACACCCTGCTCGGCGCCGCATCGCGACCAGCACTCGACGTCGAAATGCCCGGCAGATTGACCGCGACGCTGACCTTCGGCGACCTCGAGGTGCGGAGCAACCGTCTCGCGCAGGTGCTGCACGACCGGGGCATCGCGCGCGGCCAGCGGCTGGCGTTCCTGCTCGGCAATCGCGTCGAGATCATCGATCTCTGGCTGGCGTGCGTGAAGCTCGGCGTCATCGTGGTGCCGATCAACGTGCTCTATCAGGCGCGAGAGATCGCGCACATCGTCGGCGACGCGGACCCGGTGGCAGTGGTGACCACGCCCGACCGGATCGCCGATCTGGCGACGGGCGTGACGGCGTGGGATGTCCACGATCTGGCGCGCGATGCAAGCGCGATGACAACCATGTTTGCGCGCCCTGCAATCGTGCGTGGCACCGTGCGCGACGCCGATACGCCAATGGCGCTGGTCTATACCTCCGGCACGACCGGAGCGTCGAAAGGCGCGATCCTGACGCACGGAAACTTCGCTGCCAATGCCCTCGTGCTGAATGCCAGCTGGGCGATGTCCGCCAGCGACCGACTGCTCGCCGCGCTGCCGCTGTTCCACGTGCATGGGCTGGGAAATGCCTTGCACTGCTGGCTGCTGAGCGGGTGCCACATGAAGCTGGTGGAACGCTTCGAGGCGTCACGCGCGGCGGAGTGGTTCAGCACATACCGGCCGACGGTGTTCTTCGGCGTGCCGACGATGTACATCCGGCTCCTCGATCTCGACGCCAGCGTGGCAAAGGATATCGGTTCACATGCGCGGCTCTTCGTCTGCGGATCGGCGCCATTGCCGGCGCACGTGCTGGAAGCGTTCCGCGACCGATTCGGGCACGTGATTCTCGAACGTTACGGGATGACCGAAACGCTGATGAACGTGGGCAACCCATATGTCGGCGAGCGACGCGCCGGCACGGTGGGACTGCCGCTGACGCTCACCTCCGTGCGCATCATGGGCGACGACGGTGCCGAACTCCCCGATGGAACGAGCGGCGAACTCTGGGTGCGTGGGCCGAACGTCTGCGCCGGATACTGGAACCGGCCCGACGCGACCGCGGCAGCGTTCCAGGACGGCTGGTTCCGCACCGGCGACATCGGCGTGCGCTCGAAGGATGGTTACATCACGCTCGAGGGACGACGCAGTGAACTGATCATCTCCGGTGGGTTCAACATCTACCCGCGCGAGATCGAGGAACTGCTGCTCGAACAGCCCGGGGTCAACGAGGCGACGGTGATCGGCGTGGCCGATGCGCTGCGCGGCGAAGTTCCGGTGGCCTACATCGTTGCGCACGAGTCGCTCGATACCGCGGCCCTCGACGCGCACCTGCGAACACAGCTCGCCTCGTTCAAGATTCCGCGCGCCTACGTGCGGCTCGACGCGCTGCCGCGCACCGCGCTGGGCAAGGTGCAAAAGCACCTGCTCCCTCCAGTGCCGTGACGTGAGCCCCGCAGTGTTGTCACTCCTCGCGCTGCTGCTGGTGATCGCCGGCAGCCTCACCACGCGCATCAACGTCGGCGTGTTGGCGGTGGCGCTGGCGTGGCCGATCGCGATCTTCGCCGCGAACTGGAAGATGGACGCGATGATGGCGACGTTCCCGAGCACACTCTTCATCACGCTGGTCGGTGTCAGCGTGTTGTTCGGCGTCGCTCAGGCGAACGGCACGATGAACGCGATTGCGCAGTCCACGGTAAGCCTGTTGCGCGGCCGGGCCGCCGCGCTGCCGCTGCTGTTCTTCGTGATGGCGTGCGCGCTCTCGACTGCCGGCCCGGGCGCGATCTCGGCGACTGCGCTGCTGGCGCCGATCGCGATGGGCATCGCTGTGCAGGCTCGGATGCCGGTGTTCCTGGCCGCGCTGATGGTCGGCAATGGTGCCAACGCCGGCAACCTGTCACCAATCAGCGCCGTGGGCGTGATCGTCCATGATTCAATGTCGAGGATCGGGCTCGATGGGCATTTGTGGAGCGTCTGGTCGGCAAACTTCGTCGCACATGCGCTGGCGGCGTTCGCGGCGTGGGTGCTTTTCGGTGGGCCTGCACTGCTCAAGGCAGGCGCTGTCGATCGCAGCACCGACCCGCCTCCGTTGACGTCCAAACACTGGATGACGATCGGCGTGATCGCATGCTGGGTCGTGGCGGTCGTCACGTTCAAGCTGAATCCCGGCCTGGCCGCGTTCATCGCCGCCAGTGTGCTGATCCTCGCCGGTATCGGCGACGACGCCGCCTCGGTGCGGCAGGTGCCGTGGGCCGTGATCCTCATGGTCTGCGGAGTGAGTGTGCTGGTCGGCGTGCTCGAGAAGACCGGCGGCATGGATCTCTTTACCACGCTACTTGCGCGCATCGCTGCACCGGAGACCGTGAACGGCACCATTGCCGGGATCACGGGGCTGATCTCGACCTACAGTTCGACATCGGGCGTGGTGTATCCGGCGTTCCTCCCCGCGGTGCCCGGCCTGGTACAGAAGATTGGCGGTGGCGATCTGTTGCAGGTGGCGCTGAGCATCAACGTCGGCGCAGCAATCGTGGACGTTTCGCCGCTGTCCACCATCGGAGCGTTATGTATCGCCGCCCTCCCCGAGGGCGGCGATGCGGCGAAGAAACTCTTCCGACAGCTGATGATCTGGGGATTCTCGATGACCATCGCCGGCGCACTGTTCTGCCAGCTCTTCATCCGCTTCTTCGCATAGGTCGTCGGCTTGACGCCGCAGCGCGTGGCGCGTTCTCGCGTGAATGCTCTACATCGTGACATTCGAATGTTATCGCCGTAGAATCGACTTCCCTGCCATCACTTCACCGAGCCCCTCGCATGCGCCTTGTCTCACCATGCATCGCCGTCGTCGCGTTGTCGATCGCCGCGTCGGCTGCCAGCGCCCAGGCCCCGAACACCTTCGACATCGCGCGACGTCTGGTGACGCCGCACAGCGTGGAACTTTCCCCTGACGGCAGGACCGCCACCTTCGTCGTCACCCGACCAGATTTCGAGACGAATTACAACGATTTCGAGCTCTGGACCGTCGATCTCGCGGCCGGTTCCCCGCGCCAGCTCACGACCTCGCGCAAAGTCATCGGCCAGACGCATTGGTCGCCGGACGGGACATCACTCGCGTTTCTCACCCCCGATAGCGCGGGGAAGATGCAGCTCTTCGAGTCGCCCAGCTGAGGTGTACGTGATGGACACGCCGACTTCGGCACCGCGCCGCCTCTCCGATTTCAACGGGTGGGCCAGCGGCATCGCCTTTGGAAAGACGGAACGCGTCACATGGAAGGCGGAGCAGTTCGAAGCGGATGGCACCGTCACCTACCCGGCGAACTTCGATCCGTCGAAGAAGTATCCTCTCGTTCTCGTGATTCACGGCGGTCCCACATCGGCGTCGAAGACCAGCTTCGGCTCAATGCCGCAGTTGAAGGCTGCTGAGGGATGGATCGTGTTTCAGCCGAACTACCGCGGGAGCGACAATCTCGGGAACGCGTATCAGTCAGCTATCGTCGGTGATGCTGGTGCCGGCCCCGGACGCGACGTGATGGCTGGCGTCGCGATGCTCCGCGCCATGCCGTACATCGACGGCAAGCGCACTGCCATCACGGGCTGGAGTTACGGCGGCTACATGACGAGCTGGCTGATCGGCAACTATCCGAACGAATGGACCGTCGCGATGGCCGGCGCCCCCGTCACGAACTGGGAGGAGATGTAGAACCTCGGCGATGGCAACACCGCGATCCGATATGCCTTTGGCGGCTCACCGTGGACCGACGGGCGAGAGGCGCAGTATCAGGCGCAGTCGCCGATCACCTATGTGCGGAAGGTCAGGACACCGACCCTCGTGATGTCGAACATCGAGGATTTCCGCGTCCCGCCGACCCAGGCATTTGGTCTCTATCGCGCCATGAAGGACAAAGGCGTCGAGACCCGATTCGTCGGTTTTCAAGGGCGGACACACGCCTCGGCGGATCCGGTGAATGGGAGGGAGCGCACGAAGGTGTGGATTGATTGGGTTCGGGAGCATTTGCAGCCGAAACTGCAGCCATAGTCAACGGGGGCGCGGGCGGGGACTGATGAGGGTTGGCACAAATGGCGATGATGCGTAGCGCGTCGCGCGTCATCGCCTGCCGCTCTGGCACTGAAGTTCGGGGGACGGGGCGGCGGCGTACACGTCACTCATGCACCACGCTTTCGCCCGACCTCGGCCACAGCCATGTTGCTTGGCACCCAAGCTGCCTCCGGCGATTCCCACTCACGGCCCTCGCGATGATTTCCACACCACGACGTCTCATGACGATCACCGCCGCGCTCATCGTCGCGACGGTCCCCGAACTCCGCGCACAGCAGTTCGACGTCATGGAAGCCACGATCCCCTCCGTGCACGCCGCGATGGATGCACGCCGGCTCACCTGCCACGCCCTGGTGCAGGCGTATCTCGATCGTATCGCCGCCTACGACAAGCAAGGGCCCGCCCTCAACGCGATCCAGCATGTGAATGCGCGTGCGCTCGCCGAGGCCGACTCGCTGGATGCGGTGTTGAAGGCAAAGGGCCCGCGCGGGAGCCTGCATTGCGTGCCGGTGCTGCTGAAAGATCAGATCGAGACGCGCGACATGCCAACCACCTACGGCTCGGCGATCTACAACGGCTTCACACCGACGCGCGACGCCACGGCAGTCAAGCGACTCGAGGCGGCGGGCGCGATCATCATCGCCAAGACCACGATGGGCGAGTTCGCAGGACGCTACGTCGGTTCGGCCGCCGGCATCATCCGCAACGCCTACGATCCGACGCGCAATCCAAGCGGATCATCAGGCGGCTCGGCGTCGGCGGTCGCCGCGAACTTCGGGCTGGTGGGCATCGGTGAAGACACCGGTGGCTCGATCCGCGGTCCCGCCGCCGTGAGCAGCCTGGTCGGACTGCGTCCCACGCTGCAGCTGGTGAGCCGCTTCGGCATGCTCCCCGCCAATCCAACGCAGGACACGATGGGCCCGATGACGCGCACCGTCGCCGACGCCGCGCGCGTGCTCGATGTGATCGCCGGTTACGATGCGAACGATCCAATCACTGCCTACGCCGTGGGGCATGTACCCGCCACCTACACCGCATCGCTCAAGCCCGATGCGCTGCGTGGCGCGCGCATCGGTGTGCTGCGCTTCCCGCGTGACACTGCCAGCCCACGCCGGAGCGCAGCCGCCGACAGCGCGCGTGCACCGCGTGACACGTCTGCAGCGGGCCTCGCCACTGCCCAGCGCGACTCGGTGACACGTGCCGACTCGCTCGCGAAGCGCGATTCCACCAATCGCGTGGTGATTGCGGAATACGCCAAGGTGCGCGTGGTGTTCGACAGCGCGCTGGCAAAGCTGCGCGCGCAGGGTGCAATCGTGATCGACTCGCTGCCGCTGCCGCCGATGCGTGGAGTTGGCAACGATTTCGAGACGGAAGAGGCGACCAACGCCTACTTCGCACAGCACCCAAACGCCCCGGTGAAGACGCTGGCCGAAATCATGCTGGCCGGCACCGTGAATCCGTGGCGTGCCCGCGCCATGATCGGGTACCTCGGCAAGAGCACCAACGATCCCGGCTACCTGCAGGTGACCAGGCAGCGCGAAGTATTACGCGTTGCGGTACTGAAGCTGATGGCCGACCGTCAGCTCGATGCGATCGTCTACGCAACGTACGACGCCGCACCGACCGTGATCGCCGCCGACGTGCTCACCAACCCGCGGACCACGGATGCCTACGGACGCGGCGACAACCGCGGGTTGAGTCCACAGATCGGCTTCCCTGCACTCACGGTTCCGATGGGCTTCACCAGCGATGCCCTGCCGGTGGGACTGGAGTTTCTCGGCCGGCCATTCAGCGAGCCACAACTGTTCGGCTACGGCTTCTCATTCGAACAGGCAACACGTCACCGCCGCCCGCCCAACACCACACCCGCGCTGATCCGCTGATTGGTGGCGATGCGCATCACGTCACGCACACCCTTCGGGCGAGTGCGCGTTGCGGATGCATGAATGGGCGCAGATCAGCGCGTGCCAAAGTTCGCGATACCGAATCACCTGCTTCGCGTAGTTGTCGCGCCTAGCGTCGACGCGCCGTGATCAGCACCGCGATGTCGTCAGGACGCGGATTGATGAAATCCAGCCGCACGCGACCATCGGGCAGCGTGCTCACCGTCGCCGGCACCGCGCTGTTGGTGAGTATCCATCCCATCGGTAGCACCACGGCGTTCGCTGGTCGCCCGAAGCTGCGGTCCCACACCAGTTCATCGTTCGTCACGGTGTAGCGCACGGGGTCCGTGTACGTCTCGAACATGCGCAGGCGCAGCGTGGTGCCGGCGGCGATTTCGGCAAAACGGAACACGACCACCTCCGTCTGCGGCGTCAGGTCGGGAACAGAGAGTCCGGCGCGCGTGACCGCATCACCCTTCAGCGTCTCGTGCATGAGCGGTTCACCGGTGTCGAGATTCGTCGCGCGCGGATTCGACACGGTGCTGCCGGCGCGCACGACGTTCAGATACGTGCTCGTGCCGGTGCGCGACTCGGTGTAGTCGTGATAGAGATCGAAGGCGTGGGTCTCCGGCTGCTGCAGGTAGTACACGATCTCGCGATCCTGATGCGCACGTTCGCCGAGTCGCGCCGCGACGCCCGATGTCACGGCACGAAGTGATCGTGCTGGCACCGCGCGGATCGTCACCGCCGCTTCCGACGGCGTGGTGTTCCAGAAGCTGATTCCCACGCGTCCATCGGCTTCCTGAAGCACCTGTGCCGGGAAAGTCGACGCGATCATCTCGTAGCCGGCCGGAAGCACGACCGCGTTGCGCTTGATACCGAGTGGTCGCGTGAAGACGATCGTGTCGCCGCGCATGAAGTAGCTGGCGGCGTCCTCGTACGTCTTGAGAATCAGCACGCGTTGTTCGCCACCATCACCGGGCACCGGTCGCGAGAGGGACACGCGGATGTAGGTCTGCAGGCTGTCGCCGTTCACGCCACCGGCGCGGGCATCCTTTGCACCGACGACATCGAAGCGGAGCGGCTTGCCGTTCGCGCGATCGAGGACGCTTTCGTCGGTGGCGATGCTCCCCCTCCGTATCGGGTTGAAGTAGTGCACTGCGCCAGGTGTGGTGGCGGTCACTTCGTAGATGATGCGGAACTTCGCCGATCCGGGCGCCAGCAGTTCATAACGCGTGTAGGCATCGGCGTCGGTCTGACGCGCCGGCACCTGCGCCTGGCCCTGCGTCGGAGTCGTCGATCCGACGATTGCAATCACGAGCAGAGTGTACAAAGCCGGGAATCGCATTTTTCGGCGGTAGGTGGATGGGCGTACGATAGTGGGGCCGGACACCAAGGTATCCGGCCCCACCGGGTCATGCATGACAGCGTGTCAGCGCCGGCGAAAGCGCTGCCGTGCGACGGTCAGTGTTCAGCGATCGTCGTCACTTCTCGCGGTGAAGGTGACCGACGCACTGCCTGACGAGAGTCGGGCAGCCATCGTGTTGACGCCACGCCTGATCGTCCAGCGTGTGAAGATGGTGCCCACGCTGCCACTGGTATTTGCCGAGGTGCTCACTGCGCCACCGCCCGTTTGCACCGACCAGAGCACCGACGCACCGGTCACAGGATTGCCGAACGTATCAGCCACCCGAACGGTCGGGTTGATCAGCAATGGCTGATTCGACTGCCCTTTCTGGTTGTTGCCGGCGCTGATGGTGATGCGTGCCGCATCTCCCGCCGTCACGCTGAAGCTGTTTGACGTCACCGTTCGTGCCGTACCGGAGACCGTGGCCGTTGCGGTGACCTTATACGACGTGCCCGCGGTATTGATGATCACGCTGGGGAATGTCGCCACACCGGCCACTGCAGCGGCCGCTGCGCTCGTGCTGCCGTTCGCAAACCGGCCGCTTGAGAGCCGCAGCGTGATGGTGCCGGTGAAGGCCGGTGTCGTCCGGCCAGCGGCATCGACCGCCGCTACCGACACGGGGATGCTCGCGCCTGCGCGCACCGTGCCGCCGATCGCAGGCTGAACGCGG
>Ga0209591_10001253_pt1 | contig 32018 bp, 31 predicted proteins | sample MAT01_FD_187207 | JGI IMG/M metagenome (GOLD analysis project Ga0209591, IMG submission 187207) | Freshwater microbial communities from Lake Fryxell liftoff mats and glacier meltwater in Antarctica - MAT-01 (SPAdes) (version 2) | ecosystem: Environmental > Aquatic > Freshwater > Ice > Liftoff... | reverse complement strand
CAATGCGGTCGCCAGATGTATCGTGGGTAACGAAAGCAAAGTGGGATGTGCTTACACGTGAAGAGCAGGAAAAATTTGCACCGGTTTGCCCGGATTTTGTTATTGAATTGAAATCACCTTCTGATTCACTTCTGCAATTGAAATCTAAAATGGAAAAGTGGATTGAAAATGGTTGTCAATTAGGTTGGTTGATCGATCCACAGGCCGAAAAAGTTTACGTGTATAAACCTAATATTGCCGTAAGCACAATTTCAGGTTTTGATAACGAGATTGAAGGCGATGATTTGCTGCCTGGTTTTAAATTGTCATTAGCGCGATTAAGATAATCTGGTGGCCGGCCTCTCCTTTGATGTACTCCGTGTTGGTAAAAAATATCGCCTCATAAATCTGGGCGATAAATATGAGTTTGAAATTGAGCGAATTTTAGTCAATGGCGATTTCAAAGTAAAAGACCTGCACACACTTGAACGCTATCTCCTAAAAGACACCATCAAGTTTGGAAAAGGAAAAGATTTTGAGCTTAGAGAACTGTAAAATTATTTCAGTTTACCCGTATACGTTTTCTTAAACAACTCAAAGCGTGGAATGGAAACCCCACGCACGTAACTTTGATTCGGGTTGTGTTCAATAAAATCCTGATGATAGCCTTCAGCTCGAGTGAAATCAGTTAGTTTTTTTATTTCAGAGACAATCGGATTTTTATATAGACCGGATTTTTTAAAATCAGCCAACGAATTTTCAGCAATTGCTTTCTCTTCGCTTGTCAGGTAAAATAAAATTGAGCGATACGATGAACCACGATCAGGTCCCTGTCTGTCTTTTGTGGTTGGGTCATGCGAAGTGAAAAAGACTTTCGTTAACTCTTCATAGCTTATTACTTTTGGATCGTAATAAACCAAAACAGTTTCGGCATGGCCTGTCGTTTCAGTATTTACACGTTCATAAGTGGGGTTTTTAGTTGTGCCGCCTGCATAACCCGACACTGCCGAATCAACACCAACCACTGCTTCAAAAATATGTTCGGAACACCAGAAGCAACCTTCTGCAAATGCTGCTATTGCTTTCCCTGCCGGAGCTTTAAGAACAACAGGCCTAACATCAGAGTCCTGAGCTTTCTTTTGCCCATCGCAAGAGATCAAAGCAAATTGAAGTAATGCGAGTGCGGCTATCTTTATCACTTTCATAATTACTAAAATTAACACTTATAACGAAGCAATTGTTCAACCAGATGTTAAAAATCTGACAATCTCCATTCCTGTCGTGCACAAGACATACCAACTTGTATCTCTAAGCGCAGCGAACTTTTAAATTCTGATTATGATTTGAGGTATATAACTTTTAAAACCTCATTTATGAAAAACAAATTAATCATTGCTCTTGCTCTAATCTTGCTATCGTCTTTGGCTGTTTTCAGCCAAGATAAGGTAAAGACTATTACGCTTACACAAACACCGGGAAAGTTTGAAGGCAAAGAACTCAAGTTAAAACCCGGAAGCTATCAATTTGAAGTCGTTAACAAAGGCGTTGACCATGAAGTGGCCTTCTTCTTGCAAAAAGAATCTGATAAGGAGAATAAAGAATTCACTTCCGCTTTAAAGGATTCCGGTTTGCCCAAGCTGTTAAAGAATGGCGAAAGTGCAAAAACAGGAGTGGTGGAATTATCAAAAGGGAAATATGTGTACAGCTGTCCGCTAAATCCCACTCCACATTATACAATCATTGTTGAATAATATTTTTGTGATTGATCAGGAGCCAGTAACAGTTTGCTGGCTCCTGAATCATGTTTTGTCAGGCAAGGACATGCTTGCTAGATTATTTTTACGTTATTGAGTTAAACTTTCAATAGTAATGAGAAATTTTTTTTTGGTTATATCTTAAACCACTGCAATCGCACACCAAAACACTTCGAAAAGTTATTCTTTCGATTTAGAAAATTTGAATTCACCACTCAAAAACAATCAACCGGATATTTATTTAAGGGCGAGTTTCCACTTAATAGGCGCAACTATGAAGTTGGTGGCAACAGCTTTAGTATGGCTGATGATTTGAAGATTTTTCTCCTAGTAAACTGTACCGAAAAATAACTTCTTTTGGACCTTATTCGGGAGCCTTCCATAATTTTCAATACCAAATAATACCAATTTTTTTTCCAATTTAGTGGTGAAATCAGGTGAGTCACGACTATGAAAAATCAATTGGAAACTGGTCCGCTAAAAAATCTGGACGAATGGGAAGAAGATTTATTAGGGAGATATCCCGATCCCGACAAAATTGTCAAAGGAAAAACCACTGAGGAATATCGAAACTATGATAATCCTGAACGGGATACGGTTCGTGAATTCTATCGGTTGAATCATACTTTTCAGACTTTTGATTTTGTTCAAAAGAAACGCGATGAATTTTTGGCTTTCAATAAAAAAGAAATGCCCATTTGGGAGGCCTTTGATTTTTTAAATCAGTTGATTGATGATTCCGATCCCGACACAGATCTTGATCAATGGCAACATTTACTTCAAACTTCAGAAGCCATTCGCAGAGATGGACACGAATGGTGCATTTCCTGATTATCCTTTTCTTGACCGGATGTCAATCACATTTGTATTAATTATTGTTGTTATGGTTATCATGAGCTTGATGAAAAAAGAAGAGGCTCATGAAGTACAAGTAAGCAAGAATATGTTTAGAGTAACGCCAGGCTTTGCGATTTATTCGATCATAATACTTGGTATATTAACAGCTCTTTATACAATTTTTTGGTAATAAGAATTTATGACGCGCATAGTTCCCATCCTTATACTTTTGCTCATTTCTCTTTTGGGATTTAGCCAACCAAGTTCTTCTATAATTTTTGCTCACAACGATTACGAAAAACCAATTCCACTAGTCGCAGCTTACGAAGTACAAGTTGGTTTTATTGAAGCGGATGTTTTCTTGCAAGGCAATAATCTGTTAGTCGCTCACGAGAGCAAACAGATTCAAAAAGATAAAACCCTTGAAGCACTTTACTTAAAGCCATTGGATAAACTAATTGAGAAAAATGGCGGCTTTGCTTATGCGGACAAGGAGCAGTCATTAACATTAATGATTGACTTAAAAACAGAAGGCATTGCAACATTAAATACATTAGTAGCGAAGCTGAAAAAATATCCTCGCCTTATTACTTGTAAAACCTTGCTGATAACCGTTAGTGGAAACATGCCCATCCCCGCTCTTTGGAAAAACTTTCCAGAATTTATTAACTTTGATGGTAGGCCAGGAGTTGCTTACACACCCGATCAACAAAAGAGAATTCGATTAATCAGTGCCAGCTTTATAAGTTTTTCGAAATGGAATGGCAAGGATAAGTTGACTCAGCGTGATAAAGAAAAATTAGTAGCCGTTATCGAAGCCGCACATGCTATCAACAAGCCTTTCAGGTTTTGGGCTATCCCCGATTTTCCTGAATCTTGGACGAAGTTGATGGAGCTTGACGTTGATATTATCAATACCGATGATGTGGTTGGGCTTGCTACATTTTTAAAGGAAAGGAAATAGGTTGAATTGAATCCTGGAATAGCTTGTCAGAAGATCAACAAATTAAAACTCTCATTGACCGCTCACCTTGGTGCTTTTTCACGAACGTTAATGCAAATCTTCAGTTCTGATACTCGATCTCTAAAGCAAGAAATTTAAGTTAAGCATTCAGATGTTTTGGTGGTGACCTTACCCGCTACCCCTTACACAACACCACCAAAGGCGAACTCTTCCATAAGCTCAAGGCTGAAAATGATTTTAACTTTTCCAGTCTTTACTCTAATGTCTAAGGTATTTAGGTTTTTTGTGATTAAGAAGCTAATCCAGATATTAGTATCAATTATGACACGATCAATTCTTTTTGCCATACCGCTTTGACCGAACTGACTCGACTTCCTTTGTTATCTCTCTTAAAGAGATTCCTTTCTTTTTAGTTTTAAGTCTATTCAGCAGGATCTGAAAAGATTTCACAGTGTCATTATCCCGAATGCTAATAAGATTTAAGTCTTGCAAGTTCTCAATGATTCTTTTGGCTTTCGGATCTACAATGTCTATTGTTAATGTCTCCATATCTAAAATATACAAATTTGATATTATTGTTCTTTAGGTGTAATTGGGGTTATTGTTTAATTCTTTGTTGCACTTTAAAATAAAGGTTGAGACGCCCACTCACTTCATCTCTGCAATCCATTTCCTTACCAACGTAACTCCTTCCGCATGCGTTATCGAACGGCCTAACTCAGGCATCATAATGCCAGGGTGCACCGACTCGATGCGAAACTGTAAGATGGATTGATCGGGTTTACCAGGAACGATGTCATACTGCAACCCACCCGAGCCTTTGCCCGCTGCCACTGGGGCTTTGCCCACCCCTAACTTGGAAAAATTAGTTTCGCTTGCCAGCAAATACAAGCCACTGTTTTTAGCGGAGCCATCGGCACGATGGCAGTGTGCACAATTTATTTCTAGCCATGCACGGGCGCGCAAGTCTAACGCAGCCGTTGCATCCTCGTAATTAACCAAGGCCGCTACTTTATTTATATCAGGCAAGTCGCCCAGCACTCCACGCTCTTGCCATGCAATCAATTGATTTTTGTTTTGCGAAAATTCGAGTGCGCCATTAAGCTGTCGCGCAGTTGGTCCGATTGGCATTAACTTATCTCCACGCAAGTGGCAGCCCTTGCATTGGTTTACATTGGGGATAGAATAATTAATTTGTTTACTGGTTCCATCATAATGCGCCCACGACACAGGAACCGTTTTCCCGGCAACGGAAAGAAACGCTTCCGACTGTTCGTCATTCCATATATAAGGCAGTGCTTTCCAGATGTTGGCTTCTTTAATTAACAAACGGGTTTCTAAAATTCTTATCTCAGCTTTTGGTTTTCTAAAATCAGCCGGGTAATAAAAATTTTTAATCAACACTGTGCCTTCAGGAAATTCAAACACATCATCATTAGAATAGACTGCCTTACTGCCTTTAGGAATTTTTACAAATCGCTTTTTAAACGCATAATCAGAAAACAATGCTGAGTTCAATGCGTAAGGAATTACCTCCTCCGCTGGAGTAAGCTCTTTGAGCGCACCTACAAAAAATCCATACTCCGTCAATTTTTCTTTACCCAGTCCTGAAAGGTCAACGGTAACTTCTGCTTCTGGAAGCACAACAATCTCTTGCGTTTTGCTTTGGCACGAAGACAACGCAACGCAAAAGACAATCAAGAAAATAATGTTTCGGAAATAGGCGTCAAACCGCTGGGAGCAGTCAGGTGCATTATCGATTAGATAAAAATATTTCATACTACAAACTTGTTCCTACACACTTGAACTGCTCAACTCCCTTCGTCAGGTTTTTAAAATCGTGTGCAGCATCTAAGTTCAACACGGTTATATCACCGGTTTCCTGCACACAGAATTCAGCATTGGCGCGCTGCGGATCGGCAATGCCATCATACACAATGTCGGGTGGGCTCATAAAGGATTTCATAAAAAACAATTTACCAATATCATGACGCAATGCCGGAAACCAATGGCTATTTTCATAGGTGTTGTTGTGAATATAAATCTGATAGGGATACGGATTGTAAAGCGAATCCAACATGTAGTTATTGTTTAAGGTTTGCACTCCCCCAATCGAACCCTCCTGTTCTACCTCACCTTCATTGAGGGCGGAAACTAAATCGTAACTGATTACGCCAATACCTACGGTTTTATTATTGAGAATCTTATTTGCTGTTATCTCTAATTGATGCGTAGCTAAAACCATCATGCCCGTGCCCGGTGGAATGCTCGCGACAATATTTCCTTTTGCTGCAAAGTTTTCGTGATTGTTATCACGCACAAGATTGTTATAAACCTTTGTGCTGTACCCATATTGAGTAAGACCCGGAAGATCAAATACTAAAATGCCCCCTGTATTTTCATACGCCTCGTTGCCATAAATTTCAACCCACCGCGAGTTTTCGCTTTCAATGCCCGCCACATTCCAGTAAGCCTTGCTATTTCTGATAATTACCGAATCAGATTGGCCAACATAAATGCCTGCATCGGAGGAACCCATCGCAATGCATTCGTCAATCAATACGTGCTTGCACAACACGGGATAAATTGCGTAGGCACCGTTTTCTGTTTTGGGGCCATCAGCCCACACCGAGCGAATGCGTGTAAACGTGATTCCATTTACTTCATTCACTTTCAGGTTATCGCCTTTGGCATCTTCAATAGAAAAATCCTGAAGAATAATATTTTTTCCATTGCTGATTAATAAACCTTGCGCGCCCTCTGTTTGATTTTTAAAAGAAAGAATTGTTTTGTCCATGCCTTTGCCCTGAATTACAATGTTAGATTTGCCATCCATTGCCAAGCCTTTCGTAAACATAAAATTTCCTTCGGGCAAAGTTAACGTATCACCATCTTGAATAGTGATCAGTTGTGTTTGTAAATTCTGCTCAATGCTTTGCCAGGTGCGGGGTATTGATTTTTCTTCAGCACAAGCGGCAACCAGTAAAATAAGAAACGGCAAGTATCTCATACGGGTAGATTTACTACAAGATACTAACTTTTTGTAGAGAGCATTTGAATTTTAGCAGAAAGAAATTGTAAACCGCCTGTAGAAATGCGCCTTTTATATTATTGAATTGACCTATATCTTTATGCCTTAACCCTGCTTATTATGCGCACTATTTTTTCAACAGTCTTTTTCCTCGCTTTCATTTCTGTATTGGCGCAGGAAGTTGATCTACCTACCGATTTTCTTTCAAAAGAGTTTCATAAAGACCGCAGAGAGAAGCTTAGGGCTAATCTTCCGGAAAATTCAGTAGCGGTATTTTTTGCCAATGCAGTTCGCAATCGCGCCAACGATGTAGACTATGTCTATCATCAAGATCCTGATTTCTATTACCTCACGGGATATAAAGAACCAGAAGCTGTACTTTTTGTATTTAAGAATAAACAAATAGCCGCCAATGCTGCCAGCTACAACGAAATTTTATTTGTGCAACCACGCAATGCGATGCGCGAAATGTGGACTGGCCGGAGGTTAGGCGAAAAAGGAACAAAAGATCTGTTAGGGTTTGAGCAAACATTCAATAACAGCGAGTTCAAACGCTATAATGTTGACTTCTTAAAGTTTGATAAGATTCTGTTTTTTGATTTTAACAATGATGTGCGCGATAATCCAAAAGACTCCTCTGACTTATATGATTTAATCAATCAATTTAAAGCAAAGGTTAAATACCCTGAAAAGAATGCCACCTCATTGGCTGTTGAGCCAGCAAAAAATAATCTCGACATGAAAGGCTTGGCCGACCAAATGGCTAAACTACGAGGCATAAAAACAAAAGATGAAATTGAGTTGGTTCGTAAGGCAGTTGCCATTTCATGTTTAGGGCAAGTAGAAGTAATGAAGGCAATTAAGCCGGGTATGTCGGAGCGCGAGATTCAAGGCATTCATGAGTTTGTGTATAAAAAATATCAAGCCGAAGATTTAGGTTATCCTTCTATTGTAGGTGCTGGCCACAATGGTTGCATCTTACATTACATTGATAATTATAAACCCAGTGTTTCATCGAAAGAATTAATTCTGATGGATTTGGGTGCAGAGTTTCATGGTTACAGTGCAGATATTACGCGCACCATTCCGGTAAACGGAAAATTTTCGCCTGAGCAAAAATTGATTTATGAACTTGTTCTCCTTGCTCAGGAAGAAGCGATGAAAATAACAAAGCCCGGAACTTCCCGTCAGGCATTGACTGACACCTGTAAAGCAGTTGTAAACCGTGGGTTGATAAAATTAGGTATTATTAAACCTGATGAAAAGCATCTCTACTTTCCGCATGGCGTAAGTCACCATATTGGGTTGGATGTGCACGATCGTGGTGGTGCTATCTTAGAAGAGAATAATACGGTGACCATCGAACCCGGAATTTATATACCCGATAATTCGGCTTGCGATAAAAAATGGTGGGGTATTGCTGTGCGCATTGAAGATGACTATTTAATTACCAAAGATGGGTACGATCATCTCTCTACGATTGCACCGCGCACAGTGAAAGAAATTGAAGACATGATGAAGCAACCTTCTGTTTTTGATAATTTCAATTTACCTGATCTTGATAAAGTGAACGGAAAAGCAAAGGACGGAAAATAGTATTTGGGCTATTGATCTGCCAACTTTGCGTGCATCATTTTGCGTCTTTGCATTTAAAAACTTAACCACAGAGCATACAGAGGAATCGCGGAGGAAATATTTAAATTCGTAAGAATAATTTTATGATCACCAAAGCAACGCTTGAAGATGTTCCTGAATTAGACACGCTTGTAAACTCAGCGTATCGCGGAGATTCATCGCGGCAAGGCTGGACTACCGAAGCCGATTTATTAGACGGCACGCGCACGAACGCGGAGGGCATTGCTGAGATAATCGAAACTCCTGGCACTATACTATTGAAATATGTTGAAGCCGACAAAATTCTAGGCTGCGTAGAGTTAAAAAATGAAAACGGAAAACTCTACCTCGGCATGCTCACCGTGCAACCTAGCTTGCAAGGAAAAGGTATTGGTAAAGAATTGTTGATTGCCTCTGAAGCGGAAGCAAAAAAACAAAACTGTTCTTCCATTTTTATGACAGTCATTTCTATTCGCAAGGAATTAATCGACTGGTACCTCCGGCATGAATACAAAATGACCGGAGAACGCAAACCATTTGCATTTACTGATCCACGTTTTGGTCAGCCTAAAACCAAGCTGGAGTTTGTGGTGCTTGAAAAGAAAATTTAGTCTCTCCTACACAACCTTCTTCCTGATCAACTTTGCATACGTGCGGCTTACCGGAAAGCTTTTTCCGTTTTGCATTTTCACCACCATACCGCCATTAAAATGGCGTTCAATTTCCTTTAAGGAATTTACATTAATAATGGTTGATCGATGAACCCGAATAAACGCATCGGGATTCATGATTTCTTCAAGCTTACCAATACCACTCGAACTCACAAATTGATCAGTTTTTGTAGAAATTACTGTATAGTCACCGGATGCTTCTAAATAAATAATATCCTCAACCGGAAGGTTAAATAGTTTCTCAGATTTCTGTACAAAAATATGCGAGTCGTATGAGGTTCGGGGATTAACAACCCGAAGACTATCAAGCAAACCCTCGATGCCACCCGTCTCCATTTTCTTTCTTTTAAGTGCCCGGTCAACAGCTAACTTAAAGCGTTCCTGATCCAGTGGCTTTAGCACATAATCAACTGCATTTCGTTCAAATGCCTTAATAGCATATTGATCGTAAGCAGTTGTAAAGATTACATACGGCTCGTGTTCAATTTCATCCAATACATCAAAGCCGTTCATACCTGGCATTTGCACATCCAGAAAAATAAGATCGGGCTTTAATTTATTAATTTGCTCTACAGCTTCTTTGCCTTTGCTGCATTCGCCTATTATTTCAATTTGAGGAAACGTCTCTAAAAATTCGCGGAGTAAATCGCGTGCTAATTTCTCATCGTCAATAATCAAGCAGGTAGTATTCATAGTAATTGGTTTTCTAAAATAGGTTCTTTAGTATTTTCTTTTGAAATATGTTTATCCTCAAGGAAGAAGCTAACCGAATAGCCATACTCAGAAGCTAATACACGCAAATGTGACTGCACTCCGAAATAACTTTTTAACCTTAGATCAGTATTCAACATTCCAACTCCACTTGAACTTCCATCCATAACCTTCACCGCTTTGGAGCCAAGGCCATCATCTTTTACTTCAAAAAATATTATTCCGCCAGAGCGTTTTACGGTGAGTGATATTGTACCGCCTTCCTCTTTTGGAGCAATTCCATACTTTACTGAATTTTCAACTAAGGGTTGTAAAATCATGGGTGGGATGCTGATTCCCAAACATGTAGAATCAATATGTTTTTCAAATTTAAGCCGATCACCAAATCGAACTTGCTGAATGCGAATATAATTTTCGATGAACTCAATCTCATGCACAAGCTTTACCATTTCCCCATTGTGAGAATCGAGTGCATATCTGAAAATATCTGAGAGCTGACTGATTACTTTTCTAGCCTTCTCTTTGCTGGAATTAACTAACGTACTAATCGAATTCAAGGTGTTAAAAAGAAAGTGCGGGTTGATTTGAGATTTCAATAACGAAATCTGCATTTCTTTATTTCTTATGGCAAGTTCACTCTTTTCCTGCTCTTGTTTTTGTAGTCCTTGAAAATATCTGATTACGTAATACACTCCGACTGTGATAATATATTGGTCGTGAATACGAAGTGCATCCAAGCTGCTAAGCAGGTTCACCATGTATTCCTCCCAATGCTCCAAGTAAATAAATCCTTCCAGGTAATCTGTAAAATAGAAGGAAAGCGTACCCATCAGAAAAAAGAATCCAATGATGCCAACCACATGCCCTGTTATCTGCCAAACAGGTGGAAACTTAAACAGCCAGTGGGACCATAAAAAAATCAGTAAGATAAAAACGCACAATGCTTCGAGCAGAAAAAGAGCAGTCCACAATACATAGTATTCTGGTTTTACAAATTTCCATTCTAAAACAGCACTGATCGTAAAATTAATTGCATACCAAAGGCAAATGAAAAGATAAGCTCTTTTCCAGACTCTCGGTATGGCATCCAGCCACTTCATAGTTTGGAAGATTATCCCATAAAATTAAACATTAGAAGTGAAAGCCGACCAATGTAATATTAAAGCGGTTAATGGCGTTCTATTCCTGTTTACTAACGTTGACCAATCCTTATCAATACTGCAGATTTAAACCTATCTTGAGTCAAAAAGGAGTTTTCTTTACATGAGGTATCTATTTTTTATTTTCTTTTTATTAACATTTTCACTGGCCTCTCAGGCTCAAAAAATTACCATTTCAGGTAAAGCTGTTGACAACGAAACTAAAGAGCCACTTCCCTTTGCAACGATCGGGATAAAAGGTAAATCAATTGGTACCATTACAAACTTGCAGGGTGAGTTTGACTTTCATATTCCACGCGAATTTCAGAATGACTTGTTTGTTATAAACATGTTGGGGTATCAAACCTATGAAGCCCCGGTATGGACTTTATTGGGAACTCCATCACTGGTAATTGAGGTCAAAAAATCCATATTGGTGTTAGATGAAGTGTTGATTGCAGATTCACTTAACGGTGGAGAAATTCTTCAAATAGCACTTTCGCGAATCGAACAGAATTACCCAATGCAACCCTACCTGATGGATGGATTTTACAGAGACATCAAAAAAGTAGGTGGCACTTACGTTTCGCTGCTAGAAGCGGCCGTAAAAATTTATGATGAAGACTATCGTGAGCCGCGGAATAAATTTAAACTCAGAGAGCGGGTTGGGTTACTGGAAGTTAGGCGCAGCATTGGGTACGAAAGTAAGTTTACTTCCTATTTTGATCAGGATAATTTGCTTGAAGATTTGCTGCTGCACAACAGTATTCGGTACCGGCATTTTCCCGCTGAGCAAATTTTCTTTAGCGGTTTAAATAGAGAAAAAGATTCTTACTACAATGGCCACGAAATATTTGTTGTAACTCATAAGCAGGCCTACTCTTTAAAAGTTTTTGTTGAGAAGGGGACCTATGCAATTATCCATACTGAGTATGAAAGTAATCAAGAGGAAGACCTTACCAAAAAGCGGGGCCTTGAAAGTAAATTTGTAAAACTTAAACGCGTGATCGACTTTAAATTATTTGAAGGGAAATACTACTTGAATTATATCAATGTTGATTCCAAAGTCAATTGGTATGATCTCAAAACAAAACAGCTCAAGTTTGAAACAGAATTAAATCAATCTCTTCTCATTAATGAAGTTTCTCCTAACTTTCCTAACCGGATAGCAGCAACAGAAAAAATGCGGAACTACGGACTTCAATATCAAGACTTACCTTATCACAAAGAATTTTGGGATAACTACAATGTAATTAAAGAAAGTCCTCTTGATCGGAAGATTGTTGAGGACCTTGAAAAGCATGGGGCGCTGGAAAAGCAGTTTAAGGATAACAGGCCTTAAATTTTTTCTTCAATTGCCTCCTTCAGCAACTCATCTTTATCAATAGGTACTACCCCAACATGCTGGCAAACCAAACCGCCACCTAAATTGGAAAGTGCTGCAATTTGCCGTGGTGGTAAATTCAACGCAATACATAAAGCAGCGATACTCACTACGGTGTCGCCTGCACCTGACACATCCGCTACTTCGCGTGTATGAGCAGGCAACAAAAGTTTCTCATTTCCCAATTCAATATAAACACCATGCTCCGACAAGGTGGCCATTACGCCATCAATAGAAAGTTTTTCTTTTAAAAGACTAATCGCCCTTACAAGTTGATCTTGATTTCCCGATTCCAATTCAACTTTTAAGCCCTCTCGCATTTCTTTCAGATTTGGCTTAAATAAGGTGACTCCTTTATAATCTAAAAAATTGCGCTTCTTAGGATCAACAACTGTTGGAATACTATTCTTTTGCGCCAATGTTATAGCCTTCTCAATTATACTTGCCTTCAATACTCCTTTATCATAATCTTCAAAGATTACCACTTGGCATGTTGGCAATAACTTTTCAATGCACTTTAATAGCTGTTCCTCCTCGGTAGCATCAGCCACCTTATCTGACTCTTCATCCACACGCACTACATGTTGCTGACTTGCTATTACGCGCGTCTTTACCGTGGTTGGTCGCGAGGAAGAATTAACCAACCCATCGGTTGGCATGTTGTGTTGTTCAAGGATATTTCTAAGTTTTTGCCCAGCATCATCATCACCACAAAGTGCAACAAGAACTGGCGTAGCGCCCAACGCTTGAATGTTTAACGCAACATTTGCTGCACCGCCTAAGCGAACATCTCTTTTCTTTACGTTGATGATTGGAACCGGAGCCTCTGGTGAAATGCGTTCAACCGCTCCCCAGATATAGCTATCCAACATTACATCTCCGATTATTAAAACCCGAAGATCATTGAAGGATTGAAAAATATCGTTTAGCGATCGACTTGCCATTTGCTATTTGAAATTCTCAAGAGTATTTTTCATTCGCGCCATAGCTTCAATCAAATCCTTCTCCGAGGCTGCATACGATAAGCGCACACAATTCTCCTCACCGAAAGCTCCACCGGGCACTAAAGACACATGGCCGGTCTCAAGCATATACAAACAGAAGTCATCACCATCTTTTATAGTTCTTTCTCCGTTGGATTTTCCGTAGTAATAGCTAACGTCCGGGAAAAAATAAAATGCTCCTTGTGGATAGTTGGCTTTTATGCCTGGAATTTCCTTCAATAAATTAAAAACAATATCTCTTCGCTTGTGATATTCGGCCACCATATTGTTAGTTGGCGTTAAGTCCCCACTAATTGCGGCTAGCGCTCCCCGTTGGGAGATTGAACAATTAGCAGAGGTAATCTGACCTTGCACTTTGTTGCTGCCATCAGCAATCCATTTAGGCGCGGCAATGTAACCAACGCGCCAGCCCGTCATGGCAAAACCTTTTGCAAAACCATTTACTGTAATTGTTCTTTCAAACATACCTGGCAGCGATGCAATACTGGTTTGGTCACCTGTAAAATTTATATGCTCATAAATCTCATCAGAGATTATCAAGACATCTTGATGCTTCAACACAACCGCGGCAATTGCTTCCAAATCCTTTTTTGTAAACACTGACCCGGTAGGATTGCAAGGCGAGGAGAAAATAATTGCCTTTGTTTTAGGAGTAATTGCTTTCTCTACTTGCGCGGCTGTCACTTTGAAATCATTTTCTAATGTGCCTTTTACTATTACAGGAGTTGCCTCTGTCAACCGAACCAACGCATCATAACTAACCCAATACGGAGCGAAGATGATTACCTCGTCACCGGGATTTAGCAATGCCAACATTACATTAGCAATGGATTGTTTTGCACCATTGGAAACAACTATATTCTCTGCCTTATAAGGCACCTTATTTTCTTTTTGGTATTTAGTGGCAATCGCCTCGCGCAAATCAAGGTAGCCCGCTACCGGGGGATATGAAAAATACTTACCGTCATCAATCGCCTGTTTGGCCGCATCACAAATATGTTTTGGGGTTTTAAAATCAGGCTCACCCAAACTTAAGTTTATTACATCAATGCCCCGACTCTTAAATTCACGAGCCTTGGCAGCCATGGCAAGGGTTGCAGATTCTTCAATTGCATTGATCCGATCAGAAAGCTTTTGCATATAAGATTAACAGGTTGAAATATTGAGCCGCAAAGAACGAAATTAATACGGCTTTTGGCAAGCAGAAATACCTCTTTAACCGAATAAGGTTCTGCCCGTTATACTTCTACCGAGAGTAATTTCATCAGTATATTCCAAATCACCACCCACCGAAACTCCGCGTGCAATTGTGGTCACTTTTACCGAATACTGTTGCAGTCTGCGGTTGATATAAAAAGCAGTGGTGTCGCCTTCCATGGTTGGGCTTAGCGCCAGAATAATTTCTTTCACTTCACCTTGCGCCCTTGCAATACGATCCACTAAAGAATCAATTTTTAAATCGGATGGCCCTATTCCATTCATTGGTGAAATAATGCCACCCAGCACATGATACACTCCGATAAATTGTGAAGTATTTTCAATGGCCATCACATCCTTGCTTTCCTCCACCACACACAATAACCCCTTATCTCTGCGATGACTTTTGCAAATAGAGCATTCCTCGTCATCTGAAATATTGTGGCAGGTTTTACAGAACTGAATGTTTTCGCGCATTTTACTTAATGCCTCGGTAAGCATAGCAGTTTTAGTCTTGTTTTGTTTTACCAGATGCAAGACTAAACGGAGCGCAGTCTTCTTGCCAATGCCCGGCAATTTGGAAATTTCGTTCACTGCATCTTCAATTAGCTTGGAAGGAAACTCCACAACAATATATTAGCGTTTTAAAAAAATGTTTGTTATAAAATACGAGCCTCAATGCCAGCATCGCAAATGGCTTCGCGCATGGGCTTTAGCTCTTCTATGGAGCCCGATTTTACTGCACACTTTCCTTTAAAATGAATTAACCAAGTACATTGTTCAGCTTGTTCGGCCTTATGCTTGCAAACCCGAATCAGTGTTTGAATAACATGATCAAACGTATTGAAATCGTCATTAAAAACCACTAGATCATTTACATCGGTAACTTCAATAACTTCCATCAGCTCTACTAATTCTTCCTGATGTGCAGATTTTGTATGAAAGTATGTATCCATTTAACCACAAAAGTAAAAAATTTGAACTTGAATAGTGCTATTTAATTTATACTCCTGATTTTTACGTTCTTTATCCTTTAAATTCCGCCATGAATCCCATACTGGTCATATCCATCATTCTGATTTATTTCTGTGTACTGATTCTGATTTCGCAATTAACATCTAAGGGTGCAGACACCAATACTTTTTTCACGGCCAACAGGCAATCACCCTGGTACTTAGTGGCATTTGGAATGATTGGCGCTTCGCTATCCGGAGTGACTTTCATTTCTGTTCCGGGCAATGTTGGCAAAATTGGGTTCTCTTATTTCCAGATTGTGTTGGGCTACCTGGTTGGCTATTGGGTTATTATCGGAGTTCTTATGCCTTTATATTATCGACTAAATCTGGTTTCCATATACACTTATTTGGAACAGCGGTTTGATAAATGGTCTTACAAAACAGGAGCACTATTTTTCTTAATCTCACGAACCATCGGCTCTTCACTCCGGCTTTTTCTGGCGGCTACCGTGTTGCAACTTTTTCTTTTTGATGCCTGGGGTGTACCGTTCATTGTAACCGTTGCTGTAACTATTGCATTGATCTGGGTTTACACATTTCGGGGTGGCATTAAAACCATTGTGTGGACGGATACTTTTCAAACCTTTTTTCTTATTACGGCAGTTGTTATTACCGTTATAAAAATTGCTGGCGACTTAGGATTAAATTTTTCTGAAGTTATTTCTACAATCCAAACTAACGGCTATTCAACTATTTTTCATTTCGAAGATTCGAATTCAACACTCTTTTTTCCGAAGCAATTTTTTGGGGGCGCTTTCATTGCCATTACCATGACGGGCATGGATCAGGAAATCATGCAAAAAAATCTAACCTGCAAAACATTAGGCGATGCGCAGAAAAATATGTTTTGGTTTAGTCTTATTTTGGTAGTTGTAAACCTTCTATTCCTTACTTTAGGCGCACTACTCTATATATATAGTGATCAAAAAGGATTAACGCTACCAACTTACTCCGATGAATTATTTCCATCACTCGCATTTAATCAACTCGGTCCGGTAGTTGGCATTTTCTTCTTACTGGGCATCACCGCTTCCTCTTATGCCAGTGCCGATTCTGCGTTGGCTGGGCTTACAACTTCTTTTTGTATAGACTTTCTAAACTTCAAGGATAAAACTGAACAAATAAGGAAACGCGAAAAATTCATTGTTCACATTGGGTTCTCCCTATTATTTCTAATTGTGATCGTGATCTTTAAAGAGATAAATGAAAAATCTGTAATTGACGCGGTACTTAGCGTAGCCAATTATACGTATGGTCCTTTGCTTGGCCTCTTTGCTTTTGGATTGTTTACCAAGAGGAATATTAAGGGCTTGGGTGTAACACTCGTCTGCATTATTTCTCCAATACTTTCTTATCTGATCAACATCTATTCAGTGAATTTGTTAGGCGGCTATCAATTTGGGTATGAGTTATTAATACTAAACGGTTTACTAACATTTATCGGGCTATACTTGATCTCTAAGAAATAAAAAAAAGAGTCCTGCCCAAGCAGAAACTCTTTCCGATTAAAACCAACCAACTACTATCTATTAAAATATTCTATATTGTATTCTATATTATCCTTCTTTATTTTCACGGAATATGTCCCTGGGGCTAAAAAGAAGAAGTCCACAATCATTTTTCGCTTATCCAAAGGAATTGATTGAATCAAATCATGTTCTTCATTTTCAATTTGAATAGTTGCTCCAACCAAGTCTTTCGAAACTTTAAAATAAAGGACGGAACGTTTTGTTGAGATAACTTTTAAAGCAGGGTCAATATCTTTTCCAAAAGCGGGTGCAGAAAAAAAGGCGACTACAAGAAAAAGAGCAACTAAGGGTTTCATGACGAGTAAGTTTTAATTATAAACAGTATAATTCAACTATCGATCCCAGACGAAAAATGGGCAAATTTTGGCTATTTGGAAGTGGTCACCTTTAAAGATGTACCATTTTGGGATTACTCATCCAAGAATAGTTCCTTGGCGGGATCCCAAAATTTACTTTCGAAATCCTGAACCTCATCGCGAATGACTTTTATGCCTTCCTTCTCAAGGCGATTCTTCATTGTGGCTGACGTTTCAAAATGATGTTTGCCCGTCAGCATCCCCGCGCGGTTAACCACCCTGTGCGCAGGAATTTTCTTATTTGTATGTGCTGCATTCATGGCCCAACCCACCATACGGGCACTCATCTTTGTTCCCAGGTAACTGGCAATTGCCCCGTAACTGGTTACCCGTCCTTTTGGAACAAGCATGACAACATCGTAAACATTTTCAAAAAATGGAGATTCGTTTTTTTTGATTGCCATCTATTATAGGTTTCAAAAATCCATGAATGGGGTGCAATTCCATTCTGAAAAATTTAACTTTGCACATTTAAAATTAATAAAACCAATTTGTAATGAAGCACTGGCTCGTCTTGCCACTTTTTGTCTTTTCAATTTCTGTTGGGTTAACGCAGCATCTGCTAGTTTCCGATTCTTCCGGTTGGACCTCCTTGCGGGAAGGTGACTTTCTTTCCTTTAAAGTTTCTGTTGCCGATTCAATACAGCCAAGATTTACCTTGGAAGGAACCAATGGCTATGGAATTCAATTCGATACACTGGGTGCATTTTATTGGAAACCTGATTTTAAGTTGGTTGATCGGTTAGAAAAACGAAAAGAAATAAACGTAATCGTGCAGGCTGAATGGAAAGATGGAAGGCGGGTGCGCAAACCCGTTACCTTTATTGTACTCCATCAAAACCGGCCACCGGTGGTTGAAGATCTTCCCATCTTTTATGTAAAGCAATCATCGGCTAATAGCTATCAAATTCCCGAGCAGTATGTAAGTGATCCGGATGGTGATCCGTTAGTTTTCAAATCTATTCAATCACAACTTCCCGAAGGGGCAGTGCTTTCGTCTCAGGGTTTGCTAACTTGGACTCCCAGTCGCAATCAATTTAATGGCTTAAAGAACAATCCGCTACAGATAGAATTTATAGTTCAGGATCAACCTGAGAAGGCTGAAACAAAAGGTAAAATAAGAGTAGCACAAACACAGTTGGATTTACCACCAGAAATTTTGATAATTCCGGGCGATTCTATCATCGCAATCAAAGAAGATGAGCGCGTTCACTTTAAGATCTATGTTTCCGACCCTAACGGAGATGAAAATATTAGCAACGTTGGATTTGTTTGTTCCGATGGGCGAGTAAAACCGGAAAGTCTTGTCAAAAACACACCTGTGCAATCTGAGTTTACCTGGTCGCCAGGATATTATTTTGTTGATGAGGTTGAGAAAGTAAAAGATGTAGAGATCATTTTCTTTGCGATAGACAACTCAAATAATCGCGTTCAGCGAAAGGTTACGATAAAAGTTTTGGATACCGAGAATCTGGAGGAGAAAGACAAATTCCTTTACTTGAAGTATAAGAACTCACTCATTCAAGCAAAGTCATTAATTGATTTGTTAGATGAAAATCATGTGAAATTGAATAAAGCCTATAAGCAAGCTAAAAAGGGAAAGAAAAATCGCTCAATATTGAACGCATCGCTTGGTGCAACAACAGGTCTGGCACCTGTTGCATTTGCGCAGCCTACAACTTATAAAACTGTTTCGGCAATTGGAGGCACCACGGTGCTAACTATGGGTACGTTAGAAGCCACGGAAGTTATAGGTAAATCTAAAAATGATATTTTAGAGAAACAGAAGATTGATGTCGAAATCATGAATCAACTTCAATTAGAAGCCGACAACTTTGCGCGTAAGTATGCCTTGAAAAGCGCCCGCAGAAATAAAGAATTTGATGCCGATCGCGACAAGCTACTACCGATAATCAACAATCAGAAATTGGTTATTCTGGAGTTGGATGCCAGCAAGCCAACACCGCGAAATTACGACAACAAAGATCTAAGAAAGACTTTCCCTGATTTCAGCGACCAATAGACTATTTTTAGAACGTTCTTTTGTAGAAACCGATTTTCCATTAATTTTGCAGTCCTTAAAAAAGGAACTCTCATCCAATGCTCAAGGACGGGGGGTGTAAACAGAGGAATGGTAGAGCGGTTTATTGCACCGGTCTTGAAAACCGGAGAACCTTTGCGGGTTCCGGGGGTTCGAATCCCTCTTCCTCTGCCAGTGTCAATATCAAACACCTTCAAAAGCCCGCAAATCATAAAATTTGCGGGTTTTTTGTTTTAAGGATACACCAAAATATTCATCAATTATCAAATAGTTGGTGAGTCATCTGATGAGTACCTCTAAACCGAAAAAAAAGACTCACCGGATTTCTCGTAACCAATGGATTATTAAGATGTTCAGGCAATAAACATCTTGAAATTGTTTTGACTGCAGTCATAGTTTTATGAACAGTCTAATCTGAATAACCATGAGTCAACGTTTCAGTTTGCTTTTCTACTTCAAAAAGCCAAAGAACAATTCCAAGCAGTTGCTTCCAATCTACATGCGCATCAGCTTAGCTAATGCACGAACAGAAATTTCTACGCAGAGAAAATGGGATCCAGCAAGACGGAATTCAGATGCGGGTCGTGCGCTTGGAACAAAGGAAGATGCGCGAGGACTTAATGCACACCTTGACACGTTGCAATCAAAGGTCTATGAAGCACAGCGGCAACTGATTGCAAATAATGAAGAGCTGACTGTCAATTCAATTCGCGACAAGTATGAAGGCAAAAAGAAAAAATCAAAAATGCTACTCGAAGTTTTCCGCGAACATAATGATAGAGTTGCCCACTTAGTCAATAAAGAATTTGCACCCGGTACACTTGAGCGCTATGAAACTGCATTGGCTCACACTGCTTCATTCATTCAATGGAAATTCCATGTTGATGACATTGAAATCGATGATCTGAATTATGAGTTTGCAGCAGAATTTGAATTCTGGTTCAAGACCGTTAGAAGTTGCAATCATAACACTTCTGTAAAGTACATCAGCAATCTAAAAAAAATCATCAACCTATGCCTCAAAAGCGGATGGTTGCAAAGAGATCCGTTCGCTGGATATCAAATGAATAAGAAAGAAGTCGTACGGGAATTCCTCTCAATTGAAGAGATACAATCTCTTCATAAAAAAATATTTTCAGTTGATCGACTCAATTTGGTAAAAGACATCTTCGTTTTTAGCTGTTTCACTGGGCTATCTTATGCAGATATAAAGAAGCTTAAAAGCTCTGAATTGATTTTGGGTATTGACGGGGAGACTTGGATCGCAACCAAAAGACAAAAGACAGAAACGGTTTCTCGGATTCCTTTACTACCAATTGCAGCAGAGCTTGTAGAAAAGTATGCCAGTCATCCGAAGTGTATTAACGAGGAAATAGTGCTGCCAATCTTTAGCAACCAGAAGATGAATGCCTATTTAAAAGAAATATCGGTTCTGATGCAGTTCCACAAAGACTTAACCTTCCACTGTGCAAGACATTCATTTGCGACCACAGTGACTCTCACTAATGGAGTTCCTATCGAAAGTGTATCCAAAATGCTTGGCCATAAAAACCTGAAAACGACTCAGCACTATGCTAAGACTCTAGATAAAAAAGTCAGTGAAGACATGATGGCCTTGCGGCACAAACTCACAATTGTCTTAGTTAACCCACAGCATTAATTTATTCACATTAACTACTTAAATTCGTAAATCACATGTTACAAACAATGGACATTAAAGTTCTAAAAAATAAGGTGGGCATTCTTTCCTGACTTATAATTCCGATAGAGCAATTGGCAGAAGCTAAAGCATCCCTTAAAGAAGGCTGCGAACTTTACTCTATCATCAATGATCTACTGAACGACCAAAAAGCAACTTGTATTAAAAGAGAATTACAATTTGCCAGTGTCGCAGTATTGCTGAAATCGAAAAAGAAACACAAGCCATCACTGACAAATTATATGCTGGTGCTTTCTCCAATCGTTTTGTGCATCAATTTTTTCACAATGCTTGAATCTGCTTTTGCCAAAATGATATTGCGTCTTGTTTCATCATACAAGCTACCTGTATAGCCAGGTGCTAGATCAGCCTGAAACTCTACCATTTCGTTCAAAGGGGCCATCGAATTTCGTTGAGAATTTTTACCTGATCACCTGAGTTAACAAAACCGGAACCTCCATCCAACTTAAATTTCAGTCTTAGCGCAAAATCTTTGTAATCTTTTTTTGTAGCCAGAAAATCGTTTTGCAAATGCTTTATTCTGGTATCACCGGCAGTAATAGCTTCATTTTCTATATGCCAGACATTAATTTCCTTGATGGGTCAAGCATAGCAATATAATTAGGTAGAGAAAAGCAGTTTAGACTTTACCTTAACTCCTACTTCGAAACTCTACTTCTTAATAACTTTAATAACTCCTTTCATCATCTGCCAATGGCCCGGGAAAGAACAAATGAAAGGATAATCTCCCGCCTCTTTGGGAGCTGTAAATTCCAGCCGGAAGCTCTTGCCGCCATTAACTAATGGAGTAGCAAAAAGCACTTCAGAGATTTTTGGAATGAAGTTTTTTTCATACCCGTCTTTTTCACTTGCCATTGCATCTGCAGCCTTCCCTACCTTTTCAGCACTTCCAGGTTTAACCACTACCACATTATGCGCCATGTCATCTGCGTTTTGGAAAACAAGGGTTACCTGACTACCCGCCAAAACTATGAGGGATTGTTTATCAAAGACCATTTTTGCAGGAACAGCGGTTAAATAAAGTACCGTCCTTCCGGGTTCCGAAGCTACTGCGGTTTTCTCTTTCGCAGAGGCCGCAGCTCGGTTCCTCAAAAACTCCTTTACTGCGGGAGCATCCTTTAAATTATTGTAGTCTTCATTCGTCAATGCCGCCCAAGTATATTTTGTCCACTGCGGATCATCTTTAATATAACCGGGCAAATCGAAAGATTCCGGTGAAGAAAGTGGCGTTAACAAATATGCTGTCTTAACAGGATCATTTGAGAGGAAATTTTTGTCTTTTTTAAACATCTCCATCCATATAGGTTTAAGTTGTTTGAATGATTCGCCCAATGCATAGTTTATGTAGTCATCCTTAGGAAGCTCAGCTGCTGCGAGCAGCGCATTGACTGCTGTTTCAGAATTAAAGTGACTTAGTGAAGCGATCGCTTCCAATCTTACTCTTTGTGAAGGGTCACGACTCATCGAAACCAGCTTTTCCAAGGCACCTTTAATTTTGTCATTCCAATAAAACAATACTCTGGTAGCCGCTGCTCTGACATAATGATCTTTGCTGCTCAACACCTGGTTAAGCAGCTTTTCATTAGGCTCATTAAACTGCTGGTATACCCATAATCCTTCTAGTCGGTTTTGTTCAAAATCTTCATCCTCCGAATTGAGTTTTGTAAGCCATTGCGATGTCGCTGGAAGGACCTTGCTCGCAGGAAATTCTCTCAATTGCATCCGGGTTCTGTAGCGCACCCGATCTTCGTATACTTTAAGCTGATCTAGTAACTGATCTATGCCAAGCTTTGTAAGATCAATCGACTTTAATAATTGCTTGTTTTTATAGGTGATCCTCCAAATCCTTCCGTGGGCATGATCACGTTTTGGATCACGCAGCGGTCTTTCCCCATGATTAATAATGGGATTATACCAATCAACCAAATATAAAGCCCCATCCGGGCCGAACTGCAGATCTACCGGGCGGAAATTTGGGTCTTTGGATTGAAGTAAAGGTTCCGTTTCGTGCCCTACAATGCCGCTCCCTTGTTCAGTAATACTATGCTGCTTAATACCTTGAAATCCAATAAATGTATTGAAAAGTACATCCCCCTGAACGTTGTCCGGAAAATGTCGGCTTGAGACAACTTCCATACCGCAGGTTTTTGGACGCACGGCAGAGGTCAAAAAGTCTTTCATCTCTGCATGCTTCTTGGGATAATCAATTGCAACTGTCAGCGGAGGGGCAAAATAGTTCATACCTGTCGAGACATCGCCTATTAAATGCGTTCCATTACGGGTAAATACATTTCCCCAAGGGTTGGCATAAGGGTACGAAATGTAGGGCTCCAGTTTCATAGTTCGCGGTTCAAACCGCCATGTAGTTCCGTAATCGTCTCTTCTGGGTCCATACGGGGTCTCTATTTGTGAATGCAGAAAAGTGCCCATGTGCATATACAAGGCACCGTCCTGTCCCCAGGTATGAGCACTGATGGAATGATGAGAATCCTCAGTGCCAAATCCATGAAGCAGAATTGTTTTAGCATCGGCCTTTCCGTCACCGTTGTTATCTTTCAAAAACAACAGATCGGGAGCTTGAGTCACATACGCTCCCCCGTCCCCAAGTTCAAACCCCAGAGGCATATATAAACTATCCGCAAACACAGTATGCTTATCTGCTTTCCCGTCAGCATTTGTATCTTCAAGGATTACAATCTTATCATTTGGCATAGCTCCCGGAAGATATTGAGGATAAGATGGCATGACGGCAACCCAAAGGCGACCTTTAGGATCAAAGGTTATTTTTACGGGATTACCAATGGGAAATTCTACCTCTGATGCAAAAAGATTAATTTTATATCCATCCGGCAACATAAAAGAAGCTGTTGAAGGAATATTTGCCGGAGATTTTTCTATTGTAGTTAAAGGCTCAAATTGTATAGTATCATTTACAATTTGTTCAGCCTTCTCCAGATTGCTTTTCTCATCAATTTTACTTTCTGCCCAAACAATACTATCGAGGTTCGATATCATCCGATCCAACTTTTTAAATTCGGATGGATAAGAAATAAGTCCTCCTGCGGGCTGCACCCAGGGCTCCTTTCGTCTACCGTAAATGTATTCGCTATTAACGGCTCTGAACTTGTAAAAGAACTGTTGATTTTTATGATCAATTACTTTCTTCAGGTTCAGTAAATCTCCTTGTTGTTTCCATTTAGCAACCGGAAAATCTAACGCGGCCGCCATGATTTCGCTTACCAGTCTGTAACCTTTGTCGTTTAGGTGAATTCCATTTATTGTCAAGGAATCCGCGTGCTCCATTCTTTTCATTGTAGCTTCAAACAAGTCAATGAAGGGAATATTTAATGACTTGGCTACCTCTTTCATACCCTCCGTATACAACTGTAAATTTTTATTTTGGAGGGCAGGATCAGGCAAGAATCCACCTAAGTTCTCGTGGGCTATAGGAGAAAACAGAATAACCTCCGGAGCTTTCTGCCCGTTATACTTTTGTTTTTTCAAATGACCGAGATAACCGGAAAGAGAACGTTTGAAATTCTCCAGACTATCCAGTCCTTTAAAAGATTCATTAAGCCCGAAGAATGCAAAAATAATATCCGCTTTTTGCTGTTCTATATGTTCATCTGCTGTGGGAAAATTCAGCGGCCGCGATTGCAGATTTATTTCATCTGCACTCCAACCCATATTTCTCACGGTAAGATTTCGTTCAGGAAAACTTTTGTGCAAAAGAGTTTCGAAGTAATTATAATACTGTAACCGTTCAGCAAAAGTATTTCCTAAAAAGACTACACGACTGTTCTTTGCTGGATTAAGGGGATAAACTGCTTTTTGATTTTCCTCACAAGAAAGTAAAAAAGAGAAAATTACAGATAAAAAAACGAGCAGGATATTGAAGTTTTTGGACCTATACTTATCAATCATATAAAGAGGTATACTAGTTAGTAGGCGTATGGGCAATAGAACAAACGAAATATGAATATCGGCATGAAATTTATAGAAAGAAAACCTATTTATAGTAATAAAACACGCATTGGCACATTTGCTTGCTGCACATTCCAGTGCGACACCAAAGCAAGCAAAAGAGCCAAGAGTAGTACGACAATAATTTCAGGCATATAGTTTAATGACCATTAAGACCGCTAATTATTTTATTCCTGACACTTTCGACTATTAAGTCGTATGGCTCAAGATTCATTCAGCCCCAAAAGCACTGGCATCCTTGCGGTTAAGAGCACGGTGAAGCGGTACTGCCAAGTCACCTTTCATTTGTAATTGTTCGTTAGCTTGTCGATTGGGATGCCAACCCAAGACCAAATACCTTTTACCGCCATTTGCCAATATTCTTTCAATCACCGCTAAAGAGAAGCACGAAGTATAAGTTTGAATGGAACTTCAATATGCTGTTTTGCATTGCATAGAATAAGCTGCGCGGTCTTCTCACCCATTCTCTTAAAATCAGTTGATATCGTTGTTATACCATTTAGCATAATCTTTTTAAAGGAAGTTTCGTTGTAGGAAATTAACCCAACATTTTTACCAACTTCCAGCCCCGTTAAAAATATGCGTTCTATTAGTATAATGAGATCTTCTTCATCCAGGCTAATAAATACATCACCATTTCTTATGGGCTCTGTCTTAATATTACGCACAGTCTTTCCTATAAAATTGTACTGCTGGCAAAATGCAAAAAATCCTTTCAATATCTCATGAGGCAAATTAGAAGACTTAGAGAATATTATTTTAATGGTTCGATATTTTCTCAATTGCTTATTGGCTTTCTCCAATGCAGAATAAATATCATGCTCAAAATTTTCATAAACTGCTCCATAATTACCAGTTACTCCATTCACAAGTTTATCTAACAATATCAATTTATTTTTATCGATAGAATTAATAACTTTTGCCACTTCCATATCACCGTTTGTAAAATGAGGAATAATGACATAGTATGCGTATTCATCAATTCTATCTTTAAGTAAGCTAGAAAAAAATGAAAAGTCGCCATCGTGTATGCATAAATCCAATGTATATTGTTTTGATAAAGCTGCCGAGATTGAATCGTAAATCGTTTTTTTGTGAACGCTAAGCTTATTAAAAAAAAGAAGAACTCTGATTTTAGCAGAATCATCAGGTTTCTTAATATAAAAACCTTTACCAGGTACTGAACGCACTATCCCAGCTCTTTTAAGTTGGCGGTAACCTCTCTCTGCTGTATCCCTGGAAATTTCAAATTCAAAACTCAACTCACTAATTGAAGGCAACATAGTTTCATACTCACCCAGTTTACCTTGTTGAAATGCATGCACGATTGAATCTGCCAATTGTCGGTACTTGGGCGTGGCTAATCGATCATCTAAATGAATGTGTTCTAATAAGTTATTTTTTCTCATACGCCTTACTGTTTATAGGAATTCCATCTGTTATATATCCGTCAGAAGCTGAGGAAATCAAAAAACTGTACTTATACAGGATAGTTCCAGATATTTTGAATTCGGTTTGTACACTCTCAAAAACGGCTTCTAATTTCCTCTACAGTATAAAGCCAAATTCAATTGATTATTTCTAACTTAGATGGTTATGGTATCACCATCCTGTAAAATACATATCAATACATCTTCTTGTGCTTCTAACCTCCCTGGTTCGCCCATAAATGAAAATGGCGTCTACAGTACCTTGTTGATAATCCATAGTGTTTCTTGATCAGTTAATACTATCTAAAACCCACCAAGGAGAACCTAAAAGTAGAACCATTGATTCACAAAGGCTGGTACCAGATTTACAACAAGTAATACTAAATTATACAATTCTTACTTTTATGAGCAGATATGATAGAAACCCATTAATTTAGTATCACATTTTGTCAAATTCCTTGTAATGAAACCAATTCTTGCCAAGCGGCCAGGATTCCAAGTTCGGGAGGATCGATTCGATTGTCTCGATAGCTCGTGGCATTATCATGAGGAATATGAATTTACATTTATTGACTATCCTGCTGGTAAAAGAATTATAGGCAATCACGTTGACACTTTTAAAGAAAAGGAATTAGTAATGCTAGGACCAAACCTTCCACATGCCTGGCGACATGTTGATGGAGTAGAAGACAAGACTATTGCAGCCCGATCTATTGCCCTGCATTTTTCAGAATCTTGCTTTGGAGAGCGATTCTTCTCTTTACCCGAACTCCATGGAATCCACGATATTCTGAAGAAAAGCAAGAGGGGCATGCTAATAAAAGGGCAAACGAGACAGAAAATAAGCGAGTGGATGAATGAGATGTTAGACACCACGACACAGCAACGGGTAATCAGATTGCTGCAGATCCTTGACTTACTCTCATCTTCTGAAGATTACGAACTATTATCAACCGAAGGGTATTGGGAAAATTTGACAGCCGCTGACAGGGCACGGATGGACTTGGTCTATGAATATATTCTTAACAATTTCACAGAAGAAATATCGTTAGCAAAGGTTTCTGCTATTGCTAATATTTCTGTACCCGCCTTTTGTCGTTTTTTTAAACTTCGGACGAAAAAAACGTTTAAGCAATATATAAACGAACTAAGAGTGAATTATGCTTGCAAACTGCTGAACGAGACAAACAATAGCATCGCACAAATATGTTATGAATCGGGATTTAATAATCTTTCTAATTTTAACCGACAGTTCAAAGAAATCAAAGGAAGTACACCTGCAATACATCGAAAGGCTTTTCTCTAGTGGCTGTCTTTGCACTAGCAAATAATTCAGTTTCTTGACTAAGAAATAGACCTTTTCTTTCAATGAAAAGCAGGGATTGAAAGTTGATCCTTGGCCGTTAAATATGGATTTGTTGCAATAAGTTTTAAATAGAAAGTAGAAGTACCCCAGTCACAGTCTGATAAATTGTTTCATTCTTAAATTTTTTGGTGGTACTCAAATAGAAAGATCAAGAAGTTATCATGCTAATGGGTTAAAACAATTTAAACCCATTATCTTTTTTAAGATTCAATACGAAAATTATGTCTCAATTTGATGCAGCTTTCCAACCATGAAAGTGTAGGCAAATATGCCTACCAGTGCCAGTATCGCAATAAAAATAAGTGCGGGTGAGAAATCACCGCCCTCAACCAATACCCCAATAATAAGGGGTGTTGCAATTGAAGAAAGGTTACCAACAAAATTGAAGGCTCCTCCGGTTAATCCAAGCAAATTTTTAGGCGCAAGGGTAGACACAAAAATCCACGTTATGGAAGCGAGACCTGTTCCGAAGAATGCGGTTGTCATAAAAAGAATGATCCAAAACGGATCGCTGACATAGTTGGCTCCAATTATGGAAACGGATAATAGCAACCCAACAAGTATAGGTGCTTTTCGGGCAATATTGATGGAAACACCTTTGCGGATCATAAGATCAGATAAGAATCCTGAAAGCAAAATACCGAGGAAAGCGGCAATAAACGGAATTGAGGAAAGAAAACCCGACTTCAAAAAGTCTATTCCTCGGTATTTAACCAGATAGGTTGGAAACCAAGTAAGGAAAAACCAAACGTTAGCGTTAATGGCAAATTGTCCAATATAAATACCCCACAACTTACTATTTGAAAATACAAAGGCGAGGTTCTTCCAATTTATTGGCTGATTTTTTTGTTCATTATTACTGTTGATGGCTATGGTGCTTGTGAATTTATCTTTCTCTATATAATCAAGCTCTTCCTGATTAACTTTTATATGTTCGGCTGGGCTTCTATACCTCCAATACCAAATTATACCCCAGGCAATACCAACAACTCCAGTGATCATAAAAAGTATTTGCCATCCCCAATAATACTCTATAGTGACCATCAGGGGAGTTAAAAATGCAAGCCCTACATATTGCCCAGATGTATAAGCTGCAATAGCAAATGCCCTTTCATGGTACGGAAACCAACTAGTAACAATTTTGTTGTTAATTGGATACGCGGGGGCTTCTAAAGCACCTATACTCAAGCGGAAACAAAAAAGGGTTGCAAACTTTGTGGCTAATCCCTGTAGCAATGTTACCCCTGACCAACAGATCAAACTTATAGCGTAAAGTAATCTGGGTGCGATTCGATCTACCAGTAAGCCCCCCGGAATTTGCATCAAGGCATAAGTCCATCCAAAAGCTGAAAAGAGCAAACCAAGTTGCACAGATGAAAGTTTAAGATCATCACTCAACGAGGTTGCGGCAACTGAAATATTGGTGCGATCCATGTAGTTTATCACTACGTTAACAAATACAAGCAGTAGTATTCTGAACCGGATATTCGTCTTAATAACACCTTTGCCCCCAGCTTTCTTCTGCATCTCTTCAATCACCACTCAGATACACTATTATCTTTATGCCTCCAAACAGGGTTTGACCAGTTATGTCCTATTTTTTCCATCTCAATAACTTTAGCCTCATCAATCTCAATACCAAGTCCGGCACCCTCTGGAATTTTAACATATCCATCCTCAAAATTGAAAACACTCTTATCAACAATATAGTCGAGTAAATCATTTTGCTTGTTATAGTGAATACCAAGACTTTGTTCTTGAATAAATGCATTGTAGCATGTTGCGTCAACCTGAAGGCAGGCTGCCAGTGCAATGGGGCCTAATGGACAATGAGGTGCCGCTGCAACATCAAATGCTTCAGCCATTGATATGATTTTTTTACATTCTGTAATACCTCCCGCATGCGAAAGATCAGGCTGAATGATATCCACGTAGCCATCGATAAGTAATTTTTTAAAGTCCCACCGGCTGTACATACGCTCACCCATTGCAATTGGGGTTGAAGTATGACGTGCAATTTCACGCAATGCCTCGTTATTCTCGGGCAAAACTGGTTCCTCAATAAACATAAGGTGAAAGGGCTCAAGCTCTTTTGCCAGGACTTTAGCCATGGGCTTATGAACCCGGCCGTGAAAATCAACACCAATTCCCACGCCCAAATCAACCTCCTCTCTAACAGCCGCCACCCTTTTAACGGCCTCATCAATTTTCTTGAAAGAGTCAATGAATTGAAGTTCCTCTGTGGCATTCATTTTCAAAGCCGTAAAGCCAAAATCCATAATGGTTCTGGCCGCATCCCTTACCTCGGACGGCCGATCGCCACCAATCCATGAGTAAACCTGTATCGAGTCTCTTACCTTCCCTCCAAGTAATTGATGAATGGGTGCATTGTAAAACTTCCCTTTGATATCCCAAAGTGCTTGATCAATCCCAGCAATTGCACTCATCAGAATCGGGCCTCCCCGATAAAATCCCCCTCTGTAGAGAGTACTCCAATGATCCTCAATATTTAAAGGATTCTTTCCAATGAGATAGGTCATTAGCTCCATAACTGCAGCTTTAACTGTTGCTGCTTTCCCTTCAATAATCGGCTCACCCCAGCCAACAATACCTTCATCTGTCATTACCTTTAAAAATAACCAGCGTGGTGGGATTTGATATAATTGATAGCTTATGATTTTCATCAACGTTCTTATTTAATGGCCACTACAAATTGCTGTGCTTTGACTTTAATGTTATTCAAATATTCATCGGTTATCTTATGTCGGGTATCTACAAGCGATGACCCTATTCCAAACGCTACAGCTCCGGCATTTTTAAATTCAACAATGTTATCCAGGTCTATTCCACCGGTAGGCATAAACATTATATCCTGAAAAGGACCGTATAAGTTTTTGAAGTAAGAAAGGCTTGGTGAAGGAAAGATTTTGATAATATCTCCACCGTACAAATGAGCCCGGACTATTTCAGAGGGTGTGTATGCACCCGGAATACTTACTGCACCATTTTGTTTGGTTGCTTTAATAGTTTCTTCTTCAACAATTGGAGAAATAATAAATTTGGCACCAACTGATATGGCTGCTTTTGCTGTTTCACCATCCAATACAGTACCAGCGCCAATGGTTACTAAATTTCCCATTTCCTTCTCAACAGCTTGTATAACCTTTAGTGCATCTGGCGAATTGCGTGTTATTTCCAAAATGCGTATTCCACCTTCGTACAACGCATGAACTATATCCAACGCATTTCCAGGATCAGCTCCACGAATAATTGCAATAATCTTATGGTGCAGGATTTGTTTTAATATTGTCATTATTTTATGCGGCTGATACAATCAGAAGCGCAAAGGCATCCGTCTCTTGTTTAAGATGACGATTTGTTGAAACTTATGATTGACTGTGATTTTAACTATATGGCGAGCCTCGAGATCGTTCTTGACTTGCAACAAATACCAAAAATTTCCATTAATACATTCCGTTAAGCTTTGACCAGATAAATCGATCAATTCAATTAATGAGATTTGATTTCCATCCCGTTCCTGCAGACATGCCAGAATATAGTTTACAATGGTCTCATATTTCACTTTGTCGATCAATGAGCCTTTTTTAACTACACCAAAACCCCTTCTTTTACTAAAAGATACGAGTTCAATCTTTTCAGCTGGATTCATTGTATGCTGCGTTTGAAATAAAAGTATCACAAAAAAGAAAAGCGACCATCCTGATCCATACTGAAGAGTACGGTTATCTCACAAACAAATCTCCCTGTAGAGGATTTTCTTCGAGTTATCGAAAATTTATTGGAGACGTTTAACAGGGGCGAGATAAAAAAAGCAATAATAAAGAAATTAAAATTTTCCTGTTGCGCAGCAGGATAAACAGAAAGGTCCGCTTAAAAAAAATGCAGTCCTACAATAATTCCTTTTTTGTAGCCGTTCTTGTTCATAAAAAGATTGTAGAACCAAATAGCTTATATGTAAGATAGTCAAGAAAGCATGCTGTCTGTAATGTCGTGAACTATTCAAAAGTTCAATTAATACTTTGTTTTTTGTTTTTCTTTGTAAATCATGTTGCTGAACTTTTAATTAATATAATATGACATTAGTGTCCATTAAAAATATTAAAAACGTTCTTTGAAATCTTGATTTACAGGGGTTTAGACCGGTAAAATGACGGTGACGACTTGAGCCATAGATTCGTAAAAAATCGAATTTATGTACACCGGAAAATATGTGTTTTCGCAGATCAGTTTCTTTTTACCGGCACGGGTATTCGACCGTTGTGTCTCTCAA
>Ga0209591_10001252_pt1 | contig 32025 bp, 25 predicted proteins | sample MAT01_FD_187207 | JGI IMG/M metagenome (GOLD analysis project Ga0209591, IMG submission 187207) | Freshwater microbial communities from Lake Fryxell liftoff mats and glacier meltwater in Antarctica - MAT-01 (SPAdes) (version 2) | ecosystem: Environmental > Aquatic > Freshwater > Ice > Liftoff... | reverse complement strand
ACCTTGAGCCAAGTCGCGCGCATAGGGTCGGGCCTGCGGCGCGGGCTCAGGAAACCGGCGCCAACGGACCATTGAAGGCCCGCCGGATCTCGAGGAACCGCGGCAGCACGCGATGGAATGCGTCCACTATGGCTGGATCGAAGGCCTTGGCGCGCTCGGACTCGATATGCGCCACCACGTCGTCCACTGCGTGCGCTTTGCGCCAGGTGCGGTCAGAGGTCATGGCGTCGAACACATCGGCGAGGGCGACGATCCGTGCGGCTTGCGGAATGTCCTCGCCGCGCAACCCGTTGGGATATCCATTGCCGTCCCAGCGCTCGTGATGCAGCAGCGCGATGGTTGCTGCCAGCTGCACGAAGCGACTGGAGCTCTCGCGCAGGATTTCATGCCCCATGCGCACGTGGCGCTGCGCCACGCTGCGTTCGATCGGGTCCAACACGCCGGTCTTGAGCAGCACCGAATCCGGCAATCCGATCTTGCCGATATCGTAGAGCGGCGCTGCGAGTTCGATCACCTGTGCCTCGCTGTCGGGCAGTCCGAGGGTTTCGGCCAACAGTCCGGAATAGCGTCCAATGCGCAGCAGCTGTGCGCCCTGCCCCGGCTCGCGCGACTCAGCGGCGCGTGCGAGCAGGTACAGCATTTCGCGCTCGCGCTGGTCGGCTTCGCGCATGCCGGTCAGCTGCTGGCGTTCCAGCGCGCGCACGCGCTGCTTGACCGACTCGCCTTGCTGGCGCAACGTCAACAGGTTGCGGCAGCGTGCGCGAAGCTCGCGCGGGCGCACCGGCTTGACCAGAAAATCCAGCACGCCGGCATCGAGAGCGGCCTGCCGCAAGGGCTCATCGCCGACGACCGTGATCAGCACGATCGGCACATCGCGATGGATCGGCGGCCGTCGAAAACGCCGCGCGAACTCCAGACCATCCATGTCGGGCATGCGATAGTCGAGCAGCAACAGGTCGGGATCCCACTCCTCGGAACGCCGCAGGGCCTCGTTCGGATCGCCGAACTCCTCCACGTGCAAGTCGGGGCTGATGCCCTCCACGACGTGGCGCAGCATGGCGCGCGCCGACGGCTGGTCATCGAGTATCAGGACGTTCACGTAGCGCTGCTCCCTGTGGTTGACGCCATGCACCGCTGTGGCCGGCGCTGGCGTCCGAAGTTGCGGCAGGTTGGCAAGGCCACAGCCACCTGCATTCATCGTAGTCCCGCTCGGAGCGAACCGGCAGACTCGCTGCGCGGTGCGTGCCTCCCGCAACCAACGATGGCCGCGACAGTCTGAGCAGTCTGGCCATTGCACTGGCCACACTCCATACCCAGTGTGGCAAGCCTACCCGATCCTCCCGCCAGCCTCGGCAAACTACTGCAACTGCTGGCTAGCGCACGCATTTCACTGCAATGCAGCGATCTGTACTGGATCGGTTCCCGGGTCGCTTCAGGCTTCAGGACGCATGTAGGGGAACAGCAGCACGTCGCGGATCGAAGCCTGGTCGGACAACAGCATCGCAAGGCGGTCGATCCCGACGCCCAATCCTCCGGTTGGCGGCAGGCCATACTCGAGCGCGCGGATGTAGTCCGCGTCGAAGCCCATCGCCTCGGCATCGCCCGAATCCTTCTGTGCCACCTGCGCCCGGAATCGCTCAGCCTGGTCATCTGGGTCGTTCAACTCGCTGAAACCATTGGCGATCTCCTTGCCGCCGACAAACAGCTCGAAGCGATCCGTGATGCCCGAATCGTGGTCGTTGGCGCGCGCCAGCGGCGAGACTTCCACCGGATATGCGGTAATGAAGGTCGGCTGGATCAGGTGCGATTCCACGCTCTTCTCGAAGATCTCCAGCAGCAGCTTGCCCCAGCCATACTCTGCGCGCGCTGCAATCCCGAGGTGCGCGCAGTGCGCGGCCAACGCGGCGCGATCGCGCAATTGCCCGGCGCCGATCTCGGGGTTGTGGTGCAGCACCGCTTCATCGAGCCGCCAGCGGCGGAATGGCGGGCCGACATCGATCGCACGACCCTCCCAGCGCAATGCGGAACGCCCGCAGACGGCCTGCGCTGCGGCGCGGATCATCGCCTCGGTCAGGTCCATCACCTCGTGGAAGGTGGCATAGGCCTGATACAGCTCGAGCATGGTGAACTCCGGATTGTGCCGGGTACTCACGCCCTCGTTGCGGAAGTTGCGATTGATCTCGTACACGCGATCGAATCCACCGACCACCAGGCGCTTGAGATACAGCTCCGGCGCGACGCGCAGGTACATGTCCAGATCGAGCGCGTTGTGATGGGTGACGAATGGGCGCGCGGTCGCGCCGCCGGGAATCGGATGCATCATCGGGGTCTCGACTTCGAGGAAGCGCCGATCCGGCGCCTCGAGGAAATCGCGGAGCACGCGGATCAGCTTGGCGCGCAGCGTGAATACGCGCCGCGATTCAGGGCTGATCGCCAAGTCGACGTAGCGCTGGCGGTAGCGGGTCTCGATGTCGGACAGGCCATGCCACTTGTCCGGCAACGGCCGCAGCGCCTTGGCCAGCAAGCGCACCGAACTGCAGCGCACCGACAGCTCGCCGGTGCGGGTGCGGGTCAAGGTGCCCTCGACGCCGATGATGTCGCCGACATCCCACGCCTTGAACGCGTCGTAGCTCGCACCCAGCGCGGATTGCTGCAAGAACAGCTGGATCCGCGATGCGATATCCGCCGGCGCGCCCTGCCATGCATCCGAGCCGTCCTGTACCTGCGCGAACGATGCCTTGCCCATGATGCGCTTGGCCAGCATCCGACCCGCAACCCGTACGGCCCGCGCGATCGCGTCCAGCGCCTCGGTGGTCCAGCGCTCGGTGTCGGCGTACTCGTGTTGCAGGTCGGCCGCGAACGCATCCGGCACGAAATCGTTCGGGTAGGCGTTGCCATGCGCGCGCAGTGCGGCCAACTTTGCGCGGCGCTCGGCGATCAGCTTGTTGGGGTCGGTCGCGACTGCGGACGCGTCGTCATGCGGCTCGGTCATGCGGATTGCCTGCGGAGGGTGATCGGACAGCCCCTGCGGCTGCCCGGCGGATCAGGTCGCGTCGGCGCGTTTGGAACCGGCTTCGAGGCCGGACTTCAGGCTGGCCTCGACGAACTCGTCGAGATCGCCATCGAGCACGCGCTGGGTGTCGGAGCGCTCCACGCCGGTGCGCAGATCCTTGATCCGCGACTGGTCGAGCACGTAGGAGCGAATCTGCGAACCCCAGCCGATGTCGCTCTTGGTCGCTTCCAGCTTGTCCTTCTCGACATTGCGCTTCTGCACTTCGAGCTCGTAGAGCTTGGCGGCGAGCATTTTCATCGCGCGGTCGCGATTGGCATGCTGCGAGCGTTCGTTCTGGCACGCCACCACGGTATTGGTGGGAAGGTGGGTAATGCGCACGGCCGATTCGGTCTTGTTGACGTGCTGTCCGCCGGCGCCGGAGGCGCGATATACGTCGGTCTTCAGATCGGCCGGATTGATCTGGATGTCGATCTCGTCGTCGACTTCGGGCGCCACGAACACGGCGGTAAACGAGGTGTGCCGGCGATTGTCGGAATCGAACGGCGATTTGCGAACCAATCGGTGCACGCCGGTTTCGGTCTTGAACCAGCCGTAGGCGTAGTGCCCCTCGACGCGGAACGTCGCACTCTTGATGCCCGCCACTTCACCCGCGGAGGCTTCCATCAACTCGGCTTTCCAGCCGCGCGCATCGCACCATTTGAGGTACATGCGCAGCAGCATCTCCGCCCAGTCCTGCGCCTCGGTGCCGCCAGCGCCGGCCTGGATGTCGACGAAGCAATTGTGGGTGTCCATCGCCCCGGAGAACATGCGCTGGAACTCCAGTGCCTCGGTCTGGCGGGAGATGCGGTCGAGGTCATTGACGATCGAAGCAACGGTCGCGGTGTCCTGCTCGGCGACGGCCATCTCGAACAGATCGGACGCCTCCTCGAGGCTGCCGCCGAGGGTGCTCAGGGTGCCGACGACCCCGTCGAGCAAAGCGCGTTCGCGGCCAAGCTCCTGCGCCCGCTTGGGATTGCCCCAGACGGTCGGGCTTTCCAATTCACGACCGACTTCTTCCAGGCGCTCGCGCTTGGTTTCGAAGTCAAAGATACCCCCTGAGCGACTGCACCCGACCCTTCAGGTCGGCGATGCGCGCGAAGAACTGGCCCTGTTCGATCATGGTCTGTCGGTATGCAGAAACGAGCGCGTAATTCTAACAGAACGCTTTCGCGGACTGGATCACAAGGCCGGTTCGCGGTAGCGCAGGAACAGCCGCACGCGACGCTCGCCGCGCCATTCGTCGGCAGCCAGCTGGTAGACCGCCCTGATCCGTGCTGCGGGTGCGCCCTCGGCGACGCCACCGAAGTGCATTGCCTCGACCGCGGTACCGCATGCGGCATGGCGCAGGTGCAGGCGCTGATGGCGCACGCCGACAACCCGCACCGCATCGACCTCGAACAGACCGTCGAAGCACGGCTCCGGAAACGCCTGACCCCACGGGCCGGCCTCGCGCAGCCCATCTGCCAGAGCCAAAGTCGCGTCCGCAGGCGCCAGTTCGCCATCGCTCCATTGCCGTGGATCGTCTACGGCATCGCCGAGGCGCCGCATCGCGACCTCGGCAAACAGCTGGGCAAACAGCGCATACGCTGCGCGCGGCAGGCTCAAGCCGGCAGCCATCGCATGGCCGCCGAAGCGGGTCAGCAGGCCCGGACACAGCGCATCGACATCGGCGAGTGCGTCGCGCAGGTGGAAGCCCTCGATCGAGCGCCCGGAGCCGCGCAACTCGTCCGCACCATCGGTCGCCGGTGCGAACGCGATCACCGGCCGGTGCAGGCGCTCCTTGATCCGCGAAGCGACCAGTCCGACCACGCCGGGGTGCCAGCCCGGATCGAACATGCATACGCCGGCCGGAGCACTCTGCGGGGTGTGGACCGCGGCCAGGATCGCGGCCGCTTCATCGGTCATGCTCGCCTGCAGCTCGCGACGCTCGGCATTGATGCCATCGAGCTGGGCGGCCAGTCGCTGCGCGTGCCCATGATCGACACTGAGCAGGCACTGCACGCCGATCGCCATGTCGTCGAGCCTGCCGGCAGCATTGATCCGCGGCCCGATCGCGAAGCCCAGATCGCTCGCGCAGGCACGACCGGGATCGCGGCCGGCCACCTCGAACAGGGCCTTGATGCCGGCACAGGCCCGGCCTGCGCGAATGCGACGCAGCCCTGCGTCCACCAGCACGCGGTTGTTGCGATCCAGCGCCACCAGGTCGGCAACCGTGCCGACCGCGACCAGATCGAGCAACACGGCGAGATCCGGCTCGGCGCGAGGTTCGCTGAACCAGCCGTCACCGCGCAGTGCAGCGCGGGTGGCCAGCAGTAAATAGAACATCACGCCGACACCCGCCAGCGCCTTGCTCGGAAATGGATCGCCCGGCAGGTTCGGATTGACGATCGCCGCAGCCTGCGGCAGCTGGGCGCCGGGAAGATGATGGTCGGTAACCAGCACCGGCACGCCGATCGCTTGTGCGGCGGCCACGCCCGCGATGCTGCTGATGCCATTGTCGACCGTCACGATCAACTGCGGCGCGCGCGCGCGCAGCGACTCGACCAGCGCCGGGCCAAGGCCATAGCCGTGCACCGCACGATGCGGTACCGCGAACTGCGGATCGCTGGCACCAAGCAGGCGCAGTCCAGCGACCGCCACCGCACAACCGGTGGCGCCATCGGCATCGAAATCGCCGACCACGATGATGCGCTGGCCGGTGCTGATGGCGGCCGCCAGCAGCGCTGCAGCCTGTGCGATGCCGCCGAGCAGATCGGGTGCCAGCAGGTGGCGCAGGCGATGATCGACCTCGCGCGCATCGTCCACGCCGCGGCCGGCATAGATGCGCGCGAGCAGCGGCGCGACCCCCGCGTCCTGCAGTGACGTTGCCTGAGCCGCGGCACGGCGAAAGATGCGACTGCTCATGGTCAGCGCAGCGCGCGCGGTCGGCGCCAGAACGCGAACGCGCGGGCGCGACCGGCGACGATCCGCTCGCCGTCGGCGAATTGCAGGGTGATCGACTGCAGTCGTCCGGCCCGCAGTGCGCGCCATGCCGGTGCCAGCCACTGCGAGTCGAGCAGCACCGGATCGCGCGCACCGCGCAGGTCCAGTAGCGCCACACCGCTCGCATGCGCCGGCAGCGTCAAGCCGGCGGGCGTAGCGGTTGCTCGCGCCAACGCCAACAGCAGCGGATCGTCGCTGGCGATCGCGGCGACCTGCGCGGATATCTGCGTCGGCCAACTGCCCGCACCCCAGAACCACAGCGTATTGGCGGTCGCTCGACCGCTGGCGGCACGCGCCTGGTTGACCGGGTGCGCATGCAGCAGCATCTGGCATTCGTTGAGCAGGCGCTGCCAGCGTGCGGCCTCGGGGCCCTGCGGCAGATGCGCGCGCAAGTCCTCGCCCAGCGAACGCCACGGTGGCGACAGGCTTGGCAGCGACGCTGCCGGCGGCAGTTGCAGGTACCAGCGATCCGGATGCGGCGTCGACAGCAGCATGCCCGCATCGCCGAACAGTGGCGCCAGGGTTCGGCGCAGCGCGGCGACTTCGTCAGCGTCCAGTTGCAGCGTGCCCACCGCCAGCAGGCGAGCACCGGCGATATCCGGACGCAGGTGCGCGGGATCCGCGCGCAACCAGACGCCGTCCCGCGAATCTTCGGCATCCAGCGCGCGGGTCAAGGCAGCCAACGGCCACGGCGTGCGCGACAGCTTGAAGAAGTTGGCGAGAAATGGATGCTCGGCGGCGGGATCCGGCGCATGGCCGATGCCGCGCGCGAGAAGCCGCTCGAGGATCGGAACCCGCTGCGCGGGTATTGTCAGCGACGAGCGCTGCGCCAACAAAAAGATGAGTGCGTTCACGGCCACCGTCCGCAGGCGCGCACCGCAGCTCAGCCCTCGTAGCTGACCGCGACCACTTCGTAGCGCCGCGTACCGCGCGGCGTTTCGATCGTTACCACATCACCGTCGCTCTTGCCGATCAGGGCGCGTGCAACCGGCGAGCTGACCGAGATGCGGCCCTGGCGGATATCCGCTTCGAGGTCGCCGACGATCTGGTACTTCACCAGCTCGTTGCTGTCGTGCTCCTCGAGCTCGACGTGGGCGCCGAACACGATGCGCGAGCCGGCGTTGAGCTTGCTGGTGTCGATGATCTCCGCATACGACAGCGCACCCTCCAGCTCCTGGATACGACCCTCGGTGAAGCCCTGCTGCTCGCGTGCAGCGTGGTACTCGGCGTTCTCCTTCAGATCGCCATGCGCGCGCGCCTCGGCAATCGCCTGGATGATCTGCGGCCGCACTACGCTCTTGAGCCGCTCGAGTTCGTCGCGCAGCCGTTTGGCGCCGACAGCGGTGAATGGAGTTCTCTTCATGGACGATTCCGTGGTCTGGTTCGTGCGGGTGCCGATCAGGTGCCGATCGATGCGTGCAGGGTCTGCAGCGAGACGACTTCGCCGGAGCCGCGATGATCGAGCGAGTTGACCAGCGCGCGCGCACCGGCAACCGTGGTGGTGTAGGTGACGCGACCCTGCAGGGCCTCGCGCCGGATCGAGAATGAGTCCGCAATCGCCGCGCGACCCTCGGTGGTGTTGACGATGAACACCAGCTCGCGGTTCTTGATCAGATCGACCACATGCGGACGACCTTCGAGCACCTTGTTGATGCGCTCGCAGGCCACGCCGTGCTGGCCAAGGTACTCGCAGGTACCGGTGGTCGCGACCAGGGTGAAGCCGCGGCGGACCAGTTCCTGCGCCACGCCAAGCACCCGTGGCTTGTCGGGGTCGCGCACGCTGATGAAGGCCTTGCCCGCCTTCGGCGCGCCGATGTTGGCCGCCTCGTGCGCCTTGGCGAAGGCCTCGCCGAAAGTAGCGCCGACGCCCATCACCTCGCCGGTGGAGCGCATTTCGGGCCCCAGGATCGGATCGACGCCCTGAAACTTCAGGAACGGGAAGATCGCTTCCTTGACCGAGTAGTACGCCGGCACCACTTCGCGGGTCGCACCCTGCTCGGCGAGGCTGCGGCCAGCCATGCAGCGCGCCGCGATCTTGGCCAGTGCGATCCCGGTCGCCTTGGACACGAACGGCACCGTGCGCGATGCGCGGGGATTGACCTCGAGCACGAAGATGTTTTCGCCCTGGATCGCAAACTGCGTGTTCATCAGGCCGATCACTTTCAACGCCCGCGCCATCTGTGCGACCTGGGTGCGCAGCCGATCCTGGATTGCCGGGCTCAGCGAGTACGGCGGAAGCGAGCACGAGGAGTCGCCGGAGTGCACGCCTGCTTCCTCGATGTGTTCCATGATTCCGCCGATCAGCACCGCGCCGGTGTCATCGGCCACCACGTCGACATCGACTTCGGTGGCGTTGTCGAGAAACCGGTCGAGCAGCACCGGCGAATCGTTCGATACCCGCACCGCGTCGGTGATGTAGCGCTTGAGGTCGCTGTCGGAGTACACCACTTCCATGGCGCGGCCGCCGAGCACATAGCTCGGCCGCACCACCAGCGGATAGCCGATCTCGCGCGCCAGCGCCAGCGCCTGGTCGGGATTGCGCGCGGTGCGGTTGGCCGGCTGGTTCAGGCCCAGCCCCTGGATGAGCTGCTGGAAACGCTCGCGGTCTTCGGCCAGGTCGATCGAGTCTGCCGAGGTGCCGATCACCGGCACACCATTGGCCTCGAGCGCGCGCGCCAGCTTCAGCGGCGTCTGGCCGCCGTACTGCACGATCACGCCACGCGGTTTTTCGATGTGCACGATCTCGAGTACGTCCTCGAGGGTCAACGGCTCGAAGTACAGTCGATCCGAGGTGTCGTAGTCGGTCGACACGGTCTCCGGATTGCAGTTGACCATGATGGTCTCGAAGCCGTCCTCGCGCAGCGCCATCGCCGCGTGCACGCAGCAGTAGTCGAACTCGATGCCCTGCCCGATCCGGTTCGGCCCACCGCCGAGCACGATGATCTTCTCGCGCGCGCTCGGCTGCGACTCGCACTCTTCCTCGTAGGTCGAGTACATGTAGGCGGTGTTGGTGGCGAACTCGGCAGCGCAGGAATCGACCCGCTTGTAGACCGGGCGCACACCGAAGGCGTGGCGCAGCCGCCGCACGGCGGTCTCGTCGGTCGCCAGCAGGCTTGCCAGGCGCGAATCCGAAAATCCTTTGCGCTTGAGCGCGCGCATGCGCGCCGCGTCGATCCGCGCCAGTCCCTGTGCGGCCACCTGGGTCTCGGTCGTCACCAGGTCTTCGATCTGGGCCAGGAACCACGGATCGATGAACGACAGCTCGAAGATCCGCTCCAGACCGAAGCCGGCGCGGAATGCATCGGCCACGTAGAACAGCCGGTCGGGGCCGGGCTCGCGCAGCTGGCGCATCAACTCATGCGCACGGTGCTCGTCGTCGAGCTCGGCGGATACCTTCGGGTTGAGGCCATCGGCGCCGATCTCCAGACCGCGCAGCGCCTTCTGCACCGATTCCTGGAACGTGCGGCCCATCGCCATCACTTCGCCGACCGACTTCATCTGCGTGGTCAGGCGCGAATCGGCGGTCGGGAACTTCTCGAACGCAAAGCGCGGGATCTTGGTCACCACGTAGTCGATCGACGGCTCGAACGAGGCCGGGGTCAGACCGCCGGTGATGTCGTTGCGCAACTCGTCGAGCGTATAGCCCACCGCGAGCTTGGCCGCGACCTTGGCGATCGGAAACCCGGTGGCCTTGGATGCCAACGCCGAGGACCGCGATACCCGCGGATTCATCTCGATCACCACCACGCGGCCGTCCTGCGCGTTGACGCCGAACTGCACGTTGGAGCCGCCGGTATCGACGCCGATCTTGCGCAGGACCGCGATCGATGCGTCGCGCAGGCGCTGGTATTCCTTGTCGGTCAGCGTTTGCGCCGGCGCCACCGTGATCGAGTCGCCGGTGTGCACGCCCATCGGATCGAGGTTCTCGATCGAGCACACGATGATGCAGTTGTCCGCGCGATCGCGGACCACTTCCATCTCGAATTCCTTCCAGCCCAGCACCGACTCTTCGACCAGCACTTCGCCGACCGGCGACAGCTCGAGCCCGCGGCCGACGATGTCGACGAACTCCTCGCGGTTGTAGGCGATGCCGCCACCGGAGCCGCCCAGCGTGAAGCTCGGCCGGATGATGGTCGGAAATCCGACCATCGCCTGGACCTCGTGGGCCTGCTCCATCGTGCGCGCGATGCCCGCGCGCGGCACGTCCAGGCCGATCTCGATCATCGCATTGCGGAACAGCGCGCGATCTTCGGCCAGCCGGATCGCCTCGCGCGAGGCGCCGATCAATTCCACGGCGTACTTCTCCAGCACGCCCTGGTCGGCCAGATCGAGCGCACAGTTGAGCGCGGTCTGGCCACCCATGGTCGGCAGCAGCGCCTGCGGACGCTCCTTGGCGATGATGCGTTCGACCGTCTGCCAGTTGATCGGCTCGATGTATACCGCGTCGGCGGTATCCGGGTCGGTCATGATGGTGGCCGGGTTGGAGTTGACCAGCACCACCCGATATCCCTCCTGCTTGAGCGCCTTGCAAGCCTGCGCCCCGGAATAGTCGAACTCGCAGGCCTGGCCGATCACGATCGGCCCGGCGCCGATGATCAGGATGGTCTGGATGTCGGTACGTCTGGGCATGGCCGTCCTCGGCAGCGGCCTGTATCGACCGCCGCGCTGCATGGTGTGATGCTGCGTGGTGTGGTTATCAGGTTTCGCCCAGGTCGCAGCGCAGCCGCTGTTCCCGTCGCGCGTCGCCGCTGCTCGTCAACGGCCATCGTGGGGCGGTGCGCGAGTGCTACCTCGACCGAAGCGCGTCGATTCTACCCGATGCGATCAGCCGCCGGTCGGCGTATCACTGCTGCCCGCACGATAATCGAGCAGGCGGATGTTGCCGACGGTCTGATGCGGCATGGTCACGCTCATGCCGCGCTCGCGCTGTTCCAAGCGCAGGGTGATGGCGGTGTCGGTGTACTTTTCCAACACTCCGCGACGGGTGATGCCGTATGCGCTGCGGACCTCGATGCGGCTGCCCTCGAATTGGGCGAGTTCGGCATAGACCAGTCCGCGACCGGGTGTGGTCACTGCCGTAACCGACGGCTGCCGCGCGGCACTTGCGAGACTGGGCCGCGCCGATCGGGATTGCACGGCCGTAATATCGTCCGGCTGCTGGCTGCCGCGCGCAGTGGGCTGTTGCGGGGCGGACACTGCCGCTAGCGCCCGCGGTCGCGCCGGCTCCGAACGCGCAGGCGGGAAACCGGGCGCTGCTGCTGCGACAGCGCCAAAACCGGGGTCGATGGCTGGCGCTGGAGCGGCGTTGGCGGCGCTTGGCGCGACGAGGTCGGCAGCGGCGGTCAACGCGGAATCGCTGGCGCCAGTGCCACCGGCTGCGGTGAGCGCCGGCTCGATCGGCGCTGCTGGCTCACCAGCCAGGCCAACCGGCGCTGCCGCAATCGGCAGCACCGGGGTGAACTGGAACTTGAACGGCGCGGCGCGACCGCGCACGCTTTCCAGTGTGGCGTTGAGGATTCGCAACTGCTCTGCAACCGTAAAGCGCGCCAGCTGACCGATCGGCGTGGTCAGGTTCGGGCGCGAGTGCCAGGTCATCTCGCCGCCGCGCGCGGCATAGCGGCGATAGGCCGACTCGAGATCGCTGGTGGGTGCCGCACCGATCGTGGCCAGTCTGCGCTTGATGTCGGTAAGATGGCGATCGACGTATCCATCGCGGCTGACACCCATGCGGGTTGCGCACCAGCGATTGCGGGCAGACACGAAGCCCTGGTCGCGCACGCCCCAGCGCCGATCCAGGATCACCACCTTCGACCAATCCGAATCGATCAGCGAACGCACGTTGTCCGCGCGCACGGTCATGTCGAGCTCGATGCGCGAGGCACCCGAGCGTTCGATGGCCAACTGGATCGTCGCGGTATCGTTGGAGGTAACATCGAACGAGGCATCGACGTCGGTGGGCGAGTCGCTCAGGCCCATGGCGGTCAGATCGGTCGCGGTGAATCGCAAGCGTCCATCGCAACCTTCGGCGTCCACCGGCGCGGCGCTGACCAGCCCGATCCAGCGCAGGTCGCCCACCCGCGCCAGTCCGGGCCCGGCGACCAGACCATCGATGCGCAGACCGAGTCGACCGGCGGCCGGAAAGGCCCGCGGCACGCCGCCTGTTTGCTGAACGCGCGCCAGTTGCGCGGCACCCAGCGCGTCTGCCAGGCCGCCCGCCGATGGGCCGCCCACCAATCCGTGCCAAACCAGCCAATGCAGACCCGGGGTCTGCAGTCGCACGCTGCGCGCGGAAAACACCTCGCCTGCGCGCGGATCGGACGAGTGCAGACGAAAACCGCGGTATTCGACCGCGCCACCCAGACCGACCGACGCGGAGGAGTACTCGGCGTCGCCAAACCAGCGCAGGCTGTCGACCAACTGGGCGCTGGCGCGATACGCGACCCACCACGCAGCAAGCAGCAGCAACAGGGCGAACACGATCACGGCAATCGTGACCCTCGATGGCAGCCGCCATAGAGTCAACTCGTTGCGCACAGTGGCCGCCCAACTCATCGGATCAGCCGCTCGCTACGCGACTTGGGGCGGGAACCGGTGCGGCCATCGCATGCACGAAGCGGTCGAACAGAGCGGCTACATCGTGCGGCCCGGGGCTCGCCTCGGGATGCCCCTGGAATCCGAACGCCGGCGCGTCGATCAGCGCGATGCCCTGCAACGAGCCGTCGAACAGCGAACGATGGGTCGCACGCACGTTGCCCGGCAGGCTGGCCTCATCGACGGCAAAGCCGTGGTTCTGGCTGGAGATCATCACCCGCCCGCTGTCGAGATCGATCACCGGGTGGTTCGCCCCATGGTGGCCGAACTTCATCTTGACCGTCCTGGCGCCTGCTGCCAGTCCCAGCAATTGATGGCCCAGACAGATGCCGAACAGCGGCACGCGCCGTCGTATGAATTCTGCGATCGCGGCAATCGCGTAGTCGCAGGGCTCCGGATCGCCAGGACCGTTGGACAGGAACACCCCATCCGGTTGCAGGGCGAGCACCTCGGCTGCGGGAGTCTGCGCCGGGACCACCGTCAAGCGACAGCCGCGATCGGCCAGCATGCGCAGGATATTGCGCTTGATCCCGAAGTCGTAGGCCACCACGTGACGGCTCGGCGTGGCGCTCGCAAAACGCGTCTGGTCCAGATCGTAACTGCCCTCGATCCACGTATAGCGCTGCTTGCCGGACACGACTTTCGCCAGATCCAGTCCCTTCATGCCCGGCCACTCCCGCGCGCGCGCGATCGCGGCCTGCGGATCGATTTCCGCGGCGGCCACCAGGCAGCCGCTTTGTGCGCCCGATTCGCGCAGGATGCGGGTCAGGCGGCGGGTGTCGATCTCGGCGATGCCGACCACGCCATGGCGCGTCAGGTAGGCACCCAGCGACTCCTCGCTGCGCCAGCTGGATACGCGTGCGGGCACATCGCGCACGATCAGCCCGGCTGCGTGGATCGCGTCGGACTCGACATCCACCGCGTTGACGCCGGTGTTGCCGATATGCGGATAGGTGAGCGTGACCAGCTGCTGCGAGTAGGACGGGTCGGTCAGGATTTCCTGATAGCCGGTCATCGCCGTGTTGAACACGACCTCGCCCACGGTCGAGCCGTCAGCCCCGATCGACAGGCCGTGAAAGAGGTTGCCGTCAGCAAGTGCGAGGAGAGCGGGTGTAGTCACGGCAGCCCTTGGTTGGTCGGAAAAACACGCGCAGCCTCACGCGACGCGGCCCGCCGGGCCGCGCAGCCAGCACCACGTGCGGACGCCAATGATAGGTTTTACAGCGCTCGGGTGTCCACGGCAGCGCGCGTGGCAGGGCACAAAGCCGCGAAAACAGCCGATGAGCGCACAGTTCCGACCGCCGAGAACCCGCCGCACAAGCGGTTTGCGGCGCGCTTCAGGCGCGGTCGAGCACGTCGGTGATGTCGTACCAGCCCGGCACCCGTCCGGCGATCCAGCAGGCCGCTTGTACTGCACCGCGGGCGAAAACCTCGCGGCTGGTCGCCCGATGGGTCAACTCCAGGCGCTCGCCAGTGGTCGCGAACATCACCGTGTGTTCGCCCACCACATCGGCCGCCCGCACCACCGAAAAGCCGATCTCACCGGGCACCCGCGGAGCGGTGCTTCCGTGTCTGTCATAGCGGGCAAGCTCGGCCAGTGGCCTGCCACGGGTATCAGCGACTGCCTCGCCGAGGGTCAAAGCGGTGCCCGAGGGCGCATCGAGCTTGTGCCGATGGTGGGTTTCGATGATCTCGACATCGTATTCGGCGCCCAGGGTTGCGGCGGCAGCGGCAGTCAGTCGCCGCAGCACCGCGACCGCCAGGCTGAAGTTCGACGCCCACAGCAGCGGCAGCTGTTGCGCGGCCGTTCTCGCGGCAGACAGCTGTGCTGCGCTCAAACCGGTGCTGCCGCTGACCAGGGCGATGTTCTGCGCCGCGCACAGGGCCAGCGCGTGGTCGAAGCCGGCCGTGCCGCTGAAATCGATCAGCACGTCGATATCGGTCAGCGCGCCGACCCGGGTGGCGCGATCCACCACCAGCGCCAGCTTGCAGCCGGGGTGCGCCTGGATCTGCCGCACCACGGCCTGGCCCATGCGGCCAGAGGCTCCAAGCAAGGCAATCGCGATACTGCTCATGCGCGGAGTCTAGCGGTTGTGCGATACGCGCCGGCATCGCGAGCCGTCATGCCGGCGCGCTCAGGAGGTCATCCGATCCCAGAACTGGCGTACGCCGTCGAACCAGCCCGATTGCCGCGGCGTGTGCTCGCGGCCATCCTCGAAGCTGGCCTCGAATTGCTCGAGCAACTCTTTCTGCTTGCGATTCAGGTGTACCGGTGTTTCCACCACCACCCGGCACAGCAGGTCGCCATAGTCGCCACCGCGAACCGGCTTCACACCCTTGCCGCGCAGTCGGAACAGCTTGCCGGTCTGGGTTTCAGCGGGAATCTTGATCAGGGCCTCGCCACCGAGGGTTGGCACCGCCACTTCGCCACCGAGTGCGGCCTGCGAGAAGCGGATCGGCACTTCGCAATGCAGGTCGGCGCCGTCGCGCTGGAAGATCGGATGCGGCTTGACGTGCACCTCGACGAACAGATCGCCCGGCGCAGTACCGCGTGGCCCGGCCTGACCTTCACCGGACAGGCGAATCCGGTCGCCCTCATCGACCCCGGCGGGAATTTTTACCGACAGGGTCTTCTCGCCCTCGACGCGGCCGGCGCCGCGGCATGCCTTGCACGGATTTTCGATACTCTGGCCTGCACCACCGCAGGTCGGACACGCCTGCTGCACCGAAAAAATGCCATTCTGCATGCGCACGCGGCCGTGCCCGCGGCAGGTCGCACAGGTCTTTCGCTTGCCATCCAGCGAGCCCGAGCCGCTGCACGGCTTGCACTCTTCCAGGGTCGGGATCTCGAGTTCGCGCTGGGCACCGAACACGGCCTCTTCGAGATCCAGTTCGACCACATAGCGCAGGTCGGCGCCGCGACGCTGTCGCTGGCGACCGCCGCCACCGAAGATGTCGCCGAAGATGTCGCCGAAGATGTCGCCGAAGTCGCCTGCGCCTGCACCGCGGCCGGGTCCACCACCCTCGAAGGCCGCGTGGCCATGCGCGTCGTAGGCGCGACGCTTGTCGGGATCGGAAAGCACTTCGTAGGCCTGTTTGGCCTCCTTGAACTTCTGCTCCGCGTCCTTGTCGCCGTCGTTGCGGTCCGGATGGTGCTTCATCGCCAGCCGGCGATAGGACTTCTTGATGTCGTCCTCGGTGGCCGACTTCGCGACGCCAAGTACTTCGTAGTAGTCGCGTTTCGACATGGGGCGGGCTGTTCAGGGGCGGCTGCTGCGCCGCGGGCTCGGATAATCCACAACGAACGACGGCGCGGCAATACTGCCGCGCCGTCGGGTCTTGCGCTGGGCGGGATCAGCCTTGCTTGCGATCCTTGACCTCGGTGAACTCGGCATCGACCACATCCTCGGCGGCGGCCTTGGCGCCCTCGCCACCAGCCCCGGGACCGTTGCCAGGCCCGCCCGGGCCTGCCGCAGCAGCAGCCGACGCGGCCAGCGCCTGTGCCGCCTGCTCGAGCGCTGCAGCCTTCGCGTCGATGCGGGCCTTGTCGTCGGATTTCAGCGCGTCTTCGAGATCCTTGATCGCGGACTCGATCGGACCGATCGCTTCGCCGGGAACCTTGTCGCCATGTTCCTTCAACGCCGAACGCGTCGCGTGGATCAGGGCATCGGCCTTGTTGCGGGTGTCGACCAGCTCGTGGAACTTCTTGTCGTCCTCACGATGCGACTCGCCGTCGCGCACCATCTGCTGGATCTCCGCCTCGGACAACCCGGAACCGGCCTTGATCTCGATCCGCTGTTCCTTGCCGGTCTTCTTGTCCTTGGCCGAGACGTGCAGGATGCCGTTGGCGTCGATGTCGAAGGTGACCTCGACCTGCGGCATGCCGCGCGGCGAAGGCTCGATCCCGGCCAGATCGAACTTGGCCAGCGACTTGTTGGCCGAGGCACGCTCGCGCTCGCCCTGCATTACGTGGACGGTGACCGCGGTCTGGTTGTCATCGGCAGTGGAAAAGGTCTGCGCGGCCTTGGTCGGGATGGTGGTGTTCTTCTCGATCAGCTTGGTCATCACGCCGCCGAGGGTCTCGATGCCCAGCGACAGCGGGGTGACATCGAGCAGCAACACGTCCTTGACGGTGCCGGCCAGCACCGCGCCCTGCACTGCCGCGCCGATCGCCACCGCTTCGTCGGGGTTGACGTCCTTGCGCGGCTCCTTGCCGAAGAACTCGGCCACCGCTGCCTGCACTTTCGGCATGCGGGTCTGGCCACCGACCAGGATCACTTCGCTGACATCCGACAGCTTCAGGCCGGCATCGGCCATCGCCGTGCGGCACGGCTCGATGGTGCGCCGAACCAGGTCTTCGACCAGCGATTCGAGCTTCGCGCGGGTGAGCTTGATGTTCATGTGCTTCGGACCGGAAGCGTCGGCAGTCACATACGGCAGGTTGACGTCGGTCTGTTGGCCGGACGACAGCTCGATCTTGGCCCGTTCGGCGGCATCCTTGAGGCGCTGCAGCGCGAGAGGATCCTTGCGCAGGTCGATGCCTTCCTGCTTGAGGAACTCCTCGACCAGAAAATCCATGATGCGATTGTCGAAATCCTCGCCGCCGAGGAAGGTATCGCCGTTGGTGGCGAGCACCTCGAACTGCATCTCGCCATCGACCGAGGCGATCTCGATGATCGACACGTCGAAGGTGCCGCCGCCGAGGTCGTATACCGCGATCTTGCGGTCGCCACCCCGCTTGTCCAGGCCATAGGCGAGTGCGGCCGCAGTCGGCTCGTTGATGATGCGCTTGACGTCGAGACCGGCGATGCGACCGGCGTCTTTCGTCGCCTGACGCTGGCTGTCGTTGAAGTAGGCCGGCACCGTGATGACCGCCTCGGTGACCGCCTCGCCCAGATAGTCCTCGGCAGTCTTCTTCATCTTCATGAGCACTTTGGCCGAGACTTCCGGCGGCGCCATGCGGCGGCCGTTGGCCTCTACCCAAGCGTCGCCATTGTCGTGCGCGACGATGTTGTATGGCACCAGCTTGATGTCCTTCTGCACCACGTCTTCGCTGAACTTGCGTCCGATCAGGCGCTTGATGGCATACAGGGTGTTCTTGGGATTGGTCACGCTCTGGCGCTTGGCCGGCGCGCCAACCAGCACTTCATCGTCCTTGGTAAAAGCGACGATCGAAGGCGTGGTGCGGTCGCCCTCGGAGTTCTCGATCACCTTGACGGTGCCGCCATCCATGATGGCCACGCAGGAATTGGTGGTGCCGAGGTCGATACCGATGATCTTGGCCATGAAACGTTCTCCGGTGCGGTGGCGGCCGCCACGGGCCGTCGATGTTCAGGATTTGTGGACGAACCGGCGCGAATTCAAGCGCCATTGCAGTGGATCACTCCGGATCGCGCGCCACCGCGACCATCGCAGGGCGCAGCAGCCGGTCGTTGAGCCGATAGCCCTTCTGGAACACGGTAACCACGGTGCCGGCCGACCGTCCGGGCGCTTCGACCATACTCATCGCCTGGTGCGACTCCGGATCGAAGGCCGCACCCAGCGGATCGACCGTGCTCACGCCATTGCTGGCCAGCGCCTTGTCGAGCAGACGCAGGGTCAACTGCATGCCCTCGCGCAGCTTGAGGGCATCGGCGGCCTGCACGCCGAGACCAGCCTCAAGACTGTCGGCCACGGGAATCAGCTCGGCCAGCAGACGGTCGGTGGCGTACTTGCGCACGGACTCTGCGTCGCGGGCCAGCCGCTTGCGCTGGTTGTCCATCTCGGCCAGCAGGCGCAACTGCTCGGCCCGCGCGTCGACCAGCTGCGACTCCAGTTCGGCCATGCGGTTGAGATCGGATTCGGCGCCGGCGCTGAAATCGCCGGGTTCGGACTGGATTGGATCATTCATGGACCACCGCTCCGCAGCGGCCAGTGCAGGCCGGCAATGTCGAATTGAAATATCCCACCGCGCTTATGGGGCCGAGGCGGCGCGATTCAAGGCAGCCGATACCATTCGCGCGGTTGCCTGCACGACCGGAATCACGCGGTCGTAGGCCATGCGGGTTGGGCCGATCACACCGAGCACGCCCAGAACCTTGCCGTCGGTGCCATAGGGTGCTGCAACCAGAGAGCATTGCCCCAGCGCCTCGAAACCGCTCTCTTCGCCGATGAACAGGCGCACGCCGTCGGCGTGGATGCAGTTCTCCAGCAGCCGCAGCAACTCCTGCTTGCGCTGGAAAGCCTCGAACAGCTCGCGCAGATTCTCGATTCGCGCCAGTTCCTGCACATCGAGCAGGTTGCCGTGGCCGGAGACCAGCACGTCCTCGCGCGTTTCCATCCGCAGCGCGGCATCGGCGACGTGGATGGCCGCTGCCATCATGCGGTCCATGTCGGTCCGCGCCTGGCTCATTTCGGCCACCAGCCGCTTGCGGATCTGATCGAGCGACAGTCCCGCAAACTGCGCATTGAGATAGTTGGCGATCTGTTCCAGCTCGGAGGCCGCATACGGGCGCGGGGTTTCGATCACCCGGTTCTGCACCTCGTTGTCGGTGAACACCAGGATCACCAGCAGGCGGTTGCCGCCGATCTGCACGAAATCGATCTGGCGGAACGCGAACTGCTCGCGACGCGGCACGGTGACCAGCCCGACGAAATGGGTGATGCCCGAGAGCAGCGAGGATGCATTGCTCAACAGCGCCTGAGTGCCGGCAGCAACCGGAATGCCGCTGTGGATCAGCGCGGCTTCGCTGGCATCCAGAGGCTTGATCTCGAGCAGCGTATCGACGAACATCCGATAGCCCTGCGCGGTCGGCACGCGACCAGACGACGAGTGCGGCGCGGCCACCAGACCGATCTCTTCCAGATCGGCCATGATGTTGCGGATCGTGGCCGGACTCACGTCCAGGCCCGCGGTACGCGACAGCGTGCGCGAGCCCACCGGCTGGCCGTCGCGGATGTACTCGGAGATCAGCGCCCGCAACAGGTGGCGGGCACGGCTGTCGAGCAGTTCGGCGACTTTGCGGGGCATTCGCGTGCAGTCGGCATGGGGAGGGGGACAGCGTAGACCGTAACGGTCTCCACCGGGCGGGTCAATGCGGCCGTTTGCGCCGGGTTCAACCCCGGTTGGCCGGTTCCCGAACCCATGCTAGCGTTGCGCGCCTCCAGGATCCCGACCCATGTTGCGCGTACTCACCGCCAAGGATTTCGCGATCGTCGAGCATGCCGAACTCGCCCCCGGCGAGGGCATGACGGCGCTTACCGGCGAGACCGGGGCCGGCAAATCGTTGATGGTCGACGCCCTGCTGATGCTGTGTGGCGGGCGCGGCGACAGCGCCATGGTGCGCGGCGGCTGCGAGCGCGCCGAACTCAGTGCCGAGTTCGACCTGTCGGCCCTGCCCGAGGTAGCCGCGATGCTGCGCGAGCTGGAACTCGACGACGGCATCGAATGCCGCCTGCGCCGAGTGCTGCGCGCCGATGGCAGCAGCCGCGCATTCGCCAACGATCGCCCGGTGACACTCGCCACCCTGCGCCAGATCGCCGAGCAGCTGGTCGAGATCCACGGCCAGCATGAACACCAGGCGCTGCTGCAGCGCACCCGACAGCTGGCCATCGTCGACGCTGCGGGCGAGCACCTGGCCGTGCAATGCAACGTCGGCGAGCTCGCGCGTGGATGGGAGCGTCTCGACCGCGAGGCAAAAGCGCTCGAATCGCATGCCGGTGGCAGCAGCAGCGCACAGGCGCTGGATTTCCTGCGCTTCCAGATCGACGAACTGGCGCGCCATGCGCTGGAACCATCAGCACTCGAACAGGTGGAGCTCGAGCACCGGCGGCTGTCGGCGCGTGGCGAGCTGATCACTGCGGCCGAGCGCGCGCTGGACACGCTCGATGGCGACCACGATGCCGCCAGCCGGCCGGCACTGAACCGACTGGCCGCCGAGATCGATCGGCTCACCGCCATTGATCCGCAACTCGGCGAGATCGCAAATCTGTTGCGCGATGCGGCTGTGCAGGTCGATGAAGCAGTCGCCTCGCTGGAGCGCTACCGGGCACAGCAGGATCTGGATCCGGAGCGCCTGGGCGAGCTCGACGCGCAGCTGTCGCGCATCCACGAGCTGTCGCGCAAACACCGGGTCGCAGCCCACGAACTGAAAGCGCGCGAGCACAGCCTGCGCGGCGAACACGATGCGATCGCCGGCGCCGATGCGCGCCTGCTCGCCGTGCGCGAGCAGCAGTCCGCAGTGCGCCGCGATTACGATCGCCAGGCGAGGGCACTATCGGAAGCGCGCCGCACAACCGCCGAAACCCTGTCGACACGGATCAGCGGACTGATGGGTGAACTGGGCATGATCGGCGGCCGTTTCGCGGCAAGTCTTAGGACCGACCCCGCGCGCACGCCGAGTGCCGAGGGCATCGACAGCGTCGAGTTCATGGTCAGTGCCAACCCCGGCCAGGCGCTGCGTCCGCTGCGCAAGGTCGCCTCGGGCGGCGAGCTGTCGCGCATCAGCCTCGCGATCGAGGTCGCCGCACTTGGCCGCGGCGATGTGCCGACGATGGTGTTCGATGAGGTCGATACCGGCATCGGCGGTGCGGTCGCCGAGGTGGTGGGACGCAAGCTGCGCGAGCTCGGCCACAGTCGGCAGGTCTTGTGCGTGACCCACCTGCCGCAGGTCGCAGCGCAGGCCAATCGGCACCTGTCGGTGAGCAAGTCGGTGGACGCAGGCACCACCCGCACGCAGCTGAAGCTGCTCGATGCCGACGCGCGTCTGGAGGAGATTGCGCGCATGCTCGGTGGCGTTGAGATCACCCGCGAGACCCGCGCGAACGCAGAAGACATGCTGCGCCGCGCCGGAGGCCGCAGCGCGTAGGCAAAGCTGGCCGTGCCCGACTCAGCGCTTGCGCTTGGGCCGCACGTAAAGCACCAGACTGTGGTCTTCGAGGTCGTAGCCGTGGCGTTCGGCGATTTCGTGCTGCAGGCGTTCGATCTGCTCCTCGACGAACTCGATCACCGTGCCGGTCTCCACGCACACCATATGGTCGTGATGCTTGCCGCGCTCGAGTTCGTAGATCGACTGCCCGCCCTCGAAGTTCAGCTTCGACACCAGACCGGCGGCTTCGAACTGGGTCAGGACCCGGTACACGGTCGCCAATCCGATATCGCCATCCTGTGCGAGCAGGCGTCGATAGATGTCTTCGGCGGTCATGTGACGACCTTCCGACTGTTCGAGTATCTCGAGGATACGCATCCGCGGCTGCGTGACCTTGAGCCCGACCTTGCGCAGATCTTTCGATTCCACCGGCCGCTCCAGAGGCTGTGTTGAGCGCCCTAGTGTATCATCCGTGGCCTCGCCCGCCGGAGCCCGCCGCATGCGTCTGTTGCGCCCGATAGTCCTCGCCACCGCCCTGGTTTCGCTGAGCGGCTGCGGCATCGTCTACAAGGTCCCCGTCAACCAGGGCAACCTGGTCGAAGCAAAGTCGGTGGAGACACTCAAGCCAGGCATGACCAAGCGCCAGGTGACGCTGGTGATGGGAACCCCATCGATCCAGTCGCCCTTCGATCAGGACCGTTGGGACTACGTGGCCAGCATAAGCCGTCGTGGGTCGACCCCCGAGGTGAAGAACCTCACCCTGATTTTCGACGACAACCTGTTGGTCAAGATCGAGGGCGACTACTTCGGCAAGCAGGACTCCGAGCTCCTTCGCGATGCGATCCGCTTGCGCGGCCGCGCCATCGACCCGCTCGAGGACGCGGCCGAAGAGCGCAAGGAACCCAAGCGCCCTCCGCCAAGCGGCGGCTGAGCGTCCTAACGGCCGCGCCGGGCGCGATTCGCGCGTTCGCGTCGCGCCTGCCGCGGGTCGATCTTCAACGGTCGATAGATTTCGACCCGGTCGCCCGCCCGCAAGCGGGTCGACAGCGGCATGACCTTCGCGAACACGCCGACGTGCGCTGGCTCGATCAGCAGCGCAGGAATCCGCTCGCGGATGCCGGAGGCATCGATCGCATCGGCGAGCGTCGCACCGGCTGGCAGACTGACGTGAAGCAGGAACTGCCCTTCCGGCCCGACGTAGCAGACTTCAGCTTCGATGACGCTCACGACGGGAGCGCAGCCTCTGCCATTGCCGCGCGCACGAAGTCCTCGACCATGCGATCGGCCAGTCCCTGAAATCCGCTCGCCAGCGCAGTACCCAGATAGCGGCTGCTCACCTCGAATTCCAGCTCCAGCCCGATCCGGCAACCGCTATCGCCCAGCGCGCGGAACGTCCATCCGCCCGAGAGACTTCGGAACGGTCCATCGGCGAATGCCAGATCGATGCGCTCGCCGGGCGTCAGCCGATTGCGGGTGGTGAATTCGGCGCTCATGCCGGCAAAGCCAACGCTCAAGGTCGCCATGACCTCGTTCTCGCCGAGGCGCTCAATTGATGCCGCCTCGCACCATCCGAAACGCAGCGGATAGCGCTCTACATCGGCCACCAGTTCGTACAGCAAGCGGGCGGACCGCGCGACGATGGCGCTGCGTTGGATTCGGGGCACGGGCTGAATGTTCCGGGTCTGCCGTGCCGAGATATCGGCACGAATGCGACAAATGCGCGACAATTCTATCCTCAGGCGATCCGGCAACATATGGCCAAGACAGCACAAAAGGGCGGCGACGCCGGCGGCGGCACCATCGCGCAGAACAAGCGCGCGCGCCACGAATACCACATCGACGACCGCTTCGAGGCCGGACTGGTGCTCGAAGGCTGGGAGGTCAAGAGCCTGCGCGCGGGCAAGGGCCAGATCACCGATGCCTACGCCACGATCCGCAACGGCGAGATGTTCTTGTTCGGCGCCCAGATCATGCCGCTGCTGTCGGCCTCGACCCACGTGGTCCCGGAAGCGCGCCGCACGCGCAAGCTGTTACTCAACCGCGAGGAGATCGACCGCCTCATCGGCGCGGTCGAGCGCAAGGGCTACACCGTGGTGCCGCTGTCGATGTACTGGAAAAACAATCGCGCCAAGGTCGAACTGGGCCTCGCGCGCGGCAAGCAGTCGCACGACAAGCGCGAGAACGAAAAAGAGCGCGACTGGGAACGCGACAAGCAGCGCGTCATGCGCACCCACAACCGCAGCTGAATCGGCGCTGCAGCGGAACTTGCGCACGCCGTCCGCGGTTCCCATATACTGCGGTTGCAATAAACTGCAAACCCGGGGGCGATTGGCTTCGACGGGGGTAGTGAAGTTTTCTGGCGCATGTCGAGGGGGCAGCTTTCCTCGTTAATCCAGCAGCAAACTTTTAGACGCCAACGACGACGTCTACGCACTGGCCGCTTAAGGCCTAGCCCCGAACCCGCTTGTGCCTGTGCTCGCGGATGTAGGGTCATTATCACGGGATCGCTGGTCGCTGCCGCCTGTCGGCGCCCGGCTAACTCTTAACCGGCTGGTTCCGTGGTGCGCCCTGCGCATCGTGTTGCCACGGACGAGACTCAACGATGCGATAAGCATGTAGTGCCAGTGGCGGATCACTCTCGGACGCGGGTTCAATTCCCGCCGCCTCCACCAATTCGGCCTCAGGGGCCGACCCCACGGCGCGCAACGTCGCGGGAATCCCTGAGAGACGTTACCAACAACAACGGCGCCTCCATGGCGCCGTTGTTGTTTCCGGGGGGCGCTGCAAGCTTGGCGCTGCCAAGCCCCGGCAGGACCTAAATCCTCCCGCCATACAGCCCTGCCTTTCCGGGCACCAGCGCAAGCACTGACCCGCTCACCCCATCCGTCGCTCCCGCTCCTCATCGATGAGCGCCAGGCTCGTTGCGATCGGAAACCCGATCCGCTGCAGCACGTGGTGGGCGAGTTGCAGTCCGGCCTCGAGGGTCTCGGGGATCACCAGCGTGGCTCCCGCATCGCGCAACAATGCAGCGTGTCGCTCGTCGCGCGCCCGGGCCAGGATCGGTACCTCGCTGGCCGCCTCATGCACCGCAACCGCCGCGGCCAGTGCGGCTGCGGGATCGTCCATGGTCAACACTACCGCCAGCGCACCGTTGATGTGCAGCTTGCGCAGCATGTCCGGTCGCGAGGCATCGCCGTAGTACACCGGCTGGCCGCCCGGATGGAACTGCGCGGCGACTTTCGCGTCGCTGTCCAGGGCCACCCAGGCAACCTGCTGTGCATCCAGAACCTGGGCGAGCAGTTGACCGACGCGGCCGAAGCCGGCAATCACCACGTGATCGCGCAGTTCCGGAACGGCCGCCTCGATCGCGTCGTTCTCGCGCGATCGAGCCAGCAGGCGGGACGCAAGCATGCGGCCGACCCGGTCGAGCAATGGCGTGAGCAGCATGGTCAGCCACACCATGACCAACATGAACTCGGCGGTTTCCGCGCTCAGCAAGCTGCCGGTCACCGCCACACCGATAATGATGAAGGCGAACTCGCCACCCTGGCCGAGCAACAGGCCGGCATGGATGGCGGCGGGCCAACCCAGACCGCCGAGTCGCAATAGCGGAATCGCAATGATCGCTTTCAATACGATCAAGCCGCATGCCGCCGCGGGTACCAGCAAGGGCCAGCGTTGCGCTGCATCGACCAGATCAACGCTCATCCCGATCGAGATGAAGAAGATGCCCATCAGCAGGCCACGAAACGGCTCGATGGTCACCTCGACCTCATGCCGGAATTCGGTTTCGGCGAGCAGCATGCCGGCCAGGAACGCACCCAAGGCCATCGAGAGCCCTGCCGCCCAGGTCAGCGCGCCGATGCCAAGGGTCGCCAGCAGGGTCAGCGCCATGAACACTTCCGGCTGGCGCACCGCGACGAACGTGCGGAACAGTGGACGGATCACCCGTCGGCCCAGCAGGTAGATCACCGCGATTGCAGCAACCGCCTTGAGCGAGGCCAGCCCGAGCAGGCTGGCGACCGACCCATCCGCGCTGCCGCCGAGCACACCCACCAGCACCAGCAGCGGGACCACGGCCAGATCCTGCAGCAGCAGCACCGCGAAGCTGGCACGGCCCACGGGCGTCGCAAGTGCGCGCCGCGCAGTCAGCAACTGCACCACCATCGCGGTCGACGACAGCGCAAGCACCAGCCCAAGCACGATGGCCGCTTTCGCCGGATTGCCATAGAGCAAGGCAATCGTGCCGATAACGGCCGCGCTCAGCAGCACCTGCGCGGTTCCAACGCCGAACACCCAGCGGCGCAGCGACCACAGGCGTTCCAGCGACAGCTCGAGTCCGATCCGGAACAGCAGGAAAATGATCCCGAGTTCCGCCAGCGCGTTGACGCCTTCGATGCGGGGAATCGTCAGGTTGCCGATCCACGGAGCATCAGCCGCCAAACGGCCGAGACCAAACGGGCCCAAGACTGCACCAGCGGCCAGAAAACCAAGCACCTGATTGATGCGCAGGCGTTGCAGCAGCGGAATCAGGACGCCGGCAAGCACCAGGAACAGCAACACTTCACGCAGGTGCGGCAAGCTGCTGTGCGCCTCCATCGTTCGCTCCGCGGGATCCCCTGGGCATGGTGCCCGCAGTGGCCGCAAAATGCGACGGGCCCGCTCGCGCAGGCCCGTCGGTTTTTGCAATGGCGTCCCCACGGGGATTCGAACCCCGGTCGCCTCCGTGAAAGGGAGGTGTCCTAGGCCTCTAGACGATGGGGACAGTGACGCGTCTTGCGGGGTGTTGGTGGAGCCAGCCGGGATCGAACCGGCGACCTCTACAATGCCATTGTAGCGCTCTCCCAGCTGAGCTATGGCCCCACGAAGAGGGAGCGGATGCTACGGGCGGCGGCGGAGTCCGTCAACCACTTTCGTGTCGTTCGGTGCTGCACCGGCGGGCGCCGGCACCTCGCGCAGAGTGAATCTCGAGTGTCCGCGACTCTCCAGATACTCCATCCACTTGCCTAGGAATGCGTTCATGCGCAGCCGATGGTCGAACACCGTACGCGGTTGCGGGTAGCGCCCCAGCACATCCTGCAGCCGCGATCCAACGTAACAGGCCGTCACTTCCGCAACTTGTGCGTCGCGATACATGCGCACATAGGCCGAAGGATCCGGAGCGCCCGTGTGTACGTCCTCGAACAGGTAGCTCAGACGCATCTCGAGCGTGTACGGGTGGCGTTCGATCATCTCCAACGACAGGTCGAGGCCATCGCCAACACTCGACAGATAGCGCCCAACCGCGAGCGTGTCCGGCCCGAGGCAGCGCACGAGGCGCCAGTAGTTCTCGCCGTACATGCCCATCAGGTAGGCAAAGCGGGCACTGATCTGGGCACTGGTTGGACGACGGAGTTCGAGCATGGAAGGACTATATCAGCGCGTTCGAACTCCGCCAGACTGTCCGGCGGACGCAGGAACGAATAAGCTCAGGATCTTGCAAGTCCCATGCTGGCGCCGCCGGCACCCTGCCGTCGCGCCAACCAGTTGTTCGAGCGACGCGCCGATCAACCGGCCGATCAACCGGCCGATCAACTGGCCGATCAACCGGCCGATCAATACGCCTGCTTCTCCAAGCCCACTGCGGCCATGATCTTGCTGGCGATTTCCTCGATCGAGGTGTTGGTGGTCGACAGCGCGTGCAGCTTCTCGTTGCGGAACAACTGTTCGGCGCGCGCGACCTCGGTACGGCACTGTTCGATGGTGGCATAGCGGCTGTTCGGACGTCGCTGTTGACGCACCTGTTGCAGGCGCACCGGGTCGATGGTCAGGCCGAACAGCTTGCGCCGGTGCGCGCGCAGACGCGGCGGCAGTTCGTCGCCCTCCATATCCTCTTCCGTCAGCGGATAGTTGCCAGCGCGCACCCCGTAGTGCAGTGCCAGGTACAGGCAGGTCGGCGTCTTGCCCGAGCGCGACACCCCGACCAGGATCACTTCCGCGTCGTTGTAGTTCACATCCATGCCATCGTCATGGGTCAACGCGAAGTTGGTCGCGTTGATGCGCTGCTCGTACTGCGCGAAGTTGACCATGCCGTGGGCCTGACCAACCCGCGAGGAGCGCTTGCGATCGAGCTCGCGTTCCAGCGGCACGATGAACGGCGCGAACACGTCGAGCATCAACGCCCCGCTCTGCGCGAGCACCTCGCATAGCCTGGGGTCGATCACGGTGTTGATCACGATCGGCCGCGAACCGTAGTGCAACTGCGCATTGCGCACCCGCGCTACTGCCGCATGGGCTTTCTCTTCGTCGTCGACGAATGGAATCCGGACCGCCTCGAAATCGACCCCCTCGAACTGGGTCAGCACGCTGTGCCCGATGGTCTCGGCGGTGATGCCGGTGCCATCGGAGATGTAGAAGATCGGGCGCCGCAGGCGCTGCTCGCTGTCCATTCCAAGAGTGTACGCGAAGCGTGCAACAACCAGCCCGTGAGGTTGTCTCCTCCACCCAAACCGAGGATCATCGCGGGCTGACTCGGCCCACCCTGCCCGCCTGGAACCTTCGATGTCCGACCTAGTGCTGTGGCTCGACGAGCTGCGTCTTTCCGACTTGGCCCAGGTCGGCGGCAAGAACGCCTCGTTGGGCGAGATGATCGGCAATCTGTCGCGCGCTGGCGTGTCGGTTCCCGGCGGCTATGCCACCACGGCTTACGCGTTCAATCAGTTCATTGCGCAATCGGGCGTGGGCAAGCGCATCGAGCAGCGGCTCGCGACGCTCGACATCGAAGACGTCGACGCGCTGGCGCTGGCCGGCGCGGAAATCCGCGGGTGGATCATCCAGACCCCGCTGCAGCCGGCACTGGAGCAGGCGATCCGCGATGGCTACCGCAAGCTGTGCGATGACGCAGGCACGCAGGTCAGCGTGGCGGTGCGCTCCTCGGCAACCGCGGAGGATCTGCCGGACGCGTCCTTCGCCGGCCAGCAGGAGACTTACCTCAACGTGGTCGGCGCCGAACAGGTGCTGCTCAGGATCAAGGAAGTATTCGCCTCGCTGTACAACGATCGCGCGATTGCCTACCGGGTCCACCATGGTTTTGCGCATGCCGATGTGTCGTTGTCGGCCGGCGTGCAGCTGATGGTGCGGTCGGATCGCGGCGCGGCCGGCGTGCTGTTTACGCTCGATACCGAGTCTGGCTTCCGCGACGTGGTGTTCATCACCGCCAGTTGGGGCCTTGGCGAAAACGTGGTGCAGGGTGCGGTGAATCCCGACGAGTTCTATGTCTACAAGCCGACCCTGCGCCAGGACCGGCCGGCGATCCTGCGCCGGCAGTTGGGTTCGAAGGCGATCCGCATGGTGTTCTCCGATGTCGCAGGCGAGCGCGTGCGCAATGAGGACGTGCCTGCGGTCGATCGCCGTCGCTTCTGCATCAGCGATGACGACGTGCATGAGTTGGCACGCCAGGCGCTGGTGATCGAGCAGCACTACGGTCGCCCGATGGATGTCGAGTGGGGCAAGGATGGTCTGACCGGGCGCATCTACATCCTGCAGGCGCGGCCGGAAACCGTGCGCTCGCGCGGCACGAGTCAGCAGATCGAACGATTCGTGCTGGGCGCGCGCGGCGAGGTGCTCATCGAGGGCCGTTCGATCGGACACAAGATCGGTGCGGGCAAGGCGCGGGTGCTGCGGTCGGTGACCGAAATGAACCGGGTGCAGCCCGGCGACGTGCTGATCGCCGACATGACCGATCCCGACTGGGAGCCGATCATGAAACGTGCTGCGGCAATCGTGACCAATCGCGGCGGGCGCACCTGCCACGCAGCGATCATCGCCCGTGAACTGGGCATCCCGGCCATCGTCGGTTGCGGCGATGCCACCCAACGCGTTGCAGACGGCGACGAAGTCACGGTGTCATGCAGCGAGGGCGATACCGGATTCGTCTATGAAGGCATCCTGCCCTTCGAGCGCATCACCACCGATCTGGGTGCGATGCCGCCGGCGCCGCTGAAGATCATGATGAACGTGGGCAATCCCGAGCGCGCGCTCGACTTCGCGATGCTGCCGAATGCGGGCGTAGGCCTGGCGCGGCTGGAGATGATCATCAACAGCCATATCGGCGTGCATCCGAAGGCCCTGCTCGAATACGACACGCAAGACGCCGACGTCAAGCGCAAGATCGACGAGCGCATGGCCGGATATGCCGATCCGATTTCGTTCTACGTCGATCGGCTGGCCGAAGGTATCGCGACCATTACGGCAGCGTTTGCGCCGAACCCCGTGATCGTGCGCCTGTCCGACTTCAAGTCCAACGAGTATGCCAACCTGATCGGCGGCAAACGCTATGAGCCGCACGAAGAGAATCCGATGATCGGCTACCGCGGCGCCAGCCGCTATGTCGATCCGGCGTTTGCCGACGCCTTCGCCCTGGAGTGCCGGGCGATGAAGAAGGTGCGCGACACGATGGGTTTGACCAACGCGTGGGTGATGATTCCGTTCGTGCGCACCGTCGATGAAGGTCGCAAGGTAGTCGAAGTGCTCGCGCGGAATGGACTCAAGCAGGGCGAAAACGACCTCAAGCTCATCATGATGTGCGAGGTGCCATCGAACGCGCTGCTCGCGGATCAGTTCCTCGACATCTTCGACGGCTTTTCGATCGGCTCGAACGACCTGACCCAGCTGACGCTGGGACTCGACCGCGACTCCGCGATCGTTGCCCACCTGTTCGACGAGCGCAATGAAGCGGTCAAGATCCTGCTTTCGATGGCGATCCAGACCGCCCGCCGCAAGGGCAAGTACATCGGCATCTGCGGGCAAGGCCCCTCCGATCATCCGGACCTTGCTGAGTGGCTGATGGACCAGGGCATCGATTCGGTATCGCTCAATCCGGACACCGTGGTGGACACGTGGATCCGCCTCGCGCGCCATCGACGTCAGTAGCAGCCATGCGCGGGACACCTGAGCCAGTGCGTTGCTCGCAGAACCGTCGGCCAGCGCCAACTCGCTGATCAGCTCGCGGCGGAGGACAAGCGCGAATCAGCCGGTGTCGCCCTGCCCGCCCAAGCGCCCCATGAACTGCCGGTAGTAGCGCAGCTCATCGATCGAATCGCGGATGTCGCTCAGCGCGGTGTGCTTGGATTCCTTGGTGAAACCGGCGCTAAGATCCGGCGCCCAGCGTCGACACAGCTCCTTGATCGTGCTGACGTCGAGATTACGATAGTGGAAGTAGCGCTCGAGCTGCGGCATCAGGCGCACCAGGAAACGCCGGTCCTGGCAGATCGAATTGCCGCAGATCGGCGACTTGCCCGCCGCAACATGCGCGCCGAGAAAATCCAGCGTGGCCTGTTCCGCCCGCGCCAGGTTCACGTGCGAATCCAGAACCCGTTGCCAGAGTCCCGACTTCGTATGCTGGGTACGGTTCCAGTCGTCCATCGCCTGCAGTCGCGCCAGCGGGTGCGCGATCGCAAACTCCGGCCCTTCGGCAATCACGTTGAGCGCCGAGTCGGTCACGACAGTGCCGATCTCGATGATCGAGTCGGTCAGCGGATCGAGCCCGGTCATTTCGAGGTCGATCCAGATCAAGTGGTCGTTGTTGCTCATGCCGATCGCGCTTCAAGAAACGTCTGCGCCCATTGTGCCGCATGCCGCGACCTGGCGCCGCGACTCATGAAGGGTTCGTCAGCTTGCCGCGTTTGGCGCGGAAACAGTCGCGCAGCAGGTCTCCGGCCTCGGCGGCGAGCACGCCACCAAGCACCCTCACCCGGTGGTTGTGGCGATCCGATCCCGACAGGTCGAACATGCTGCCAGCAGCCCCGGCCATCGGAGCGGCTGCAGCAAACACCCCGCGCGCGATGCGCGCGTGCGCCGGCGTCAATCTTTCACCGCTCGTCGCACTACGCCGCCGATCGTCAGGCCTTGTACCAGGATTGAGAACACCACGACGCAATAGGTCAGGGCGATCAGCGTCTCTCGGTGCGGGCCAGCAGGGAGCGACAAGGCCAGCGCAACTGAAATTCCGCCGCGCAGCCCGCCCCAGGTCAACACCCTTCCCGAACCGGCGGGGAGCCGCAGGCGCAGGTGCCACAGTTCGACCGGCAGACCCACCGTCAGCCCGCGCGCAAGCAGCGTCACCACGATCGCCAGCACGGCGGCCGCCGCGATGCCGCTCGGGAAGGCGATCACGATGACCTCCAGCCCGATAAGTACGAACAGCACCGCGTTCAATATCTCGTCGAGCAATTCCCAGAACAGGTCCAGGTGGTGACGCGTGGTGTCAGACATCGCCAGCGCCCGGCCGTGATGGCCGATCATCAGGCCGGCCACCACCATCGCCAACGGACCGGACACGTGCAGCCATGAGGCCAGTGCATAGCCGCCCATGACCGTGGCCAACGTGATCATGACCTCGACCTGGTAGTGGTCGATGCTGTGGAGCAGGCGGAAGGTGACGAAGCCCAGCACAGCCCCGAACAGCAGCCCTCCGCCGGCCTCGCGAAGCAGCAGTTCGCCGCCTTGTTGGAGCGTTGGCGCGTCGCCGCTGGCGAGCATGCCGAGCAGGAGAGAGAAGATCACGACGCCGATGCC